>Ga0209343_10008253_pt1 | contig 12152 bp, 8 predicted proteins | sample RifCSPlowO2_02_FD_184026 | JGI IMG/M metagenome (GOLD analysis project Ga0209343, IMG submission 184026) | Groundwater microbial communities from Rifle, Colorado - Rifle CSP2_plank lowO2_0.2 (SPAdes) (version 2) | ecosystem: Environmental > Aquatic > Deep subsurface > Groundwater | place: Rifle... | reverse complement strand
AGTTTTTCCGATTTTTTTCTGCAAAGGCTTATAAAAAATAAAATTCATAATTTGAGGTATGAAAAAATCTTCATCAAAAAAACAACACGACCCTACCAACCCTGAAATCTTGAGAAGGATGTTCCGTATCCTTCTCTTTTTTCTTGTTTTTGATGGATTCACCATGCATGCATATGCTGAAACTTCCCCCAACACCCTCATTTATTTCAACGAGATTATGTATAATCCACCGGGCCAGGATAACAACAAAGAATACATCGAACTCGTGTCTGATAAGCCTATCAACCTTTCAAATTATCGCATTCATTTTAACAATCAAAGCGACCCTTTGAAACCCTTTCGTGAATTTCCAAACGACGAGAATTTTTCAACATCCTCTTTATTCTATTACCTTCTTGTTGAGGACGGCTTTAATCTCAGCACCATCCCTTCCTTTGATGGAAGTATCTATGGAATCGGAGAACGTACCGGTAAGAATCTGGACAATACACAAGACACACTTCTTCTCTACAATTCTGCAGATGATCTTGTTGCGCAGACCTCTTATCAGGCGTCTCCTGATTCACTTGCTTCTGGTCAAGGCTCTTCGATCTCACTGATTAATAGAAGCGGGTACGGAAGCTGGCGTGAGAGTCTTCCAACTCCGGGTGCAGAGAACCTCATCGATTTAGAGTCTTTTATAATCAATCAAACTCTCAATACTATCAACACCACCTTCACGAATCTTAGTGAATCAAACCTTACTGAACTTTGCATCATTCCTTCCTTCAGCATCTCAACTCCCCAAGATATCTACAACAACAAAGAACGCATTGTCTTTTTCTTTAATATCTCTTTCCCTCTCTCTTCTTCTCATCTTAACACCAGCCATGAGCAGGAACAAAAGGATTTCACCGAGGATCTATCCATCACCTACCACGTTGAAGATCTGGATGGCGAACTCGTTCGTTCTCCAACAACAACGTCCAACACCCATGCGAAATCCTTTACGCCAGCGATCAAAATCCCCCAGCAGGCCTTGCTTCTTCGTGCTGTGTTAACAACACCATGCGGCCAGCAGTCAGCTTCTAAGCTCATTGCTGTCCGCAATGGTCCTTTTCCTGATCCTAGCTCAGCGAAGGGTGATCTGCGCGAAAGTGCGGATTCTTCGGCTAGAAAAGACTTGCAACGAGTCTCCGGTAAAGAAGGGACAACATCTTTGACAAACAGCGAACGCAAATTCGCTGTGACTGTTTCAGATTTGGAGAGAACCTTCTCCCCCGGTTCTTTACATACTACGGTCGTTCTGGTTGATAATGAAAACAAGCCCCATCATGTTACGATCTGGAGTTATGTGTACCGTGGATCAAAGAGCTATTCCGGTGAACGAGAACAAAACCAGCAGGAATTTGATCTTAAAGCTGGAGAATCAGAAATGGTTGAGCTTGAGAACATTCTTGATGATGAAATCAAGTCCGGAGCGTACAAATTCAAGATCAAGGTGAGAAAAGACAACCAAGAGTCTACGCTTGACGTGACGCGGGATATTGTTGTTGATCTTGTTGGACCCGCAGAGAATCCCCAAGACCAAGAAAATCAATCCGTATCAAAAACTGAAGCCTTGACAGGGTTGATGCAGGCGCTTGTCAACACTTCCCAAACCCCCAACAACGTTACTTTTGTTCCTGCAATGCAAGAAGATGCTTCTTCACCGATCTATCAATCCAGTTCAGCAAAAATACGCAGTGCTCTTGTCTATTTTTTGATTGGACTCCTGATAATGGTGATTCTGGTGTTTGTGTGGAAATTGTGACCTCTCGTTGTATTTCTTGATCTCCTGAACCTCACTTACACCGCAATCCCTTTCAAGATCGACACGGCCAGGAGGTTGAACAAGAGCATGACGACGCCTGCAATAATAATATAGGTCATTACTGATTTGGTGAGATTCACTCCTAAATTATACCGTTCACTGAGCTGATCAGCACCTTCTTCAATGCCGTTGGTTACAATAGTCAGAATGTAAATAATCTCAACCACATAAATTCCAACAACCACCTGAAAATAAAATGGAGGTACGCTGTCTCCAAAGAGCGCGAGAAGACCTGCACCTGATCCGGGCTGTCCTCCTGCAGAAGAAATCGATCTGAGCTGGCCTCCTAATTTTCCAAGAATGGTGGTGATCATCGCCGTAATTCCAATGACAATACCTGCAATGGCAGGCGTCAAGAATTTAATCTGTGATTTCATGGATGAAATAATCTCGGACATCAGATCTTTCAGGCGTTCATTCACTGCATGGATCTCTTTGATATAGCGTGCCACATTGATGAGAGCTTGTGCGGCAATCTTCGGTCCTTTCTTGGAGCTTTCACTCAGGACTTTCATCGAAGATTCAATCACTTTTGAGGGATAGGATCTGAGCGCCCCATGCTCGGGGTCAAAGATTGCTTCATGCACACTCATTCCCAATCGTGTGATGTTTTGAGATACAGTCTGGAAAAAATTTCCCGATACGGTTCCCTGCATGGAATCTGCAACTTTTCCAAAAGCAATCTCTGCAGGTAGTCCATCTCCCAGCCTGTTGCCGAGCTGGAAGAGTGCTGAAGCAAATTCATTTTCGAGTTGTTTCGAACGTTCTCGAATTTCTATAACATTCTTTGAACTGATTTTATAATATAATCCTGCACTGAGGGCCAGGCCTAAGGTTACCAGGAGGCTGAGCATGGATGCTCCGATGCCGTACGGTCCAATGGGTTCTCCAACACCCACACCGTTACATCCTTTTCCAATTTGGTATCCTAACAAATTCATCTTGGCATTTGGATCTTCAAGTTTATTCGTAACTGCCAAACCTCCTTCTTTGTGCAAAATCAAGTCCCAATTACTGTCTCCTGCAAAGAGATGGAGAATCAGCGGGGAAAATCCAATGAGGATGAGCAAGCTCCCGACGATAAGCGAAACATAGAGTGGCGAGAGCTGGATTTCTTTTTTTCCTACATGAAAAATTATATTTCTAAACTTTCTGAGCTCAGGTTCGTCAGCAGGATCGCTGTCTCCGTATCCTGTCGGCCTGCTTGCAAGAATATTCTTTGCGAGGAAAAAGACGCCAACAGGAAGGGCAAAGTCGTACAATGCCATGATATGGTACCACTTGACTTGGCAGACAAAGCTGACCATCAAAGGGAGAATAACCAGGCCTAAAATAGGAAGGATAACTCCCAGCATGTGGAGCATCATAACCGGTGATTTGAGATTCTGTGCATAGTGCAGCATTTTTTCATAGGTTCCGTCAAGAATCACACTCAACGACTTGTCAAGCATTTCCAAGCGCCGTGCTTCATCGCCTTCATACAGCGATGATTCAACCAGATGGAAGGCTTCAATAAATTCAGGATCCCATTTTTTCCACGTCATGAGATACGCATCAAGGGACTCTTTGATCGATTCATATTTCCCTGTTTCAACATCCCAGAATACTTTTTTCAAATCAAGCGACAGGGGCGGAGCAAGGTGTTCAGAGGCGAATGCAATCGCGAGCTCCAGGTTGGAAGTATGGCGCATGTAGGTTACAACGTAAAAGATGCACAGCACCATCTGATTGCTTGCTTTCATCCGCCACCCATTCGCAAGATAAAACGGAATATTCTGGAGCGGCTTCATAATTGCTGCGCCGACGACCAGAAAGAAGAAAATGAAAAAGAGGGATTGAAAGATTGCAAACGTGATTAACGAGCCGCCAAGTGCAACAGCAATCGGAACAAGCACGGCAAACGAATAGACGCCTTCTATCGTCACCTTCAGATGCGCAATCTTAATTGCTTCTTGATACTCCTCAATCTTTGCCGGATCGGGCTTGATCTTTAGAATCTTCTCGCTCTTTGCGCAGCATTTTTCATACCAGCTCTGATTGGTTTCTACATATTCTTCACGGAAGGATTGGTAGTCGCGGCTGACCATCTCCCCGTCGGCGCTGGGTTCTGCAGCTCCTGTGATCTCCATGTGTTCATCAATTTTTTGTTTGTACTTTTGGGCAACGGATTCAATCTCACTCTTCAGCTTTTTCTCTTCTGCTGGCTTCTCTTCTCCTCCTTCCTCTTCTCCAGGTGTATCAAAAAGTCCCATGCGACCCCATGCTCCCCCATCTCGCGATATTTCTTAGGCTATTTTTGATAGTTCCACTTCTTCCTTTCCTTCTTTTCTCAGCTTGTTCTGCACAAAACGTTTTGCTTCGCGCTCTGTAAGAATCTTCCAGCGCTTGAAGATCTCGTCTTCATCCAACTTTCCAAGCTCTTTCTTGATCTGGTCAGATAAAATGTGCATCAAATCATTGCACCGAATCGTAAAAGGGGCTTCAAGGAGATCGGGTTCATTGAGGTGCTCTGCCATCTTCACTTGCTCTTCTTTGCAGTGCGCTCTCAGTTCAATATTTCTCCATAATGCTTCCCAGTCTCCTGCAAAATCAGGAACATTTGCTGCAATCGCCTTCAAGACATCGCTTTCTCCATTAATAAAATCATCCGTTGTCTGGAGCTGATCCGATTTGCTGTCATACTTCATCAAGTCCACAAATCCATTTTCGAGAAGCGGATCATTTTCCCAATGTTTTCTGACTTCTGTAATATTCGTTACTCTTCGTACGCGGTGGATGCCGTCTGCACTGCGAATAGGATTTGCAATGATAATAATATCCGTTGCTTTGAAGGACGTTTTAGGAACTCCAATATCATTGACTACTCTGTCAAAGACTCCATAAGGAGAATCGCCGTGAATCGTTCCTGCTACGACATTTGCTGAAGCTCCCACACGCATAGCTTCATAGAGTGCAACCGCTTCTTTGCTTCGGACTTCTCCCACAATCAGTGCAGAATCTCCTAATCGGAGCGTACTTCGGATGCCGTCTGCTGCACTCATCTCTGAGGATCCCTTGACTAAGGCAGAGGCTACTTTCATAGGCTGGATATTAAATCCCATCTCTGCAAGTGCATCAGTCGGTAGTTCAAGCGTATCTTCAACCGTAATCATGCGGTATCTTCTCATCACTTCAACCATCAATGCAGTAAGAAATGATGATTTTCCTGATGATCGCGTTCCTGCAATAAGAATCGTTCGTGTTCCATCAACAATAAAACTCAAGAGGCCTGCTGCAAGGGGCGTGATCATCTTTTGTTTGATGAACAACGGCAGGGTCCAAGGCTTATTTCGGTGTCTTCTGAATGAGAATGCAAGACCGGTTGGGTTTAAGGGTTCTGTAATGGTTGAAATCCTTGCTGTTGCAAAATCAAATCTCAGCTCTGCATCAAGAATCGGGTTTGCTTCATCCAAGGGCCTTCCTGAAATCATGCGCAGTTTTGAAGCCCAGCTCTCTGCTTCGGTTTTTGTCGGCGTGATATTCGTATCACAATCTGCATAATCCCCATGCACAATAAACATGGGTGTTCTTCCATAGGGGCTGTTGACGGAGATATCCTGAATTTTTTCATCCATCAGCAGGACTTCAATGAGGCCGAAACCAACAGTGTATCGAACAAGAATTTTTGTGAGCATTTCCAGTCTATCATCCGTAAGCTTAATGTTTTTGTAATTTGCAAGTTCAGTCATCAAATCTCTTCCGACATGGAAGAAGACTTCGCGCATTCTTTTGGGGTTCACAAACTCTTCTCGGGTGGGCTTGTGCTCTGCCATGACCTTTCTCGCCATATCCAGAAGATCGTATTCCTCTTCACCCAGCTTAAATTCAGGAGGAGTAACATGGTACAAATACTTCACGCTGTTGGGAAAAGAGAAAACGGAAACTTCAATGTCATCGCCAATAAGATAATTGTCAATTTCATCGCCTCCATGCGGATACTGCGCCATAATTTTTGTAAACATAAAATCAGGTTTAATGACCGGATCAAAAATTTCTCGATACACGTCGCGGTCTCCGATATGGTACCCATCCAGATGCGGAAGTGCAAGCATGACCAATCGGGTTCTTTCAAGACTTTTCATAATAAAATGCAGAACGCTCATGTACTTCTTGAGGCACTCTGCCTGCTCTTTGTCTACGGTCTTATCCAGCTGAATCTGCTCCTCGCGAAGCATTCGTTTCAGTTCAACATATGCTCCGATTGGCTCTTCCTTGATCTTCCTGTTGATCAGCAGTTGGATCACATTGTATCGTTTCTCAGCATAAATCTTGCATCGTCCATCAGCGCTGAGGGCTTCTAAACTAAACATATCCCGTTGTTTATGAAGCGTAAGAATCAAGTTGACAATTTCCATCAGCATTGCTGTCTGCTTGTAATCATATTCAAAATCACGCTTTTGGACAAAAATAATTTTTGTAGCGCCTCCGGTCTCAATGAGCATATCAATGGCCTTTGCCAGGTAGATCGGATCATCTTCAAGCGAGGGAACTCTGAGAAGGTTTTCGCAGTCGCAACGGATCATGATCTCGTTTCCTTCACGGATCACATCATACTTCCAACTCTCTTTGACCATACCAACCTCTTTTTTACACTCCCTTTGCACTCCTTAGTGTGCATGGAACCTGTATTGCAACCCTTCTCTTCATTTTAGGAATTATCTTTATAAAGATATTGTTACCTTCACCCATCTATTCAACGAGGCATCATCAAAAGAGGTATCCTATGTTTGGAAAAGAATCTGCAAACCAAGCACCCTATCCAGCACCCCATCTCGCCCTTGCAGGTCCTTCGGGTCCGGCTCCTCATCCCTCTCAAGGGGCTGAGCCAAGCGAAGCAGGAAGAAAGATGTTTGGAGAAGTCCAGCATGAAGGTTCGGTGCAGGATGTTGCCGGCCAGATTAATAATATCAGCAGAAGGCTTCGTCTTCTGGAAGAACGCTACGAGAATCTTCGTGATTTCCTGCGTTCTAATGAACAGCATGATATCAAATATCGCAAGCAGTACGACAAAGAGTTCAGCACCTTTTCTTCTGAGATGAATGAATATCGCAGAGACTTTGTTGATCTGCGGGACAAAGTACGGCTCATTGTTAAAGAGCTGAAGGAATGTGCAAAATCGGATGAATTAAAACTTGTTCAAAACTATATTGAACTATGGGAGCCGGTTACCTTTGTTACTGAAAGGCAGGTCGAAAAAATTATTGAGGAGAAACTTGCTGATCTCGGACTGCATCATGCAGGCATGAATCTTCTCAAGGCGGAAGAACGGGAAGAACAAGAGAAGATTTAAAAATTCCCCTATCTGGAAGGAGACAAGATAAGATACGATGGCACTTTTCAGCGACATATTCGCCAAACAAAAACAGCAGATGCAGGCGCCTGAAGTTCCTGAACCGTTTGCTGATCCATTAGGAGGTCCTGTTATGCAACAACCGTCACCTGATGATTTACCTGTTGATCATGTGCTTACCCTGCGCAATCAAGGCTTAAACAATAATCAAATTATCCAAACGCTCCAGCGGTACGGCTATAGCGTTGACCAAATTAACAATGCTCTGAACCAAGCAGATGTCAAAATCGGAGTGCAGACTCCTTTTGGTGCAGGGCCGGGTGCAACACTGCCAAGAGGCGGTCCCTACTATGATCCCAGTGCCATGCAAAATATGCCTGCGCATGGAGGTCCTCCAGGTCCTATGGGTATGGGTCCAATGGGTGGTCCGGCTGGCCAAGCTTCTCGTCAAGGACGTGCTCCTGCAGGAGACCATGACGAAGAAACCGGTGTTCCTTCTGCTTCTGAAGAAAAAATCCACGAAATTGCAGAGGCCATTATCGAAGAAAAATGGCAGGACATTACCCAGCATGTTGAAAAAATCATTGCCTGGAAAGAAGAAACTGAGCAGAAGCTTGCAAAAATAGAGCAGGATCTGGCTCATCTGACGACTAGCTTTGACAAGCTCCATGAAGGAGTGCTGGGCAAGATTGGAGATTATGATAAAACCCTTGAGAATGTCGGTACGGAAATCAAGGCTTTAGAAAAGGTTTTCCAAAAGATTCTGCCGGGATTTGTCGAGAATGTGCAGGAATTATCGCGGATCACCAGAAGGATAAAGGAACCGCAAGTGCAGAGTAAAGTTTAGGTGTTTGGTCTTCCCTCATTCCATTGAGTTCAATGGAGAAAACTAACGTTTTTAATCATTCTTAATTTTGTTTCAATATCTTTTGTTTGGAAGAGTTGATCACGTGTTTGCTGCATCTGTTCAATCTGGGCCATGAGCAGAGGCTGCTGTCGAAGCTGTTGTTGTGTTGCTTGTTCTCTCGTTGCCGGTTTTTGTTCTAACGAAAACTGACTCGGTTCAATACTAAAATGGTCAGATCGAATGCGTTTGAGTTCGTTGTTCATCATCGTATCAAGAACCTCGTCGATGTATATAAATCTTACTCCCCTACTCAACCAGTATCGCAACCTTTCCCGGACTTGCATTCTGTGCCTTGGGTTCTTTGCTCTTGTCAGCCAAGACCACTTCAATTGCACAGTCATACGTTTCCTTAAAGAATGTTTGTGCTCGTTCAAGCGCCTGCATTTCATTGTTTTGGGAAAGCCATTGTTCAGGGAGCCCTCCTTTTGCAACGCGGGGAACCATTTTGGCAATCTCACTTCCATACGGTTTATATTCGGCGGTCATCACAGCTTTCATCAGTGCTCCAGGATTCCTCGTCTTCTCCATCTCTTTTCTTAACTTCTCATAGAATCCATACTTCCATGCCGGGCTGATGAAGAAGGCAATCTTCTTGGGTTTCTCTATCTTTGCGAGTTCCAGGACCGTGTTCAAACTGCTCAATGTTTTTTCTATCAATTCTTCACCTAAATCAGCTTCATGGTGAATAAGTTTTGCATCTGATTTTGGCCACGGTGCTTGGGAGACAAAATGCGTTCCGTTTTTTTTATCGTTACTCTTTTCATCTTTATTTTTTCCTAAGGCTTCCCAGATCTCTTCACAGATGTGGGGGGTAAAAGGAGCTAACATCACGACCTGTGTTTCAATAATCTGATTCATAACCTCTTTGTGCGGATTTTCATGGGTTCGTCTTCTGTACCATCTGAGCATCTGCTGGATGTCAAAGAAAATATGCTGAATTGCAGACCGCATGAAAGTTTTTTCCATAGCTCCTGTTGCATCTCGTATTGTCTGATTCAGTTTTGAAACAGCCCATTGGTCAATCGCTTCAAGTTTTCCTGTTCTTCCTTTGTTGTATGATTCTTGGCACATCAGTCTCAACTGCTCAAGTTTGCTCACCATAGTTTCTGCAAAGTTACTGTCCCAGTTGGGATCATCAAGATCTTCTCCGCCATATAAAATCGTGATGCGCGATACATCAGCAGAGAATTGTGCTGCCATGGTTCGGACAGGGATCATATTGCCCAAGCTCTTGCTCATTTTGTTGCCATCTACGGTTACCCAGCCGTTGACTCCGATGCCCTTTGGCCAGTGCTCTTGGGGGAAGATAGCTACATGATTAAAGATATAGAACGTCAGATGATTCTGAATCAAGTCTTTTCCTGAATTTCTAAAGTCAACCGGGTACCAATACAGAAATTCATTGCGCATTGCTTCGATGCCAGGAAGCGCTGGTTTTTTTCCCTTGTTTTCCTTGTTTTCTTTGCCGAGCAAGAGATAATCAAAGACCGCGTCGTCAATCTTTTCAAGAGGAATTTTTTCCAAGAGATAATTAAAGGTATAATACGCGTTGTAAATCGTGCTGTCAGACAGCGATTCAATCAGCCAGCGCTGCGCCCAGGGCAGTCGTGTTCCTAATCCTTCTTCCCGCGTGCACGCCCATTCATGGAGCCAGTCAATAACATACTCAAATTGAGTTCTGGCTTTTTCAGGATACAGTTTCATCTGTTTGAGGCATGCGTGCGCAACTTTTTTCCAGTCTTTGTCTCCATAATTCAGGAACCATTGATCATCAACAATCTTGACGATGCTGGGAGTAAGACAACGGCAGACCACTTTGCCGGTTAACTGATAATACATTTCAATCCATCCTTGTTTCAGCAGGTCTTGTTTAATGATATCCTTCCCTTCACTCACTTTTTTGCCGTGCAGATTTTTTGAAAATCCTTTTTGGTATTGCTCGTTAAAGGTTGCCTCATAAAAGCTCAGCTTGTACAAGTCTTTCTTGATCTGTTCCAGCAAGGCTCGCTGGTGCTGGGACGTTGCTTTGTGTTTTTTCAGCATGACTTCAGCAGCAACATTTCCATATCCAGGCGTATCAAGCACAGGAATCGGTTTGATGGCTTTGACTTCTTCGCTGTTTAAGCCATATTTTTTGATGGTTGCTTCATCTTTTTGTAAATCCCAAAGTGCAATGAGGTCATCAGCAGAATCTGAAGGAACTGAGTGCACTAATCCGGTTCCAAATCTTGGATCCAGGAACAATGCTGGAAGAACAAGGACTTTTCTTCCACCAAATTCTTTAGTTTTTTTACCGATGAGGTCTTTTCCCTTTACTTTTCCTATGATCGTGACTTCATAATCTTGTTCTTTTAAGTGTTCAGCTGCATATTCGCTTAAGATCCATGTCTCTGTTTTTTCGCTTCCTTGTTTTCCTTTTTCAGCTTTTTTTGTTGGCGACTTTACTTTTGCTTCAACATATTCAATATCAGGATGGACATACAGGTTCGTAATACCATAAATCGTATCATGTCTGAGTGTTGCACTCACGATGTGTCTGCCCTCATCAAGCGTATGCTTGACAAGAACAAATTCCTGAGGCGTTTCCCCCTCCCCCTCAACGCGTGCATGGTCGCTCACTGGATTATTGCACTTTGGGCACCACACGACAGGAAACTTTCCTTGAATAACATAATTTTTCTCTTTCAGTTTCCTAAACTGCCACTCGATAAACTTGTTGTAGTGGGGATTCAGCTGGGTCGTAACAAACTCGCGTCGCCAGTCAATGCTCAGGCCCATGGCTTGCAAGTCCTTCTTATACTCCTTGCAGAAATATCTCGGCCAGTGTTCAGGCTGTTCAAATTTCACGATGTCTTTTTCAGGAATTCCTAAATCTTGAAGGATCTTCAGCTGTTTCGGTTCTTTTTCTTGAATCCGTTTTGCTGCGTTGACAATCGGAGAACCGGTTGCATGCCAGCCTTGCGGAAACAAAACGTTAAAGTCTTGATGACGTTTGAAGCGGGCAAAGGATTCTACCCGCATGATCGTAAAGAGGTGGCCGATGTGAGGCAGGCCGTTGACATAGGGGTACGGAAAGGTCAACATGAATTTCTTCTTTCCCTTTTGTACGTTCGCTTCAAAGACCTTTGCATCAGCCCAGCGCTTCTGCCATTTGTTTTGGATCTGAATAAGGCTTTGAGCAATACGATTGGATCTTTGTTCCTTTTGTTCTGGTTTTTGTTCTTCTTGTTTTTGTTGCCGCGTTTGAGCCATAGTGGTTTTGGGCAGCAGACCTTATTTTTAAAGCTTGCTCCCCCTGTTCTTGCTCTCCTCTTTTCCCCTCTCCTCAAATCTTAAACAAACTTTATAAACCCAAAAACCTGAGAAGCGGGTATGATCTCAAAAAGGGGCAGTCATAAAATTGCACTCATCATGGTTCTTCTTGTTGCTGTCTTTGGTATCTTTCTTATTCTTGCTCGCAATCGGGTAGTTACCGGAAATGTTGCACAAAGTTTCGAAGAGGCTTGTCCTGTGGACGGCGGTCCGTGCACGAAAAACCCGCCAACACCACTTCCAAGCTCCGGGGCAAATCCCTGTTTTTGTTTAATCAACACAAAAACAACAGCCATTCCGAATGTTGCAGGCGGCAATTTTGTTCCTGCTGGTGCTGACTATCGTCATATGCAACTCCATGAGGGGAAACCGGTGGATACGATCTCCTGTGGCGACCTCGTAGCTGTGCAGTCGTGCGATCCCAAACTGTGCACCGGCGAAGGCACACAAATGTGTCAGGCGAAAGTTTTTGAATGCAAGCAGACAGGAAAATACCAAGGAAGAATGATTCTGAGACACACCGGTCCTGGTGTTCCGAATACGATGTGCGAGCAATAAATTAGGTAGTGGGCTGTAGGTAGTTGGTTGTCGGTTTCTGATCTTCAAAGAAAAACAACTTCTTACAGATACTGATTTACCAGATCCCTAACAAGAGGAGCTGACCACGTAGCTACTGCCCCTGCTACCGAAGTATAGAAAGCTACTCCACCCGCTACACGATTTCGTTCTTCTCTGAGTGATCCATATCCTGT
>Ga0209343_10008252_pt1 | contig 12152 bp, 5 predicted proteins | sample RifCSPlowO2_02_FD_184026 | JGI IMG/M metagenome (GOLD analysis project Ga0209343, IMG submission 184026) | Groundwater microbial communities from Rifle, Colorado - Rifle CSP2_plank lowO2_0.2 (SPAdes) (version 2) | ecosystem: Environmental > Aquatic > Deep subsurface > Groundwater | place: Rifle... | reverse complement strand
GCTCCCACGGTGGCGCTCTACATGCAGTTCAAAGTGGGCGGCGTGGATGACCCGGCGGGCAAGTCCGGGATCGCCCACCTGCTGGAGCACATGATGTTCAAGGGCACCAGAATGTATGGCACCACCGATCATAAGGCAGAAGTGCCGATCATGCAGAAGATCGACCAAACCTATCGGGAGCTTGCGGCCGAGCGGGCCAAGATCAATTCCCCTTTCCAAACGGCAGACCAGGCAAAAATTGAAAAACTCGACGAGCAACTGAAAGGGCTGCAGGAAGCGCAGAAAAAATACGTCGTCACAGATGAGTTGTCGCAGACCTTCCAGCGCCTGGGAGGGGTCGGGATGAACGCCTCCACCGGCGCCGACTCGACGCAGTACTTCGTGCAGATGCCATCGAACCAGCTCGAAGTGTGGGCCATGCTGGAAGCCGACCGGATTGCCAACCCGGTTTTCCGTGAATTTTATCCGGAACGCGACGTGGTGCACGAAGAACGCCGCATGCGCACCGATACGAATCCCGACGGATTACTCTGGGAAAACTTTTCCGCTGCGGCGTTTCAAGCGCATCCCTACCGCCGCCCGGTTGTTGGCTGGCCTTCGGACATTGATAATCTCACCCGCGAAGAGGTGCTCGCCTACTTCAAGACCTTTTACGCTCCCAACAATGCCATCCTGGCGATTGTGGGAGATATCGACCCGGCCAAGACGATGACGCTGCTCGAAAAATACTTTGGGGTGATTCCGTCGCAGCCGCAGCCCGTCCGGCACATCAGCGAAGAACCGGAGCAGCTAGGGGAACGGCGGGTGGTTTTGTCATTCGACGCCCAGCCGCAGATTGTTATCGGCTATCACATCCCGCGGACCGGCCATGAGGACACGTTCGCGCTCGACGCCATGGCGCAATTGCTATCCGGCGTGACGCGCAACTCCCGCACCGGACGGCTCTACCGCAGCCTGGTGCTGGACCAGAAGGTGGCGCTGGAAGCCGACGCCGGCGCATCCACCTCGCTTTACCCGAATCTGTTCATCATTACGGCGACGCCGGCACAAGGAAAATCCGCAGCGGAATTGGAGAAGGCCATCTACGGGGAGATTGAGAAGCTTCAGAAGGAGCTGCCGACCGAAGAAGAGATGGAGCGTGTCCGCAACGCCGCGGATGCCTCGTTTGTTCGCGCGCTGCGCTCCAATATGGGAGTGGCCCGGATCATCACGTATGAGCAGTACATGGCGGGTGATTGGCGCTACCTGTTTACAGAGCGGGAAAAATTGAAGTCCGTAACCGCGGAGCAGGTGCAGCAGGTGGCCAAGCGGTACTTCTCCGAGCAGAACCGCACCGTGGCCGAGCTGCGTTCCAAATCAACGGGGCCGGAAGAAGTCCCACCCGAGCAAACATCCTCGGCTGGACAGGCGGAGGGGCGGCAATGAGATCAAGATTGAAAAGGATGTGGAAGCGGACGAGTGCCCGCGCCATTGCAGCGACGCTGTTCATTACCGTCGTGTGTCTTTCCGCCGTGGCACAGGAGGGCGAACATGCCGCTCCCGTCTCCACCCGCGGAGATAAACACTCCGAGGGCTGGGCCAAGGCCATGCGGCTGAAGGGACCGCCGCTGCCCCCCAAATTTCCAAAAGTCGGCGGTGAAATCGAGCGCACCGTGCTCGATAACGGGATGGTTGTTTACATGCAGGAGGACCATCGCCTGCCGCTGCTGGACGCCATGGTCTTAATTCGCACTGGGTCGTATTACGAGGCGCCGGAACAGTTGCGAACCGCCAATCTCACCGGGGAGTTGCTGCGAACCGGCGGCACCAAGAATTATTCTCCCGAGAAATTGGAGGAACGGCTCGACTTCATCGCGGCGAATTTTGGCGTCAGCATGCAGACCGAGCAGTGCAGCGTTTCGCTCAATGTGCCGCGGAAAGATGCCGACGAGGGACTCCGCATTCTTGCCGACGTGCTGCGCCATCCGGTCTTCGACCAAGCGCGCCTGGATCTTGCCAAGCGTCAGACGATATTCTCATTGCGGTCCTCCAACGATTCGCCCGGATCGGTATTGCAGAGGGAGTTCCGCCGGTTGATGTACACCGAAGCGCATCCCGGCGGCCGGTACCCGACCATCCAGCGTATCGAGCAGATTTCCCGGGAGGATCTGGTCCGGTTTTACGAGAAATATTTCCATCCCAATCAGATCATGATCGGTCTGACGGGAGACTTCCAGAAAGCTGAGATGCTCGCCAAGATCAAAGAGCTGTTCGGCGACTGGCCGAAACAGAACGTGGAGCTGCCACCGCTCCCCAAGGTCAGCCCGCAGCCGAGGCCGGGAGTGTATTACGTTCCGAAGCAGGTCAATCAATCCAGCTTCTGGCTGGCGCACTGGGGCGTCAATCGCGACAATCCCGACCGGTTCGCGATTGATCTGATGAACGATATCCTCGGCGGATCAGAGTTGAATTCGCGCGTTGGCGAGCGCGTTCGCACCGACGAAGGACTGGCCTATTCGGTCGGCACGGTCTTCAACACAAATCTGCGAGACATTAATTTCTTCGTCGCTCTGGCGCAGACCAAAACCGAATCGACCGTCAAGGCCATCCAGTCCACCATTGATGAAATCCGCAAGATGAAGACAGAGAAAATTTCCAAGAATGAGTTTGAATCGGCCAAGGAAATGTTCCTATACAGCCAGGTCTTCCGCTTCACGGAACCCTCCCGCTCCTTAAGCGCGCTGATGAACCTGGAGTACGATCAGCTGCCGATGGACTACCTCGAAAAAGAATTCGCCGGCTACCAGGCTGTTACGGCGGAGGACATCGAGCGCGTGGCGGGGAAATACCTCCAGCCGGATCAATTGACGATGTTTATCGTGGGCGATTTTGCGAAGGTCGCCGAACAGGCGGCGGCCCTCGGGCCGGTTCATGAAGTGACGCCGTTCCAATTTGAGGCCGGAGGCCGCAGAAATCCCGCGCCGTAGCCGGAGCAGGGCGCCTCGGCACGCGCTTCGAACCACATTGAGAGAATCATCGCCTGGCAGCAGACCGCGGCGTTTCGCGAGTGGAAACAAGAATTCACATGAGAATACTGGTAACAGGCGGAACCGGCTTCGTCGGCTCCAATTTGGTTCTGCGGCTGCTCGAACAAGGACATGAGGTCTTGATGACGGGCCACGACGCGGAGCAGAAAATTCCTCACTTCCGGGGCAAATATCTCCAGCCGGGTCTGCTGGGGATTGACTGGGACGCCATCGGACGCGTGGACATCCTGTATCACCAGGCGGCCATCAATGACACTACTTCGCTCGATGAGCGGGAGATGATCCGGGCCAACGTGGATGCGGCGAAGGAGCTGTTTCGGCGCGTCGCAGATTCCGGATGCCGGAAAATCGCCTACGCTTCCTCCACTGCCGTCTACGGCGATGCGCCGGCACCCTACCGGGAGGACTCGCCGCGGCGTCCGCTGAATGCCTACGCGCGTTCAAAAAAAGAGTTGGAAGATTTCGCCAGCCGGTTTGCCGGCGATCATCCCGGCATAACTGTGGTGGGATTGCGGTACTGCAACGTCTATGGGCCACGCGAGAATCACAAAGGCCCGCGGGCCAGTATGATTTATCAGCTGGCGGCGCAGATGCGCCATGGGAATCCGCGCTTGTTCAAGTACGGCGAGCAGCAGCGCGATTACCTTTATGTGACCGATGCGGTGCGGGCGAATCTGCTGGCGGCCGAGGCCCGGCAGAGTGGCATCGTCAACTGTGGTTCGGGCGCAGCGGTCAGCTTCAATGATGTAGTCGGGCTGCTCAATGAAACCCTTGGCGTCAAACGGAAACCGGAGTATATCGAAAATCCTTATGCCGACCGCTATCAGAGCCACACCGAATGCGACATGACGCTGGCGAAACAGCGGATCGGGTTCGCGCCGGAGTTTGATGTGCGGAGAGGAATCGAGGAGTATTCCCGCAGCGGCTTTCTCCCATAAATTGCCCTCCGCTGCTGGCGATGGGATCGTGCCGGAGATGATTCAGAGTTCGTATTTCTTGGCGTAATGGCGGAAGGATCGGTAGCTCATTTTGAGCAGATATGCAGCGCGGGTGCGCACCCCGCCCGCTTGCGCCAGCGCAGCCTCCAGCAGACGCCGCTCGATTTGGTGGATGTGGGCTTGCAGATCAATTCCCTGTTCCGGCAGCTCGGCCCTGCCGCCTTCGCTGCGGGGAGCATCCCAGCCGTGCACCACGCGCTCTGGAAGCGAGTCCGTGGTGATTTCGTTCCCCTTCTCCAATGCAACGGCACGTTCAATGGCGTTCTCCAATTCGCGAACATTGCCCGGCCACGCATAGGCTTCTAACAGCCGCACGGACTCGCTGCTGATGATCCGGATCGATTTGCCCATCGGGCCATTGAATTTTTCCAGGAAATGGAAGGCCAGCAAGGAGATATCCGACGGCCGGTTGCGCAACGGTGGAACCTCCAAGGGGATCACGCTGATGCGGTAGAAAAGGTCGGTTCGAAATTTCTGGTCCTTCACCATTTGCTGGAGATCGCGGTTGGTGGCGGCGATCAGCCGGACATCGACTTCAATCTCCTCATTGCCGCCGATGGGCCGGATCTTGCGCTCCTGGAGAACGCGCAGCAGCTTTACCTGCATGGACAGGCTCATCTCAGCGATCTCATCCATGAACAGCGTCCCGCCCGAAGCGTATTCGAAGAGCCCCTTCTTGTTTGCCATAGCACCCGTGAAGGCGCCCTTCATGTACCCGAAGAGCTCGCTTTCGAGCAATGTTTCCTGAAACGCGCTGCAGTTGATGGAGACAAAAGGCTGGTCCCGCCGGCGGCTGTTGTCGTGGATCGCCCGCGCCACCAACTCCTTGCCGGTGCCGCTCTCGCCCAGGATCAATACGGTGCTGGAGGTTGGGGCTACGCTCAGGATCAACTCGAACAGCCCCCGCATCGGCGAGCTTTGACCGACAATGCTGTCCAGCCCCCGCTCTTTTCCGAGCTCACGGCGCAGAATAATATTTTCGGCCTGGATCCGGTGCGTTTCCAGCGCCCGCTTCACCGCGAACTTCAGGTCGTCGACGAACTCATGAGATTTTTCCACATAGTCGAAAGCCCCCAGCTGGCCCGCCAGCAGGGCGGTGCCGGTGGTGCCGTGAGCGGTGATGAGAATCACCAGCGTGTCGGGGTGGGATTCGCGGACGTAGCGCAGAAGATCGAGGCCGCTCGAGTGCGGCATCTTGACGTCAGATACAATCAAATCAAATCGCTGTAATTCCAATTTCTGGCGCGCGGCATCCACGCTCGTGACGGTGTCCACGCGGTGGCCCAGCTTGCGAAAGGCGATATCCAGCATCTCGCAGATGGATTTTTCATCATCGACTACCAGCAATTTAGCCATGGACCGTCGCGGCGGGAACGGGCGAATTGGGCGCGTGGACCAGCAACGGCAATTCGATGTGCAGCACGCAGCCCGGGCCGATGGATTCGGCGCGGATCGTCCCCTGGTGTGCCTGGATGATTTGATAAGCGATCGCCAGGCCTAACCCGGTGCCTCCTTCAAATTCGGACTGGAAGGGTTCGAAGATTTTCTCTGCTTGCTGCGGCGTCAGCCCGACCCCGGTGTCGCAGAAGCGAATTTCCAGATGTTCGGTTGCCACGCCCAGCTCGACTGTTAGCACGCCGCCGGAAGGCATCGCTTTCAGCGCATTTTCGCCCAGATTCCAGAAGACCTGGCGCATGCGGTCGGTGTCGAGAGAGGCCCACACCGGCTCTCGAGGGAAATGCTTTTCGATGCGGAAGGAAGAGTTCAGCTTCGGGTGGTTCTGGAGAAGCGTGAGCGTCTCCTCCAGGATATCTTTTACATTCACCGGAGTGAACTGGAAGGTTTTCTCCCGCGCGTACAGCAGAAAGTCCGTAATGATGCGATTCAGCCGCTCCGATTCTTTGAGGACGATGCCGATCAGGCGCTGCTGATCGTTATTCATGCTGGCCATTCCGGAGAACAGCTTGACGGAGCCGGCAATGGAAGCCAGCGGATTCCGAATCTCGTGAGCAATCGCCGCTGCCATCCGTCCGATGGCCGACATGCGGTCCTTGAATTGCACCTCTCGTTCCAGGCGCTTCATCGTCGTGACATCCTGGAAATTGTAGACATAGCCGATGGTCTCTCCGCCGCGGCTCAATGGGGCGACGCTGAATCCCAGGAACTTGTCCTCGCCTTGGGGGTCCCTCCAGATGAGTTCCCGGCGCGGATTGGAAAGGTCAGGACGGCCTTCTGTGGCGATGCCGGGGAAAACCGTTTCCACGGACTTCCCAGCCAGGGAATCGAACGAAGCGTTCAAGATCTCTGCGCCGGGTGTATTGAGCGTCAGGATGCGCCCTTCCATGTCGGTCGTCACCAGCCCCCCGCGCATGCTCTCCACAATGTCCTGATTCAGAGCCCGCAGGTCCTCGAGCTTCCCTGCCTTTTCTTCTAATTCCACACCGGTCTTGCGAAGAATTTCAGCCAGCCGGCCTGCCAAGTAGGCGACCGCCAGAAATGCCGCCAGATTCGTCGCAATTTTCAACCGCAGGCTGCCCAGGTCCGGATAGGCCATACCGTAAGAGGGCAGGATGCCGTAGTAGGGAAGCTCCAGAATGGTCCAGGCCTGGACAAAGCAGATGGCAGCGAGCAGGTAGGTTCCCACCCGCGTCAGCACGATGCTCCCCATTAGAATCATCAGAGGATAGAGGAAGTAAAAATAGCTGTCGAGGCCGCCGGTGAAATAGATGACCAGCGTCACCATGGTGGCGTCCAAGATGATCTGCAGATAAGCCTGGAGGTAGTCGTCGGTGCTGATTTTCAGCAGGATGGCGTAAATCAAATCCAGCAGATACCAAAAGACCACCACCGCCAGGAAGTACTTCATGGGAACCCGGACGACGGTCAGGTTCTGGAAGCCTTCCACCTGCTGGATGACGATCTGGATGCCGAGCAGAAAGGTGATGATAACGACCCGCACGCGGATCATCCAGAAAAGCCGCTGCCTGCGATTCAGCATCTCCATCGCTGCGCCGTTATCCTCCCCGAAGACTCCGCCGGCGACGCCGTCTGCCGCGCGCCGGAAGTTGCTTTGCCGAACTGTACCTCAAAATCCCCGCCGAGAGCAACCGTCGAACTGTCGAACTGGACAGCCGCAGCGGATAGCCCACGATGGACTCCAGCTCCGGGGTTCTGGTATTGCGGCTGGAATGGCGCTGGCGGCTTAGTCCGCCGCCGAATTTTCCCCGTGCTCCGGCTGCGGGACCGGCAGGGGACCGGTTTGATCCAGCCGGACCTGCGCCACGCGGTGGTTTTCGACCTCTGCCACCGTAAATCGCCAGTTCTCGTACAGAAAGCTCTCTCCCGGGCGCGGGATATGCCCCAATTGGTAAAGCACAAAGCCTGCCAAAGTTTCAAAACCCTTGTCTCGCGGCAAGACGATTTCGTACTGGTTCTCGAGGTCCAGAATATTCACGTGGCCGTCCAACACCAGCGTGCGCTCTCCCAGGCGCAACCCCGGCGGCCGCTCCCAGTCGTACTCGTCCTGGATCTCGCCGACGATCTGCTCCAGAACATCTTCAATCGTTACCAGGCCCACCGTGTTGCCGAATTCATCGACCACCAAGGCCATGTGCCGCCGCCGCCGCTGGAACTCCTGCAGGAGCTGATCAATCGGCTTGTTCTCAGGAACCACGGAGACATCCCGCACCAGGCTGCGCAGCACAAACTCCCGGCTGGGACGGCCCGACCGGCGGTCGGCCTGCTGCTCGCGCCAGACGCGGAACAGGTCTTTGGCATACAGCACGCCGATGATTTGCTCCGGAGTGTCCTCGTATACCGGCAAGCGAGAATGCAGCTCCTCGGTTACGATCCGCAGCAGTTCTTCCAGAGTGGAACGCACCGAAACCGAAACCATATTCGGGCGCGGCACCATGATCTCCCGCACGGCCACCTGCCGCAGGTCAATGACGCTGTGGATCATCTCCTGCTGAAATGCCGGCAACGCGCCGCCGCGGTAGCTGGCCGTTACCAGCAGCTTCAGCTCCTCGCCGGTGTAGGTATGAGCCCGGGAACCGCTGCGGCTGGCTCCCAAATGCTGGGCCAGGGAGAACGCGCAGGCATGCAGAAAGGCTTGGGGGGCCTGCACGATTTTCAGGAATACGCGCATCGGCCATGCGATCAGGAGGGATATTCGTTCCGCACGCGCCAGGGCCACCTGCTTCGGAACCAGCTCGCCCAGGACGACATGCAGGAATGTGAGACCGAGGAACGCCACGGCCGTTGCCGCGGTGTGAATTAGCAGCAGATGGCCGGATTGGTCCGGACCAGCGAGACTCTGGAGCAGGCGCGCGACGGTAAGCTCTCCCACCCAGCCCAGCGCCAGGCTGGTAATCGTAATGCCGACCTGCGTCCCGCTCACGACCGCATTGAGGTTGCCGATCAACTGGAGTGCCGATTCCGCCCGGGAGTCTCCCTGCGCCGCCCTTCGTTGCAGCCAGGTCCTCCGCGCGCTGACCAGCGCAAACTCCACTGTGGCGAAAAACGCGTTCGCCAGGATGATCAGTCCAATGGCCAAAAGGTGAATTAGTGGAAAGGAGGGCATATCCCGGGCGTACTCGGACTCGGAAGACCAGTCCGCCGTGAGGCCATTGTATCACAAGGACGGGAGGCGCTGCGCTCGAGGCGAGCGTCGAGAGGTTTGAAAGCTGTCACGGTTATTTACGCCCTCCCGGCCGGACATCCGTCTTATCGTGCCAATTGAGCCCGGATTTCGGCGCGGAGCTCGCCAGCCGATGTATGCAGATCAACCAGTTCGCCCCCTTCGCGCGAGGCGATGGGCAGCCCATCTCGGAACAAGATGCGGTTGGTGGAGACCGCAGTAATCTTTTTTCCTGGCGTGAGGATGCCGGCCAGATTCAGCGGGTCTGCCGCGGAGAGAGTTGCCAAGCAACCGGGAGCCGCCTTGCGCCGGACGGATCGCAGTTGCTGGACGGCTTCGGGAAGAGCGTACTGTTCGCCGGAAAAACCGGCAACAAAGCGGCCGCCTCGAATCTCGCCACGAGCCTCCAGACGGCGGAAACAGTGTAGCAGCTCTCGCCACGGCGGCAGGCCGCTCTCCCGTTCTAGAAGACGTGGAAAGACGACGCCGTACCGCCACAACAGCTGCCGCGCGCAGAGCTCGGTAATTTCAGAAACCGATTGGAGATCTGGGGCGGCTGCCGAAGCAGGAACGCCGCCGCGCGCCAGCGCCGACCATCGCCCGGCCGTGGGAGGCAGTACGGGCAGAATGCCGGGCCGTCCGTCCTTGTGCTTTGCGGCGCTCGTGCCCAGGCTCTTATCGGGCGCAATCGCCAGCGCCCGCAATCCTGCAAAACCGTCACCGGTTACTCGCCCTGCAGCGATCAATTCCCGCAGGCCATTTTCCACTTCAGTCCGCAATAGCTTGGTGCCGGAAATCAGCTCCTGAAAGAAACAGGCTCCGTGCGATTCGAGGTAATCGAGCAATCCTTGTGCAGCGCTGCCCAATCCTGTCCCATTGCGGCCATTCCAGAAAGGTGCGGAAGCATTTATCCAGCTTGGCATCCGGTCGCGATAGAGCAGGGTGATTGGCGAGGAGCGGTGCGCGCCCGCCAGGCGGCCATCCGTCTCGGCAGGAGGCAGCAGGCGGAGCCACATCAACTCGCCCGATAGACAAAGCTGGTCCAGCCAGGCCGGGTCATAGCGCAACAAGCGCGACGGCAATATGTGGCTTTCCCAGGCGGAGGCGGGAATTTCGAACCCCTGGAGCATGCCGACAACTGCGGAGAGTCCAAGCGGTCCCTCGGCGTGGTGCTCCGCATCGACGTGCTGCCAGGCGAAAAGAAATCGCAGGAACTCAGCCGCAGTAACCGGCTCGATCTCCTTGCGCAAACGATCGAGCATGGCGCGGTGAATCCGTGCCAGCAGACGGCGGTCGCACCACTCCATCTGCGACGCGCCGGAAAACCGGCCGCGCAGGACTCCCCCCTCCCTTTCTAGCGCCAGGAGTGCGGATTCGATGAGAACCGAGTCGAGCTGCATGGAGGCCGCCAGATCACCGCTGGCGACGGGGCCGAGTGTCTCCATGCGGCCGCGGACAATTTCTACCAGTGCTTGGTCGTGAGTCCATGACCGTGCTAGCTCACGGGCGGGAGCGACGATGGGCGGATGATATTTTCCCTGCGGGTATACGGCATCGAATTGCGGCTTCCGTTCGGCTGCCACCCAAAGGGCTGGTCCGGAGCCAACTTTTAATAGCGCGGCGCGGCGCGACTCAGCAAGCTGCTGGAAAAGCATGGCCCACCTGGGATCTTGGCTGGCGGTGAGAAACCCGGAGAGCAGCAACGCGTCATGCAACTCATCGGCGTTCTCGACTTGCGGAGCGGCTTGCTGGCGGATCATCTCGATGGCTTGCGGATCGAGCTTGCCAAGCTCGTCCGCAGAGGAAAAATCCAGCGACCGGCGCGTCTGTACCGCGCGGGTGCGGCGCTCTTCGAGCGGGGCGTCGTCGAGAAACGCATACGGGCGCGCGTTCAGGATCTCGTGCGCGAGCGGAGACGGTTCGGTCGTATCGCGCGCCACCAGCGCGATTTTTCCCGCCTCCATTTCTCCGAGCAGCTTCAGGAAGCCCCGGATGTCCATGGCCTCCGTCAGGCAGTCGTGAATGGTCTGCCGGACTAGAGGATGGTCTGGAATCTCGATGTCGCCGGTGAGATTCTCGGCGCAGGCGGCGCTGTCGGGAAAGACTGCGGCGAGCAGGTCATCCGACTTCATGCGCAGCAGGGCAGGAGGGACCCGCTTGCCGCTGGTGTGCCGCAGAATGGCGAGCGACCGCATGGCGTTCCAGCGCCAGCGTGTGGGGAACATCGGCGCCGCCAGAAGAGCCTGCACCAGCAACTGCTCCGCAGACTTTGAATGCAGAAAAGCAAAGACATCATCGAGTGGAAAGCTGTGCTGCAAACCGAGCGAGAGCACGATGGCATCTTCATTGGCGGCGGCCTGCAGCTCGAAGTTGAAGCTGCGGCAAAACCGCTTCCGCAGCGACAGCCCCCAGGCGCGGTTGATGCGCCCTCCGAAGGGCGCGTGAACGACCAGTTGCATTCCCCCGGTGGAGTCAAAGAAGCGCTCCAGAACCAGATTCTTCTGTGTCGGAATGACGCCGAGCACAGCGCGCGCAGCCGCGAAATATTCCACCAACTCGGCGGCCTGCGCAGATGAGAGCCCGGCTTCCTCGATGAGCCATTGCGCGGCTTGCTCCGGCTGATCGAGTCGCCGGGCTACTTCTTCGCGAAGTTCGGATACTTCGGCGGAAAGTTCCGCCGTGCGGGCGGGAGCTTCCCCCAGCCAGAAGGGAATGGTGGGCGGCTCGCCGTGGGCGTCCTCCACGCGCATCGTTCCCTGCTCCACGCGCAGGTTTTTCCAGGCCGTATTGCCAAGAAGGAAGATGTCTCCCGGTACACTCTCGATCGCGAAATCCTCGTTCACCGTCCCAACGAAGATTCCCTCGGGTTCCTGGATGACCCGATAATCAGCAGTGTCGGGAATAGCCCCGCCGGAAGTGATGGCGGCAAGACGCGCGCCGCGTCGCGCCCGGATACGCCGCCCGATGCCGTCGTAATGCAGGTGCGCCCCGCTGCGACCGCGGCGTGTAGAAAATCCCTCAGCGAGCATCCGCACCGCCTCATCGAACTCCTCCCGCGTCAGGTGGCGGTAAGGATAGGCGCGGCGGCAGAGACGGTAGAGAGCGTCCTCGCTCCACTCCTCGTTGGGGGCGGCGGATGCGGCGGCGGCAACGATCTGCTGCGCCAGGATGTCGAGTGGTTTTTCCGGAATGATCAGGCGGTCGAGCTGGCCGCGCCGGATGGCCCGCAGCAGTGCGGCGCACTCCACCAGCTCATCGCGACTGAGCGCAAAGACTTTTCCGCGAGGAGTCGCGCCGAGTGTGTGGCCGGCGCGTCCCACGCGCTGCAAGAACGTGGCGATGGAATGCGGCGAGCCGATTTGAATGACCAGATCGACCGAGCCAATGTCGATTCCGAGTTCCAGCGAGGCCGTGGCGACGAGCGCCTTCAATTGACCGGATTTCAGGCGCTGCTCGGCGCGCAGCCGCTGCGTGCGAGAGAGGCTGCCG
>Ga0209343_10008248_pt1 | contig 12153 bp, 8 predicted proteins | sample RifCSPlowO2_02_FD_184026 | JGI IMG/M metagenome (GOLD analysis project Ga0209343, IMG submission 184026) | Groundwater microbial communities from Rifle, Colorado - Rifle CSP2_plank lowO2_0.2 (SPAdes) (version 2) | ecosystem: Environmental > Aquatic > Deep subsurface > Groundwater | place: Rifle... | reverse complement strand
ACACTCCCAACTTCATCGCGAACCGCATCGGTCTCTTTGGTGTCGTCCAGACGCTGCGGGTCCTCGAGGCCGGGGAATACAGCATCGAGGAGATCGACGCGATCAGCGGACCGGCCATCGGCCGGCCGAAGAGCGCCACGTTCCGGACGATGGATATTGCGGGCATCGATGTGCTCGGTCATGTGGCGCGAAACCTGGCGGAGCGGCTGGCCGACGACGACCGCGAGCGCGCCGCGTTCCACCTGCCTCCCCTGATCGGGACGCTCATTGATCGCGGCTGGGTCGGAGAGAAGGCCGGCCAGGGCTTCTACAAACGGGTGAAAACGGCGGAGGGCGGCTCCGACATTCTCACGCTCGATCCACCATCGCTGGCCTACCGCCCGAAGCAGCCCGTCCGGCTGCCGGCGCTCGACGCCGCCCGGTCGATCGACGACGTCGGCGACCGGTTGAAGACGCTTTTTCTCGGCCGCGACAAGGTCGGCGCGTTTCTGCGCGCAACACTGGGGCCGACGCTCCTCTATGCCGCCGACGTGGCGCCGCAGATCGCGCACTCGATCGACGACGTCGATCGCGCGATGCAATGGGGGTTCGGATGGGACCTCGGCCCCTTCGAGATCTGGGATGCGATCGGCGTGGGCGCCGTGCTCGACGCGGTGGGCCGTGACACGGTTCCCCAGCTCGTCGACGATGCCCTGCGCGCGGGCCGGAATCGCTTCCGGGATGGCGGCGGCGTGCCTCCCGCCGCCCCGGGCCTGCAGCTGCTCAGATCGGCCAAGGACCGCCAGCGGATCGTTCGCCGCAACGCCGGGGCGAGCCTCGTCGACCTCGACGACGGCGTGCTCGCGGTCGAGTTCCACTCGAAGATGAACGCGATCGGCGGCGACACGGTGCAGATGCTCCAGGCTGGCCTGACGGAAGCCGCCTCGAACTTCGCGGCGCTGGTCGTGGGCAATGACGCGCCCGACTTTTCGGCGGGCGCCAATCTGATGCTCGTGCTGCTCGAGGCGCAGGAAGGCAATTGGGACGAGATCGACCTGATGATTCGCACGTTCCAGGGCGTGAATCTGCGGCTCCGCTACAGCGACGTGCCGGTGATCGTGTGTCCAGCCGGGCGGACACTGGGGGGCGGCTGCGAGATCGTCCTGCACGCGGACCGCGCGCAGGCGGCGGCCGAGAGCTACATCGGCCTGGTCGAGGTCGGCGTCGGCCTGATTCCGGCCGGCGGCGGCACGAAGGAACTGCTCTTGCGGGCGACCGCGGATGTGCCGCGTGGACCAGTGGACTTGTTGCCCGTCGTGCAGCCGGCGTTCGAAACGATCGCCTTCGCCAAGGTCTCGACGAGCGCGGAACACGCTCGACACCTGGGGCTGCTGCGGGCGACAGAGGGGGTCTCGATGAATCGCGAGCGCCTGATCGCCGACGCGAAGATGCTCGCGCTGGCGCGCGTCCGGGAGGGTTACCGGCCGCCCTCCCGGCCGACGGCTATTCCGGTCGGCGGAGACGGCGTCCTCGCGGCGCTCAGGCTGGGCGTGCACCTGGCGTGGCGGGCCGGCCGGATCAGCGACCACGACGCCCTCATCGGACGGACCCTCGCCCGGGTGCTGGCAGGCGGTTCGCTGCCTCATCAGACAACGGTGAGCGAAGACTACCTGCTGGATCTGGAGCGTGAGGCGTTTCTCCAGCTGTTGGGCGAGCGCAAGACGCTCGAGCGCATCCAGCACACGCTGAAAACGGGAAAACCGCTGCGGAATTGAGCGCAGGTCTCGAAGGTCCACGATTCAGGGCAACGATGCACATCATCGACCGCGGCACCGGCGCTCCCCTCGTCGTCGTTCCCGGCATTCAGGGCCGGTGGGAGTACATGCGTCCGGCGATCGACGCGCTGGCCGAGTCGTTCCGCGTCCTCACGTTCCCGCTGTGCGGCGAACGCGGCAGCCGCCGGCGTCTCGACCCGGCCAGAGGGCTCGACAACTTCACCGATCAGATCGACGCGGTGCTCGACGATCGAGGCCTGGCGCGGGCCGCTATCTGCGGTGTGTCGTTCGGCGGTCTGATCGCGCTGCGGTTCGCCGCCAGCCGACCGGACCGGACCGCCGCGCTCGTTCTCGTGTCGGCGCCTGGACCGGGCTTCCGTCTCAGACGCCGGCATGAAATCTACGCCCGCCTGCCGCGGCTGTTCGGCCCGGTCTTCCTGGCCGAAGTGCCGGGTCGCGTCCGCGCCGAGGTCGCCCTGGCTATTCCCGAGCGGCCGAGGCGGCGGCGGTTCGCCTGGCAGCAGATCGCCACCTTCGCGCGGGCGCCATTGTCCCTGTCGCGGATGGCCGTACGGGCGCGATTGATTGGCGGGTACGATCAGCCGGCCGATTGTGCGCGGATTCTGGCGCCGACGCTCGTGATCTCCGGGGAGCCGTCGCTCGATCGCGTCGTGTCCGCGGAGGGAACATCCGAGTACCGGCGCCTCATTCGCAATTGCCGGACCGTGCGCCTGGCGCGGACCGGCCACCTCGGATACATCACCCGTCCCCACGACTTCGCGGACGCCGTCCGCGCGTTCCTGTCTTCGGATTCGGAGCAACTCGCCGTGTCCGGGCGAGAGAGGTGCGCGCGCTCGGACGCGGCGCGAGGTTCGTCTGGGGACGCAGGTATGCACACGAGCAAGAACGATGCTGCGTGACATTTCCGGCCCGGCGGGCGCTCTCGAAGCGCTGCTCGAAGAGCCGGCCGAGGGCTCCGGCGTCGACCGAACCGGGCTGGTCGAGCGCCGGCAGGGCGCCTCCGTTCGCGCGGCCGTGGTCTTCGGGCACCCCCACCCGCAGTACGGCGGCACGATGCACACGAAGGTCGTCTTCCAGTCTGCGAAAGCGCTCGCGCGCATCGGCTGCGCGGTGCTCCGTTTCAACTTCCGTGGCGTTGGCAGGAGCGCCGGGACCTTCGACGGGGGACCCGGGGAACAGGACGACTTCCGGGCGGCCCTCGACTTCGTTCGGGAGCGGTATCCCGACGCCTCGCTCTGGGCAGCGGGGATGTCGTTTGGCGCATGGATCGCGCTTTCGGTCGGCGCCGATGATCCGGGTGTCTCGACGCTCATCGGCATCGCCACGCCGCTGTCGGGCCACGATTTCACGGCCGTGGCGGCAAGCTCGAAGTCGAAGTTCCTGATCCATGGCGAACGGGACGAGCTTTGTCCGCTGAAGGACGTGCGAGAGTTCTACGCGCGGGGGGCCGAGCCGAAGGAGCTCGTAGTGATCGACGGCGCCGACCACCTGTTCGACGGCAAGGTCGGCGAGGTTGCAGACGCGCTCGAAGACTTGCTCGGAGATTGGCGATGAGGACGCTGAAGCGGCTTCTCGGTCGCATGCCATGACGAGGGAAGACACATGCAGGAAGCGGTAATCGTTTCGGCGGTCCGCACGGCGGCCGGCAAGGCCCCGCACGGCACACTCCGTGGCACGCGGCCCGACGAGCTCGCCGCCACGGCCATCGCCGAAGCGTTGCGGCGCGCGCCGGGGATCGATCCGTCGGACATCGAAGACGTGATCCTGGGGTGCGCGATGCCGGAGGCCGAGCAGGGGTTGAACGTCGCGCGCATCGCGAGCTTGCGGGCGGGCATCCCCGTCGGGGCGTCGGCCGTGACCATCAACCGATTCTGTTCATCCGGACTGCAGGCCATCGCATTTGCGGCCGAGCGCATCATGTGCGGATCCGCCTCGGCAATCGTCGCCGGCGGGACCGAGTCGATGAGCCTGGTGCCGATGGGCGGCCACAAAGTGGCGCCCAACCCCGCGTTGATCGAAGCCTATCCAGACGTGTACCTGACGACCGGTCTCGTCGCCGAGAACCACGCGCGTGAATCGAGCATCTCGCGTGAGGACCAGGACGCGTTCGCCCTGCTGAGCCATCAGCGGGCCATCGCCGCGATCGACGGCGGCCGGTTTGAAGAGGAGATCGTCCCGGTCATCGCCCGCCTCGTCGACGGCGACGGCGGTCGTCCGCAGACCCGGGACATCAGATTCGCCGTTGACGAAGGGCCGCGCCGCGACACGTCCCGGGAAGCGCTGGCCGGGCTGCGGCCGGCGTTCCACCTTCGTGGAACGGTCACCGCCGGCAACTCCTCGCAGACCAGTGACGGCGCGGCGGCGGTCGTTCTCACGTCGGCGGATCGCGCCCGTCAAAGCGGGCTCTCGCCGCTCGGCCGTTTCGTCGCCTTTGCGACTGCGGGGGTCGAGCCGGAGCGGTTCGGGATCGGGCCGGTGCCCGCCATCCGGAAGGTCTTGAAGCGCGCCGGCCTCACGATCGATCAGATTGATCTCGTCGAGCTGAACGAAGCCTTCGCCGCGCAGGTGCTGGCGTGCCTCAAGGAGCTGCCGATCGACCCCGATCGTTTGAATGTGAACGGCGGGGCCATCGCGCTCGGCCATCCGCTCGGCTGCACCGGCGCGAAACTGACGGCGACGTTGTTGTTCGAAATGAAGCGCCGCCATGCGCGCTACGGCATGGTCACGATGTGTGTCGGCGGCGGCATGGGCGCCGCCGGAATCTTCGAAAGGATGTAGGGATGATGCTCCTTCGCGGCGGCGAGTGGCTGCTCCAGGCCTCCGACCCTGTGTCCGTCTTCACGCCGGAGCGGAAGACCGAAGAGCATCGGCTGATCGCGCAGACCGTCGCCGATTTCGTGAACAGCGAAGTGCTGCCGGTGCTCGATCGCCTCGAGCAGAAGGACTGGGACCTGGCGCGTCGGCTCGTGCGGCGCTGCGGGGACCTCGGCCTGCTCGGCGTTGACGTGGCGGAAACGTATGGCGGAGTCGAGCTCGACAAGGTGACGTCCACAATCGTGAGCGAAGGGATGGCCCAGTCGGCGTCCTTCGGCGCCGCGTTCGGCGCTCAGGCGAATCTGACCATTCTGCCCCTGTCGCTCTTCGGTACCGAAGCGCAGAAGCGCAAGTACCTCCCGAAGCTGCTCAGCGGCGAGCTGATCGGCGCGTACTGCCTCAGCGAGTCGGGCTCGGGTTCAGACGCGCTCGGCGCCAAGACGCGCGCCATGCGGCAGAGCGACGGAAGCTTCGTGCTGAACGGCGAAAAGATGTGGATCACGAACGGCGGCTTCGCCGACGTCTTCATCGTTTTTGCCCAGGTCGACGGCGAGCACTTCAGCGCCTTCATCGTCGAGCGCGCGTTCGCGGGTGTGACGAGCGGCAAGGAGGAGCACAAGATGGGCCTCCACGGCTCCTCGACGACGGCCGTGATCCTGCAGGACGTCACGGTGCCGGCCGAGAACCTGCTCGGCGCCGTGGGCAAGGGGCACAAGATCGCGTTCAATGTCCTCAACTTCGCGCGCCTCAAGCTGGGCGCGATGTGCGGTGGCGCGGCGCGGGGAGCGATCGGCGAGGCGGCGCGCTACGCCGGCACCCGCAGGCAGTTCGGGCAGCCCATCGCATCGTTCGGCGCGATCGCGCACAAGCTCGGGGAGATGGTCGCGCGGACGTACGCGATCGAGAGCCTGATCTACCGGACGGCTGGAATGATCGACGCGCGGATCGCCGCGACCGCCCAGGACCCAGCGCTCCCGCCCGTCGCGCTCACGACGCTCGAGGAGTACGCCATCGAGGCGTCCATCGCGAAGGTCGCCGGGAGCGAAATGCTGAACTTCGTGCTCGATGAGAACATCCAGATCCACGGCGGCAACGGCTTCGTCCGCGATTATCCGGCCGAACGCCATTATCGCGACTCGCGCGTGAACCGCATCTTCGAGGGTACGAATGAGATCAACCGGCTGTTGATTCCCGGGATGCTCGCGCGGCGCACGGCCAAAGGCGAGCTTCCAATCATCGCAGCCGCCAGAGCGCTGCAGGATGAACTGCTCGGGCCACCGACCATGCCACCGCCGGTCGAGGCGCTGCTCGGAGAAGAACGGCGCGCGATCGAAGGGTTCAAGAAGTCGGCGGTCATGGTCTTCGGCGTCGCGCTGCAGACCTATGGCCAGACACTAGCCGACCAGCAGGAGGTCCTGATGCACATCGCCGACATGCTGATGGAGGTGTACGCGGCCGACAGCGCCGTCCTGCGCGCGATCGCGGCGGCCGACGCCACGGACGGTCGCGCGTCGCTGCACGTCGATGCGGCACGCGTCTTCGTCAACGACGCCGGAATGCGCCTCGAAGCCTCCGGGCGCCAGGCGCTCGCCGTCATGGTCGAGGGCGACACCCTGCGAACGATGCTCGCGGCCCTGCGACGGCTCTTCAAGATGATGCCGATCAACACGGCGACCCTGCGCCGTCGGATCGCGGCCGAAACGGTCTCGCGGGCCGGGTATCCTTTTTGAGTGACGAACGACGGGAGCGGCAGGACAAGTAAAATAGACTCGTGAGCGTCAGAAACCGCCGCCCGACCCCTCCGGCCGTTCCAGCCCTTGCGCTCTGGGTGTGTGTCGTCGCCGCCACGGCCTGCAATCCCAGGCCTCCGGACGAGACTGATTACGTCGCGCGCATCGGGGCCGCCCGGTTGGAGAAGGAAGCGTTCTTCAAGACCGCGTCGGAGTCGCCGGTTCCCGAGAGCCGGAAGGGCGAATTGCTGCCGCTCGCCTACTATCCAATCGACCCGTCTTACAACGTGCCCGCGGCGCTGAAACCGTCCGACGACGATGCGACGGTCATGATGCCGACCTCGGCGGGCACCGCAGATCCGATGCGGCGCGCGGGCACGCTCGAATTCACCGTCATGGGACAGACGATGAGGCTGGCGGCATTCGCCCCGGCGGCGGCCCGGACCATCGACCGGCTCTTCGTGCCGTTCCGCGATCTCACGAGCGGCACGGAGACGTACGCAGCCGGCCGGTATCTGGACCTCGATCGTACCGCGACCGGCATCTACCAGCTCGACTTCAACCGGGCGTACAATCCCAACTGCTACTTCGATCCGCTGTGGGTGTGCCCGCTTCCGCCGCGCGAAAATCATCTGCAGATTGCCGTGGCCGCCGGCGAGCGCATCAAAACCAAAGGCAAGAGTTAGCCGCCGCCCCTCTGACGTCCGATGATCCGCGCGATTGTGTTCGATTTCGACGGCGTCATCGCGAATACCGAGCCGCTCCATTTCCGTGCCCTCAGTGACGTGCTGCAGGAGGAAGGCGTCGCGCTGAGCCGCGAGGACTACTACGGACGGTATCTTGGATACGACGATGTCGGCGCATTCGGCGCGATTGCCGCGGACCGGACCCTTCAGTGGGATGCCGGGCGCGTGTCCGCACTCGTCGCCCGGAAATCGGCGCTGCTCGAATCGCTCGAGCGTTCCGGATCGGTGCTGTTCCCCGGTGCGACCGCCGCCATTCGCAGGATGGCGGATGCCTGCCCGCTCGCAATCGCGTCCGGCGCGCTGCGCGGCGAAATCGTGCGCGTCCTGGATCGCGAGGGCCTCACGACGTTCTTTCCGGTCATCATCGGCGCCGAGGACACGCCGAAAAGCAAGCCGGCACCGGAGCCCTACCTGCGGGCGCTCGAGCAGGTGTCGGCTTCGGTGCGTGGCTCGCTCGCCCCCGCGGACTGCCTCGCCATCGAGGACTCGACGTGGGGCCTTGAATCGGCGCGGGCCGCGGGCTTGCGCACCGTGGCCATTACGCACACCTACCCGGCGGACACACTGCGGTCGGCGGCAGACGCCGTCATCGGACACCTCGACCAGCTCACGCTGGACCTTCTGCTCAAATTCGTCGGTTCGCGTACAAATCTGTAATCAATTCGGCGGATTCGTTCCCCGTTCTGTCCGAACTGACCTGAATAAGCGCCTTGTGGCAGGCAAAGCTCATGCATACTGCGCGGCGCTCATTCTTTTCATAGCCGACCACCCGATCCGTTTCAAGTCGAGGGTGAGCGGGACCGATACCTTACTGCGGAGGAGACTCGATGCGCGTGATGAAAACAATGGCGTGGCTGGCAGCCGCGCTGTTGACAACGGCCGGCCTCGCCCGCGCCCAGAGCACAACCGCGACGATTTCTGGACAGGTGATCGACCAGCAGCAGCTGCCCGCGCCCGCGGTCACTGTCACCGCCGAATCGGCGAACCTCCAGGGTGTCCGCACGACGGTCACGTCCAACAACGGCGATTACATCATGTCGCTGCTGCCGCCTGGAACCTACCGGATTTCCTTCGAGCTGGGCGGATTCCAGCGTCAGGACCGCACGATTACTCTCGCGCCGACGCAGGTGCTTCCCCTGACGGTGACGCTGGGGCCGGCGGCCGTCGTGGAAACCGTGGACGTGGTCGGCCAGTCGGCCGACGTCCTGCTCCGCACCGCCCAGGTCGCGACCAATTTCCCGCAGGCACTCATGAGCACGTTGCCGACGACGCGTGACGTCCGGGCGGTGATGTATCTCGCACCAGGCGTGCACGCGTCGGGCCCGTTTGGGTTCTTCTCCGTCGGCGGGGCGATGTCGTTCGAGAATCTCTACATGGTCAACGGCGTGTCGATTAACGAGAACCTGGGCGGGCAGCCGCTGCTGCTGGCCATCGAGGATGCGGTTCAGGAAACGGTCGTCGCTAGCGCGGGCGTGTCGGCCGAGTACGGGCGATTCGGCGGCGGCGTCGTCAACATCGTGACCAAATCGGGCGGCAACCGGTTCAGCGGATCGTTCCGTGAGACCCTCACGAACGACGACTGGCGCGCCTACGTCCCGAATCGCTCCGGAGACTCCTTTCGCGGCGAAGACGCGGCGAACTGCGAAACACCGGACAAGAATCTGTGTAAGACCGACAAGGTCGTGCCGACCCACGAGTACACGCTCGGCGGGCCGGTCATCAGAGATCGACTCTGGTTCTTCACGGCTGGCTGGCTGCAGACCCAGGAGACGCAGCGTCAACTCGTGATCACGAATATTCCCTACGTCTTCCAGGACAAAACGCGCCGCTTTGAAGGCAAGCTCACTTACTCCCTCGACGCCAATCACCGGTTCCAGGGGGCCTACACCAGGGTGGCGCGCGACCTGTCGAACAACACCTTCAACGTGAACGCGTCCATGGACCCGAACAGTCTCGAAGACCGCAGGGAGCCCGCGGACCTGTTCACCATCAACTACACCGGGGTGCTGTCGCCGACGCTGTTCGTGGAGGCCCGCTACGCGGCGCGCAATTTGACGACCGAAGGCGCCGGTCCGACGCTCGACGACCGGATTCGCGGCACGCTGCTGGTCGAGCCATCCGGCCGGCGCTACTGGTCGCCGACCTTCTGCATTACGTGCACGCCCGAGGAGCGAGACAACCGGGACATCTTCGTGAAAGCGTCCTACTTCCTTTCAACCGACAGCCTCGGGGCACACAGCATGGCGTTCGGGTACGACAACTTCAATGACATCCGGTTCGCCAACAACCACCAGTCGGGGAGCGGCTTCCGGATCGTCAATTCGCCGGCGATCCTCCAGGGCACGGATTTGTTTCCTCAGTTCAGAAGCGGTACGTCGATTATTCAGTGGAACCCGATTTTCATCGGCACCCAGGGCACAGACTTTCGCACGCACTCGCTCTTCTACAACGACGACTGGCGAATCAGCTCCAGGCTGACCACGAACCTCGGCGTCCGGTGGGACAAGAACCACGGCAGCGATGGGAGCGGCCACCTGGTCGCCACGAGCAGCGCCCTGAGCCCGCGCCTCGGCGTCACCTGGGATCCGCGGGGCGACGGCACCTGGAGCCTCACCGGCAGCGCGGCCAGATACGTGTCCGGGTTGTCGAACAGAATCGCGGATGTCACCTCGCCCGCGGGCAACGCCGATCAGTATCAGTTCGTGTATGGCGGCCCCAGTATCAACACCGACCCCAACGGGCCTCTCACCTCGACCGGGGACGCCCTGCAGCAGGTCTTCGCGTGGTTCGACGCCAACGGCGGAGCGACGCGGCCGCTCGCCGGGACGCCGTCGGTCCGGGGCGTGTCGCCGCAGATTCGGGAGTCGCTGGATTCTCCGAATGCGTGGGAGTACGCGAGCGGTGTGGGCCGGCAGTTCGGCAACCGGGCCGCCGTTCGCGCCGACGTGGTCTACCGCACGTATCAGGACTTTTACGTCGCCAGGGCCGACACCTCGACCGGGCGCGCGGTCGACGATCGCTCGTTTGCGCCCCCCTCGGTCAGCGGTCGCCAGTACGACCTGACACTGATGGAGAACGACACGGAGGGCCGTCTCAAACGTCGGTACGCGGGCCTGACCCTGCAGGGGCAGTATCGATGGGGCTCGCGCATCGATGCGGGCGGGAATTACACGCTCTCGCGGCTCTGGGGCAACGTCGACGGCGAGAGCGCCGTCTTGAGCGGCGTCTCTACGGACAGCACGATGCCGTATCAGTACCCCGAGTACAGAGAAGCACGCTGGAACTATCCGGACGGCAACCTGGCGGGGGATCAGCGCCATCGCGCCCGGCTGTGGCTCAATTACGGCGTGCCGAAAGTGGAGGGGCTCACCGTGAGTCTTCTTCAGGCCCTTGAAAGCGGCGTGCCGTACAGCCCGCCGGCATTTACCGGTGTGGATCCCCGCCCGTACGTCACGAATCCGGGTTACCTGACGCCGCCCAGTGGATCGCAGACGCAATACTATTTCCTCGGCCGAGATCAGTTCCGGACCGAAGGGATGCGGCGCACCGACCTCGCCACGAACTACACGCGCGGCCTCGGCCGCGGAAGGCGTTCGATCAATCTGTTCGTGCAGGCCCAGGTCATCAACTTGTTCAACCAGTTCCAGCTCTGCGGATGCGGCGGCAGCGGGTTGTTTCCGCTCGGCGGCAACATGACGACCAACAACATCGACTCGACGATCCTGACCAATGTGACCCACCCGACGGTCTACTCGCCGTTCAACCCGTTCACCACGACGCCGGCCGAGGGCGTCAACTGGGGGAAAGGTCCGAGGTTCGGCAAGGCACTGACGCGGTTCGCGTACACGACACCGCGGACCTTCCGCCTCACCTTCGGCGTCCGGTTCTAACGAAAGGAGGACGGCCCGGAGGGGCCAGGATACAGTCAGCCGGACTTGCGCGAGGTTGTATCCTGTTTCCAGATGATCTCTGAACAGCTGGTCCAGACCTTCACGCGTCTGGCGCTCAGCCCGGACCCGGATCTCGCAGTCGCCGCGCTGATGATCGCGCGCGTCGAGTATCCGCGGCTTGATGCGGGACCCTACCTCGACGAGCTCGACGCGCTCGGGCGTGAAGCCGCCAGGCGCGTCGCTGCGGCTCCGCCTGTAGCCGACGACACGCCGGCGCACGTCGACCCCGACGCCTTCGCGCGCGTGAGGGCGCTCAACGATTACCTGTTTCGTGAACAGAGATTCGTCGGCAACGACGTCCAGTACGAGGACCCTCGCAACAGCTTTCTCAACGAGGTGCTCGACCGGCGGACCGGCATCCCGATTACCCTGGCGCTCGTGTATATGGAAGTGGCCCGGCGGGCAGGCGTGGTCGTCGAGGGCATCAACTTCCCGGGACATTTCCTCGTTCGCTGTCCCGTCCGCCGCGGACTGGCGTACCGAGGCCGGTCTGAACGCCACGGCTACCGGGATTTGATTATCGACGCTCATCACGGCGGCGCGCTGCTGTCTGAAGACGCCTGCCGCCAGCTGCTCCGGCGGCATGTGGGCGAAGACGCCGTCTGGAACGCCCACCTGGCTGGTCGCGCCACGAAGCCGCAGATCCTCGCACGCATGCTGTTGAATCTGAAGCGGGTGTACGTGCGCATGTATTCGTTCCCGCAGGCGCGCGACGCCACCGAGCTCCTGCTGGCCGTCGACCCGTCAGCGAAGAACGAGCTTCGCGATCGCGGCCTGCTCGCGTACCACCTGAACGACTTTTCTGGCGCGCTCCGGGATCTCCAGGCGTACCTGCAATTGGGGTCGACCGGCGGGCTCGATGAGCAGGAGCGCGAGGAACAGGCGCAGATCTGGGAGCACGTCAAGTCGCTCAGACGACGGGTCGCATCGCTCAACTGAGATTCTCATCCGACTCTCCTCAACCCCTCCGGACATTCCTTTCGCAGCGGACAGACGAGGCAGTGGGGGTCGGCCGCCGTGCACGTGGCCATCGCGTGGTGGGAGAGGTACAGGCTGGCTCGACGGAACGCGTCCGGATCAGGTGGCAATTCACGGGTGAGCGCTCGTTGAACGGATCGCGCCGACTTCCGGCCCGTGG
>Ga0209343_10008241_pt1 | contig 12160 bp, 10 predicted proteins | sample RifCSPlowO2_02_FD_184026 | JGI IMG/M metagenome (GOLD analysis project Ga0209343, IMG submission 184026) | Groundwater microbial communities from Rifle, Colorado - Rifle CSP2_plank lowO2_0.2 (SPAdes) (version 2) | ecosystem: Environmental > Aquatic > Deep subsurface > Groundwater | place... | reverse complement strand
GCCGAGCAATGGGCCAAGGCACGCAATCAACGGCAAACGGGGATTGATTGGCAATTCCGCACCGCCGATGCACGAATGAAATTGAAGTACCTTTATCCGAAAATTGAAGAGTGATGGTCTACTAGTCGTCATTATATTGTTGAATTGTGTTGCAGATCACATCATTGGATTACGTTTACGTACGAACATGGATACTCCTATCGCAAGGCGATGTGAATGAAACAATTGCAAGCGACTCGGTCGCATTGGAGGCTAGCCGCATGAAGCCCATATCGATTTTTTCCTGGATGAACTGCCGTTCCGGCGAAAGCACGCCCATCATCATGCTTTCTCCGATGCGCAATGCGGATTTGACCGCACTTGCATTGGATGCCGGGATGGACGACTTTGTGACCACGCCGGTCGAACCTATCGAACTGGTGGCACGGGTCCATGCCATCCTGCGCCGCACCACCCGGCGCACCGTCCGGCGCACATGAGAGAGGTTGGCGCGATGAAAAACGAGCTAACGTATAGCCAGCTTATCGAAGCAACCATGGGTATGCCGGGCGCGATATTGCACCCGGCGCCCATGGGATCGCTTGCCGGGAACCTTGCGAATGGCGATAGCCCGGAACCGGAGGATCTGCAGGCAATGCAGGTGAAGCTGGCGGCTGCGATGCGGAAAATTGCCGTTTTACGCATGAAGAATGTTCAAATCCGCAAGCAGTTGGCGCAAGCGCGCGAGCACGAAGCCGCCGCGCTTGCCAGTGCATGCATGGACGAATTGACGGGATTGCCCAACCGGCGGCTGTTAAAAGACCGGCTGCAGCAGCTCATTGCCCACGCCACGCGACAACGGCGGCAAGTCGCGGTATTGCTGATCGACCTGGATGGTTTTAAAAGCGTCAACGACACGCTGGGCCATGCCGCGGGGGATCAATTGTTGCGTGCGGTGGCGCAGCGTTTGACCGCATGCTTACGCGCCGAGGATACGGCATGCCGCTATGGCGGCGATGAATTCGTCGTTGTTCTTCCCGAGCTTGGCAGCGCCGAGGCGGCAACGACCGCCATCAACAAGGTACGGGCTTGCCTGCAGGCGCCGTATGTCATTTCCGGGCGTGAAATGCCGGTCACCGCCAGCATCGGCTGCGCGCTCTATCCCGGCGACGGGCAGGCCTATCATGAATTGATCGATCAGGCCGACACCGAAATGTACCGCGCGAAAGCGCGCCGCCGCATGCAGTAGTGTCTTGGCAGCCACGCGAATGGCGCTACGCAGGTAAACATAATATTTTTTACATGTCGCCTCGATGCCCCCTCTCCCGCAAGCGCCGAGGATTACCCACAAGTCGGCGCCTTTGGCTCCCCTCGCCCGCTTGCGGGAGAGGGGCCGGGGGTGAGGGAGATTGAAAGAGCAGAGCATTTACAGTCCCCCTCAGAGCAGTGCTCTGAGTCCCCAGCCCCTCTCCCGCAAGCGGGAGAGGGGCTCAATACCCAACCATTTATTGTCAAAAGACTGTTGATAACTTCCTCAGATCGTTTCAGGGGCATCAAATTTTGTCAAAGAACTTTTGTCCACCTGCTTAGCTCGACTTTATCCATTTCTGGAAGTGGGCTGTAGAGGGCGGGTGATCAATGAAAGGAGATTTTTGCACTGTCATATGCTCTGCTTCAGGTATGTGACATGCAAAAAGTCCCCTCCTGTGATCTGCTCTCCTCTGATAAGGCATATTGCAGATAGACAAAAATGGATAAAGTCGAGCTTAGGGCCCGCGCAGAAATAAGTTAGGTAATTTGGCGGCCGTAGCGGGACGCAATGCAAGGAGGGAGTGTTCCCTTGCAAGGGAACACCGTTCCGTGGGCAGACGGCATGCCGCCTGAATTCCCCACTCCACCGTACGGCGCGACGCAGTGCGAGCACTGCTAGCGACGGACAACGCAGCAGTGCGCCCGGTACGACCAGCAAAATTGGCTAACTTATTCCTGCGCGGGCCCTTAGACCGCCACGACGCACATGTTGTCCCGATAGTCCCGATTTACGGTCGCGACAAATTGTTCGAATGCGGGCGTGTCGTGATACAGCATGTCTTCACCCAGTTCCGGCAGATGCCGGCGGTAGGCCGTCGGCACCTGCCGCTGCCGCATCCGCGTCGTAGTTGCCGCTGGCATGCTGCAAGACCGACCTCAGCAGGCGGTCCACGGCATCGCAGCCGCCGCTGTTCGGGACGACTTCAATGCTTTTCTTTTTCCTCGGCGCGCTTCTTGACGCGCTCCTTGTAATCCTCGAGCTCATAATCCTCGCGCTCATAATCCTCGATCTCATAATCCTGCGATTCTTCCTCTGCATTTTCTGCATCTTTTGCGTACAAGAGTTTCGCTAGCTCAGCTGGCAGCGTGTTGTCCATCGGTGATGCCGGCGTCGGTTGTACCGGCATCGAGGAGTTGCGACGGGTATCTAGCGGCAAGTTGTCTACGATGGTGATATGGGCCATCTCCACGTGTTCTTCCTCCAAGCGCTCTGGCCTCTCCCGGGGCGGGACGCGCGCCGATACTTGCCGCGTCAACCCGTCCAGTGTCGAATCTCGCGGAATAAGCTCATCGATCCATATATTGATTTCATCGTCGTCCAGCGTTGTATCGATGACCTGCGCCAGAATACTCTTGTGGGTCGATGTCGTGCGCGCATTGTATTCACGCAAGCCTATCCCCATGTTGATGAAAATCTTGTTGGTCAAATGCGTTCGTTCCGACTTGATGGTATTCACCAGGAGAAAAGACGGCTTCCACGATTCGAGATCATTCATGAGCAGGTAGAATTGCTGCAGCAATTCTTTCACCTTGTCTGTATTGTGGGCTTTTTTGTGCATCATGGCTGCATCCAGCAATGCGTTGCCGGCGTCGGTCACGTCCGGCTTGAGTTCGAGGTACTGTTGGAAATTATCGTTTACCGACGCTTCTTCGGACGAACTTTGCAGATAATCGCGGAGTTCGATGGCAATCTTTTTCCGGGCCTGATCCTTGAGCGCTTCGGTCACGCTGTTTTTTGCGGCATTCAGATAATTGGCGTGCGCTTCAATCGCCGCCTGTGCCGCCGTCGCCGCGCCGTCGCCGGCGTCGCCGCTGGCCTCGACAAAAGCACGGACGGCGGCTTGATTGGCGTTGAGTTCGCTTTCGGTTTTGCCATTCTCTTTTGCCTTGGCGAGAAAGGTCTTTTCTGCGTCGGCGGCCGCGCCAAGCGCCTTGTCAAGCGCAGCATCGGTCAATGGAGAATCGGGCAAATATGCTGCCCGCGCGGCTGCGCGGGCCTGTGCTTGCGCGCGCTCCACGACGACAGCTTCGATTCTCGGCTTCTCCACCGAGATCCATTTTTCATCGATCCACGGCGCGGGGTTGTCAACGATCCCCTTGACGCCGGCGCTGATGCGCTCGCTGACGAGCACCCGGAAGGAGCGTTTCTCCAGCTTTCCGTCGATGTACATCAGCGTAAATTTATCTTTGCCGCCGGCGTGGAAAAAATCCGCGCTTACGCTGAGCGGCAGCGCGGCGGCATTCGCGTAAATGTCACTCTCCAACTCGAGGCCCAGCGTATAACCGGCGCCCGCCGCGGCCTTCAGTTTCAACGTGGATTCCCGGCTGGTGGATTCGATCCGCAAGTAACCGGTGCGGTCCTCGTGCCTGATCTCCGTCAGCTTGACCTCCGGCCCGGCCCCGATTGCTATGCCCGCACGATGAATGCCAATAGCGGCCCCGACCTTGCCGCTTGCGGTCAGCGCAAAGCGGATAGCGCGTCCATACGATCGGCTAAACACGCTGAGTGAGCTGTCGCTGTTTCCCAAAAACCGTTTCAGGAGCGACTTGCCGTCCACCGGCTTGCCGTCCGGGTCACTATCCGCCTGCGGGTTGGATTCGAACATGTGCCCGATATCCCCCTCGAGCTCCTTCTTGGTCACGTGTTCCTTGCCGATTCCGTTGTGCAGGCGGATTCGTCGCACCGTCAACCCATTGCTCTGGGTCCTTTCATCGGTGGCACTAAGCTCAAGGGCGCCCGACGCCGATGCGCTCATCAGTCGCGCTGGCAGGCTGGCGATCGCCAATACGATCGCGCCCACGTAGCCGTACGTTCCCCTGTTTGAAGAAGCTTCGAGAAACACGCCGGGGGTGGCAATGCCGTACTGAATTCTCGCCGTGCGCTGCAAGTCGGCCCCGACGAGCGGCCCCGTAAGGATTGCGGCAACTGGTATGTAAGACGATATATTAATGTTCTTTGTCCCCGCCCCAACGATGCCGCCGTTGACGGCAGTGACCACCGAACCGAGTTCCATCTCCTCGAGGCCCGCTTTCAGTACCGCCGCCAATTCATCGCCGCTCAGGTTTTTGCCGATATCGATCGGCTTGACCACCCCTGTTACCCGTTCCATCGCCGTCGTGAAGGCCTGCGGGTCATACGGTTGCTGCGCCGAGGATGGCAGCGCTACACCGGCGCGCCAGCCGGCATCCTGACTCCATGCGGTCAAGCGTTCTGGCTGAATCGTCTCAGCGAGGTGATTGTTCAGCAGTTTATTAAACTGGGGATGGCCGAGGAAGGCGTTCGGCCTCTGGGGCAGAAGCGCCAACTCGAGCATTTTCATCTTCTTGGTTATCGAGCCTTCGAGATTGTCAACTCTCAGCTTTCTGCGCCGAAACCTCTGCGTCCATCCCAACGCTGCTTGCCAGTGCTGCAAAATGCAGACGCGCAGCGCGTTCTCCACAACATGGTCCGGCAGTTCGTCCGGCGACGCGGCAACCAGGTCCGATTCAATGCGTTCCTTGAGACCTTTTTCCAACTCCGCCATGGCGCCGCCCATCACTTTCAGATCCCCAATCCGTCCCTGCCCGGCAATGCGGAATCCGTTCGGGCCGGCTAATGTGTTCATCGGACTCTTGCGGTGTAACGGCGACAATCTTTTCCACCATTGGGTATCCCCGGGTGCTTGCGTGCCGTTCGCGCGCCGCACCCAAACCCGGGTCATCTTGTAATAGCGCTTCGCGGCTTGCGTGAAGTCCGGTCCGCCATCGGAAGAAAATCCATTGCGCAGCGCCCTGAGCGCCCAATCATTGTCGTGTGGCTCCGCTGCTTCGCCGCTTGCCGCTGCACGCAGGTGATGCACCGCTGCGTCCAGCGCCTTGATTGCCAGCGAGGGGGGGCCGGACTGGCCTATTTCGGATTCGGCAAATTCGGAAAATGTTTGCGGCTGTGAGTACAACATGTGCTCCCCAGCGTGCTCGCGTATCGCCGCGCACGCTTGCAGGCAAAGCCTGAGATTCAAGGATGTCTTCTCATTGAATCCGTTTTCGGGCGCGCGGCTGATCCTTTTCAAGACATCGAATCCGCCCGCCGCTGCCGCCAGGTTATATGCGGTGCGCCATGCGATATTGCGTTGCTTCTGTTGCTTCTTCTGTTGCTCCTTCGTTAACTCGGGCGACGCGGTGGATGACGCGTCGGGAGACAAAAAGCAGTCGACCAGGTTGAGCGTTTGAAGATAGTTCAATGCTTGAACCGCATTATCATCTCTTATCCGTTGCCCCGGTTTCTTTTTGAGCGCGGCGAATAGCGCGGCTTCGAGGAGGCCGGCATCTCTCATTGCTTCAGTCGTATCGGCGCCATTCGGATAAACGTTTCTGTTGGCTTGCAACGTGCTAAATGCGAGGTCCAATCCGGCTCGCCTATCGGGATGAAAATAATTCACGCCCGAGCCGGCAAGGGCTTCTCTGCTGGCCTCGATTTTAGGTGGGCCCTTCCGGTTCATTCCAGTCCGCTGGCGAGCCTTGGTGATAATGCCTACTCGTGGGTGGTCAACGCGCCTCTCGATCTTCTTCAAAAGGTTTCTGGATTTTTTACTGTTCGGATCGACTTCCGGCCCCATCAGGATCCGCTCGTCCGTGGGGGTTGTTAGGTTAGCGGTAACGGGCGTATTGACCCTCGTCTCGGACAGTCCAAAGCCATGTGCCCTTACCCAAGCACCTACCCTAGAAGAAAATGACATTACGGTCTCCTTATCATATATCGTGCCGGCCGCCGCCCGCGCAGGATTGCCGCCTAGTGGGCGGAAAAAGTCATGAAACCCGCTCGATTGGCCGCGACGCCAGGGGCTGTATTCCGGTCACCCGACAGATTGTCGATGCGCCACAATTCGGCTTGCCATGCCAGGCCGACGACGGTCTCCACGAGGTCGTCGGCGGTGATCGTGTCCAGGCAATAGGAGGACACGTGCACCACATTCCTGGTGGCGGATACAACGCCGAAGGAGGCATCCTTGACCGGGAAATCGAGAAAATTTTCTTGCAACAGGTGGTAGTAGCAAGTGCGCGCGTTTTTCTTTGGCGCCCGGCCGAAGTCGGCGTAAATGAACAGCAGATCGTTCTTTGCCTTCCTCTGATGGTGGACGGAAAATGTGACGTGATTGATGGTGAAGGCAACGCCATTCATCATTTCTTTCGGACAGGGCAAATTGACCGCCATGCAAAATTCGGCAACCAGGTTTTCAAAGCATTTGTTCATCGGCGCTGCTCCATTTCACGGTCTCAAATCAGCGGTGCGACCTTCAACACGGATTTCCAAGGCGAAATGGCGGGCTTCATGGTTATCGAGCTGGATTGATCTTCAATGGAGATAGGTGGGCACGAGGCGAGGTACGGTTCCATATATTTTTGGCGGCGGCGCCCGGAACCGCCGATGCGAAATCTCTACTCATCACGAACGCGAGCAGCTTTCGCGTCCTCCATGTCAACTGCCTGCAACCGCACCGGATGAAAGAGAATGAAGAAAGCATTTGAAGAACTGGTAACGACGCTATGCGCCCTCAAGGAACTGGGAGCGCCGGCGCCCTACATCGGCGGTTCGCCGTTCGACGTCGATGGCTCAATGTGCACGTTGATTTACAACGCTCTGGTCAATCGCGATCAGTTTTTCCTTTACGTGGTGTTCGGCTATGCGCCGCGCGATAAGGAAGCGCTGGTGTTTGAAAGACTGCTGCAGAAAAACCTCCTGGAGGTTGACGGCAGGGCGCCGCGATTCTGCCTGTCCGCCAACACCGGCAAGGTGGGATGCGTGATCTCGCTGGGCCTGGCCGACACTACGGCCGACCAGTTGGCCGGTTCGTTGGCGTATCATGCCAACAAGGCGGCTGAATGGCGGGAGACTTTTTTTCTGTGAACAGGGCGCATCCTGCCCGAGGTACGCTAGTGCCTCTGGCCCCTAATGGATGGCGCAGAAAGGAGTCAATGAAGCGGGACGGGAGCGATGAAGACGATCATCTGATACAAGCGAGGCGGCTACATCGCGCTCGAATCGACAGGGCGATCACTTCGACGGCAAGGGATCCGTAGCGCTTTCCAGTGGTAAGAAGCGAACGCATTGTCATTGTAATGGCGCGGCGCTGGTATTTCCCCTGCGCGGCTGAAACCGCGCAGGGGAAAAAGTATCCAAGGCACATGCAATGCTAAGGGCAGTTTTCTTATTCGGTCCGGGACTCTATTTCTTGGCCGTGTGGGGTGTGATGCGGGCTGTCAAACCAAAAAATTCTGAGAAGGCATGGCGTTCGCTAGTCGTCATTATATTGTTAAATTGTGTTGCAGATCACATCATTGGATTACGTTTACGTACGAACATGGATACTCCTATCGCAAGGCGACGTGAATGAAACAATTGCAAGCGACTTGGTCGCATTGGAGACTGGCCGCATGAAATCCAATTCGATCTTTGCTCTAGTCCGGAGCGCGATTCCTGCGTCCAAGGCACTACCTCATCTCGCTTACCGCTATGTCGAAGCAATCGATCCTAAGGATGGGAAGCGTCATCGGCATGCGGGCGGCATCAAGGAAGTGACGCACACGTCGAGCATTTTATTTTGATGGGGGAGACGACAGGATGCTCTTAGGAAGCTGCACTGTATTTAATAAGCGGGCATTAAAAAGCAAAAACCGATTTGGTGAAATCTGAAGCGCAACCCGCTTGTGGAGTTTGAGGTAAAGGCGCAAATGAATATTGCATGTTATATACACAGTGATATGGCTTCAAAGCACGTTCAGGTCCCCCTTGAACGCGCCGGATTTGATTGCGAACGCCTGCAGTCCGAGGCCTCGCTTCCACGCTTGATTCGTCGCCGCAGTTACGATCTCATCCTGATCGAACTCGGCACTGCGACGCCGAATCACGACAACATTTTTTCCTGGATGAACTGCCGTTCCGGCGAAAGCACGCCCATCATCATGCTTTCTCCGATGCGCAATGCGGATTTGACCGCACTTGCATTGGATGCCGGAGTGGACGACTTTGTGATCACGCCGGTCGAACCTATCGAACTGGTGGCGCGGGTCCATGCCATCCTGCGCCGCACCACCCGGCGCACCACTCGGCGCACAATCGAACTGGCCGGATTTTCGATTGATCGCGATACCGGACGTTTTTCTTATAGCGGCGTCCCGATCGAACTGACGCCGCGCGAATTCACCATGGCCTGGATGTTTTTTTCCACGCCTGGCATCTATATCTCACGCGAGACCATCGGCCGTGCGATCTGGGGAGTGGACAGCAAGATCGCGGGCCGGACAATCGAACAGCATGTCTATAAGTTGCGCAAGAAACTGCAATTGGGCATGGAGCGAGGCGTGATGATCCGGACTGCCTATAGCCAAGGCTACCGGCTCGAATTATGTGGCGAGGATCAGTACTTGAACATCTGAAAACGGTGGAGGCAAGGAGAATCGAATCCGTATTCGTCAGTGCAGGTCGTACCAAACCCCTCGGCCGCTGCCGTGCTGGTTCAGCGTGCCGCGCTCGACCAGCACCCGGAAGTGCTGCTTCAACGTGTTGCGGCTGGCGCCCGTCAGTTTGATGGCCTCGCCAATGGTGACGCGACCGTGCTCGCGGGCGAACTCGACGATCTGCAACTGCAGTTCAGGCATGGCCGCCAGCACGATCTTTTCGCGCTCGACTTTCTTCTCCAGTCGACGAACCTGCTCGGTCAGGGAGCGAAGGAAGAACACCAGCCATGGCTGCCAGTTCGGCGACTCCGTACGGATCGTGCCTTGGGTCTGGCGCAGCGCCAGGTAGTAGGCCTCCTTGCTCTGTTCGATCACGCTTTCCAGCGAGCTGTAAGGCACATAAGCGTACCCGGCTTGCAGGAGCAGGAGTGTGGTCAACACGCGGGAGAGCCGTCCGTTGCCGTCCTGGAATGGATGGATCTCCAGAAAAACGACGACACACAGGGCGACGATCAGCAACGGATGCAGTCGAGCCGCTTCACGCTCCTGATTCACCCAGGCGACCAGTTCGCTCATCAGGCGTGGGGTGTCGAATGGTGACGCTGTCTGGAACACGATCCCGATCTGTGCGCCGGTTTCATCAAATGCAGCGACGCTGTTTGAGTTGGTCTTGTAGTTGCCGCGATGCCAGGTGTCCTTCTCGCTGTAGCGCAACAGGATTTGATGCAGTTGCTTGATGTGGTTCTCGTTGAGCGCGATGTCCTGCCAGGAAGAGAAGACCAGGTCCATCAGCTCGGCGTAGCCGGCCACCTCCTGCTCGTCGCGGGTAGCGAAGGACTTGATCTCCAGGTTCGATAGCAACCGCTCCACCTCCCGGTCGGACAGCTTGCTGCCCTCGATCCGGGTGGAGGAGCCAATGCTCTCGATGGTGGCCACGCGGCGCAGGGCCGACAGGCGGTCAGGCGCAAGAGTACCCAATGCGCGCCAGGCGCCCTTGAACTCATCGATCCTGGCAATGAGGTTCAGGATCTCCGGGGTGATCTGGATGGTGTCGGTTTTCAGCACGAACCAATACTACACCCATTTACACCCATTTGCGGGATGCGTCCATTAAAACACCTATTTACCCCCAATTTGGCGTGACCGTGATCTTGCGGAGAATGATTGGCCTATTCACCATAAATCGTACGGCGATTATTCCTTCATTGCGGCATATCAGTTTTCACTTGCCGACTTGTGCCGATTTATAGTTGCCGATGACAATGCACGCCGTCTTTTGAATGGCGATGCAATTGCTAGAGGATGGTGTGAACAGGACGCACAGCGTTTCGGTCTGGAATGCGCAATCTCAGCACAAAAGGCTTATGCGCACACCCTGAAACTGATGGCTCTGAAACCGGAGTCAGGCAGGTCAGTTCCTCGAATGCATTAGGCTGGGAGGAAGTAAGAAAATTATCTGGTGTGCGGGGTTTGTCGATTCTGTTACAACTATGTATATATCTAGGGAAACGCGGATTTATTCATCAGACTCTGCCAACCGATTGTCAAACGAAAACGTTATAGTGAAATAGCCCTCCACACCGCCACGATATGAAGCCAATGCCACCAAGCCAAGTCAGTTTCGCCCAAGCCGAGTACGACAAAAAGAAAAAGCGCACGCGGCGCGAACTATTTCTGGAGCAGATGGAACAGGTGGTGCCGTGGACCAGGCTGATCGAGGTGATCGAGCCGCATTACCCGAAGAGCGGCAAGCGCGGTCGCCCGCCGATCGGGCTGGAGCGCATGCTGCGCATGTACTTCGTCCAGCAATGGTACGGCCTGGCCGACGAGGCAGTCGAAGATGCAATCTACGATTCGCAGGCGCTGCGCAATTTCATGGACATCGATCTCTCCCGGCAAAGCGTGCCGGACGCCACGACCCTGATGGGATTTCGCCATCTGCTCGAGGCCAACGACTTGACGCAAGCCATGCTGGTCGAGGTCAACGCGATGCTCATCGAGCGCGGCCTGTTGATGAGCCGTGGCACGCTGGTCGACGCCACCTTGATCGCGGCGCCAAGCTCGACGAAGAACCAGGAACACGCGCGCGACCCGGAAATGCACCAGACGAAGAAAGGCAACCAATGGCACTTCGGCCTGAAGGCGCACGTCGGCGTCGACAAGGCGTCGGGCCTGGTGCACACGCTGGTAACGACATCGGCGAACATCTCCGATATCAGCCAGACGCCGGCGCTGTTGCATGGACAAGAAGAGGAAGTCTGGCTCGACGCTGGTTATGTCGGCGTGGAAAAGCGCGAGGACATGCGAGCGGCGCTGGCGGCCCACGCACAGGAACTGAAGTGGCATATTGCCCGGCGCCGCAAGAGCATCGACAAGATGGCCGATGGATGGCAAAAGAATCTGGTGCAGGCGTACGAGAAGCTCAAGGCGCAGGTGCGGGCGCGGGTGGAACATCCGTTACACGTCGTCAAGAACATCTTCAAATACAAGAAGACGCGCTACAAGGGCCTGGCCAAGAACGATGCGCAGCTCAACATGTTGTTCGCGTTGAGTAACCTGTACATGGCAAGGGGACAGTGACGCCCATAGCGGGCAACGGGGCGCAAAATGCGCCGGGAAACGCCTCGAAAGAGGGGCGACATTTGAAAAAGTGGATGCGATCACAGGAAAAATCGCAAAAGTTGGGCGTAACGCGACTAAAAAATGCGCGCTACGCCGTCGAACAAGCGGAATTCGATTTGTTCCGCGCTTCCCTAGTATAAACGCCGCAACACCAGCAGGCATGCGGCTTTTCAAAGGATTGAATTTCCATGTTAATTCGCAATGTCCCATGTTAAATTGGCATTTTGCGATTTATAACACGTTAAACGGCTTGGAGGATAAGTTGCAGATCGAGCTACAGCATGTTGAAGATCATGATTGCGAATCCTTAGTGACGCTCCGGATAGCGACAATGCGCGAGAGCCTTGAGCGGATTGGCCGTTTCGATCCTCAACGGGCGCGAGATCGGTTCCTAGATAGCTTCTCCGCCGACCAGACAAAACACATCGTTCTCAATGGAGCGAGAATCGGTTTCGTTATTGTTAAGCAGATCGACGGAGATCTGTTATTGGATCATCTTTATATCGATCCAGACCACCAGAGCAGTGGCGTTGGAACTTGGGTTCTTGGTCACATATTCAAGCAGGCTGACGGGCGCGGATTGCCAGTTAGAGTTGGCGCGCTTAAGGGGAGTGATTCGAATCGCTTCTATACGCGGCATGGTTTCCGGATTGTTGAAGAAGGGGAATGGGATAACTACTATGTCCGTATTCCACACACGCCGTTTAACACATCTATAAAGACTTCCCTGTCAACCTCGCCAAGTGAGCGGGGTTGATGTTTTCTGTAGACGGTTTTTTTAGTCCATCCGGTTTCCTTGTCAATTTCACTGCAC
>Ga0209343_10008240_pt1 | contig 12160 bp, 11 predicted proteins | sample RifCSPlowO2_02_FD_184026 | JGI IMG/M metagenome (GOLD analysis project Ga0209343, IMG submission 184026) | Groundwater microbial communities from Rifle, Colorado - Rifle CSP2_plank lowO2_0.2 (SPAdes) (version 2) | ecosystem: Environmental > Aquatic > Deep subsurface > Groundwater | place... | reverse complement strand
CGCGAGGTGATGTACAACGATTTCGTTCTCGTCGGACCAAAGTCAGATCCGGCCGGTATCGCAGGCTCCACCGATGCCGTTACGGCGCTGGGAAAGATCGCCGCATCCAAGTCGCAGTTCGTTTCCCGTGCCGACGACAGCGGCACACACCGCGCGGAGTTACGCTTGTGGGACGAGGCAAGGGTAAATGCGCGCTCTGCGTCGGGGACCTGGTACAAGGAACTGGGTGCGGGCATGGGCGCCACGCTCAACACCGCTGCCGGGCTGGGTGCGTACACATTGGCCGACCGGGCGACCTGGCTGAGCTTCAAGAATCGCGCAGATCTGGTGCTGCAGACGCAGGGTGACAAGCGGCTTTTCAACCAGTACGCGACCATCCTCGTCAACCCGGGACGGCATAAGCACGTAAAGGAAGCGGCGGCGCGAACATTCATGGATTATCTGGTGTCCGCTGAAGGCCAGGAGGCAATCGGCGCGTTCCAGATCGGGGGGGAGACGCTTTTCTTCCCGAATGCCGGAGGACAGCAGTAAACCGGTCCTCGCACCGGAGCTCACCCACCATGGAAATCCAACTCGGTCTGAATTGGCACCTGGGTCACGGACAGCCGGAACGCCTGGAGATGGAGTTGTTTGATTTACTCCATTCCATCAAGGAGCGCGGCTCATTGCAGGCGGCCGCGCGAGAGAATGGCCTTTCTTACCGGCACGCCTGGGGACTGATGCAAAAATGGAAAGCGCTGCTCGGCCAGCCACTGGCGCTTCTGGAGCGGGGACGCGGCGCCAGCCTCACGCCCATTGGCGAGAAGCTGCTATGGGGGCAGCGACGCATCAGTGCGCGCCTGGGCCCGGACCTTGACAGCCTGGCATCGGAACTTGCCAGCGAGCTGCATGGGCTGATCCACCGAGATCCGCTGCCGCCATTGCGTATCTTCGCCAGCCACGGACTTGCCGTGCCACTGCTGCGCGACCTGTTGCAGGCGCGCGCCGATGTCTCGGTGGACCTGCAATTTCGCGGCAGCCTGGACAGTCTGCGTCTGTTTGCCGCCGGCAAATGCGACATGGCCGGGTTCCACCTGCCGGTCGGTACCCTCGGCGCGAGACTGGCACCGCGATTCTCCCGCCACCTGGATGAAGTGGCAGACCAACTGGTCAAGGTCGTGCGCAGGCGTCAGGGTATTGTGACTGCAACGGACAACCCGAAGGACATTCACAACGTCGGTGACCTGGTGCGGCCGGGAATACGATTCATCAACCGCCAGCCGGGGTCCGGGACACGCCTTATTCTGGATTTGCTGCTGGAAGATGCAGGGATTGAGCCACAGCGGATCGGTGGCTACAACACCGAAGAATTCACTCATCTGGCGGTGGCAGCCATGGTAGCCAGCGGCGCCGCGGATGCCGGATTCGCCATCGAGCCGGTTGCGCATCAGTTCGGGCTCAACTTTGAGCCCATTGCTACCGAGGATTACTGGTTTGCAGTCCGGCGGGAGGACATGGCGGGAATTGCCCAGGGCGAGCTGTTGGCGCTGCTGCGCAGCCCGGAATATCGATCCGCCATTTCTGGATTGGTTGGCTACGATGCCGCTTCGGCCGGCGAGGTATATAAAGTGAGTCAGGTCTTCCCCCAGCAAGGAAACAATCGCTCCACCCCTCGCCATACCTGATCCCTGCACCCTTCCCGCCCGGCTGGAAATGCCGGTTTATAGGGTGTAAGTTACCCATCCCCTTGAAACCACGGGCTTTTATGCAAAAGCGGTTGTATATCAAGACCTTCGGCTGCCAGATGAATGAGTATGACTCAGGCAAGATGCGCGATGTGCTGGAGGCATCCCATGGCATGGCAGTCACGGAGGACCCTGCGGCGGCGAATTTGCTCCTGTTCAATACCTGCTCCGTGCGCGAGAAGGCCGAGGAAAAGCTCTTTTCCGAACTGGGCCGGTGGCGCGCGCACAAGGAACGCAACCCCGACCTCCTGATTGGGGTCGGGGGCTGCGTTGCCAGCCAGGAAGGCGCGGCCATCCTGGCCCGGGCGCCTTTCGTCGACCTGATCTTCGGACCGCAGACGCTGCACCGGCTTCCAGACATGTACGACCGGGCGCTGCGCACCCGGGTGCCGCAGGTGGACATCTCTTTCCCCGAGGTGGAAAAGTTTGATCGGCTGCCGGAGCCCCACGCCGAGGGCCCCACCGCGTTTGTCTCGATCATGGAGGGGTGCAGCAAATATTGCACATTTTGTGTCGTCCCCTATACCCGGGGCGAGGAAGTGAGCCGGCAACTGGATGACGTGCTGACGGAGATCCATCAACTCGCCGCCCAGGGAGTACGCGAGGTCACGCTGCTGGGTCAAAACGTGAATGCCTACCGGGGCACCTGCCACGAAGGCGGCGTCGCCGACCTGGCGCGACTGATCGAACTCACCGCATCCATCGATGGTATTGACCGGATTCGATTCACCACCTCGCACCCGGTGGAATTCTCCGACCAGCTCATCGCGGCATATGCAAAAGTGCCGGAATTGGTCAGCCACGTGCATCTGCCGGTGCAAAGCGGATCGGATCGGATCCTGAGCCAGATGAAGCGCGGCCACACGGCGCTGGAGTACCGGGCGCGGATCCGCAAATTGCGCAAGGTGCGCCCGCAAATCAACATTTCATCGGATTTCATTGTCGGATTTCCGGGCGAAACCGACGCCGACTTTGAAGCCACCATGAATCTCATCGGGGATATCGGTTTCGATCAATCCTTCAGCTTTATCTACAGCCCGCGCCCCGGCACCCCCGCCGCCACGATGGCCGATTCGACACCGACGGAAGTAAAGAAGGAACGTTTGCAGAGATTGCAGGAACGCATCAACACTCAGGCCGCCGCCATCAGCGCCGGCATGGTAGGTAACGTGGAACAGATCCTGGTGGAGGGCGCCTCGCGGCGCGATGCAATGGAAATGTGCGGCCGTACCGGGAACAACCGCGTCATCAATTTCCCGCGTGGGGAATTTCAGCCCGGCCAGTTTGTGAACCTGCTGGTCACCGAGGCCCTGGCCAACTCATTACGGGGCATCCCGGCGCCGGCACCGGCGCTGCGGCAGATCGGCTGACGCTTGGCCGTCGCTCGAGACACGGCCCACGCGGCCGCCGTCGAGGTGGAACTCGAACCCGTCAGCCATGACCGGCTGGCGAATCTTTGCGGTCCGCTGGATGAGCATCTGCGCCAGATCGAGCGGCGGCTGGGCGTGGAGATCAACAATCGCGGCAACCACTTTCGCATCATTGGCATTGCCGGCGTGGTGGACGTTGCCGGCCGGATATTGACCGACCTGTACGCGGCCACGACCCATGAGGTGCTGACGGCGGACAAGGTCCACGTTTATCTGCAGACTGTGCGCACCGATGCTGCCGCAATCGCCGTGGTCGAGTCAGAACGCGTGATCCGGACCAAGCGCGGCACCGTGCGCGGACGCAGCCCGAATCAGCGGCTTTATCTGCATAACATACAGACCCATGACATCAGCTTCGGTATCGGCCCGGCGGGCACCGGGAAGACCTATCTGGCGGTGGCATGCGCGGTGGCGGGACTGGAACAGGACCGATCCCGCCGCATCGTGCTGGTGCGACCGGCGGTCGAGGCCGGGGAAAAACTGGGTTACCTGCCTGGTGATATCGGTCAGAAGGTCGATCCATACCTGCGCCCACTGTATGACGCCCTCTATGAAATGCTGGGATTTGAGCACGTGGCAAGCCTGATTGAGCGCAGCATCATCGAGGTGGCGCCGCTCGCGTTCATGCGTGGCCGGACTCTGAACGATGCCTTCGTCATCCTGGATGAGGCCCAGAACACGACAGTTGAGCAGATGAAGATGTTTTTGACCCGAATCGGCTTCGGCTCCACTGCCGTGATTACCGGCGACATTACCCAGGTGGATCTGCCGCAGGGGCGAAGGTCGGGCCTCCGGCACGTAATTGACATTCTGAATGACGAAGAGGGAATCAGTTTTACGTTTTTCACCTCCGCGGACGTGGTGCGCCATCCGCTTGTGGCGCGGATCCTGAACGCATATGAACGGCATGAAAAAGGCGCCGACAATCCGCGCGAAAAGGACTGAGCCGGTCATGACCGTGCACGTGCAGGTTGCCTGTCGCAAGCGCGGCATTCCTGACGCGCGCCGCATTCGCCGTTGGGCGCGGGCGGCACTGGCCGGCCGACGCAAGCGTACCGAAGTAACGATCCGTGTGGTCGGCGCGCGCGAAGGGCGCGTATTGAATGAGCGCTGGCGCGGATTGCCACAGGCCACCAATGTTTTGTCATTTCCGGCTTTGGCACTGGCGCAGGCGCCGGGGGCCCTTGGCGACATCGCGGTATGCGCACCGGTCGTGGCCAGGGAGGCAAGGGCGCAGGGAAAGTCGCCAACGGCACATTGGGCGCACCTGGTAATCCATGGCGTGCTGCATCTGCTCGGCCATGACCACGAGAGCAGGCGTGACGCGGCAGCGATGGAAACGCTTGAGATCCGGATTCTGGCAGGACTGGGATTTCCCGATCCTTATTCAGTGGAGAGAACATGAAGCAGGAACGGAACCCGTCTGATCTGCCGGGCTGGCTCAGCCGCCTGCTGGGACTGTTTTCCCGCGAACCCCAGGATCGGCAGGCACTCATCGAGATACTGCGCGGTTCCGAACACCGCAATCTGCTCGACCCGGATGTGTTGCTGATACTGGAGGGCGCGTTACACGTCTCCGATTTGCAGGCCCGGGACATCATGGTGCCGCGGGTTCAAATGGATGTCGTGCGTGAGGACGCCAGCCCGCAGGAGATCATCCGCATCGTGGTCGAATCCGGCCATTCCCGTTTTCCGGTGGTCGGCAGCGATGCCAGCGACGTGCGCGGCATACTGCTGGCCAAGGACTTGCTGGCGTGCTTCAGCGACGTCGGCATGGACAATTTTGACATCAAGGACGTCATGCGCCCCGCCATTTTTATTCCCGAAAGCAAGCGCCTGAACATTCTCTTGCGCGAATTTCGCGCATCGCGCACGCACATGGCCGTGGTCGTGGACGAATATGGCGTGGCCGGCGTGGTAACCATCGAGGATGTCATCGAAGAGATCGTGGGCGACATCGCAGATGAGCACGACCTGGATGAAGAGGAGAACATCCGCCAGCACGGCCGCAATCGCTACACGGTGCAGGCGATTACACCGATTGCGGAGTTTAATGAATTTTTCCGTACTGAACTGGATGACGGCGAGTACGACACCATCGGCGGCCTGATCGTGAGCGCGTTCGGTCACGTCCCCGCCCGCGGCGAAAGCATCACCTTCCATGGCTTCAATGTGCGCGTCCTGCGCGCCGACAAACGCCGCGTGTTGCTGCTGCGCTTCGAGCGGGCGGAAAAACCGGAGCCGGACGGATAGCCTGGGGCCGTGGGTATCGTGGAATTGGGGCACAGCAGGACGCACTTGAATTGAATATCCGGGCCAGGGCAGCCGTAAGTACCATCGCCGGGGCTGCCTGCGCGCTGGCCTTTGCACCATATGATTTCCCGCTGCTGGCGCCGGTCGCGTTGGTCGTATTGTTTTACCTGTGGGTAAGGGCAACCCCGCGCGAGGCGTTCCGCCTTGGCTACCTGTTCGGGATCGGGCTGTTTGGCGTTGGCGTCAACTGGCTGCATATAAGTATCAATCTTTTCGGTGGCATGGGCCTGGTCCCCGCAGCCGGCGTTACTTTCCTGCTCATCGCCTACATGGCCCTGTTTCCTGCCCTTACCGGTTACACGGCACGCAAGCTGGCGACATCCAGTCTGGCCCTGGATCAATTGCTGATTTTGCCCGCCCTCTGGGTGCTGTCCGAGTGGGTGCGCACGTGGCTGTTCACCGGCTTCCCCTGGTTGCACCTCGGATATAGCCAGCCCGATACCATATTCGGGGGATTGGCGCCGCTCCTGGGCGTGTTCGGCATCAGCTGGGCCGTGGCGTTGACCGCCGGCGCCTTGTTTACGCTTTTGCATCCCGGCGTCCGGGGCAAAATGTTCGCCGCCGGCTGCCTGTTGCTGCTGGTAACTGGCGGGTGGCTAGCGGGCCGCGTGTCATGGACCCTCGACACAGGCGCCGAGCGCAGCATCGCGCTGGTCCAGGGCGCGGTACCTTTGGAAGTGAAATGGCGCGCTGAATTTCTGCATCAGTCGGTGGAACGGTATACCAGCCTGACGGCGCCGCATTGGGGCAGGAACATCATCATCTGGCCGGAGACCGCGATACCGGCATTTGCCTCCCAGGTTCCGGACCTGTTGCGGCAACTGACAGCAGAGGCAGTGCGTGGTGACAGTGACCTGTACGTCGGATTTCCCACGCTGGACGACTACGACGAACGGTACTTCAACAGCCTGCTGCTACTGGGCGCCGATCCACAGACCTACCACAAACGCCACCTGGTGCCATTCGGCGAGTTCACGCCGCTGGCGTTCATCCTTCTGAAGTTTTCCAAATTATTGAACATCCCCATGTCCAATTTCAGCCCGGGCGAACAGGCACAGCCATTGTTGCGCGGTCAGCATGGAGTTGCCGGAGTTTCCATCTGTTACGAAGACACCTTTGGCGAGGAGGTCATCCAGGCCCTGCCGGAGGCCGGGCTGCTTATTAATGTGAGTAATGACGGCTGGTTCGGCGACTCTGCGGCGCCGCATCAGCATTTGCAGATGGCGCGGATACGGGCGCGGGAGACCGGACGTTATCTGTTACGGGCAACGAATTCAGGCATCAGCGCCATTATCGACCCCGAGGGCCGGGTGCGCGCGCAGGCACCGCAATTTCTGCCCTTCGTACTCACAGACACCATTACCCTGTTCAGCGGCATGACCCCGTATGCACGATTCGGAAACTGGCCGGTGATTCTGATGGCTATAGGCGTGATCCTGATTGTCAGGCTCGCCCGTAGCGGATTCCGCTATTCAGGTTAATTGCTGTCACGGTGATATGCGCGACTCAACTCGTGCACCGAATCCACCAGCACGCGCAGATTCTCGGGATCTGCATGCGGCTGAATACCGTGACCCAGGTTGAATACGTGCCCGGGGCCGTTGCCATAGCGCGCCAGCACGGACGCAGCTTCGCGCCGTACTACCTCCGGTGTGGCAGTCAGCACCGCCGGGTCCAGGTTGCCTTGCAATGCCACCTGCTTGCCGATGCGCGCACGTGCCTCACCCAGGTCCATGGTCCAGTCAATTCCCACGGCGTCACAACCGCTGGCCGCGATGTCTTCCAGCCAGAGTCCCCCGCCTTTCGTGAATACGATGATGGGCGCCTCCACGCGGGACTGGCGCAGAGTCGCGATGATCTCGGTCATGTAGGCCAGGGAAAACTCCCGATATGTTGACGGTGTCAGCATGCCACCCCAGGTATCGAAGACCATCAGGACCTGGGCGCCCGCGGCTGCCTGTGCCATCAGATAGCGCGCCACGCTTTGCGCGAGCCTGCGCAGCAGGGCATGCAGTAATGCGGGGGTGCAATACAACATGCCTTTTATATGGGTGAACTCCTTGCTCGATGAACCCTCGACCATATAAGTGGCCAGTGTCCACGGGCTTCCGGCAAAACCGATAAGCGGTACCCGGTTATCCAGTTCACGCCGGACCAGCCGCACTGCATCCATGACGTAACGCAATTCCGTTTCCGGGTCCGGATCGCCCAGGCGACCCAGGTCTGCCGCACTGCGTATGCAGCGCTCGAAGCGCGGGCCTTCATTCTCCACCACGGACAGACCCAGCCCCATGGCATCCGGGATGGTGAGAATATCGGAGAACAGGATCGCCGCATCCAGATCAAAGCGGCGCAACGGCTGCAGGGTCACTTCGCAGGCGAGTTCAGCTGTCTTGCACAGGGTCAGAAAGCTGCCGGCCTGCTGGCGCGTGGCGCGGTATTCCGGCAGGTAGCGTCCGGCCTGGCGCATAACCCAAATCGGGGTCGCATCCACGGGCTGGCGGCGCAAGGCGCGTAAGAATCTGTGCTGCATGGCCGGGGGCTTGAATTCCTGTTCAGGAGGTTTGATTGGGATCAGTGAGGCGCTGATATTCCATGATAGCGTAACGATCCGTCATCCCGGCGATGTAATCGGCAATCAATCGCGCGCCCGCGGACTCCCTTTGTTCCGGTTCCAGCCGGCCGATGCGTTCCTGCACATCATGGGGCAGGAGCAGTTCATTCTCAATGAATATGGAGAACATGGCAGTTACGATTCGCTCGGCCTTGTGGGACATGCGCTGGACGCGGAAATGCCGGTAAAGATAACGGTTCAGAAATCGTTTCAGTTCCACATGTTGTTGCCGAACCTCGTCACCCAGGGAGATGAGCGGCCGCCCCGCCGCGCGAACAGCGTCGATGTCCTGCGGATTCAGGCCGGCTATATGCGCCCGGCTGGTGTCAACCAGGTCTGATACGACCCGATTGATCATGCGCCGCACCAGTTCATGCACGTGGCGCCGCTCCGGCAAATCCGGCCAGAGCCTGCGCACCGCGAGCAATTGGTCCGCAAACAGTTTGCATTCCTCAAGCTGCGCCACCGTTATCAGGCCCGCGCGCAAGCCGTCATCCACATCATGATTATTGTAGGCAATCTCATCGGCGAGATTGGCGACCTGCGCCTCCAGCCCAGGCTGGCTTCCTTCCAGGAATCTTCGCCCGACATCCCCCAGCACCTCCGCCTGAGCGCGCGAACAATGCTTGAGTATGCCTTCACGCGTCTCAAAGGTGAGGTTCAATCCTGGAAATGCGGCATAGCGTTCCTCCAGCACATCCACGACCCGCAACGACTGAAGGTTATGCTCAAAGCCCCCGTATTCGCGCATGCAACGGTCCAATGCATCCTGGCCGGCGTGGCCGAATGGGGTGTGCCCCAAATCGTGCGCCAGACAGATGGCCTCGGTCAGATCCTCGTTCAGGCCGAGCGCGCGCGCCACCGTACGCCCTATCTGGGCCACTTCAATTGAATGGGTCAGACGGGTGCGGAACATATCACCCTCGTGATTGACGAAGACCTGCGTCTTGTACTCCAGGCGCCGGAACGCGGAGGAATGGATTACCCGATCCCGGTCCCGCTGGTAGGCATTGCGAAATTCCGCCTCGGGTTCCACATGCGCACGGCCACGGGTCAGGAGAGGTTGCGCCGCGAACCGTTGCAATGTGGTCATGCCGGCACCTGCGCATGGGCACTCAGGGCCGCCAGCAGCAACCGTTCATCCACGTCACTGGCGATATTTGCGCTGCCGATGGCATCCAGCAATACCAGTCGGAGCCGCCCGGATTTTGATTTCTTGTCCACGCCCATCAACTCGCGGACCCCTTGCGCGGACAATCCTGGCGCCAGCCGCGTGGGCAGTCCGCACCGCTCCAGGATCCGGGTGATACGTTGTGTGGCAACCGCATCGATTCTCCCCAGTCGCGCGGACAAATCCGCTGCCACTACCATGCCGGCGGCCACCGCCTCCCCATGCAGCCAGAGGCGGTACCCCAATGCAGTCTCCATGGCGTGGCCAAAGGTATGGCCGAAATTCAGTAATAAACGTTCTTTCTGATCAAATTCGTCGGTCTCAATAAACCATTTCTTGGTTTTTAAGGCACGTACTATGACACGTTGCGCGTTATCTGCGCTCATTGGGAAGGTTGGAGACTCTTGTAGGTAGGCTAAAAACTCTTGGTAACCACGGGCATAACAAATTTTAGCAGCCTCGAATAGTCCACCCACCACCTGATCCGCATTAAGCGTCTGAATGAAAGCCATATCAATCAAGACACGTTCTGGGGGATAGAAGTTACCCACAAGATTCTTGTAACCGAGCATATTGATCGATGACTTACCACCGATACAAGAATCAGCCATCCCCAGCAAGGTTGTGGGCATGTAGGTCCAAGGAATACCACGCATATAAATCGATGCCGTAAAGGTGGCAATGTCTTGGATAACCCCCCCGCCGATTGCGACTAGGTGTGAGGTGCGGTTCGCACCAGCCTCACGCATCTTTAGCAGAACTTCTGGCATTTTCTCGAGGGACTTGTTGCCCTCGTTGGCTTCAATCAAAATTTTCCGCGTCACAGATTTTGGTAGCGTACCGGCCAAACGTTCATCCACCATATAGATAGCATCAGGATGTTCAGACACCACCTGTTCGAGTAAATCAAGTCCGGCTACAACGTTGTATTTTCCGCTTGAGGAAGAAATATCAAATGATTCTTGCATGTGAAAAGCCTCTATCTGCGGCAATAAACTGCCCTGTTATTCCGGTATTACTCTCCGAACAAAGAAAGCCCACCAAGTTGGCCACATCATCTAGTGTAGCTAAGGAACCTAAGGGCGTAATTTGCTCTAACTTTTGGATTTGATTTAAATCTAGATTCGCACGCGTCATCGGCGTATCTAACGCCCCAGGCAGCACCGCATTGACCATAAAACCAGAGGCCCCCAAGTCGATTGAGAGTGATTGGACTAAACCCTGCAATGCAGACTTGGTAATGCTGTAGGATAACTTATTTTGCTTGGCTAGGTTTTGCCAAATAGAACTGATGACACAGAGCCTTGCTGAGGGCGCAAGCAAGTTCTTATGTAACATTGCCTGCAGACTAAGTAGAATGTACGTTACGTTAGCATCATACATTGCACGGTGTGATTCGATCTCTAGCGAGTATATATTGTCATTAAGATTTGCTCCCTGCGCCCAAACGATTGCATTGATTGATTGCTCCCCAATGCCAGTAAAACTATCTTGCGCGGACTCGGGATTAAATTCAATCCATCTTGTATCTTGCCGATCCAGTATCTGATTTGAAGTACGTGAAATTGCTAATAGCTGATAGCCTTTGCCTTCAAACCAAGTAGCGATAGCACTTCCAATGGCACCGCTGGCGCCGAATACGACGACTAATGGCTTAGGCATAGACGTTTCTCATAACAGTATTTAAACAAATCACTTATCAGAACGTATTTCATTCCAGCGCTTTTCTAGCATTTCGATGCGATGGCTATCTTCATGCTTAATGCCATGATAATACTCACGCTTATTTTTGAGCCACAGCAACTCAAAGTATACCGTCTGCTCAAGACCATTACTAATATCCTGATTATTGAGCGCATCGGACAGGAAGATCACCTTGCGCGTTTCAAAGCGCGTCAAATGCACCTCGTTAATCCTTTTAAGTGCATTTAGAGAATTCGCGGATACTGCGCCCCCGATCACAAGATCTTGACCATTTCTCTTACATACCTCAGCGGTCGCAATAATATAATTCGTGATATCGTCTGAGTCTATTAGAGACCTAGAGAGGTTATTTGACCCGGCAAAGTCTACACGGCCAAAGACAACACCCTCAACCCCGTTCGGAACTTTGGCAATTTCAATCATTTCATCCAAATGATTGAATGTGGTAATCGTCTCTAAGTTAAAAAGAAAGTCCGTGTGCTCCTGCTGGTCTTGAGAATAAACCTTGTTCTTTGCTTCAATAAATTTCTTGAGTGCGTAAGGCGTCTCGACCATTGGCGCGATGATGTACTCGACCCCAAACTGTTGGCTTTCTAGCAAGTCCCTTACGGCTTCGCAACCGCCAATCTTGAGGCCAACCTTCATGTCCGCCCTCCTGGCAAGGTCAATCAGTCGGAGCAATTCATCGGTTCGTGTGCCCTCGGCCTCGAACTCAGCCTTCACAGAAACTGCACCATACTCCTGGCGCAATTTCTTGAGGATATCAAGCATTTCATTTTCGCATCTATTCATTTATTTCTCTCTCAAAGCAATTTTTGAATATTTTTTAATTTGATCGAGGACCACTTGCCGCATATCCTCTTTGCTTTTGTGACGACGATACCAATCAACAATCATCCCTAATGACTGCGTAAGATCGAGCACTGGCGACCATTCCAATCTACTTTTTGCCTTTGATATATCAAGCTTTAGGTAGGTTGCCTCGTGCGGATGCTCGCCCTTATCTACAGACCAAGTAGCGCCTTCTCCCCATTGCTCAGCGAGTTGATTCACAATCCATTCAACCGGCCTTGCATCATTATCGTTGGGGCCAAAGTTCCAGCCTTCTGCAAACTGAGCTCCGTCATTATAGAGGCGCTCCGCTAGGGTCACATAACCCCGCAATGGCTCAAGTACGTGCTGCCAAGGGCGTACCGCGTGAGGA
>Ga0209343_10008239_pt1 | contig 12160 bp, 13 predicted proteins | sample RifCSPlowO2_02_FD_184026 | JGI IMG/M metagenome (GOLD analysis project Ga0209343, IMG submission 184026) | Groundwater microbial communities from Rifle, Colorado - Rifle CSP2_plank lowO2_0.2 (SPAdes) (version 2) | ecosystem: Environmental > Aquatic > Deep subsurface > Groundwater | place... | reverse complement strand
TGTAATCTCATATATTTACTTATCTTTCCCTTGTCTTTGACTCAAATCTTGCGTTTGCATTAAAGCTAAATAAATCAGACCACATGTTCTGTTCCTAAAATAATATGTTTATAGTCTGTCATTCCCGTAAAAACGGGAATCCAGTAATTTCAATGGATGTGATAATAAGAAATGGGGGAAGATGTCCCCTCACAAATTTAAAAACATTTTTACCGCCAAAAGAAACAAAGAACTCTTTTCGCTTCTTGACAGCTATGCAATAGTAGTTTTGCCGAGGGAAAAGATTGATGTTTGCAGGGATAAGAAAGATAACTTTCTGCTTGAAGTGGCATTGGAAGGAAAAGCCGATTATCTTAATTACAGGAGATGAGGACATTCTTGTATTAGGTTCATTCCATAATACAAAAATTATAAGACCCAAAGATTTCGAAGCACTGCTTAAATAAATCCGTCCCCTTTGCTTCTAATGCTTCTAAAGATTTTGAAGCAATGCTTAAATAAATCTGTCCCCTTTACTCTACTCCGCCCTTTACTCCGCCCGCCTTTTTTTGATTCTCCGAATATTTATGGTGGGCGTAGCCCACCATACTACCTATCAAAGCTTATTAGATTCCAGAAAGTGATTTAGCATAATTATTGCCTTGCTGTTTACCCCATTTATCGCTTCTGCAACTCTATATTCAATGTTACCGCTCCCGTGGAATGATTCTCCGCTTACCCAGACATGAGTGCTGTCAGAGGAAACTTTAATATTTTTATTTACAGTTTTCTCGTTATCCGTAAGTATATAAACAACATCAAGATTTGCCACCACCACCAGATTTATCTTACCACCACCCATTACAGCAAGAAACTGAGACCCAGCACTGTCAGGAGAATACTCCTCTATCCAAAAATCGCGTATCATAACTTTTAATTTTGTATCGGAACTGTTATCTATTGCTACGAATTTCATTCCAATATAATCTTTCAGCATTTTTTCAAATGTCGCATTTTCAGTATGAGAATAACCACGATGTCCAGATTGCGGTTCACGATTGTCTTTTCCATAAGGCTTTATTATCCCATCAGTTATGTTGGACTTATATTCAAAGGCCAAGGAGGTTGAAGAGTTGTTTTTTATTCCCATTACTACAATATCACTCATTTTCGACGTCATTGGAATTGTCGATGCACAACCAAACATAAAGCTGAAAACAATTAGAACCAGCAAATACCTAAAACCATAATGTTTCATAAAGCTCTCCTCATTTTCATTTTTTACTACATTTATATGCCTAACTATATATTTAACAAGTTTTCTTCCTTAAACAAAAAGAAGGTGCGATTAGCAAGCGATAAGTAACATTTATATAAACATGAATTGTCCTGTTTTATGGTTTTCTTTTTTAAGGGAACGGCTGGGGGACACTTCCCGCATTTTTTAAAAAACCACTTGTTTCAATAGATATAATTTTATGCTTAAAACAACCCCATTAGGCAATTTTATATGCCCATTACTGCAAATTGTCAAGATAGTTTTATTGTTTTATTGAATGTGGCAAGGAAAACCCTACCCTTGATATGCCTATGAAACTTGCTGATGCCATCAAAGTCGAGATGTGGGAGGTATTTGATTTCGGCCATGAGGTGAATATAAAAATCCTGCGGGCTGTGGCGCGGTGAAAATGAAATTACTTGTTCTTCAAATTTAAAGAAAATGTCTTATTAGGATAATCAACGGTTAAGATAAAATTGCTCAAAAAGCTTCTTACCCCAAGCAAAGGAATATTAAGATTGGGCATAAAGTCTATCAATGCTTCCTGCGTTGCAAATCCTTCTATCTCAATACGAGTTGTATGGCTATAAGCAATGGTTATTCCATTGCCTGTGCTTATCTTTCTTTGCTGTCCTGTCTGAAGATTATGTCCGAGCAGTGAAGCAAAGGATGCAGGGAATGCACATTCATCAGCCCCTGTATCTATGAGGGCGAACACCTTAAGATGTTTCTTTGCGGTTGGGTTTATTATTGTTACAGGAAGATACGGTCTTGCTATATCTCCCGGTCTTGCTATGGAGAATGGATAATTGCGTATCGGCATTAGTATATATGAACTACATCTTTTTCGGGAACATATAAAAGAACAGGGTCTTTGTATCCCCTTGAAACAGCCTCTTTAAGCGCGGTTTCAGGGTCATCTCCTACGCCGACTATTGTATGGTCTTCAAAACTTTTCATGGCTACATAACGGCCGTTATATTCATTTGTATTTACCAAAACGGTTTCCATTTAGCCTCCCACAAGTTAATTTTATTGCACTTTTTCAGATTTTATCCTCAATGCAGAACAATAGTCAACCATTTCTTTTGGACATGGTTTAAATCTCTTTGTGATTTGCTCAATGGACCATGCTATGTTGCGAAATATCTCAACGATAAGTTCCTTATCATACATAGATGACATCTCTCTCAATCCGCTGTTTCAGAAACTTGTTCATCTTGTCCCTGAGCCTTACAATGTCAACATTGCTTCGCAATGCCTCCTCAATAGCCTGTTTAATGCCTATCAGATTAAAAAGGTCGGGTTTTTCCACTTCAACAACAATATCTATATCGCTTCCTTCGCGGGCTTCTCCTCTGGCATAACTGCCGAATAAACCTATCTTTGTTACTCCGAAGTTTTGCTCAAATTCAGCCTTATGCTCAGAAATAAACCTTATTATCTCGTCTCTGTTCATTCCGTCTCCTGACAGCCAATACATGCAAGATTTTCAGCTATCCGTTTATTGATGTCAAGTAGTTTTTGCGGGCGGTGGCGAGGTGAAGTAAAAATAATTGACATAGTATCTATGATAGATGTATCCTTTTATAGAAAAAGGAGGCAGTGAATATGAGGGTTACTCTTAAGAAAAGACTTCCTGAAATTGTGTTGAAGAACGACAAACCCTCGGCGGTTATTTTGAACATAAATGTCTATAAAGAGATGCTGGAACAGCTTGAAGATGTGGAAGATATAAAGATGCTTGCAGATATGAGAAAAAGACCTCTTAAGTTCAGAAGCTTTGATGACTTTATGAAGGAGCATAATCCTCGTGTATGAGGTTTATCTTGATTTGTAGTATGTTGAGCGCAGAAGCCGCAGCGACAACGCCGCAGATGGGCGTTTTTCAGCGTGAAGTAAAGTAGTTGTGTCTGTTTCTCTACAGGATAACACCTTTCACAGGGCTTTAGAGGCTATCTCATATCTTAAGTCAGGGGAAAGGTGTGTCCTTTCAGGCCTTCTGGGTTCATCAAAGGCCTTTTTTATTGCCTCGTTACTCCGAACTCTAAACTCCGAACTCCGAACTATTCTCATAGTTTCTCCAACACAGGAAAAAGCTGAAACGCTTGCAAAGGATATAAACTTTTTCCTCAGAGAAGAAGTTACCCTTTTCTATCCGCCATGCGAGGTCCTGCCATTTGAACCCCAGTCTCCGCATCCTGACATAAGCGCTTCAAGGACGGATATCCTTTATAATATTGCCCAGAATCTCCCACATATAATCGTTACAACGCCTTCAGCCATCATGCAGAGGGTAATCCCCATGAATGTTTTAATGTCCGCTGTTTTGCGGCTCGGAGTTGGCAGTGAGGCGGACAGGGATGAGTTTCTAAAAAAACTTCTGGATATGGGCTATTCAAAAACAACTGTTGTTGAGGATAGGGGAGAAATGAGGGTCAGCGGAGGCATAATGGATATCTTTTCGCCATCATGCCAGTCTCCTGTAAGGATTGAATTTTTTGGCGACAAGATTGAATCCATAAGAACCTTTGATTCAGCGACCCAGAGGTCTCTTAAAGAGATGAAGGAAGTAGTGATACTGCCTGCGGGTGAGGATGGCTACAGTTCGGAGTTAAAATCTCAACCTGAACACCATAACCAGCAAATAACTGCCACTTTTTTTGATTATCTTCCGGAAGACTGTATCGTTTTTATTGATAATCCTGACGAGGTGGAGGCTGCAGCCAGCGAGTTTGAAGAAGAGATAATAGAAAGGAAAATAAGACTTGAGCAGAAAGGCGGCAGTTCAATAAGACCCGAAGAGGTTTATATGCCGCTTGGCGAATTTAAATCTGCCATTTATAGAAATAGAGTGGTTGCCATAGGGTCTTCTGCTCAACCTTCATCAAAGGAAGGGTTATTTGAAATCCTTACAGAATCCAATCTTGATATAAGACAGGACATTTCCATAAGAAAGGAGGAACTCTTAAAACCCCTTGCGGACAGGATAAAGGGATGGCAGGACCTTGGGTGGAGCATATTTATTGTTTGTCATACAGCTGGCCAGGCAGAAAGGCTTAAGGACCTGCTGGAGGGATATGGTCTCAGATGCGAGATGTGGGATATGGGATGTGGGAAAAGCCTTTTCTACCCCCTGCCCCCTACCTCCCACCCCCTGATTATCATCGGCGATTTAAGTTCTGGCTTCCGTTTCCCATCTGTGAATTTGGCCGTTGTAACAGAGGAGGAGATTTTTGGACAGAGGATTAAAAGGCGTGTGCCTCCTTCCAGCAAGATAGATGTATTTCTTACCCAATTGCAGGACCTGAACGTTGGAGACTTTGTTGTTCATACAGTTCATGGGGTCGGGCTTTATAAGGGGCTAAAAAGGCTCGAGATAGAGGATAGTAAAAACGACTTTCTTCTATTGGAATACCAGGACGGGGACAGGCTTTACCTTCCTGTCCAGCGCCTTAATCTGGTGGGCAAGTATCACGGGACAGAGGGTAGAATCCCCCTGCTGGACAAGCTTGGCTCAACAAACTGGGAGAAAAGGAAAAGCAAGGTCAAAAAGGCCGTGGAGGAGATGGCAAAAGAACTTCTGGAATTATATGCATCAAGGAAGGTGATAGAAGGGTTTTCTTTTTCCAAAGGAGACAGGCTCTTCTCAGAGTTTGAGGCATCATTTGAATACGAAGAGACACCTGACCAGGCCAGGGCTATAGAAGAGGTGCTCTCTGATATGGAAGAGACAAGGGCTATGGACAGACTCGTATGCGGAGATGTGGGATACGGAAAGACAGAGGTCGCCATGAGGGCTGCGTTCAAAGCGGTGCTGGACAACAAACAAGTAGCAGTGCTTGTACCCACCACAGTCCTTGCCCAGCAGCACTACATCACCTTTCAAAACAGGTTTGCTGCGTATCCGGTTACGGTTGAGGTCTTGAGCCGCTTCAGGAGCCATAAGGAACAGAAGGAGATATTAAAGAAAATTGCCAGCAGAGAGGTGGATATAATAATTGGCACACACAGACTTTTACAGAAGGATATTGCCTTTAAAGACCTGGGCATTATTGTTATTGATGAGGAGCACAGGTTTGGAGTCAGCCATAAAGAAAGGCTTAAGCAGATGAGGAAACATGTGGATGTCCTGACATTGACAGCAACACCAATACCAAGGACCCTCCACATGTCCATTTCAGGGATAAGGGATTTGAGCATAATAAACACGCCGCCTGAGGACAGGCTTGCCATAAAGACCATTGTTGCAATGTTTGACGATGACCTGATAAGGGACGCCATAATGAGGGAGCTTGTCAGGGGCGGTCAGATCTTCTTTGTCCACAACAGGGTGCAGAGTATCGGGGCTATGGCTGATTATCTGAGAAGGCTTGTCCCTGAGGCAAGGATTGGCGTTGCACATGGCCAGATGAAGGAAAAAGAACTTGAGATGGTGATGGCTGCCTTTGTGAATAAAGAATACGATATACTACTCTCCACCTCCATCATAGAATCCGGCCTTGACATACCTTCTGCAAATACCATATTGATAAACAGGGCAGACAGGTTCGGCCTTGCTGAGATATACCAGCTTAGGGGAAGGGTCGGGAGGAGCAGGCACAGGGCGTATGCCTATCTTTTAACCCCGCCAGAAATTACATTGACCGGAGACGCAAAAAAAAGGCTTAAGGTGCTGCAGGAACTCTCTGACCTCGGCGCCGGTTTCAGGCTTGCCACCTATGACCTTGAGATAAGGGGCGCAGGGGAACTTCTTGGTAAGGCGCAGTCCGGGCAGATTGCTGAGGTCGGCTTTGAGATGTATATACGGCTCCTCGAGGAGGCAATAAAGGAATTAAAGGGCGAGAAGATGGAAAGGGAGATTGAGCCTGAGATAAACCTTAATGTTTCTGCCTACATACCTGAGGAGTATATACCTGATGAAAGGCAGAGGCTAAATATCTATAAGAGGATTGCCTCTGTATCGTCTGAGACTGACATAACAGGATTGAAAGAGGAGATTAAAGACAGGTTTGGCGGCATTCCTGTGTCGGTGGATAATCTTTTCAGGATTATGGGAATAAAACTGCTGCTAAAACAGACTAAGATAACTGAACTAAACCAGAAGGGTAGTTTTATTTATATGGCCTTTTCAAATGATACCAGCGTAGAGCCTCAGAAACTGCTACGGCTTATGAACAGAAATCCAAAAAAGTTCAGGCTTACGCCGGATTCACGGTTTATCGCCTCCTTGGAGAAGGGTAAAGAGGTGTGGGGTGAAATAAGATATGTATTGCAACAGCTGGTGCAAGGGTGATAATATTCCGACCTATTATCAATCAGGCGGGGGGAAGATGATAAGATTAGGGACCAATAATAGCAAAATCAGAAGCAACGGGCATGTTGTAAGTGCGTCGGTTTTTTTACCTTTACTGCTTGCTTTTTGTTTTTCAATTCTGGTATTTACCGGCTGCAGCAGGCAAAAGGAGGACAAGACCCCGCCTTCTACCGCTATAGTAATAAGGATAAACAACAAAGAAATTACCCGCGGAGAATTTCAGGATATTTTCAAAAGAACATTTTTGGAAGGCGGGGTGGATGCTGAGATTAAAGAGGAAGAGCTTAGAGACCTTAAAAGGGCGCTGCTAAATCAGCTTGTGGAAGAGGAACTGCTTATTGAAGAGGCAAGGAACCTGGCTCTGGAGGTCAAGGAGGACGAGCTTGCAAAAGAGATAGAGGCAATAAAAAAAGAATACGGGGGGGAGGCATTTGAATCAGCCATTTTGAATAAATATGGAACCGTGGATAAATGGAAGGAAGAACTTAGGGTTAAACTTTTGCTTAAGAAGGTCATAGATGCGGCTATTACATTTAAACTTACAGTTAAAGAGGATGAGGCCAGAAAATATTACAAAGAGCACATCGACGATTATAAGGTTAAAGAACAGACAAGGGCGCGTATGATTGTGGTAAAGACAGAAGAGGAGGCCAATCAGATAAGGGAGCGGCTCAAGAAGGGAGAGGATTTTGCAAAACTGGCTGAAGAGGTTTCCCTGAGCCCTGAGGGTAAAAAAGGCGGAGATCTCGGTTTTTTTGGCAGGGGCGAAATGCCAAAGGAGTTTGAGGATGTGGTCTTTATCCTCCCTATAGGGAAATTAAGCGATGTAGTAAAGACCCCTTATGGCTATCATATCTTCAGGGTTGAGGAAAAGAGGGGGGCAATGGATCTGAAATTCTCACAGGTGCGGGACAGTATAGTTAATAAGCTTAAAAGGGAAAAGAGCGATATAGAATTTCAGGCATGGATGAAGGCATTGAAGGAAAAGGCAAGCATAGAGGTTAAGGAGGAACTGTTATGAAAACAATTGCAAATTGCAAATTGCAAATTGCAAATTTTAAATCTCAAGCCTCCTTACTGCTTACTGCCTACTGCCTACTGCTTACCGCTGCCCATGCCGAAATTATAGACAGGATAGTGGCTGTGGTGAACGACAGCGCCATTACACTCTCTGAACTGGATGCTGCTACTGCAGGGCTGGGTGGTATAAAGGGCGATGATAAAGAAAAGAGGAAAAGGATTATAGAGACAAAGAGCAAGGTGCTGGATCAGATTATTGAGAAAAAGCTTGTTGAGCAGGCATCAAACAAGGCAGGCATTACTGTAAGTGAAAAAGAGATAGACAATGCCATTGAAGATGTAAAACAGGAAAACAACTTAGGCCATGAAGAACTTTTAAGCGCCCTGGCAAAAAGCGGCCTTACATACAAGAACTACAGGGAACAGCTTAAGGAACAGATAAGGCAGGTGAAGTTTATAAACAAGGAATTCCGTTCAAATATTAAAATATCCAGGGATGATGTGGAGGCCTATTATCAGCAAAACAAAGACAGGTTTTCAGGTTCTGTGATGCACAGGCTCCGGATAATATCATTTCTCGTTAGCGAGCAGGTTAAAAGGAAGGAGCTGGAAAAAAAGGCAAATGAGGTTCTTGCTATGGCAAGAAATGGCGGAGATTTTGCAAAACTTTCAAAGGAATATTCCCAGGGCCCTAATTCCATGGATGGCGGTGATCTGGGTTATATAAAGACAGGGGAGATAGACCCCGCCATAGAAAAGGTGGCGGCAGGATTAAAACCTGGTGAGATAAGCGATGTGATAAAGACATCCACAGGGTTTCATATAATACAGATGGTGGACATCCAGAAGGGAGAGGCAAGGCCTCTTGCGGAGGTTGAGGATAATATCAAAAATATCATTTACCAGAAAATCATAGATGAAAGATATAAGCTCTGGCTGGAGGATATGATGAAGAAGGCGTACATAGAGGTGAGACTATAAATACAGGTTGAGTTTAAGGTTGAGGTTGAGGTAAAGATTAACTCTAAATTATATTACTGCCTCAACCTCAACCTTAACCTTGTCCGTATGAAGCCTACCATAGCAATTACCATGGGCGACCCCACAGGGGTTGGACCGGAAGTTATCTTAAAAGCCATTTCTGATAAAAATATCACGCGGCTCTGCAATCCTGTTATTCTCGGGGATGAGGCAGTCCTTAAATATTTAATCTCAAATCTCAAATCACAAATCACAAATCTCAAGATCATAAACCTCTCGAACCTCAATCCTAAAAAACTGAAACATGGCAAACCTGATAAGGTCTGTGCAAGGGCTGCCATGTCTTACATAGAGCATGGTGTAAGAATGGCTCTGAATGGAGAAGCGGATGCCATTGTTACAGCTCCCATAAACAAAGAGGCCATTAACAGGGCTGGATATACTTTTCATGGCCATACAGAATTTCTTGCCCACCTTACAAAAACAAAGGATTATGCCATGATGCTGGCCGGCAGCAGCCTCAAGGTTATCCTCGTAACCATCCACGAATCCATAAAAAGTGTGCCAGGGCTTTTAACAACAGAAAAGGTCTTCAAGACTATCAAGATAACAGACAATACATTTAAAAGATATTTTGGCCTTAAAAAACCGCGGATTGCAGTTGCAGCGCTGAATCCCCATGCAGGAGAAGGCGGGCTTTTTGGAGATGAAGAAAAACGGATTATCCTTCCTGCAATACAAAAGGCAAGAAGGCTCGGCATAAATGCCTCAGACCCTTTGCCCCCGGATACGCTTTTTTACCGTACTGTAAAAAATAACGAATTTGATTGTGTTGTCTGCATGTATCATGACCAGGGGCTTATTCCGCTCAAGCTCCTGCACTTTGAAGATGGTGTAAATGTAACGCTTGGCCTGCCCATCATCAGAACCTCCGTTGACCACGGAACAGCCTATGATATTGCATGGAAAGGAATTGCAAATCCGACGAGCATGAAGGCTGCGATAAGGATGGCTGTGGAGATGGTGGAGAAGAAAAGAAGACGCTAATTTTAAGGAGGTTAAAGGGGATGTCCCCTTAATCCAGGAGTTTCGGCTGTTCCCTAAATTTATGCTGTGTTGCCGGTTCTTCCATGCTGAGATAAAATTGTTTCTGTTCAGGCATAGTACGGTTACTATCATAACTGATATTTTCAGGGTTTGTCACTGATTGCTTCGGCTAATGTATTATGGTATGAGAGAAAGATGGATATGGAAATAAAGCTTAACAGCACTACCCTTTCTCTTGTTAAGGGCAATATTACGCAGGAAGAGACGGCTGCTATTGTAAATGCAGCAAATTCGCGGCTTGCGGGCGGAGGCGGTGTTGACGGCGCAATCCACAGGGCAGGCGGTCCGAAGATTATGGAGGAGTGCAGGAAGATAGGCGGATGTCCTACCGGCAGCGCAGTTATTACAACCGGCGGCAATCTCAGGACAAAGTATGTAATACATACTGTCGGCCCTGTATATACGGATGGCAAGCACAATGAGGCAAAATTACTATCAAGCGCATATCAAAGCAGCCTTGCCCTTGCAGTAAAAAATGGCATAAAGAGCATAGCCTTCCCGTCTATATCTACTGGCGCTTACGGCTATCCAATAAACGAGGCGGCAGAGATTGCATTGAAAACCGTCATGGATTTTATTAAGACTCATAAAGAACTCTCTCTTGTGCGGTTTGTGCTTTTTTCAGACAGGGATTGGGAGGTTTATAAGAAAACATTAGAAAGATTTATAACGGCTTCGTAAAAAGTCCAGCTGCCGCGTTGTCGCTGCGGCTTCTGCGCTCAACATACTAAAAAGTATGCCTCCCCCCGATTGAATCTATCGGGGGCCTTGCCCGCCTTGCATCTGGAGCTTTTTGCTTTGCCGTTCAGAATTGCGTTTTCGAAGATATTATGCGTTCAAAAGCCACTTTACTAAGAAAACTCCTAAAAAGAGGCACCGTAATTCTGCCCGGCGCATTTAATGCCGTATCTGCTATGCTTATAGAAAAGTGTGGGTTCAAGGCTGTCTATATGTCCGGTGCAGGTATATCAAACAGCGCTGGCCTTCCTGATATAGGCATTTTAACAAGAGATGAGTTTGTTCAGCAGGCAGAATATATTGCTAATGCTGTAAATATACCTGTAATTGCTGATGCAGACACGGGCTTTGGCGGACCATCTGAGGTAAAAGAAACAGTGAAGGCATTTGAAAAAGCAGGAGTTGCCGGCATTCAAATTGAAGACCAGAAACCTATAGCAAAAAGATGCGGCCATCTCGCAGGTAAAGACGTTATAACTGCTGAGGAGATGACTGAAAAGATTGAGGCGGCCTGTAGTGCAAGGAGGAATAAGGATTTTCTGGTTATAGCAAGGACAGACGCCAGGGGAGTAACCGGTATTGATGATGCCTTGGAAAGGGTAAAGATGTATATTGAGGCAGGAGCGGATGTAATTTTCCCTGAGGCGCTTGGGTCAAAGGATGAGTTTAAAAGATTTGCCCGAGAAATAGATGCGCCGCTTATGGCAAACATGACGGAATTTGGAAAAACGCCGTATATTACTGCAAGGGAATTTGAAGATATAGGTTATGCCATAGTTCTCTTTCCCATGACAGCCTTCCGGGTCGGGATGAAGGCAATGGAAAATGCACTGATAGAATTAAAGGAAAGAGGAACGCAGAAAGGTTTGTTGAAAAAGATGCAGATAAGGGAGGAGTTGTATGAGCTCATTAGATATTATGCAAAATGCAGGAGGTAAACTTTAATGAACTTTGACCTTACTGAAGAACAGAAGATGGTTAAGGATACAGCAAGGAAATTTGCCGAAGCTGAGATAATCCCTTTTGCCAGGGAAAATGATGTAAACGAGCATTTCCCAATTGAGATATTCAAGAAGATGGCAGCGCTGGGTTTTTTAGGAGGGCCAATCCCTGAAAAATACGGCGGTGCAGGCCTGGACTTCATAAGCGATGCCATAATATTTGAAGAGGTGGGCCGTGCGGATTCTTCATTGAGGACAGCACTCTCTGTTCAGGTATCAATTGTCGGCCTTACAATGCTGAACTGGGGGACTGAAGAACAGAAACAAAAATATCTTATGAAACTTTGCAAAGGCGAATTCATAGGTTGTTTTGCCCTAACAGAGCCCAATGCAGGTAGCGATGCGGCAAATCTTTCCACCAGCGCAGTGCTGAAAACTAACGAATGGATATTGAACGGAACAAAGACATGGATAAGCAACGGCAGTATAGCAGATATCTCCATTGTCTTTGCAATGACAGACAAGACAAAGGGGCACAAGGGGATAACGGCCTTTATTGTAGAGAAAGGAAGGCCGGGTTTCTCAACAAAAGATATAAAGGGCAAGCTCGGGCTAAGGGCTTCAAATACAGCAGAGCTTATATTTGACGATTGCAGGATTCCAAAGGACGCTGTGCTTGGAAGTGTCGGCGAAGGTTTTAAGGTTGCCATGAGCGCCCTGGATAACGGAAGATACGGCGTTGCATCCGGCTGCGTTGGCATTATACAGGGATGCATAGATGCCTGCGTTAGATATTCA
>Ga0209343_10008236_pt1 | contig 12166 bp, 14 predicted proteins | sample RifCSPlowO2_02_FD_184026 | JGI IMG/M metagenome (GOLD analysis project Ga0209343, IMG submission 184026) | Groundwater microbial communities from Rifle, Colorado - Rifle CSP2_plank lowO2_0.2 (SPAdes) (version 2) | ecosystem: Environmental > Aquatic > Deep subsurface > Groundwater | place... | reverse complement strand
GGGCGGCCGTGCGGGGCGCTCATGTTCATATTTTGCGCGAACGGCCGCCCCAGTAGCCATCGCGGATCTTGCGCTTGACCACCTTGCCGTTGTCGTCGCGTGGCAGGGCGTCGACGATGTCGATGCGGCGCGGCACCTTGTAGCCGGCGATGCGCTCGGTCAGTGCCTGCCGAATGGCTTGTGCGTCGAGCGTGGCGCCGGCTTCGGCGACGACCTGGGCCGCCAGCGCTTCGCCGAATTCCTCGTCGGGGATGCCGACCACGGCGCAATCGGCGACACCGGGCAGGGTGATCAGCACATGCTCGATCTCGGCCGGATAGATGTTCACGCCGCCCGAGATCACCATGTCCGAGGCGCGGTCGCAGACGTAGAGGAAGCCTTCGGCGTCGAGGTAGCCCATGTCGCCGACGCTGACCAGACCGTCGCGCTCGACGGCGCGGCGCGCGGCTTCGTTGCCGTGGTAGCTGAAGTCGGAATAGGCGGGCTGGTGCGCATAGATGGTGCCGATCTCGCCGGCGGGCAGCTCGCGTCCGGCTTCGTCGAAGATGCGGATCTCGGCGCGGCCGACCGGGCGGCCGGCGCTGCCGGGCTTGCGCAGCGCGTCCTGCGGCGACATGACGGTGATGTAGCCGGTTTCGCTGGAAGCGTAGGCCTCGTAGATCACCGGACCGAGCCAGTCGATCATGGCCTTCTTGACCTCCGGCGCACAGGGCGATCCGGTCGAGGCGACGAACTTGAGCGAAGACAGGTCGTAGCGCGAACGCACCTGCGGCGGCAGGCGCAGCAGGCGCACGTACATGACCGGCACCAGGTAGACGGTGTCGATGCGGTGACGTTCGATCAGCGCCAGCGTGGCCTCGGCGTCGAACTTCTCTTCCAGCACCAGCAGCGAACCCTGCAGCAGCGACTGCTGCGCAAAGGAGCTGGGCGCGCTGTGGTAGAGCGGCGCCGAGAGCAGGCTGCGCACGCCCGGGTAAATCCCCAGCGCTTCTCTCGCCACTTGCGCCGAGAGCGCCTGCTGCTCGGCCGTCGGCGGCTGGCGGCGGACGCCCTTGGGCCGCCCGGTGGTGCCCGAGGTGTAGGCCATGTGGCCGCGCGGCGTGCGCGGCGGTCCGGCGTAGGGGGCTTGCGCCGCCAGCCAGGTCTCGTAGTCGTTGGGGCCGGCGTGTCCGTCTTGCACCACGATCACCTGCACCTGCGGCGGGACGGCGTCGGCAATCACCGCCAGCAAGTCGGGCTGGACGAACAGCGTCCTGGCCCCGCAGTCGGCGAGGATGAAGCCGGCCTCGTCGCGCTTGAAGTGCCAGTTGATCTGGCAGCAGTAGGTGCCGGCGATGCGGCAGCCCTGGATGATGTCTACGAAGGCCGCGTCGTTCCTCAGCATCACCGCCACCACGTCGCCGTCGGCCACGCCCTGGCGCGCCAGGCCGCCGGCGAGCCGCGCGGCGCGCTGGTCGATGTCGGCACCGGAACGTTCCAGCGTGCCGCAGATCAGGTTCGCCGTCATGCTGCGCGAGACAGCCGGGCAAAGCGCTGCAAGTGCATGTCCGTATCGCCGAAGCTCATTTCGATGGCGGTCAGGCGCTTGAACCAGTGGCTCAGGATCAACTCGTCCGTCATGCCCATGCCGCCGTGCAGCTGCACCGCGTTCTGGCCGATGAAGCGGCAGGCCTGGCCGATGGTTACCTTGGCCGCCGAGAGCGCGCGCTGGCGTGCGGTTCTGTCTTCGTCGGCGCAGTGCATGGCGGCAAGATAGCTCATCGAGCGCGCCTGTTCCAGGTGCAGCAGCATGTCCGCCATGCGGTGCTGCAGGGCCTGGAAGCGGCCGATGGGCTGGCCGAACTGCTGGCGGGTCTTGAGATAGTCGGTGGTGGCAGCCACGGTCGCTTCCAGGATGCCGACCGCTTCCGCGCAAAGCGCGGCGAGGCCGATGTCGAGCGCGGCCTCAATGGTGTCCAACGCGGCGTTCAACGTGGCGTCCAGCGTGGCGTCCAGCGTCCCATTCGCCGCAGCGTCAGCGCCGACTGTTGCGCTGCGCAGGATTCTGCTGGCTGGCGCGTCGTGCAGGATCAGGTCGGCCGCAGGCTGGCCGTCGAGCGTCGGGTAGCTGTGCAGCGTCACGCCCGCGCTGCCCGGCGTCACGGCGAACAGACCGCTGCCGCCGCTGGCGAGTCGTGCCGAAACCAGCAGCAGGTCGGCGCAGCCGCCATGGGCGACCACGGCCTTGCGCCCGGAGAGGCGGCCGTCGCGTTCGCTGACGGGCTCGCCGCGCGCATCGGCGTGGGCGAGGATGATGACGGCCTCGCCGGTGGCGATCTTCGGCAGCCAGGTGGCCTGAAAGTCGGCGCTGGCGGCACGGCGAATCAGGGCCGGGGCGACGATCGCCGCGGCCAGATAGGGCTCCAGCAGCAGGCCGGCGCCGAAGGCGTTCATCACCAGTCCGGCTTCCACCGCGCCGTAGCCGAGGCCGCCGTGTTCCTCTTCGATGTTGAGCGCCAGCACGCCGAGATCGGCCAGGCTCTGCCAGGTTTCGCGGCTCCAGCCGCTCTTCGTGGCACGGATGGCGCGGCGCGTCTCGAAACCGTAGTCCCTGGCGACGAAACGCCGCACGGTGTCGACGAGCGCCACTTGTTCTTCGGTGAAGTCGAAGTTCATGCTGGAAACCTCAGTTCGATCCGATCAAATGCTCTTTGCAAGTTCATATCACAATCCCATGATCATCTGCGAGATGATGTTTTTCTGGATTTCGTTGGCGCCGCCGAAAATCGACAGCTTGCGCAGGTTGCAGTAGCCGGCGCCGAGGTTGGCGGCGTACTCCGGGCCGACATCCTGCTGCTGGAAGGGCAGGGCGTAGGGGCCGACCGCCTGCATCATCAGTTCGGCAATGGCCTGCTGGATTTCGGTGCCCTTGATCTTGAGGATCGACGCCTCCGGTCCCGGCGCCTTCTTTACGCGCTCGGCAGAGAGTACGCGCAGGTTAGTGGTCTCCAGCGCCATGAGGTCGATTTCCACTTGCGCCACGCGCGCCGCGAACAGCGGGTCGTCGAGCCGCCCCTCGGCCTCGGCAATGCGCTTCAGGCGCGCCAGTTCGCGCTTGGCGATGCCAATGCCGGCGATGTTGGTGCGCTCGTGGCCGAGCAGGAACTTGGCGTAGGTCCAGCCCTTGTTCTCCTCGCCGATCAGATTCTCGACCGGCACCCTGACCTCTTCGAGCCAGACTTCATTGACTTCGTGGGCGCCGTCGAGCGTGATGATCGGGCGCACCGTGACGCCCGGCGTCTTCATGTCGATCAGCAGGAAGGAAATGCCGCTTTGCTTCTTCGCTTCGGGGTCGGTGCGGACCAGGCAGAAGATCCAGTCGGCATACTGGCCGAGCGTGGTCCAGGTTTTCTGGCCGTTGACGATGTAGTGGTCGCCCTCAGTCGAGTTAACTCGTACTGCCCGCGTTTTCACCGAAGCGAGGTCCGAGCCGGCGCCGGGTTCCGAATAGCCCTGGCACCACCATTCCTCGGCGGAGAGGATTTTCGGCAGGAAGCGTTGCTGCTGGGCCGGATTGCCGAAGGCCATCAGCACCGGCGCGATCATCTTGAGGCCGAAGGAAATCAGCCGCGGCGCGCCGCCGCGGGCCGATTCTTCCTCGAAGATGTACTGCTCGGTCGGCGTCCAGCCGGGTCCGCCGAATTCCTGCGGCCAGCCCGGGCCGCCCCAGCCGCGCCGGTGCAGGATGCGCTGCCATTGCACGTGCTCGTCGCGATTCAGGTGCACGCCGTTGGTCACCTTGTGGCGGATGGCGGCCGGCAGTTGCTCGGCGACGAAGCGGCGGACTTCCTCGCGGAAGGCCTGTTCCTCTGCCGTGAAAGTCAGATCCATAAAATGTCCTTTAGCTGAACGCCTGGATTCCCGTCTGTGCCCGCCCCAGGATCAGGGCGTGGATGTCGTGGGTGCCCTCGTAGGTGTTCACCACTTCGAGGTTGACCACGTGGCGGATCACGCCGTATTCGTCCGAGATGCCGTTGCCGCCGTGCATATCGCGCGCCATGCGGGCGATCTCCAGCGCCTTGCCGCAACTGTTGCGCTTCATGAGCGAGGTGATCTCGGGTGCCGCCATGCCTTCGTCCTTGAGCCGGCCCAGACGCAGGCAGCCTTGCAGGCCCAGGGTGATCTCGGTCTGCATGTCGGCCAGCTTCTTCTGGATCAGCTGGTTGGCGGCCAGCGGGCGGCCGAACTGCGTCCTGTCCAGCACGTATTGCCGCGCCCGGTGCCAGCAGTCCTCGGCGGCGCCCAGGGCGCCCCAGGCAATGCCGTAACGCGCCGAGTTGAGGCAGGTGAATGGCCCCTTGAGGCCGCTGACCTCGGGGAATTCGTTTTCCTCCGGGACGAAGACCTCGTCCATCACGATCTCGCCGGTGATCGAGGCGCGCAGGCCGACCTTGCCGTGGATCGCCGGTGCGGAGAGGCCCTTCATGCCTTTTTCGAGAATGTAGCCACGGATGCGGCCGGCATCGTTCTTGGCCCAGACCACAAAGACATCGGCGATCGGGCTGTTGGTGATCCACATCTTGGCCCCGGACAGCGAATAGCCGCCGGGCACCTTCCGCGCCCGTGTGATCATCGAGCCGGGGTCGGAGCCGTGGTTGGGTTCGGTGAGGCCGAAGCAGCCGATCCATTCGCCCGAGGCGAGCCGGGGCAGGTACTTCCGCTTCTGGGCTTCGGTGCCGAATTCGTTGATCGGCACCATGACCAGCGAGGACTGCACGCTCATCATCGAGCGGTAGCCGGAATCGACGCGCTCGACTTCGCGCGCGATGAGGCCATAGGAGACGTAGTTGAGCCCGGAGCCGCCGTATTCCGTCGGGATGGTGACACCGAGCAGGCCCATCTCGCCCATTTCGCGGAAGATGGCCGGGTCAGTGCTTTCGTTGCGGAAGGCAAGCTGGATGCGCGGCGCCAGCTTGCCCTGGCAATAGTCGCGCGCCGCGTCGCGCAGCATGCGTTCGTCTTCGCTCAGTTGCTGGTCCAGCAGCAGGGGGTCGTCCCAGACGAATCTGGCTTGGGTGGCGCTCATGGAATGTCCTATGCAGGTTCTGCCTATGCACTTCAAAGAACCGCAGTGCAGAACAGTGTTCTGTAAAAAGCCTACGGCCCGAATTCTTCTAGGACTTGCCCCGAAAGTCAATAAGCGTCTTATATTGCGGCGCAAAATTGCGGCCTGCCAAGGCATTCGCAGCATTGATCGCGCTTGACGTGCCGTTCTGCGTTGTGCCACCATTCGGAACATACTTCCAGTTTGTGAACCCGATTTTGCGTCGCATGACCCCTTCCGCCCAGCCGTCGAATCCCGATTCCGTCCTGCGTGCCGCCGAGGCTGTCGTCGGTGATGTCGCATGAGGAACCTGGCGACCGACGAGCGCCGCGCCGAGGTGGCGGCGATGTTCGCGCGCCATGGCCCCGCCTATCGCTGGTGGGCGGTGCTCACGGTGATGCTGGGTACCGTCTCGGCCATCATGGAAGCCACGGTGGTGAATGTCGCCCTGCCGGAAATCATCAACGTCTTTCATGTCGGCCACGACCAGGTGCAGGTGCTGTCCACCGGTTTTCTCGCCGCCACCACCGCTTCCATGCTGCTCGCCACATGGAGCATGCAGCGCTTCGGCATTCGCCGCAGCTTCGTCGGCGCGCTGGTGCTGCTGGTGATGTTCTCGGTGCTGGCCGCGCTCAGCGACCGCTTCGAGTTGCTGGCGTTGTGCCGCATCGGCCAGGGCAGCATCGCCGGCCTGATCCAGCCGCTGGCGATGCTGGTGATCATCGACGTTTTTCCGCCCGAAGAACGTGGCCGCGCGATGGGCGCCTACGGCCTCGGCATCGTGCTGTCGCCGGCCGTGGGGCCGGTGGCTGGCGGCTTGCTGGTCGACCACTTCGGCTGGCGCGCAGTGTTCCTGGTGACGGTGCCGCTGTGTCTGGCCGCCATCGCGCTGGCGCCGCGCTACGTCATCGCCGGGCGGCCCCTGGCCGGCGCGCGCCAGCGTCCGTTCGACGCCATCGGCCTGCTGCTGGTGGTGAGCGCGCTGTGTGCGCTGCTGGGCGGGCTGGCGGCGCTGATCCGCCAGCCGGCGCTGGGCAGCGCCGCCGTCGTGCTGGGCGTCGCGCTGGCACTGGCCTTCGTGGTGTGGGAGCGCAGCACCCTGCATCCGCTGCTGGATTTCGGCATCTTCCGCGAAGCGGGCTTCGGCGCGGCGGTGCTGGTGGCCCTGGCCTATGGCGTCGGCATTTACGGGTCGACCTACCTGGCGCCGATCTTTGCCCAGATCGGCGCCGGCTTCTCGGCCTATGAGGCCGGCGTGATGCTGGTGCCGGGCGGCATCGTGCTGGCCATCGTGCTGTTGCAGGCCGGCCGGCTGGCCGATCGCTTTCCGTCGAATCGGGTGGCGATGGCCGGGCTCGTCTTCTTTTCGCTGTCGGCGATCCTGATGGGTTTGTCGTCGCGCGCCACCGGCTTCTGGCTGCTGGCGCTATGGGTGGCGATCGGCCGGGTCGGCCTGGGACTGATCATTCCCGGCCTGAACGCCGGCGCCTTGCGCCTGCTGCCCTACGGCACCGAGGCGGCCGGCTCGGCCTCGATCAATTTCTTTCGCCAGCTCGGCGGCGCGCTCGGCGTCACGCTGCTGGCGCTGTTCCTCGAAGGGCGCGAGCGCCAGTTGAATGCCGTGCATGGCCTGCAACCGATGCAGGAAGGCTTCTTCCTGATCGCCTTTGTTTACTGTCTGGCCCTGATCCCCGCCTGGCTGATGACCGGCCGGGCGCAGCGTGCTGAATCCGCTTAGGAGAATCAATGTCCCTGCCCAAAGTCCTGCAAGACAATCTCGTGCTGCCGGTGATCGGTGCGCCGATGTTCATCGTCTCCCAGCCGCAACTGGTGCTGGCGCAATGCATGGCCGGCATCGTCGGCTCCTTCCCGGCCCTGAACGCCAGGCCGAAGGAGTTGCTCGACGAATGGCTGACCACCATCAGCGCGGAAATCGACGCCGCGCGCCGCGCCAGCCCCGGCCGCAAGATCGCGCCCTACGCTGTGAACCAGATCGTGCATCACTCCAACGATCGCCTCGACCACGACGTCGCGCTCTGCGTCAAGCACCGGGCGCCGATGATCATCACCAGCCTGCGCGCGCCGGGCGACGTGGTCCAGGAAGTGCACGCCTATGGCGGCATCGTGTTCCATGACGTGATCAGCGTGCGCCATGCGCAGAAAGCCCTGGAGGCCGGCGTCGACGGCCTGATCCTGGTCGCCGCCGGCGCCGGCGGCCATGCCGGCATGCTCAGCCCCTTCGCCCTGGTGGCCGAGGTGCGGCGCTTCTGGGATGGGCCGATCGCGCTGTCCGGATCGATCACCCGCGGCGAGCAGGTGCTCGCGGCGCAGGCCATGGGCGCCGACCTGGCCTACATGGGCACCCGCTTCATCCCGACCCCGGAAGCCAACGCGGTGGACGCCTACAAGCAGATGATCGTCGAAAGCACCGCGGCGGACGTCGTCTATACTCCCTACTTCACCGGCGTCCATGGCAACTACCTGCGGCCGAGCATCACCGCGCAGGGGCTGGACCCCGACAACCTGCCGTTGCGCGACAAGAGCAGCATGAGTTTCGGTTCCGACCGGACCAAGGCCTGGCGCGACATCTGGGGTGTCGGCCAGGGCATCGGTTCGATAGACGAGATTCTTCCCGTGAATGAAGTGGTGGAGCGGCTCGGACGCGAATACCGGGCTGCCCGCGATGCGCTATGCGCGCTGTATGCACTAGAGGACTGACATGAGCAAACAGAACAAGACCGCCGCCGCGGCCGTGACCGAAGTCGTCGCGGACAAGGCCGCCGGCAAGGAAGACCGCCACTTCGTCACCGCCCTGGCGCGCGGGCTCTCGGTACTTTCCTGCTTCAGCTCGGGCGAGAAAATGCTCGGCAACCTCGACATCGCCAAGCGCTGCAAGCTGCCCAAATCCACCGTCTCGCGCCTCACCTACACGCTGACCAAGCTGGGCTACCTGGTCTTCGTCGAGGAGACCGGCAAATACCGCCTCGGCACCTCGACCCTGGCGCTGGGCAGCGCGATGCTGGCGCGGCTCGACGTGCGCGACCTGGCGCGGCCGTTGATGCAGGAACTCGCCGACTTCTCCAAGGCCATGGTCTCGCTCGGCAGCCGCGACCGCCTGTCGATGATCTATGTCGGCAACGCGCGCAGCTCGGCGGCGCTGACGCTCTCGCTCGACGTCGGCTCGCGCATCCCGATCGCCACCACGGCGATGGGCCGCGCCTACCTGGCGATGATTCCCGAGCGCGAGCGCGAGGACATCATGGAGCGCGTGCGCGAACTCGACGAAGTGGCCTGGCCGGCGATCCGCCAGGGCATCGAGCGGGCGCTCAAGGAATACCGCGAATCCGGCTGCGTCACCTCCTTCGGCGAATGGCAGACCGATGTCAATGCCATCGCCGTGCCCTTGCGTCCCGGCGGCGGCTTGCCGCCGATGGCGATCAACTGCGGCGGACCGGCGTTCACGCTGTCGAAGGATTTTCTGCTCAACGAAGTGCGGCCGCGCCTGCTCGAACTGGTGCGGCAACTGGAGGCTTCGCTGGGGCTGCGCGGTTAGCCGCGCGGGATCGCCATCCTCTTCGGCCTGGTCTACGGCTACCTTGCGCTGGTCCATGGCGCCTTCCTGTTCCAGGCGTCCTTCCTGCTCGCGGTGGGACTGGTCCTGCTGCTCGGTTATCTCGTCCTTGCCCGGCTTTATTGGTTCAGCATCCCCTTGCGCGGCATCGCGCTGGCGACCGCGCTGTACATCGCCGCGCTGGTGGTCAATGGGCGTCCGGGTTTCTGAGCCGGGCATGCACGGCGACGCAGGAGACCCCATGACCGGCCTTGGCCCGAAGTCGCGTGAGATGCTGCGCAGCGCCGGCATCTGCTCGGTCACACAGCTGCGCGAGATCGGCTCGGTCGCGGCCTATGTCCGGGTCAAGCAGGCCGGGTGCAAGCCCAGTCTCAATTTTCTGTGGGGCCTGGAAAGCGTCCTGTGCGGCGAGCATTGGCGCGACGTGGCCAGGCATCATCGAGCGAGCCTGCTGCTGGCGCTGGAGCAGCAGGAAAGCAATGGACAGACCTTGAAAGGAGATTTTTCATGAGCACGGCACTGTTGATCATCGATATCCAGAACGACTATTTTCCCGGCGGCGCCATGGAGTTGGCGGGCAGCGAGGCCGCCGGCCAGCAGGCGGCGAAGCTGATCGAGGCCTGCCGCAGCAAGGGTCTGCCCGTGATTCATATTCAGCATATTTCCACCCGGCCCGGCGCCAGCTTCTTCGTGCCCGGCACGCCGGGCGTCGACATCCATGCCTCCGTGTTGCCCCGCGCCGGCGAAACCGTCATCCAGAAGAATTTCCCCAACAGTTTTCGCGACACGCCCTTGTTGCAGCATCTGCGCGACCATCAGATCACCCGCCTGGTCATCGCCGGCATGATGACCCAGATGTGCATCGATACCACCGTGCGTGCCGCCGCCGACCTCGGTTTTGCCTGTTCCCTGGCGCACGACGCCTGCGCCACCCGCTCGCTCTCCTTCGGCGGCGTGGACGTTCCCGCCGCCAGCGTGCAAGCTGCCTTCCTCGCCGCCCTCAACGGCTTGTTCGCCAAGGTGCAGTCGGTCGACGAGCTGAGCGCCGGGCTTTGACATTCGAGCCAAGCGGGAAAGCCTTGCAGTGATTTCAAGCGCCAGGGCATGTGCTCCTATAGCGGTATTCGAGACCGACCTGTGGGGTACCGACAAATTCTCTTGACGGATCGTAAACATATTGTTTATGATTCTTGCCGTGATTCGATCATTCGCCAACGCCGAAACCGAACGTTTCTTCGCGACCGGAAAATCGCGGCGATTGCCAACGGAAATATTGAAGCGGGCCGCCATGCGTATCGGCCAGGTGGATGCCGCCACGCGGATCGAGGATTTGCGCCTGCCACCGTCCAATCAGTTGGAAAAACTTTCCGGTGACCGGGACGGTCAATGGAGCATTCGCATCAACGGACAATGGCGAGTGTGTTTCCGGTTCGAGGGCGGACATGCCTTCGAGCTCGAAGTCGTCGATTACCACTGAGGAGTTTTGTCATGGTCAAGAAAGGGTTGCCTGCCATCCATCCGGGTGAGTATCTGGCGGAGACGCTGGAAGAGTTGGACATGTCGCAGGCCCAGTTTGCCAGGGTGATTGGTGTCTCGCCGATGCGGGTCTCGCATGTCATCAAAGGGGCACGTCCGGTGACGGCGGAACTGGCCCTGCTCTTTGGGCGCGCATTTGACCAGACACCGCAGTACTGGCTGAATTTGCAGGCGGATTTCGACTTGAAAAACGCCGAGGCCACTATCGGCGAGCGCCTGGTTTCGATTCATTCTGTGGCGCACGCTTGATCCAGTGATCATCAACGTGCGCACTCCGTGATTTCGCTTATTTCCCTTCGTCGGAGGGGCCAGGAGTCGGCGCTGGCGAGACGGCGGATTCGAGTCGCTTCATTCGAAGACGGCGGAAATAAATCCGGTCTCGAATTTCCAAAGCAACAGGCCAACGCGAATGAAGCGGTCCGCTTCCTCCGGGCGCCGAACGCAGCAGTCCTTCAGGAGGCAAGACGCATGAATTCGAGCATCGGATTTTCATTTCATCGCGCCGTCCTGGCGCTGTTGGTCGGCATTGCGCTGGCACTGTCTGGCTGCGGCGGGGTGGTTACCGGCAGCGCCTGGCTGGAACAGGACGAGGTCCGGCCGGATGGCGGCATCGTGATCGTCACCCATGCGGTCGAGAAGCAGCCGCTGGCGAACCAGGTGAACCCGTTTGCCTTGATGGCGCTGTTCGCCAAGGTGGTCTATCGGCACGATCTTGCCGAGGCGGAGCGGCGCCGGGACGGCTGTGCCTATATGACGGCGGCGGGCGAGCCGCCGGACTTCGGGATGCCGCGCAAGACCGATGGCAGCGGCTGGAAGCGCTGGAAGGGGGCGCCGGAGGCCTGCTACAACGAGCACGGGCTGTACTACGAGACCTATGTGCACGAGACGGCGGCGGGAGTGATCGACGAGGCCGTGATCGCAATCCGTGGCACAGAAAACTGGAACAAGTACGACTTGATGCACGACTGGGGCACCAACGTCAGCGCCGCGATCGGCGTCGAACCGGCCGAGTACGCCCGTGCCCGCGCGCTGACGCCGGTGCTGGTGGAGAAACTGGCAGCGCTTCGTCCCGCAGTGAGCATCTATGTGACGGGGCATTCGCTGGGCGGCGGCATCGCGCAGCAGACCGGCTATCTGTCGGCCAAGGTTTCCGCGGTGTTTGCCTTCGATACCTCGCCGGTCACCAACTGGAGCCGCCTGGTGCATTTGGATACGGAGGCGCGCAAGGCCAAGCTGAAGGAGGTGATGGAGAACAAGGACCCGACCATCTACCGCGTCTATCACTGGCACGAGGGGTTGGCCTATGTGCGCAATGTGACCTCGCGCTTCAATGCGCGGCGCTTCGGCCGATCCGACTACGAGTTCTTCTTCCAAAAGGTGCCGCCGGTGGCGGCGCACGAGATGGGCATCCTGGCCTGTCATCTGGCGGCGCGCATCGAGGGCGCCGAGGCCGCGCACCATTACCCGCGTGATTATGCGCATTGGATTATTCAAGGGGCCGGGAAGCAGGGGCATGCGGTATGTCCGGAGGGTGTCGTCGGTCTGCCGCCAGCGGGCTGAGACCAGGCATTATTGACGTCGCGGCGGCCGATCCGGTGCGGCCGCTGGCGCTCGATGCAAGGCAACCATCATGATCGAACGCTTCGCCGCCGACCTCATTGTCATCCTGCATTTCGCTTTCATCGTCTTCGTTGGCCTCGGCGCGTTGCTGTCCTTGCGCTGGCCGCGGGCGGCGTGGTTGCAGGTGCCGGCAGCGGCATGGGGCGCGGCAATCGAGTTCCGCCACGGCGTCTGTCCGCTGACGCCGCTTGAGCAGCGGCTGCGGCTGGCGGCGGGGGACGCGGGATATTCGGGCGGCTTCATCGAGCACTACCTGCTGCCGATCATTTATCCTAAAAACGGCAGTTACCCGATTCCATTCGCATGATGTGCGAGAAATCTGTGTGTTTGAGACGGCCCGATTCGGGCGATGGTCT
>Ga0209343_10008233_pt1 | contig 12169 bp, 12 predicted proteins | sample RifCSPlowO2_02_FD_184026 | JGI IMG/M metagenome (GOLD analysis project Ga0209343, IMG submission 184026) | Groundwater microbial communities from Rifle, Colorado - Rifle CSP2_plank lowO2_0.2 (SPAdes) (version 2) | ecosystem: Environmental > Aquatic > Deep subsurface > Groundwater | place... | reverse complement strand
TCCCTGCGATATTCAAGATAGATGCGGGATTTTATATCGCTGGATTGGGCATATATTGTCTTTCCGTCTAATTTCATTTTTTTACCTTACCATAATTTAGCCTGATAGTTCTTTAAACTTTTTACTGATTCAAAGGCAATCTCAGTGTTTATCTCATAACCTATGCCGTTTCGTTTTAAATCCGCCGCCGCCAAAAGTGTAGTTCCAGAGCCAGCAAAAGGGTCAAGAATCGTTTCGCTTATATAGCTGAACGACTTAATCAACCTATAAGGAAGTTCATAAGGGAATGGTGCAATATGGTTTCGCCTGTCGCCACTTCCTTGAGGTTTCATTAGCCAGACATCACTCTTTTTTATCATTACCCAGAACTCCTTATCTAATTTTGATTGTTCTTTCTGTTCTTTAGTTAGATGCCAATATTTTGTGAATCCTTTCTTTTCGGGTTTATCAAATTCAAGGATAAATTCATGCATATTGTTTATCAAAATCCCACCTGGATATGGATATGTTCCAAAATGTGCCCTTACAGCATTTGTCTTGTGCCATATTATATCCCGTTTAAATATAAAGCCTATTCTCTCGCATACATCTATTGTCCTGCCTGTCAAATTTAGTGTTCTGAAACCCCCGTTTTCCCTCCTTATAGGGAGATTCATTATATTTATAAATGCCTTTCTCCCCGGCTGTAAAACCCTATAAACCTCTCTCCATACCTCGCTTATCTTGTCAAACCATTCATCAATATCGTGTATATTAGCAAGGTCATTCTTAATTGGTTCTCTTGAATACATCTTCGTATTGAAATATGGAGGGGAGGTAACCATTAAATGAACACTATCATCAGACATATCATCCATCTTCATTGAATTTTTGAGAACAACTTTCTGCACTGTTTTATTTATTTCTATAATATTTACTTCCTCAATATCTATTTTTCTCTTTCGCGGTTTGAATTTAAGAGTTTTCTCATATTTTTTCAGTTCCTTCAAATCAAACCGCATTTGTCCACTTGTTGCAATCTGTGTCTTAATAACCTGTTTATTGGCAAGATTATGAAGTATATCTACAGATATGTTTAGATACTTAGCTGCTTCAATAGCCGATAGATAGGTTCTGTTTTTATAATCACTTAATTCTATTCTAAGCATTTTTTATCAAATTATTTCCTAATATTAGACAGCGAATTGCGTTCTTTCTCTTTTTCTATCTTCTCTACTGTAAGTTTTGCTAAATTTTCTATTGACGATTTTCTTAAATCAATATAGCCAACTGTTTCTCTAATTCCTGGAATTCCAGTATCGTCAAGTCTGACGGGTAAGATATATTCTTTATTCTCTTTAAATGCTCTTGCTTGAGCTGATTGTCGTTCGTGATTTGTCCATCTTTTATCTGCATAATGTTTTGATATAAATATAACACAGAACATTGCTCTCAACCTATATATCTCATCAAGTTTTACATAAAGATCAGCACCCCAAAGTTCTGCTTCTTGGTCAGAATCAAGAAAAACTCGAATGCTATTTGATTTTAAAATGTTAGAGTAAGATTCAACAACTGTCCTATCCTCTCCAGCAAAAGATAAAGCAACATCAAAATCGAAAGTGCTTGGGCGGGGTGCTGGTCCATAAACGATAGTGGCTGGTTCAGTTCCACTACTGTATAGAATGGGGCGTGTTAGCAATCCAGCCCCTTTGCATGCAGAACAAACAGTCCTATTTCCTGCAAAAAGAACATTTAATGGGTCTTCTATTGTGCCAGTTCCTTTACAGATTTTACACATTACATAATTTTCAGCAGTGCCAGAAAGAACTAATTCACCTGCTCCACTACATGCTGGGCAAGGTTTCGCTTGACCACCAAAAATCCCTTCAAACGGATTTTTAAGAAAACGCCCTGAACCCTTACAATACTTACAGGTAATAATCATATTTATTTAGTATTTAATTTCTTCCCTGCTATATTCTTTAATCTATCCATCTCATTCCATTCTGTCTCTGTATATAGGAGCTGGGGTGGTTGAGCCTTTCCTGTTTCAACTGCTTTAATCATGCTATCAAAGATAAATTCAAACTCCTCTGGATTTATATTTTTTCCCCCAAGCCCCCCAATGAATGATAATAACATGGGTCTTTTTTGCTCATTATATATGGCACTGGCAATCTCTGGATATAAAATACCGCCTTTACCAACACCGATATTCTGGTCTAATACTGCCACAGCCTTACACCCTTTAATAGCATTCTTTAAATCCTCTTCTGGAAATGGTCTTAAGAGCCTTAACTTTAAGAGTCCTATTTTTATCCCTCTTTCCCTTGCCCTCTTTACAGCAGCCTTACCCAATGTTGAGAAGGAGTTGGTCATAATCAGTATATATTCGGCATCATCTGTCATATATCCTTCTAATGTGTCATATCTTCTGCAAAATATATTTTCAAATTCTTTATTGATTTCTTTATAAACCTCAAGTCCTTTCAGGCAGGCAAGGTGCATCTGGTATTTGAAGTAAGTATATATGTGTCCACCTAAGACTGCAATACCCTGTGCCATAGGCTGACTTGCCTTAAAAAAGGCATGTTTGGGATTGTAAGTTGGCAAGAACCTCCTGACATCTTCTATATCCGGAATCTCTACAGGCTCCCTCGTGAATGAGAGGTGAAAGCCATCCATATTTACAAGAATAGGTAAAAGCACCCGCTCGTCCTCTGCAAGTCTGTAAGCTATCAGAATGGAATCAAGAACCTCCTGACAGGTCTCACAATGAATTTGTAAGAATCCTGAATCCCTTGCAGATAGAATATCATTATGGTCAGGCTCAAGTGTAATAGGGGCTGAGAGCCCCCTTGATACATTCACCATGACAAGCGGGACACGCCATCCAGCCACTGTATAGAGCATCTCAAATCCGTATAAAAGCCCCTGACTTGATGTTGCAGTAAAAGTCCGCACACCTGTTGCAGAGGCAGCACCTGCCGCTGTAATCATAGAATGCTCGGAGTCCATAGTAACGAATCTTGCATCCACAATTCCATCACTTACCCACTTTGATAGAGTCTCAATAATCTCAGTCTGAGGTGTAATAGGGTAAGCGGGGATATAATCAATCTCTGCAAGCCTCACACCCCACGCAGCAGCGGAGTTTCCTGTGAGCATTTCTTTTTTCATATTTAAAAACTATAGATTTATTGTTATTTTTTCCTTTTGTTCTCGCCAAAACATTTTTAATGGATAAAATGGTTCTTCCTTATCTATTGAGTAGCAATAATAACAAACTCCTATAACATTTTGAGGCAGGGTTACTGATAAGAATCCTTGGATTTTATTATTGTAAGTATTTTCTCTGAAAATATCTGGATTTTGCCAATTTACCGGACCTATATGATTAATACCTACAAAAACTATATTTATTCTATGAACAAGTAGCTGTTTTTGTTTTTCTCGTAATCTTTTTATTAATCCGCATGTCAAATATTCGAAGATTGGAAATTTATCGGCATTGTTATATCTCCATATTATAGAATGCGTTTTACGATTAGTTTTGACATAACCGATTTGCTGTTTTATTAAATCATTAAAGTTTTCACTAATTATATTTTCTCCTACATTTTCAATGTAATTATATATGGTATTATTTTGCATTTCTCTATTTATTCTTTCCCAGTCATAAGAAATCTCTAAAGTATATTTTAGATCGAATTTCTTTTCTTTTAGATACAACGGTAGCCTTTCTGTAAAAATCCACTCACTGATAAATCCATTGATAGTAGTTACTTCTATCCCAATAACTTTGGAGTCGCAATTAATTTCTGCATCAACAGAAGATCTTTTTTTGGAATTATATAGATTGTCATTAATGTTATTATTTTTACTTTTTAAATAATCAATCACATATCTTTCTGCAGTTATAGTGCAAAAGTTACTGTCATCAGACCGAAACCATTGCCGTAGCTTTCCACGTGCATTTTGGTTAAGAAGATATCCAACTTTTTTATCAATTACCTTCAGAGCTTGATTCATAGAATCTTTATAAGAATTATTGAGCCAATTTAATATTATTGGCTGTTGTCGCCAGTCTGTAGCTTGAATTTTCTTATTAAGGTAGTTGCTTAGATTTTGAAAGGCAATATTATTAGTTTTCATTTTTTGTAATACCTCAATATCCTTTCCCTATCCTCATTTTCCTTGTCGCCCTTGTAATAAATTTCAATCAATTCTATTTTATCCATTTCCTCAAAATATGCATAGATTACCCTGATACCGGATTGGACGCCTTTGCCTTTGAGAAAACGGGAGGCGAACTTTTTTGCTTTATAGATTTTAGGACTTTCAACTTGCAGTCCCGGGATTTGAAAAATTCCCTTGTTATCAATTTTTAACTTATGATAAAGATTCAACTCTTTTTCAATAAATACTTTTAGGTCGTCTTCAAGGGTCTTAAATTTTTTAAGAAGTCTTTTTATATCCTTTTCAAATTCAGGAAGACGGGATATTTCATTGAATATCTTCGTCATATTCTCTTACCGAGTAGGGGGGGGTTCTATAAAAAACAGACTCATATTCAATAATTTTCTCATCCTCTGTGGTCAGCCATGGGACATCGTTGTGGGAATATTTACTTATCTGGGCTGCATTCATATCTGAAAGCTTGTTCAGGACTTCATTTATTATCTCAATTTCATACGCCTTTAATTTGGTGAGGTCAGGTTTTCTCAATGGTAAATACTTGGTCTGAGGATATGCAAAATAGTTGTCCTTCACCTGCATAATGTCTCTACCCATTAGCTTCTCTACAATCTTTTTAAATTCTATTGGGGTAGGTCCATATTTGTTTTTAATATATGTCGCCCCGATTAGCTGCTCCTCATATTTCTCATAAAAATCAAAGTCAATAAAATAAAGAAGTTTATAAATAACAGTCTCTCCAATATTGGGTTTTGAGCCGACCTTATTCAGGATATAAAGTAAAACCTCTTTGAATTTTTCCAGATTCTTTTGTGGTACATTAATTCTAATTTGAGGGCGCCTTTTTTTCTCCTTCCTGCCTTCCTCTAAAATAACCTCCGGCTGTTTTTCCAAATCCACTAAACTCTCTATAGAAAGATTAAATATTGCCGCCAGCTTTATCAATTCGTCAGCCGAGATTTTTCTTTCTTCGCTTTCTATCTGAGAAATTGTTGGACGAGAAACCCCTAACATCTCTGCAAGTTTTTGCTGGCTAATTCCAGATTGTTCTCTTAATTCTTTTATCCTCTGACCAAGTTTAATCATAATTTTACCTCCTGCATGTATTATAGCAGTGTAAGAAAATATGTCAAGCTAATGTTGTATTATATTACATTATAATTTCCCCTAAATGCCTTTTTTAAAATTGTCTGTGGTAAGGCATTTTGGTATTAGGAAAAACCTGATTTGAATCTACCTCACACACCTCCCCCAGCCTCACCCACCGCCAACCCGATGGGAGTGAGGAATTCTGATCCCAGCTTAAAAACTGCGGGGATAAGGTTTGGAGTTCAGAGTTAATTATTTCGGACATTTTAGAATTAGTTAGGATATTCACTTTTATGATACTGCCTTTATCCGACACTTTTACTTCGGTAATTCATTTCCGTTGAGAATATACGCCATCTTATGCGCTGTTTTTTGTATTTATGTGCCATCTTTTTATGCCATAAATTCCGCCAATTTCACACTAATTCCGCCAAATATAAATCCGCCACTAATTCCGCCAATTTCACACTAATTCCGCCATCTAAATTGCCTCGTATTCGGCTGCCCGTCTTTTACCTATCCTTTTAATCATCCCTTTCTGCATTAATTCATTTAAATCCCTTGAGGCACTTCTATCTGATACTTTAAGCTTTTCTCTATAAATAATATTCGTCATCTTCATTTTATCATTCACCATCATCCTCAAAGCCTCTATCTGCCTATCATTCAACCCTAATTCTTTTAAGTCTATCTGCCTTTCTTTGGGTATGCTGGGAACTATATCCAGAATCTTCTCTCCCGGACCATAGAATTTTGTCACAAAGAAATCTCCTTCCTCGGAGAATTCGGGTTTAGGCAAGCCGCGTTCTTTCATGAGTCTTTTCATCTTGCCGACACCTGTGCCGAATTTTTCCATATCCTTTGTCTCATGGAATATATCACAGATTATCTTATTTCTTGTTGCGTGATGTCCTTCTAAGTTTTTAATATTCAGACCAGGAAGAAGACTACCGGGGTTGCTTACCTCTATCCTGTCGTCAAAAATAGAGAACATAATCGGCGCCCAGCGGTATGTATAATCCCTATGGGCAATGGCATTGATAACCGCTTCTCTTATTGCTTCGTATGGATACTCAGGAATATCTACTCTTTTGAACTCCACAATCTTGCTGGCTAATCGCGTATTCCTTTTGAAAAATGATTCAACCTCATCTAACATTTTATAGATTGACCCCTTGATTTCTTTTGAATCAATGAATTCAGTGCGAGTCAATCCTCTAAAGCGGGCAATCCTTATTTCATTCTGTGGGATATATTCGGAAGGATTTTTTCCAAAGAAAATCAAACAGGCATTAGTTGGTTGAAGCTTGCCATCTCCTTCTTTTACTACCTTTAAAGTTTTTATAAGGAAGTTCTTTATAGAAATCTTCGGGACATCAACCTTGAGTTTTATTGCCCTGTTTTCTAAGAAGTCTTTTACCTCATATTCATCTATCGCTTCGTATTCTGCTTCATAACAGAGTGTCTGGTCAAAAGGAGTCTTGCTTAACACTCTTTTATCATCAAGATAAGAGATAAGGCTGTTAAGGACTTGTGTCTTTAATTCATCTGTGTTGGTGAACCGTTTGTAGATAAAAGAATCTTTAACCGTCTTAATGAACCTCTGCGTATCTTTGTCCCTTTTTGAATCGTTTCTACCTTTGATAAAGATGATGCTTTCTTTTTGGTGTTCAGTTTTAATAAACCGCCTGAATTCCCTTTCTGTTGCAGAAATACCGTCTTTGCCTTTAATCCCATATTCATTACCAACTATACCAATATAAATATCACTATTATCTACCTGTTTGAGATAGGTTGAAGCAGGCGGTTTACCCTTTGCAGGCAAATCTTCAAAAAGGAAGACATCAAAAAATTCCCGTAAAGTTGAGTTGTTAATTATTATCTCTTTTACAGAGAGTCTCTCCTCTTTTAGCTCTTTTTGATTGGCGCTAACAAATATCTTATACCTGCTCATACTGCAAATAACCTCTTTTTTGCTTCGTTAATAATGTCTTTGGATTCGCCCAATATTTTTAGAACCTCAAGCCCTCCTGCTTTAGCAACATCAGGAGCGTTGAATATGTATGGATTTTCAAGCTCTTCTATCCCGCCTTTTTCAAACTGGTTATAGCTTTGATAATATTTTAAAAATCTTTATTTAATATCTCTAAGTTTTTTTCAATTTTGTCTCGTTCAAGTTTGTATTTTTTAATAAATGAATTTAAAGTTAATGCTCCTTTTTTAAGATTGCAGGATGAACAGATATAGACCATATTTTTAATTACAGAAAGTCCACCCTTTGATAAAGGATAAATATGGTCTAAGTGAGCATCTTCTTTTATTGGATTGTTGCAATAAGGGCAAAGTTCATTTCTAATTACCTTGGATTTTATTTGTTTGACAATTTCTCTTGCTTTTCCAGTTGCTGTTGCTGCCAAACCTTTTATATTTTCCAGTTTATGTTTTTCTTCAATCTTTTTTTCTAAAAATCTCTTATATCTATTAATCGTATTTCTTAAAGATTCTAAATTAGATGTATAAAATGGTTCTTCTTCATATTCTGGTATATATTCTACCTTACCAAATCTTTTTCTAAAGCCAGCCTTCTTATTTGCTATTTCTATTTCTAATTTTTTTATTTTATCTTTTGCCTGTTCAGTTAATTCTGATTGCTTTAAGAAAGCCAATAAAGATTTTTTGCAGCTTGATTTATCTTTCTCTATTTTTATAATCATTTCATATAGTGGTTTTAGCTCTTTTTTGTAGAATGCATCGAGGTTTTCCTCGTATTTAACATATTTTTGCCGCTCTATTTTCTTTGTTTCCGTATTTTTTTCCCAAACTTCCTTTCTTTGAATCTCATTTATAAGTTTGGCTTCCATTGAGGCAATTTCGTTAGAAATTGTCTCAATATTAAGGTTTTTTAATTCAGCATTAGTATATTTTCCATGCTGATTTTTCTTATATCGTTTCTTGTAGTATAAAGCCATACTCCTTTATATGTTAAGTAACTAATGATTTGTTCAAACAGGCATATTTCTTCGCTTATTAAATACCTTTGTCATGAGGCTCATTACTCCTTTTTGCCCTAATATCTGCTTCACTGAGATGCGGATTTACCATTCGTGTACCTCCCTGACTTTCTCTATTGCATGAACAGGACATTCGTCAATACATATCAGGCATCCCTTACAGTTGTCGTAATCTATAGATGGGAAACCCCGTTCATTCATTATAGCAATGCAACCGTCAGGGCATCTCGCAACACATATCATACATTTATTGCATAATTCATAATTAAAAATCGGTTTAAATGTCCGCCAGTTGCCTGTCTTTCGCAAAGGGGTATTTCCTGCTGTATTTACAGAAGGTGTTGAGATTGAGGCTGCTTCAAATGGCACGGAGATAACAGTGCTTCCTTTATGTGTGATTTCAGAGGTTTTTACCTCTACAGGTGTAATGTTATTAAAGCAGTAAAGTGATGCCTCTATATTTTTTTTAATAAGTTCACTGTCTGTTGTTATATCAGACAGTTCTTTTTCAATAGCCCTTTTTAATGAATCCTCTCTAATGCCTACAATCCTTGATGCAGCACCGCCTGCAAGGGTGCTGAGAATGGGCTTTCCGAGTGTATCAATGCCAATCTTTGTTATATCTAATGTAATTATCTGTGCCTTGATTTTATATTTATTTTTTGCTTCTGCCGGGCTATGGGTTGTATTTAAAAAAATGACTCCGTCCTCCTTCAGCCCTGTTAATGGCATTGCCATTGGGTCATTCAGAAGGGTTTCATCCATTACTATTAGAATATCAGGCTCTGATATTACACCCCGTTCTAAGATAGGTTCTCTGGATATGCGGGTAAATGCGGTTATCGGTGCACCTCTCCTCTCGGCTCCATATAGCGGGAAATCCTGTGCGTAGAGACCGTCAAGAAAAGCGGCTGTTCCAACAAGCCTGCTTGCAATCTTCGTCCCCTGACCGCCCCTGCCGTGGAATCTTATTCTTAACATTTTTATACAAAGGAAATTATATATCCGCAGATTTCGCAGATTAACGCAGATTAAAAACAATAAAAAAAAACTAATTTAACAAGGCATCCTGTCTATCTTTTGTTAAAATATTTTAAAATCTGTGTAATCTGCGGATTAATTTGATTTTGTCCTTATATATTTTCTCTATCCGGATGAAGGGGGCTGTCGGAGTCAAAGAAGAAATCACCCATTCCCATCGGGAATCCTTCTTCTCCAAAAGTTTTTTTCTTTTTCTCAGCCATCTTGTCAAGATTTAAGGCGTCTTCACCGAGTATGTTTTTAATTGACTCTTTCCATACTTCATCCCTTGAAATCGGGTGTTGCGGGTCTTGGGACAGCCTCTTAATTGCATACTGAAGTAGATGGATTCCATCCCTTGGAGAAAAGTCAAGATTAAGCTGGTGAGACCTCTGGAGGAAATCTACTGTCATCCTGAGCATTTCATCCTCTGCAAATGGGAGGTGATACTGCAGTATTGACATCTCGCTCTTTTTGTCAGGAAAACCGAGTGAGAGTGTCGGCTGTAGTCTTGAAAGGATATAATCAGGTATTTCAAAAGTTGATTCATCATCATTCATTGTTACACAGCACCTGAATTCACTATCGGCATGAATGGTTATACCCGCGACTATAGATTCAACATACCGCCTGTAGTCAAGCAGAGGTGCGAGAGATGCCCAGCTCTTTTCATTCATGCGGTTACCCTCATCAAGGATACATATACCGCCTGTAAGCATTGCACTTACAAGAGGTGAGGCATGATATGAAATCTTCCCCGATTCAGACAGAACTGGTGTTATGAGAAGGTCTTCGGGCCTTGTATCAGCTGTGCATTGAAATATATAGAGAGGCTGTCCTCTTAATTTTGCTGCAGCCGTTGCAAGGGTGGTCTTCCCTATGCCGGGAGTTCCTGTAACTCGTGGTGAGAGGGGCAAATCCTTCTCATCAACGACAAGCCAGCATGCAAGGAGTTGTTTCAGTATCTCGCCATTACCTATCCATCTAATATCTGTGATATCAGGATGGCTTAGCGTAAGATTAACCCCGTCAACTGAAATTGTTTTTTTAGAAGAATTCATCTGTAAATATCTCTTTGTGGTAATGTGGTAATCTTGAAATTATTTTACTACAATTTGTAGAATACTCAAAATTAATTAACCGACAATAGGGAGGGGGGTTTTGCAGAAATTGCACTTTCCATTACTATAATTCTTTTCAATTACAAAATATCCTTCCCTTGAGATGATAAGCTTTTTACAGTTGTGGCAGTATGTATTGTTCCATTCATCCTGCATGATATTTCCCACATAGACATAGTTTATCTTCTTTGTTGCAATTTCCCTTGCCCTCTTGAGTGTCTCAAGGGGCGTAGGCGGGAGGGGCATCTTGTAATTTGGAAAGTATCTTGAAAAGTGAAGTGGTATGTTTGGGTTTACTGATGAAAGCCAGTCTGTTAATTTGTGAAAGAGTTCGTCTGTATCATTTAGTGTCGGTATTACAAGGTTTGTAATCTCTACATGACATGACTTCTGGGATATCTCTACTGTTTTTAATACTGGATCCAGTCTTGCCGAGCATATTTTTCTGTAAAAGGAATCGTCCATAGATTTTACATCTATATTCATGGCATCTATCAGAGGGAGTATTTTAATAAGAGGTTCCTCATTTATAAATCCATTTGTAACGAGGACATTTTTCAGTCCCTCCTTTTGTGCCAGTTTGGCGGTATCAAGGACATATTCATACCACATTAGCGGTTCGGTATATGTATAGGATATGCCGATTGATTTGTATTTCTTTGCAAATTCTACTGCCCTTTCAGAAGACAGGTGCTGTGTGGGGGATTCCATCTGAGAGATTTCCCAGTTCTGGCAGAATTTACAGCTCAGATTACAACTGTTGGGACTTATGGATAATATCTCGGTTCCGGGATAGAAATTGTATAGTGGCTTCTTTTCAATTGGATCATTTGCTATAGATGTGGTCTGTGCATAGTTTTTTGCATAAAGCACACCCCCCCTGTTCTCCTTCCCCATACATATACCAATCTTGCCATCCTTGATGGTGCAGTGGTGGGGGCAGAGATTGCATCTTACCTTTTTATCCTCTAATTTTTCGTAATACAGTGCCTCATGCATAAAAAAACAAAAATTAATTTACCTATTTATACCTCTTCACCTCAAACCTCTGCAGTTTTACCTCCTCATCAGGTGATATTCCTGCCTTTCTTTTGGCAATATAAATCTGCTCTTCAACTGTGTCAACACCTTCAATATCAGGAAGGAGAAGGCCCTTTTTCCATCCTTTTGTTACAATGACGCCATATCTTTTTGGGTCAAGTTCATCAGGAGAGGCTATCTTTTCAGGCTCTGTAAGGATATCAACAGAAATATCCAGCGAATCAAGTTCTTCAGGTGTAATAGGGGGGAATCTTGGGTCCCTTGTTGCCGCACTTATAGCATTCTGTATAACTTCAGCGGCTATATTAGGTTGTGTGGGGGAGAATGTTCCAATGCATCCTCTCAGGTCTCCATGTTTTTTTATTGAGACAAATACCCCTGCCATTCCTTTCATCTCATCGGTAAGGTAAGAGGGGATGGATATAGTTTTACCTGTTTTTACATAAGCATCAATTGTATCTCTGGCAAGCTTGACTAAAGGATGTGTGTTCATAGAAGGGTTCGTGGGTTCAAGGGTTCAAGGGTTCGTGGGTTCAAGGGCTGTTTTTCCTCTACCCTTGATCCCTGAATCCTAATTTTTAGCTTTTTCTCTCTACTATATAATCTGCTACAGATATGAGGGTATTAAAGTATTGTTCGGTAGAAGAAGATTTTAAAGAGGCTATACTCTGTTTTGCATTCTCAATATAATCCCTTGCCCTCTTCATT
>Ga0209343_10008231_pt1 | contig 12169 bp, 11 predicted proteins | sample RifCSPlowO2_02_FD_184026 | JGI IMG/M metagenome (GOLD analysis project Ga0209343, IMG submission 184026) | Groundwater microbial communities from Rifle, Colorado - Rifle CSP2_plank lowO2_0.2 (SPAdes) (version 2) | ecosystem: Environmental > Aquatic > Deep subsurface > Groundwater | place... | reverse complement strand
GCTGTATGTGCTGCTGCGCAACTGGGGCCAATGAAAGCGCGCTGAAAAACCCATGAAACAAAGCCTGCCACAGGGCTTTGATATTAAAAATTCATTTCACCGCGTTCGGAAAAAACAGTTGTTCACCGCCAATTTTGTAGCTGGCAATCGCACCCTGGCCGGCAGGTGAAACCACCCAGTCGACAAACTTCTGGCCCTCTGCCGCTTTCACATGCGGGTGCCTGGCCGGGTTGACCAGCATCACACCATATTGATTGAACAGGCGTTTGTCACCTTCAACCAGCACTTTCAGCTCGCCCCGGTTCTTGAAGTTGAGCCAGGTGCCGCGGTCGGTCAGCGCGTAGGCATTGCTGCTGGAAGCCATGTTGAGCGCCGGCCCCATGCCGCAGCCGCAGGATTTGTAGCCGCTGCCTTGTTTGTCGGCCAGCTCAGCCATCTTCCAGAAACGCAATTCGGCGGCGTGGGTGCCGCTTTTGTCACCGCGTGAAATGAACGGGCCATTGGCGGCTGACAGCTTTTTGAGTGCTTCCACCACATTATTGCCGGTGACCTTGGCCGGGTCAGCGGCCGGACCGACCAGCATGAAGTCGTTGTACATGACCTCAAGGCGCTTGACGGCAAAGCCCTCGGCCACCACTTTGTCCTCAGCCACCTTGTCATGCACAAACAGCACATCGGCATCACCACGGCGGCCCATGTCGATGGCCTGGCCCGTGCCCAGGGCCACCACCTTCACATCGATGCCGCTGGCCTTCCTGAACTCGGGCAGCAGCACGGAAAACAGCCCCGATTGTTCGGTCGACGTGGTTGACGCCACCACAATCGACTGCGCCTGCGCCGCCAGGGAAACCCCCAGACAGGCAACTGAAAGTGCCGCTGCTTGTACATATTTAAAAGAATTCACGGGCTTCATGCAAGTTCGCCTCTGACAAACAAATGGGCCGCCGGGTACTGTTGTTGCAGCAAGGGCCCGCCAAAAAAATCCTGCACAGGCAAGTCAGCCAGCACCCGGCCCTGCTCCAGGTAAATCACGCGGCTCGCCAGGCGCTTGACCTGCCCCAGGTTATGGCTGGCAAAAACAAGGGTCATGGTCGCTGACCCGCTGGCAAACTCTTCCATCAGGGACTCCACCTCGCGCTTGGCGTGGGGATCCAGGCTGGCGGTCGGCTCATCAAGCAGCAGCACTTGCGGCTGCAAGGCCCAGGCGCGCGCCATGGCCACGCGCTGCTGCTGACCGCCGGAGAGCTGGCGCGCGTTGCGCTGGGCCAGTGCCGACAGGCCAACCCGGGCCAGCGCCGTCAAAGCCTGCGCCCTGGCTTGCCCCCAGGGTGTGCCGCGCAGCCACAGGCCCAGCGCAATATTGGCCTGCACCGACAGACGCATCAGGTGAGGTTTTTGAAAAAGCATGGCCTGGCGCAAGCCAGGTTCACTCTGGACTTGCCCCGATGTGGGCTGCGTCAGGCCATGCAGCAAACGCAGCAGTGTGCTCTTGCCGCTGCCATTGGCCCCCACCAGCGCCACCCGCTCCCCCGCGTGAATCTGCAGGCTGATATCGGAGAGTGCGCGCACGGCGCGGTTCGGCGGGCCAAAATGCGCACACGCACCGGTCAGTGCATAGACCCTGTTCAAGCGCTCACTCCCAACGCCAACACAGGGGCCGTGCCACCCTCCTGCCTTTCGCGCCAGCGCCGCAACCACGCGATCAGCACGTTGAGCAACAGCACCACACCGAGCAAAATCAGCCCAAGCCCCAGGGCCAGCGGCAAATCACCCTTGCTGGTTTCGAGCGCAATCGCCGTGGTCATGACGCGGGTAAAGCCGTCAATGTTGCCACCCACGATCATCACCGCGCCCACTTCAGACACGGCCCGGCCAAAGGACGCAATCAGCACGGTAAGCAAGGCATAACGTTCGTCCCAGGCCAGCAGCAGGCTGCGCATCAGCGGCCTGGCACCGAGCGACTGCAATTGCTCGCCATGCAAATTCTGTGCATCTTCCACCGCTTGCCGCGTCAAGGCGGTCACCACCGGTAGCACCAGCACCGCTTGCGCCAGCACCATGGCCTTGAAGCTGAACAGCCAGCCCAAAAATCCCAGTGGCCCGGTACGCGACAGCAGCAGGTAAATCAACAGTCCCACCACCACCGAGGGCACGGCCAAAAAGGTGTTGAGCAGTGTCAGTACCGCGCCGCGCCCGGCAAAACGTGCCACCCCCAGCCAGGCACCCAACACCAGCCCCAGGCTGCATGCCAGCGCGCAGGCGGTGGTGCTCACAGACAGGGAGCGGCCCACAATCGTGAGCAATTCGGTGTCCATGGCGATGATGAGTTGCAGCGCGGTGGCAGCGCTTTCGACAAAGGTGGTCATGACAAAATTTCTTTCGGGACAGACGCCCTCATGGCGCTGATCTTTATGGTTTAAGCTATCGTAGCCACCGATCTAAAACCTGGCGATATGAACCACCGTGCATAGGCTCCAACTCCACTACACCCTCTCCAAAGACAGCAGCCCCGCGCAGGTGCGCAATCCGCTGATCGACTTGCTGCAGGCCGTCAGCAGCCAGGGTTCCATTTCTGGCGGCGCACGCGCGCTGGGCTTGAGCTACCGCCATGTCTGGGGTGAACTCAAACGCTGGGAAAACGAATTGGGCAACGAGCTTGTGGTCTGGGAAAAAGGCCAATCAGCCCGTTTGACAGCGTTCGGCAACAAACTGATGTGGGCCGAGCGCCAGGCCCAGGCCCGGCTGTCTCCCCAGATAGAGGCCTTGCGCGCCGAGCTGGAACGCAGCTACGCGCTGGCCTTTGACGACAGCGTACACGTGGTCACACTCTACGCCAGCCATGACGATGCACTTTCAAGCTTGCGCGAGCAAGCACTGAAAAGGGAAGCGCTGGATTCCGGACCCGGCAGGCTGCACCTGGACATCCGCTTCACAGGCAGCGTCGATGCCATCCGCGCGCTCAACGAAGGCCGCTGTGTCATGGCTGGCTTTCACACCCTGCTGGGCAGCGGAAAAAAGACCCTGACAGAACGCACCTACAAACCGCTGTTGCAGCCCGGTCAACACAAAATTATCGGTTTCGCCCAGCGCACGCAGGGCTTGATGGTGGCGCGCGGCAATCCGCTTAATCTGCACCGTTTGCAGGATGTGGTGCAACGTCACGCCCGTTTTGCCAACCGCACCCTGGGCAGCGGCACGCGCGTGGTGCTGGACGAACTGCTGATGCAAGCAGGTTTGCAGGCGAGCGGGCTGAACGGCTACGCCCACACCGAGCAGTCGCATGCCGCGGTGGCACAGGCAGTGGCGGCCGGGCAATGCGATGTCGGCATGGGCATTGCCGCGGCAGCACAGCAGGCCGGGCTCGACTTTGTACCGCTCGCCGACGAGCGCTACCACCTGGTGTGCCTTAAATCGGCGCTGGCGCAGCCCGGCATCGAGGCCTTGCTCCAACTGCTGCAAACACCCCAATGGCTCGCCCGGATCGACAAAATACCTGGTTATTCGGCACAGCAAAGTGGCCAGGTGCTGTCGATGCGCCAGGTTTTACCGTGGTGGGACTACCGGCACAACAAGGCACTTGCAGAATATAGGCGTACACCGTGAGATCACGAATCGGGGCTGCGACAAAAATTCACACCTCCCCCCAAAATTGTTCATGCCAACTTTCAAGCCTTAAACGCTAAACTTCAGCGTCTTTCAGACCGCACAAAACCATTACCATGGTTCACCTGCGCAATATTCAAATGATGGAGACACCATGACCCCATTTCTCGCGCTGTCCCGGCTGATCGACAAGATCACCACCTGGGTCGGCAAACTCACCATGTGGCTGATCCTGGCCACCACGCTGATCAGCGCCGGCAACGCCATCGTGCGCAAAATATTCAACGTCAGTTCCAACGGCCTGCTCGAAATCCAGTGGTACCTGTTTGCCGCTGTTTTCCTGATGGGTGCCGGTTACGGTTTCCTGAAAAACTCGCATGTGCGCATTGACTTTATCGCCACAAAACTGACGGCGCGCACACGCAACTGGATTGACGTGGTCGGCATCATCGTCGTGCTGTTTCCATTCTGCATGCTCTGCATCGTGCTGAGCTGGCCGCTGTTCACCAACGCGCTGGCCACGGGCGAAATGTCGCAAAACGCCGGTGGTCTGATCCGCTGGCCCGCCTACGGCCTGATTCCCCTGGGTTTTTCGCTGCTGGCCTTGCAGGGTCTGTCCGAGTTGATCAAGCGCATCGCTTTTTTAAGGAATCAAGGGCCGGATGTGCTGTCCCATGAAGTCAACAAATCCGACGAAGAAAAACACCTGGAAGAACTCGAAGCGATCGTCGCGCGCAAATTGGCAGAGGGCAAATAAATGCAAACCACCTTTTTGGCGCAGCAATTTGTGCCGCTCATGTTCTGTGGCCTGTTCGCCTTCCTGCTGACTGGTTTCCCCGTCGCTTTCGCCCTGGCCGCGACCGGCCTGGGATTTGGCTTTATCGGCATGGAGGCCGGCATTTTTCCGCCGTCATTGTTTCAGGCCCTGCCGCTGCGCATCTTCGGCATCATGCAAAACGACACGCTGCTGGCGATCCCGTTTTTCACCTTCATGGGGATTATTCTGGAACGCTCGGGCATGGCCGAGGATTTGCTTGAAACCGTGGGCCAGGTCTTTGGCCCGCTGCGCGGTGGCCTCGCCATTGCGGTGATCCTGGTCGGTGCACTGCTGGCCGCGACCACCGGCGTGGTGGCGGCTGCGGTGATTTCCATGGGTCTGATTTCCCTGCCCATCATGCTGCGCTACGGTTACAACCGGGTCATTGCCACCGGGGCCATCACGGCCTCGGGTACGCTGGCGCAAGCCATCCCGCCGTCGCTGGTGCTGATTGTGCTGGCCGACCAATTGGGCCGCTCGGTGGGCGACATGTACGCCGGTGCCCTGCTGCCCGGTCTGCTGCTGGTAGGTCTGTACATCGTGTTCGTGGTGATCGTGGCGCTGGTGAAACCGGCCTGGGTGCCTGCGCTGCCGCAAGAGGCCCGTATCTACCGCGAAGCCAATGGCAGCTCGGGCCACAAGTCGCTGTTGGTGCTGGTTCTCGTTTGTTCGGCCGTCGGCTGGAGCTGGGCCCAGGTCCACGACTCCCTGATGACGCGCTGGCTGGAACGCAGCATCCCTTCTGCCGGTGACGAAATCGTCATCATGACGCTGACGCTGGCCTCCATCACCGGCCTGGTGCTGGCGCTGCTCAACCGCATTACCAAACTCGGCCTGCTCTCAAGGCTGGCAGAACAGGTCACGTTTGTGCTGATGCCGCCGCTGATCCTGATCTTCCTGGTGCTGGGCACGATTTTCCTAGGCGTTGCCACACCCACCGAGGGCGGCGCCATGGGCGCGCTCGGTGCCCTGATCCTGGCCATCGGCAAGAAGCGCCTCAGCATGCCGCTGCTCAATCAGGCCCTGGAAAACACCGCCAAGCTGGCCACGTTCGTGCTCTTCATCCTGATCGGCTCCACGGTCTTCAGCTTCACCTTCAACGCCGCCGATGGCCACATCTGGGTCGAGCATCTGTTCACCGACATGCCGGGGGGCGGCTGGGGCTTTTTGATTGTGGTCAACCTGCTGGTATTCGTGCTGGGCATGTTCATCGACTTCTTCGAGATCGCGTTCATCGTGCTGCCCTTGCTGGCCCCGGTGGCAGAAAAAATCCTGCCCGGTCTGGTGCCCGGCATGACGCCCGATGTCGCCATGATCTGGTTCGGCGTGATCATCGCCATGAACCTGCAAACCTCGTTCCTGACGCCACCGTTTGGCTTTGCCCTGTTTTACCTGCGCAGCGTGGCCGCCAAGTTCGACTACAAAGACCGCGTGACCGGCCAGACCATCAAGGCCGTGAGCACCAACGAGATCTACAAGGGCTCGATCGCCTTCATCGTGTTGCAGGTCATGATGGTGGCGGCTATCATGATTTTCCCGTCACTGGTGGTAGGCAACATGGCCAAAGACAATGGTTTGAGCGATGCCGCTGTCATGGAGCAATTGCAGATGCATGATGCTGAACCTATGACCGATACCGAACAGTCCGAGCCTCCTGCGGATTCAGAAACTGCGCCTGACAGCAACGCCCCGGCCACCCTCGAAGCACCTCCCACATTGGAAGATGAAACTGACCCCATGAAGGCCATGCAGGAGGCCATCGCCAAGGACGCCAAGAAGGCCAAGCCCTGAGCTGACCCGACAACGCAATGAAGCGCCGGGGTCGCGAGACCACCGGCGTTTTTTTGACTTGATCCAGACGAAAAAAAACCGCGCAATAGCGCGGCTTTTTTCTTCAATTCAGAAGAGACGACTTACAGTTTTTGCGACTGCATGAAGCTGTCAAAACGCTGTTCGGTAAAGCGGGCCCAGAGGTTGGCGTCTGCACGGAACGGTTTCATATCCCCATAAATCTTCTTCCAGTTCGGATTCTTGGCACTCAGTTCGGCGTAGACATCCTCGGTCGCCTTGAACGCTGCTTTCATGATGTCATTGGAGAACGGATGCAACTTGGCACCCTGGCTCACCAGTTGCTTCAGGGCACCCGGATTCTTGTAGTCGTACTCGGCCTGGATCGACACATGGGCACGCGAAGAAGCTGCCTGGATGATCGCCTTGTTCTCAGACGACAAACCGTCATAGGCCTTCTGGTTGACATACAGGGAGAATTGCGTGCTGCCTTCCCACCAGCCAGGATAGTAATAATGAGGCGCAACCTTGTACAAGCCCAGCTTCAGGTCGTCGTGCGGGCCGATCCACTCAGCGGCGTCAACCGTGCCTTTTTCCAGCGCCTGGTAGATTTCTCCGGCAGGAATGTTTTGCGGTACACCGCCCAAACGCTCCAGGATTCGTCCGCCAAAACCGCCGATACGCATTTTCATGCCCTTCAGGTCGGCCAGTTTCTTGATTTCCTTGCGGTACCAGCCACCCATCTGGGCACCTGAATTGCCCATCGGGAAATTGACAATGTTGTAGTTGCTGTAGAACTCGCGCATCAACTTCAAGCCATTGCCGGCGAACATCCAGGAAGTCAGCTGGCGAGAATTGAGACCGAACGGAATCGAGCAGTCCAGCGCAAACGCCTCATCCTTGCCAAAGAAATAGTAGGGGGCGGTATGGGCACACTCCACCGTGCCGTTCTGCACGCCGTCGACGACGCCAAAGGCAGGCATCAACTCACCGGCAGTGTGCACAGAAATGGTGAACTTGCCACCCGACATGGCGCTGACTTCCTTGGCGAATTGCTCGGTTCCACCGATCAAGACATCGAGTGATTTTGGAAAACTCGAAGCCAGGCGCCAGCGCAGGGCAGCCTGCGCATGGACAGCAGGCGCTGCGCCAGCCGCCAGGACACCGGCAATACCGGCGTGTTTGATAAGGGAACGACGATCCATCTCTTTTCTCCTGAAATTGTTAATTTAAAAAACACGACGCACTGAAAGGGCGCGATGACTGCAAAGAATCACAGTTCATTTTAGGAACGGGTCGAGAGCTCCGTTTCAAATTTTCTTCATGCAGAGGCACACAAATTTTCAACCTGAATCAAAAAAATTCGCATGCTGCGAACTGCTAACAAAAACGCCCCAAAAAGCACCTTGTGTGCTGTTTGGGGCGTGACAGGAAAGCTTGCGATTTATGGTACTTAGATCTTGACGCCTGTCATGTAGCTGTCAAAGCGGAATTCGGAAAAACGCAGCCACAACAGCTGGTCACGCTGGAAGGCACGCATGTCCTGGTGGATTTTCTTGAACTCAGGCGACTTGGCTTCGTGCTCGGCAAATACTTCCATGGAAGCCTTGAAACCGGCGTCCATGATGGCCTTGGGGAAGGGTTTGAGCTTGGTGCCGTCAGCCACCAATTTTTTCAAGGCAATCGGGTTGAACGCATCGTACTTGGCCGTCATGTCGCGGGCTGCAATGGCGGTGGCGACGTCCACCATCGCCTGGTATTCAGGCGACAGCGCCGCGTAGGCCTTGGTGTTGATGAAAAATTCAAGTTCTGCGCCACCTTCCCACCAGCCGGGATAGTAGTAAAACGGCGCCACCTTGTTGAAGCCCAGTTTCTGGTCATCGTAAGGACCGACGAACTCGGTCGCGTCCAGCGTGCCTTTTTCAAGCGCCTGGTAGACCTCACCGGCCGGCATGTTCTGCGACACCACACCGAGCTTTTGCATGGCTTCGCCAAACAGGCCGCCGCCCATGCGCATTTTCAGACCCTTGAGGTCTTTCACCGTCTTGATTTCCTTGCGGTACCAGCCGCCCATCTGCGTGCCGGTATTCCCCGCGCTGCGGCTCTTGATGTTGTACTTGGCATAAAAATCGTCCATCAGCTTGCGGCCGTTGCCGTGCTCCATCCAGGCGTCCATCTGGCGCGCGGTCAGGCCGAAAGGCACGGCGCAGCCAAAGGCAAAAATGGGGTCCTTGCCGGTGAAATAATAGGACGCCGTCTGCGCCATTTCGACGGTGCCATTCTGAATGCCATCGACCACTCCAAACGCGGGCATCAATTCGCCAGCGGCGTGCACCGAGACTTCAAACTTGCCGCCTGACAGGGCCTTGATGGTCTTGGCAAACATCTCGGCGCTGCCATAAATGGTGGCCAATGACTTGGGAAAGCTCGAAGCCAGGCGCCAACGCACATTGGCCCCCTGGGCATGCACGGCCGGTGCAGCGCCTGCTGCCAAAACACCCGCGATACCTGCGTTTTTAATGAGCGAACGACGATCCATTGATTTACTCCTGCTGTAGTGGATTGAACAAGCCTTCATGCGAATGAACATGAACATGGCGAATAAGAGTCACCTGATATTCTAAGAAGCGAAGCACCTGCAAACCTGTGGGTTTACCCTCATAAATAGCGGTGGTCTTCAAGAAGCTTGCGCTAACGCAAAGCGGGTGCGAATAGCGGTCTCAATACCAGGCCCATCCAGCCCCTGCAACGCCAGCAGCCTGGCGGGGTCACCGTGTTCAATGAAAACATCTGGCAAACCCAGTTGCAGCACGGGCCGGGTGATGCCGGCTGCTGCCAATGCCTCCAGCACAGCGCTGCCAGCCCCGCCCATGATGGCGCCCTCTTCCAAAGTGACCAGGGCCTCGTGGCTGGCTGCCACTTGCAGCAGCAACGCCACATCGAGCGGCTTGGCCCAGCGCATGTTGACCACGGTGGCATCCAGGCTCTGCGCGGCAACGAGCGCCGGGTACAGCAGCGTGCCAAAAGCCAGAATGGCCACACGCTGGCCGGTTCGACGGATTTCACCCTTGCCAAATGGCAGCGCGTCAAGCGTGCTGTTCACCGCCACACCCGCACCCACGCCGCGCGGGTAACGCACGGCGACCGGCGCGTTTTGGGCGTATGCCGTGCAGAGCAACTGGCGGCACTCGTTTTCATCAGCCGGGCAGGCCACGCTGATGTTGGGGATGCAGCGCAGGTAGGAAATGTCATAGGCACCGGCGTGGGTGGCACCATCGGCCCCCACCAGCCCGGCACGGTCCAGCGCAAAGACCACCGGCAGATTCTGGATGGCCACGTCGTGGATCAACTGGTCATAGGCGCGCTGCAAGAAAGTGGAATAAATCGCCACCACCGGCTTCAGGCCTTCACAGGCCAGCCCGGCGGCAAAGGTGACGGCGTGCTGCTCGGCAATGCCGACATCAAAATAGCGGTGCGGGAAACGCTGCTCAAAAGCCACCATGCCCGAGCCCTCGCGCATGGCCGGCGTAATGCCCACCAGCCGGTCGTCAGCGGCTGCCATGTCGCACAACCAGTCACCAAAAACCTGGGTAAAGGTGGTTTTGCTGGCGGCTGATGTTTGCAGGCCCACCGCCGGGTCAAATTTGCCCGGACCGTGGTAGGCCACCGGATCGGCCTCGGCCAGCTTGTAGCCCTGACCTTTTTTGGTGACCACGTGCAAAAACTGCGGCCCCTTGAGGTGTTTGATGTTTTCCAGCACCGACACCAGCGTCTGCACGTCGTGGCCGTCAATCGGTCCCACGTAGTTGAAGCCAAATTTCTCGAACAAGGTAACCCGGCTCACCATGCCTTTGGCCGACTCTTCAATACGGCGTGCCAGTTCCAGCAGCGGCGGCGCGCCACGCAACACGTTTTTGCTGGCACTTTTGGCGGCGGCATAAAACTGGCCACTGAGCAGCTTGGCCAGGTAACGGTTGAGCGCGCCTACCGGCGGGCTGATCGACATGTCGTTGTCGTTCAGGATCACCAGCAGATTGCAATCAGAAACTCCGGCATTGTTCATGGCTTCAAAGGCCATGCCGGCGGTCATGGCGCCGTCGCCAATCACGGCAATCGCGTGCCGGTCTTCGCCCTTGAGGCGTGATGCCATGGCCATGCCCAGGGCAGCCGAGATCGAGGTGCTGGAGTGCGCCGTGCCAAAGGCATCAAACTCGCTCTCGGCGCGCTGCGGAAAGCCGCTCAAGCCCCCCAACTGGCGCAGCGTGGCCATGCGCTCACGCCGACCGGTCAGGATTTTGTGCGGGTAGGTCTGGTGCCCCACATCCCAGACCACCCGGTCATACGGCGTGTTGAAGACGTAGTGCAAGGCCACCGTGAGTTCAACCGTGCCCAGGTTGGAGCTCAGGTGGCCCCCGGTTTTGGACACGCTTTCCAGCAAAAAGGCGCGCAGCTCGGTGGCCAGGGTGTCGAGCCGTTCGCGCTGCAGATGCCGCAGATCGGCCGGGGCCTGGATGGTCTGCAACAAGGGATAAGGGTTATTCATCAACATAGGTTCTAATTTTGACAGCGGGCAGTGCATCAGTTGGAACGCTGCACGATCAGGCTTGCCAGCCCCTGCAGCGCACGCGTATCCGGCAAACCACTGGACGCCAGCGCCGCCATGGCCTGGTCGTACAAGGTCTGCGCATACAGGCGGGCGGGCTCCAGCCCCATCAGCGAAACATAAGTAGGCTTGTCCTGGGCCTGATCCTTGCCCGCCGTTTTACCCAGCGTGGCTGAATCTGCGGTGACATCCAGAATGTCGTCGACCACCTGAAACGCCAGGCCCATGGCCGCGCCATAGGCCTGCAGGTCTTGCACAACCTGCGCGGTGGCGTCAGCACAAGCCACGCCCATCATGACGCTGGCCTGCAACAGGGCACCGGTTTTAAGCTGGTGCATTTCACGCAACTGGTCTTCGGTCAGTACCCGCCCGACACTGGCGAGGTCAATGGCCTGGCCACCGGCCATGCCGGCACAACCCGCCGCACGCGCCAGCAAGCGGCACAAGCGGGCCTGACGGCCGACTGGCACCACAGAAGCATCGGGGGTCAGCAGTTCAAACGCCAGGGCCTGCAGCGCATCGCCCGCCAGCAAGGCGCTGGCCGAGCCAAACTGCACATGCACGGTGGGCTTGCCGCGACGCAAAACGTCATTGTCCATACACGGCATGTCATCGTGCACCAGGGAATAGGCGTGGATCAGTTCGACAGCGCAAGCAGCACGCAAAGCGGCTTCAGCCTCCCCCTGAACGGGGACGCTGGCCAGCGTCAAGTCACTGCTGACGGCCTCAAAAGCAGCGAACACCAGCAAGGGCCGCAAACGTTTGCCGCCATCCAGCACAGCGTAACGCATGGCCCCCATCAATTCGGCTGGCGCGGCATGCCCCAGATCAGTGGAGGCATCCACGCTCACCCAGTTGTCCAGCGCCTGTTCCACGCGCGCCAGGTAGTGGTTGCACCAGTGATTCAAATCAAAGTGGTCGCTCATGCTGCTTCGCTGGTCCATGTCTTGAGCGTACCCTGGTCCAGCACCTTGATTTGATCCTCGACAGCGGCCAGCCGATCGCGACAAAACTTCAACAGTTCTGCACCCCGCTGGTATTGCGCGAGAAGCTGCTCCAGGGGCATGTCACCAGACTCCAGCCTGGCCACCAGTTGCTCAAGCTCCTGCAACGCGGCCTCGTAATGCGCGGGCGCGGTGGCTCCGTGTTTGGCGGCAGTAACCATAAAACGCAACTCTCCCGGAAGCAAAAGATGGCAATTTTAGGCTTTGTTGCCAGCCACTGGCCGCCCCCGGCCACAAAGGTACAATTCGCGCTGATTGCGCCAGCCCCGGCTGGATTTTTTGTCTCGCGCATGACGCATGTCACCCGCGCATCTCCCTGTGGGGAGTCTTTAGGTCAGGTCACCCATGTCTGAT
>Ga0209343_10008223_pt1 | contig 12176 bp, 4 predicted proteins | sample RifCSPlowO2_02_FD_184026 | JGI IMG/M metagenome (GOLD analysis project Ga0209343, IMG submission 184026) | Groundwater microbial communities from Rifle, Colorado - Rifle CSP2_plank lowO2_0.2 (SPAdes) (version 2) | ecosystem: Environmental > Aquatic > Deep subsurface > Groundwater | place: Rifle... | reverse complement strand
AAGATCGCAGCGGCAAACGCCTGCCTGTTGAGATGGACAAGGCCAAGGTTGTAGTGCGCCTCAGGATAGTCCGGGTGCAACTTGAGGGCCAGGCGGAATTGCTCAGAGGCCTCGTCCTGCTTGCCCTGCCGCGCGAGTAAGGCACCCAAATTGTTGCGGGCTTCGGGATAATCCGGGCGGAGTTCCAATGCCTTGCGGAACTCCTCGGACGCACCTGCCGGATTGCCTTCGGTCAAGAACGCCCGGCCCAGATGAAAGTGGGCGGTGGGCGAGGCAGGGTCTATTCGCACAGCCGTACGAAGAGCCGCAATCGCGCCCTTATGATCGCCAAGCCTCAAGAGCACGACGCCCAGATTGGCCGATGCCGTACCACTGGCGGGGTTGAGGCGCGCGGCTTCCGAAAACTCGCGGGCCGCAGCTTGCAGTTTGCCCGCTCCCACGAGTGCGGCTCCTAATTTCTCATGCACGACCGGGCGCGAAGCATTGGCGGCTAAAGCCCACTGGTACTCCAGAATCGCTTGATCGAATTGATGGCTGGCAAGGAACTGGTCGCCCCTTTGCTCGTGCTCTGCAAGGGCCGATTCTCGTTGCGGCTCCCGCAGAGTGCCAGATGGCAGTTTCTGGCCGGCGACCGCGGCCGTCGATAAGATGCACACCAGCACCGCCCCCAGCGCCCTCCATGATGACCCGTGAAGGACGCCGGCTATCCAGCCGTCACGCTTGCGCTGGCTTATTCGCCGGACAATCGCCTTCAGACGGAACCGCAGTGGCCGAACCACGTTGATGTTTCTATCCTCAACGAGCCTATTGTTGTTTCTTCTCGCTGGCTCCCGAGAGCTTCTCAAAGAGTGCCTGTTCCTTCGTGAACAGGTCTTCGCGGCTCGTCGCCCGATAAAGGTCGGCCAAATACCGATGAACCAACGGGTCGTCTGGGTTTTGTTGGACCGCAGTCTTGAGGAAGCCCTCTGCCTTCGCAGGGTCGCCCCTCACCAACCAGATCTTGCCCAAATCCCGGCTGGCCTCAGACAGATCCGGGTTTAGTCCGAGAGCGAACTCCAGGTATTCGGCCGCACGGCTGACGTCCGTGTTCGAGAGCCAGTATTGTCCCAAGCGTAGATTGGCCATGTCACTGAGGGGCTCAACGCGAAGCTCCGCTTCATACTCTTGTCGCGCTGTGTCCGGTTCATGCTGCCGCCAGTACAAATCGCCCAGCATCCGATGCGCATCCTCCAGTCGGGGTTGTTGTGCGAGCGCTTTACGATATTCCGAAACCGCCTTGTGTCCTCGCTCGGTCCAGATCAGATTTTCCGCCTCCAGCTGATGCACCCGATAGGAATCGGGATCGACCTTCTGGACGCGGCGATAATAGTTTTCTGCCGCTTCGCGATAGGCCCTTACCAGGAGCCCGCTTGCTTCCAGGCCTACGGGCGATTCCGGTGCAACTTTCTGCAACTGGGCGATGGCATCCTCGGTCTGGCCCAGGGCGAGCAGTGTAGACCCAAGCCAGAAATATCCATCCGGTATGCCAGGCTTCATTTGCAGCGCGGAGCGGAGCGGACCGAGCGCCTTCTTGAACTGTCCCAAGCGGTAGTAGCAGACGCCCAAGTACAGGGCGGAACCCCACTGCGCCCGGTTCAATTTCAAGGCGCGTTCAAGGACCGGCAAGGCTTCTTGGAATCGGTTGGAGAGATAGTAGACCAAACCCAGGCGCTGATAGACTTCGGCCTCTTGCGGATGCACTCTCAAGTAACTGACGTAACACTCCGCCGCGCGAGAGAAATTCCCGGCTGCCTCCGCTTGCTTGGCCTGCGAGAGCCAGTCGTGTTCTCCTTGTTGTGGCCCGGAGGCAGGACTGTGGGTGGGGCGGCTCGCGCTCTGCGCCCTGAGGGAACCTCCCAACGAGGCGATCACTACGAGGGACGAGATGAGAAGCTTTACGACCATCATCGGCAAACCGAGGCTCTGGGCCGCAACCCGAGAACATTTTACCACCGTCTGCGGGAACGCTAGTCACTCGTTGGGCGTGCCTCGGCGCTCACCAAGGATGAGCCTTGATGAGCCGCGTGGATGGCTGCCGGCCAAGTTGTGTCAGGGCTTAGGGAACCTGACTGGCTGCCCATAAGGATGCTGCGCCGCCAGTTGGCCGTCGCGATAGACGCGGAACTCCCACGGGCCCATCGTGACGTCGTAGGAGTGGCCGCGAAAGGAATAGCCCTTCAATTTCGCTTCACCGAGCTCCTGGTGGTAAGAAGGTGAGACTTCGAGCGCGCCGTCGGGGCTGGGCCGCAGACCGAAAATCCCGAATACAACTGCCTGGACTCCGCTCCCGGCAGAAATCTCGAGCGGCATGTCCTCCTCGTCCATGTCATTGGGATAGTCGGTGAATACGTCCTGTGGCACGTATGGGTACCTCTCCGTCCAGAGCTTGCAGCGGGAAAGGATATTCCACCCCAGTTCCGCGTGTCCCAGGCGATAGAGCGCCTCGGCAATGCGCAGAGGCATCCCAGGATACTGCCCTCCTCCGCCCCAGTCCTCGTCCATCAAATCCCAGTGCGTGTCGTCGCTCTTTGAGACCGAATACATTCCGTAAGGTCCAAGAAATTCCCCTTCTACCAAGTGGCCAATCAAGCGCCGCTGCTGTGTTTCTGATGGCAGGCTTGTTCCAAGAAGATCGAATACGTGGTAACTCCACACCAAGTGTTGACTGCCGTCGGGATAGAGGTTGTGAAACCAGCCTGCCTGCTCGTCCCAGAGCCTGTCATTAATCGAGCTTTCCAATTGGGCCGCCCACTTCTGGAATTGCGCGGCTTCCGGGTCGTTGCGGGCACGGCCCCACTCCGCTATCTGGCGGAAGTAATCCGATGCCAGTCCATTCATCGCCGCCGTGACATGCTGGTAACCGTCGGTGCGCATCTCGAGAAGGTTGTTGGAGTTTCCTCCAAAGTCCAACAAACCGTCGGGGCGCCCGCGCTTATCGCGCACCTCGCGTCCCATCCGCTTCATCCAGTCGAAGACGCTGGCCCCGTTTTCCACGCGGTCAAGAAAACCGGCATCGCCCGTCTGTCGGAGATAATCCTGAAGGACGCGCATCTTGGCAAAGGGATCCTGCGCGTAGGCGAACTCGCCGGCTTTTCCATTCCAGGAAATGTACGTGCAGTTCAGGAGCCCGCTTCGAATGAAGGTGAGGAACGCTTCGCGCAAGCCCTCCGGATCCAGCATAGAAAGCATTTCCGACGCAAACGAAGTGTCCCAGGCGATTGTAAAAAGCCAAGTTCCCACCGCGTAGAAAGGTTTGGGCGTGAAGTTTTCTCGTTCCCACCTGGAATCCAGGACACTCAAAAGGCAGCGGTTGTATAAATCGTTCAGCCGCCTATCCGAAGTTGATATGCGCGGCAGTTTTTCGGACGCCCACCGCAAACGTTCACGCACCGCCCGATCAGCCCGCGCGATTCGCTGTGCGAGGTCGGGCGCATAGAGGTCCGGCGCTGGCTCCTCTGTTTGCTGAAGCACAATACCAAATCTTGCCGTCTCCTTTCCCTGCGCCGGCACGGTGAAGTTCCACCCATCCTTCTCACGCTTCGGCAGATCGCTCACGACCGTGATTCTGATCTGGCTGCTCGCCAGCGTGAACTCATCGGGATGCGTCACGGCGGTTGCGGCCGCCGTTTTTTCACCGGGGAAGTTCAGCGAAAGCGCCGGAGCGCTCTGATCAGCTATGACCGTCAAAGACAGCGGCGTCGGCTGGCGGTTTTGAATCTGCAGTTCAAGATAGACCTCATCTTTCTCGGCGGAGACGCTGGCCTTGGACTGGAGGCCAAACGAAATCCATTGGCCGTTGAACTCCTTGTGGAAAGTGCCGGTTCGGGCATAGAGGTTGGGCTGCCAGTACGCCCGCTGCAGAAGCATCACGAACGGTGTATTGGGAAAGAAATTGAAGCCCAAGGGAGTCGTACCCTGACCTGTCGTGGCTAAATGCTCGTGCGCGTCTGCTACGACGTCCTGAATGAGGATATTGTTCTTTTGTTCTCGGAACGCCAATTGGAAGTGATAGTCGCGGATATCAATGGGGGGGAACTGCAGAGTCTGCAAGCCGGTTACAGTCCAATCCCGCACCGAAATGGCTCCCCGTCCGTTGAACAACCGCAAGCGACGGCCGCTGAGGACAATCCTGGAGCGATCCATGCCCAGCATCTCCGGTGTCAGCACCTCGTCCGCAGGAACGGTGATACCCGCGCCATCGCAGGCAGGCGCTTGGGGCCGGGCAGGGCTCACACTTACGGAAGCCAGCACCAGGATTGCGGAGCAGGTCCAATATTTCCATTTCATTGATAGGCCCCCTAGGGGAATTTGGCGTTCTCCTGCGTGTCGAGGTCCCTCTCACTTCTCGGGCTGATCTTTCGGACTCCAATGGCCGACGATTCGCATGGCGTTGATTGACCGCTGCCCCGCTTTGAACCGCAGACTTCCCTCGGAACCCGCAACCGGGGCCGGCAGGTCTTCCTCGATCAGACTGGTAGCGTTCGCGCGGCTGATCTCCAAAGGGAATTTGAGACTTACGTCCGTGTCACTCCCGGCGATCTCATAACCGCGCACGATGATCCCGTTCTGATCGTCCGCCAGCTTGATGGTGCTGACAATGTAATTCGGCTGCCCGACTTGGCACAGACTTATGGAGGAAGGGAGGGAGGGGGCCGACGCATCAGGCGGTACGACGGCCGCCGGAAAAGGGCTGTTCACTTCATGGGCGAACCGAAAATTATTTCGCCAATCTCCCGCAAACGAGGTGAGCGAAAAATGATAGGCGTGATCGCCCTTTTGAAGGTACCAGTTCCCCAGCCCGTGGACGCTTCTTCGCGAGGCGAAGAGGATCGGTTGGAGCAGCGTGAGGCGGTCTTTCCTCTCGCTGGAATCGAGATAGTCCCAAACCGATACGGAGGAGGAAAGGATGACGCCCCAATTCCCATTGCTGGCCGAGATCCAGTCCTGGACTTCTCGCGGATGGATTTCGCGAGCCGGGCGGCTGAACCAGCCTTGGTAAGGTATGCCCTCGATTTCGTCCTTATTCACCTCCAGGGCGCCGTAGGGGACCTCATAGGTGACACGCCCATCGGGAATATTGACGGGGAAGGCCAGCCGGAACTCTTTGTTCTTCTCGCCCGACCAGTGGAGGAGTTGGACGTCAAAATCCAAGCGTTTTGAGTTCTGGTACGCATACACCTCCAGGCGAATCGTCGCCAGCCTGAAGGGCTGTTCGAGTCTCCAGCCGGTCCGTACGGGGCCCGCCTCAATCAGCTGCCAAGCCGGCCCGTATTGGCTGGCTTTCTCGATCGAAGCCCAAGAAGCATGCTGAAAGTCTCCCTCTTCGTGGGCGTCCCAGCCCGCGGAATCAAGCATGAAAGCCTCGCCGCCAAGGAAGGTCTGCGGATTGAGCAGCTCTTGTCGTAGCTGCTTGTCAAAAATGCTCTTGAGGCCTCCGGGTGCGAACTCGAGGCGGTAGAACTTGTTCTCGTAAACTTTGCGCTTGAATTCCTCGGGACGAAGAGTGGCAGATGCGCGAGGTTTGAACCGCACGGCGAAGGTGGAGTAACCGATGGCAGGCACGTTGGCGACGTCGAGGAGATAACGGGTGGTACCGCCCTGCAATTGCGGAACGCGCTGGCTCGTAATTTCGTCACCGCGAGCGTTCACCACCATAGCCTCACTGTCGGGTCGGGTTGGAAGCTCGACCCAGACGGGACCTGACCGATCCCAGGAAAGCGGGTTGAGTATGACTAGCTTCGGATTCTCAGAGTCGAGCGGCCTGGCATGGGATGCGATCCAGTCCGCTGCGCTGTTCATCAGTGTCCGACCCAGGAGTTGCGCCTCCTTCTCTTTCGCCAAGAAAACCGCGTCCGTAATATCGCCATTCAATCCGCCGAAGCCGTGATCCGGATAGATTTGCGCCATCCAGGCTTGGTCAAAGGTATCTGTCGGGTACCGTTCCTTTCCTTGCGCAGCCAGAGTTCTGAGGGTCCAGAACTTTTCGGCCGTCACCAAGTCCCAGACAGCCTCTCGTCCCGCGGAAACGACATCGTGGTGAGTGGGACCGTGAATATAAGCCCAATTATTAGGCCATTCGCCGTGAAGCTCCGGCAACTTGGTGATGGGGTCGCGCGTCACAGCTTTCATCAGTTCTTCACCAGTGGCAAACTTCAGATTCAACGAGATCCCGTACTTCTGTTGCGCCTCTGACTTCCATCCATTGACCAGCGGGATCAGTTCCCGCGTGGGCGGCAAATAGTCGGTCATATCGGTGATGGGAAATTCCGGAGGGATCCGGTGTTCGCTGTAAAACGCATCCCAGTTGCGCAGCAAAGTGGGCAGTTGTAGCGCAAGGTCCGTAGGCTTGTGCGGAGTTAGGTACGCGCCTAGCCGCCCGTAGATGCCGAGCGACCCAACGGTGATCTTCGATCCGTCGGGACTGTACCAGTCAAAAAAACCGGGGCGAAAGCGCCCCAGCATAAAATACTTCACGCCGGATTTCGCCAAGATTTGCGGCATCTGCATGGCGACGGAGGGCACGTCAGTTCCCCACGCCGTAATGCAATCGACATCCGAACCCACATGCTCCCTCAGCCATTTTCGCCCAAAATACAGTTGCCGCACCAAGCTTTCACCCGGCCACAACGACTGATACGGTTGGTTGTACGTCGCCCCAAAGGTCAAACGCCCTTCGCGGATGAGTTTGTGGACAAGGGCGGCCTGGGTGGGTACGCGGTTCAAGTACTCTATGAGAAAGAGATTGGTCTCCATCCCATAGCGATAATTCGGGTACTCCTGAAGCAGAGGAATGGCTGGACCGATAACCTTGTCTCGCCTCCAATTCGCCGTCGCTTCCGGCGTATCCAGCCATGCGATATCATTGTGGCTGCTGGGAATGATATTCACCGTGGCATGGCGCAAATACGTAAGCTCAGGAAGGAGTTGGAACTTCTTCTCAGCCAAAGTCCTTCCCGCCGCGACGACTTTCGCCTGTGCTTCCGATTCCCCTGCAAGCGCCGCGAGCATAAACGAAAGGTCCTTGCGGCCCTGAAAGGATCCCAGCTCAGCGGCGGCGTTCGATCCCTTGTCGCCTGTTACCGTGACACTCGCGCCGTTCAACGGCTGCCGAGAGACCACAGCCCCCCCCATGAGGTATCTGCTTCGACCGTCGGGAGAACTTCCAATTGCGGCCGCGGCCAGCGAAAAAGTGAAGTCATTGTCGCAGCGCTCGTCCGAGGATCGCGGGCGCAGAAACATGTCGCGAAGCTCCAAGGTCGTCGGCACAGGCTGCGCTGGCGCTCCTGCAAACAAATCCAGCGATCCCTGCCGGTCCATAATCGTTAGAACTGTCTTCCCGATTCCTTCAGTCGCACGCTTCAAGCTCACTTCGATGGCGAAGCCCAAGTCGTATGTGACGTGGTGCCACCGCCCATCATTGATTGAGCCAAGGTCGCCGAGAGAAAACATGCCCACCTGGGTTCCCACAATATTGATGACGTGATGCTCGTAATCCTGGTACCCGGGGTAGCCAATCCCGCTGCCACCGAACGCCACGTCGAATGCCACCGTATGTGTCCCATTGACGCGGATCCAGAAGTCCAAAACGCGGTTCTCTGAGAGATGAGACTCCCCTTCATCCAACGAACACGCGCCATCCGGCGGGACCATGCGTCGCGGTTGTGCGATCGTCACGACACTCACGCCGTCCCGGGATTCCAGCGTCATCGTTCCGCGGCAACTTCGCGGAGACAGTTGAACCGGCGAGGCGCACACGACACCGGCAGCGTCCGCGCACAATGAAACCAACCACAACGAGAGTAGCCATCTGGAATGACTCACGATTCCCCCCAAGAGCCACAATTTGACTCCAATGAAGCGGCCTGCAAAGGTTCGAGGCTGTTTCACGTGGAGCATTGCTACCGAGTTCGCGAGGGGGCGAGGAGTCCTCAGGGAAGGGCGAAGCGGACCGACAAATTGTCCTGCCGCGTCAATCGCAGGGTAGACTAACACCGCCTTTCGACGTTGTCAATCCTTTCGGAGCCTTGCCCAGTCGCGGGGCAGGTGGTATCGTGTGCGCCGCAGATATAGCACAGTTGAGATTCTGCTGAATTCTGAAGGAGGTCCACGATCATGGAATCACGGCGAAATTTTTTGCGCGACCTGCTTATAGCCTGTGCTTCTGGCTCCGCGTACTACTCAGCGGCAGGGCAAGGGCTACCTCACGACAATAATTTTCGCGTTTCACTCAGCCATCTATACACCCAGGAGGGGAAGCTCCTCCGACAGATTCTGTTGGCGGACGCTCCTGGAGCTGACAGCCATGCGACCCTCGAAGTGGCGATCGGCAAACGAACGGAACAGTTCGATCTTGCCAAGCTGAGGAAGATCGCCGGGCAGTTCTACGTCCCGATCACCCCCGTGGAACAGACCGAGAAGGCCCGCGTGACGCTCCGGAGCGCCGGGAAGGCCAGCGAATCGACCCTGCAAGTCCAGCCCACCAGGAAGTGGACGGTATACCTGATCCACAATTCTCACCAAGACCCGGGGTTTCTGGATCTCCCTTCCAGGCTTCGGCAACGGTTCATTCCTTACATTGACGATGCCATGAAATTCTGCGCAGAGACCGACAACTGGCCGGATGGCTCGCAGTTCAAATGGAATATCGAGGTCGGTTACCTGATGGAGGACTATCGGAAAGCGCGGGGCGACGAGAAAGTGAAACAAGTGATGGACTGGATCAAGAAAGGCCGGATGACCATTGGCGGCCTGTATTGCAGCATGAATACGGATTTTATGAGCCTCGAGACGCTCCACCGGGCGGTTTATTACACCACGAACCGGCTGGCTCGCGATTTCGGAATCAACGTGGAAGGAGCCATTCTGGATGACGTTAATGGTTTCACGTGGGGACTCGTTGAGGTCCTGGCCAAATCGGGGGTGCGATACCTCGTGATGGGCTCGAACGGCGACCGCGACAACATGCAAAATGGAAACGCACCGACGCTCTTCTATCTGGAAGGCCCGGAGGGCAGCACGATTCTGATCTGGCGCCCGGTTCAGTATGTCGAGGGGTTCGATCTGCTGACGTTTGATGACCCCTATACCGGCCGGAATGTGAAGGGGCTCGATATGAGCGCCGGGGAGGGATCGATTGCACGCTACTTCGACCGCCATGAACGTAGCGGCTACCCGTTTGACGCTATCGCGCTTCAAGTGGCGTCCGACTTCACACCACCGTTCAAACAGCTTTCCGAGGTGGCGCGGGCTTGGAATGCCGAGTGGGCATTTCCGAAGCTCCGAGTCTCGACCATCCCGGAGTTCTTCCATTACGCCGAGGAACACTATCAAGACCGCATTCCACGGCTGCGGGGGGGCGCCCCAGATGGATGGGTCGACCTTCAGCCGGGTGAAGCGAACTCCGCGGCGCTCGGGCGCCAGACAGAAAACCTGCTGCCCGATGTTGAGCGGCTTTCCACGCTTGCCCACCTGGTGGCCGGCGGGCCCGGCCGTCAGGAGGAATTCCTCCACGCCTACAACGAACTGCTGCTGTGGGAAGAGCACACCATCGAATGGTACGATATCCGCGCCGATATCTATGTGGACGAGTCGAAGGGAGGCGGTCGGCAGCATTGGGAGGAGAAAGTCGGGCACGCCAAATTCGCGAATCAGGCCGCCCAACGCATCGAGGGAGAAACATCCCAGGCGCTCTGCAAGAATATCCGGACCTCAGCCTCTCCCTCTCTCGTGGTCTGGAATCCGGTCTCCTGGGCGCGCAGTGAGATCGTACGCACACCTGTTCCATCTTCCGCACCCAAATCATTCCGCATCATGGACCTCGAAAGTGCCCGAGAGGTTCCCTACCAAATTGAGAAACGGGATGGCACTCCGGACACGCTGGTCTTTCTCGCCGAGAGGGTTCCATCATTGGGATATCGGATTTTCAGCATTGAGCCTGGCACGCCGAGCGGGTCGGGAACCGCTCCCAGCGTCTCAGAACTGGGGATCGAGAATGAATTCTACAAGCTGAACATGCGGGAAAAAGATGGAACGGTTGCCAATCTTTTGGACAAAGCTTTGAAGCGTGATTTCGTCGATCCGAGAGCCGAGCACGGCTTCAACGGCTTGGTCTTTCGACTTCAGCAGCGGCTCACGGAGCGCGAGTACAAACAATTGGGCGAGATCCCCATGCAGGACGTTGTGATTACCAAAGGAGCATCCGGCCCTGTCTATTCCAGTCTGAAAGTATCCGGCCATATCGAATACATCTGCAAATTTGAGCATGAGATCATCCTCTACTCAAACCTTAAGCGCGTCGATTTCTACAACCGCATCATGAAAAAGCCCGTGTATCCAAAAGAGACGGTCCACTATGCCTTTCCCTTTGCCGTACCTACCCACTACCATTTCTGGATCGACCACATGACGCACCAGAACACGTACAAGATTGATGTGCCCGGCGCCGTGATGCGGCCAGATCTTGACCAGATCCCCGGATCCATTCGCGACAACTACGTCTCCAGGCACTGGGTATCGATTTCGCGCGATGACTACGGCGTGTTGTGGTCTTCAGCCGATGCTCCGCTGGTCCAATTGGGAGGAATCCATACAGATAAATACCTTCCCTGGATCACCATGCAGGAAGATAACTGGCTCACTCGCGGCTGGCTGTATTCCTTCCTGATGCACAATCACTGGGTCGTGGACGTTCCGATTGCCCAGGGTGGCGATTACTTGTTCCGGTATTCGGTTCTCACGCATGGCGCCGAGTGGACTATGAACGACGCGCATCACTTTGGTTGGAGCTTCATGAGTCCGCTGCGCGCTTACGCGATGGAGGCTGCCCCGTCGGGACAATGGTCTGAGGCGGCTCGGAGCCTCATCGAGATCGTTCCCGAAAACATCTATCTGGCAGGATTCAAAACGGCCGAGGACGGCGACGGGGTGATTCTGCGGCTCTACGAAGGAGCCGGCCTCGCCACGGAAGCCGCGGTCAAATTCGACATGCCCGGGCGTACGCTCTCCTCGGGGCAAAGTTGTGACGCTCGGGAACAGAATCTTTCTTCGCTCCGCGCTGACGGCAATGTGATTCGCGTGCCGCTGAAGCCGTGGGAGACAAGCACAGTGAGAGTGCGCCTGAATTAGTGGGTCGCAATGTGTCCGGCATGGGCTCGCGGCGATGGGTCCACGTCTCACCCGAGCTATGAAGACCGCCCTGACTGTCACGCCCGCGGACGCGGGGGGTCCGCAGGAGGGCAGAAGCACATGGATTCCTGCCTCCGCGGAAATGACTGGCAGAGCCGATTTTCGACAGCGCGAAGTGAAGCACCTAGCTCTCAAAGCGAACGTCGCGAGAGATTCCTCGCTTCGCTCGGATTAAACTATTGTTGAGTTGCGAATTGGCTGGCGTCTAATAAGCGCCGTACCGCTCAACAAGTTCGCCCACGCGACGGAGGCGCCGTTCCAATCCCCAAGGTGGAACTTGGTCCGCGACGCCCAAAACGTAGCGCGGCGTCGAGCGCATGACCCCCAGCACTTCGATGACGTGGCGATCAAACTCCTGATCGTCCACGAGGTCCGTAAAATACACTCCGGGAATCCCGCCCCAAAGTATCGTCGCAGAGTTGCCGCTTGTCTCAGCCCATTTCTGGATTTCCAGATCGCCGACAGGCGCCGGAGTCAGCGCTTCTATGAACGTCAGGCCTCTCGCGCAGGTTTCGCGCAGCAGGCCTTTCATCGTTCCATCCAAGTGAATGCAGGAGTACTTTCCTTGCGCCCGGATTTCCGCCGCCCAAGCCTCTTCATAATCGGCCATAAAGAGGTTATAAAGGGTCTTTCCCGCGCATTCGGACGAGAGATTCTCAGGGATCATCAGAATTTCCGCGGGACTGTCCACGGCAATGCGCGCCGCCACATCATGGGAACGGCGGATCGCGGCAATCGTCGCCCGGAATTCTTCGGGCGCGTCGGCAAACGTCTCGGCGACGACCTTGACGCCGGCGTCAAGGGCAATCATTTGCATCAGCGGGCTCTTAGGCAGGTAGCACAGCACCACGCCCATTGGGCCGACCTGCCGAGTCCGTAATTCGGCGAAACCGTAGTCCGGCTCGTAGCGGGTATTCTCATGAACGTACCGGTAGGCGGCCAAATCGGCAGTC
>Ga0209343_10008221_pt1 | contig 12177 bp, 8 predicted proteins | sample RifCSPlowO2_02_FD_184026 | JGI IMG/M metagenome (GOLD analysis project Ga0209343, IMG submission 184026) | Groundwater microbial communities from Rifle, Colorado - Rifle CSP2_plank lowO2_0.2 (SPAdes) (version 2) | ecosystem: Environmental > Aquatic > Deep subsurface > Groundwater | place: Rifle... | reverse complement strand
CGAAAAAGACGCTGGAGGTATAGCGTTTGACCAGGTCGCTCATGGGTTCGGAAAACAGCGCAGACCACGCCTCGGATTTTTTGTCGAATTGGTTTTGGGACATGGAAAGCGGTTCAGATAAAGGAGTCAAAATGCGGATTCATGAAAGACACCCAAATATTATCGGCGTTCCAGGAAAGCAGCCCCGCGCCGGGGTCCGAATCGGCGAAGCCAGCCTTGGTGTTTGACGCCTGTCAGATGGGTGTGGTGTTGCGCGCGGTGCTGTTTGTGGAGTTGGCGGTGGGCGTGGTGGTGATGTTTGCGGCGATCAGTTTCATGGACTGGGTCACCCGCGTGTCCCTGGTCACCGGCGGTGCCCTGCCTGCAACCTTGGCGTGGCTGCTGGCGGCCTGCGGTGCCAAGCGTTTGCTGGCCAAAGTGGTGCCAATGTTGCAGTACGCGGTGGCTGTGGCGCTGGGCGCAATGGCGGGGCTGTACGGTTGCGGGGTGTTGGCCGTGGCAAGTCTGCTGGAGTCGCCGCCCTGGATCGCCAGCGCCAGCGCGGGGACATTGCTGTCGGCCTTGCTGGTGGCCGGTTTGGTCATGCGGGCCAAGGGGCGCATGCCGGCCGATACCACCGCGCGCCTGACGGAGTTGCAGTCGCGCATTCGGCCGCACTTTCTGTTCAATACCCTGAACAGCGCGATCGCGCTGGTGCGCGCGGAGCCCGCCAAGGCCGAGATGCTGTTGGAGGATTTGAGCGACCTGTTTCGCCACGCCCTGATGGAGAGCAGCGAGTCAGTCACTTTGGCCGATGAAATCGCGCTGGCCCGGCGTTATATGGCGATTGAACAAGTGCGCTTTGGCGAGCGTTTGCGGGTCCAATGGGTGCTGGATCCCGCAGGCAACGGGGCCAAATTGCCGCCACTGCTGCTGCAACCCCTGGTGGAGAACGCGGTGCTCCATGGGGTGGAACCCAGTGCTACGGGGGCGGATATCAAGGTGTCCACCGAGCGAAGAGGTTCGGTGGTGGTGATCAAGGTGACGAACACGGTGCCGGCTGGGCAGGGTGTGCGCGGCCAGGGCGTGGCTTTGCGCAATGTGCGTGACCGTTTGGGCTTGCTGCATGACGTTGAGGGCCAATTTCGCAGTGGTTTGAAAAAAGGGGTGTACCAGGTTCGCATGGAGGTGCCGCTATGACCAACTCTCTGGCGCATGGTGCCATGTTGCGTGCCCTGGTGGTGGATGACGAAAGTCTGGCTCGCCTGCGCATACGGACTCTCTTGGCCGACTGCACCGCGCCCAGGGTCAGTCTGGAAGCGGAAGCGTCCAACGCGGTGCAGGCCATGGAGCAGCTGCAAAGGCAACGCATTGATGTGGCTTTGGTGGACATTCACATGCCCGGTGCCGATGGCATGGCGCTGGCGCGCTCGCTGCAATCCTTAGCCCACCCTCCTGCATTGATCTTTGTGACGGCCCACACGGAACATGCAGTGCAGGCGTTTGAATTGGAGGCGGTGGACTACCTGACCAAACCGGTGCGTCTGGAGCGCTTGCAAGCCGCTTTGCAAAAAGCGGAGCGTTTTTTGCAGGCGCAAACCGGTGGACAGAGTGCCGCTGAACCGGAAGACGTCCTCATCATCCAGGAGCGAGGGCGCACCGAGCGGGTGCCTTTGCACCAGGTGATTTATTTCAAAGCGGAGTTGAAGTACGTGACCGTGCGGACCGCTGCGCGCAGCTACATTCTGGACGGGTCCCTGAACGAGTTGGAAGAAAAGTACGGTGATCGTTATATGCGCATCCACCGCAACGCGCTGATTGCGCGGCGTAGTGTGCAGGCGCTGGAGAAACACTACGACGCCGAAGAGGGCGAGGGCTGGGCCGTACGCCTGCACGGCGTGGAGGAGCTGTTGGCGGTTTCCCGCCGCCAACTGGCCGCAGTCCGGGAACTGGTGTTGCGGTAAGCCACCGCAAAACGCTCAACCCGTATTGCGCAATCCGGCGGCAATGCCGTTGATCGAGATGTGGATACCCCGCTGCACCCGTTCATCGGCCTTGCCTGCGCGGTAGCGCCGTACCAGTTCCACTTGCAGGTGGTGCAGGGGGTCGATGTAGGGGAAGCGGTGGCGAATGGAGCGTTGCAGTGCCGCATTGTTCGCCAAGCGGTTTTTTTCACCGGTGATGGTTGCCAGGGCCTGCGTTGTGCCATGCCACTCGGCTTCAATCGCCGTAAAAATCTTCTTGCGCAAGCGGGCGTCGCTCACCAGCTCAGAATACCGCGAGGCCAGGGCCAAGTCGCTCTTGGCCATCACCATGTCCATATTGGAGAGCAGGGTGCGGAAGAACGGCCATTGCTTGTACATTTTCTGCAGCAGCGCGGTGCGCTCTCTCACCGTGTCAGGCGGCCCGGCGTGGATGAAAGTGTGTACGGCAGAACCAAAGCCAAACCAGCCCGGCAGCGTCAGGCGGCATTGGCCCCAGCTAAAGCCCCAGGGGATGGCACGCAGGTCTTCAATTTTTTGCGAGGCCTTGCGCGAGGCCGGGCGCGATCCGATATTGAGTTCGGCAATTTCCCGAATGGGTGTGGAGCTGAAGAAATACTCGGTAAAGCCTGGGGTCTCATAGACCAGGGCACGGTAAGCGGCCATGCTGTTTTGGGACAACTCGGCCGCGGTTTCCAAAAAGGCTTTGGTCGCGGACTTGGTGGGTTGCAATAAGGTGGCTTCCAGCGTGGCGGCCACCAGAGTTTCCAGGTTGCGTCGGCCAATTTCGGGATTGGCGTATTTGGAGCCAATCACCTCGCCCTGCTCGGTCAGGCGAATCTGTCCACGTACCGTACCCGGGGGCTGCGCCAAAATAGCCTGGTAGCTGGGGCCACCGCCGCGGCCTACCGTGCCGCCTCGGCCATGGAACATGCGCAACTTGATGGGAGTCGCGCCCATGTTGTCCATATTGAGCTGGTCGAAGAACTCAACCAGCGCAATCTCGGCGCGGTACAGCTCCCAGTTGCTGGTGAAAATGCCGCCGTCCTTGTTGCTGTCCGAATAGCCCAGCATGATGTCTTGCTCGCCACCGCTGCGGGCCACCAATGCGGCCACGCCTGGCAGCGCGTAAAAGTCGCGCATGATGGGTGCGGCATTGCGCAGGTCTTCAATCGTCTCAAACAAGGGAACTACGATCAGATCGCAGTGGGCCTGTGCGTCCAGCGTGCCCACCATCAAGCCCACTTCTTTTTGCAGTAGCAAGACCTCCAGCAAATCACTGACGGTTTCGGTGTGGCTGATGATGTAGTGGCGAATGGCATGTGCGCCAAAACGTTCGCGCATGACTTTGGCCATCGCAAAGATGGCCAATTCGCCCTGGGTGTGGGCCGAGTAGTGGGCGCCATGCACCTGCAGAGTACGGGCGTCATTGAGCAGTCCCATCAGCAAATGGCGCTTGGCCATTTCATCCAGGCTGCTGTAACCGGGTTCAATGCGTGCGGTTGCCAGCAGTTCGGCCACCACTTCCTCGTGTTTGTCGGAGCTTTGGCGCAAATCCACGGTGGCCAGATGAAAGCCAAACACCTCGACGGCCCGAATCAGGGGGTGCAGGCGTTGGGGTGCCAACGCTGCTGCGTGGTGGGCTTTCAGGGACGCCTCAATGGTGCGCAATTCGGCGACAAAGTCTTCCGCGTGCGTATAGGGATTTTGTGGCGCTACGGCATGGCGCGCCGCATCGGTGCCGGTTAGCCCCTTCAGGGTGGCGGCCAAGCGGGCGTAGACGCCGGTCAGTGCCCGTCGGTAGGGCTCGTCCATGCGGTGGACATTTTGGTCGGGAGAGCTCTCGGCCAGGGCCTTCATTTCCGGGGTGCAGTCAGCCAGCATGGCGGAAATGGAGAGCTCGCCCCCCAGGTAATGCACCTCGGTCAGGTAGTGGCGCAGCGCCACTTCGGCCTGGCGGCGCAGGGCGTATTCCAGGGTTTGGGCGCTGACATTGGGGTTGCCGTCACGGTCGCCGCCAATCCACTGGCCCATGCGCAAGAAGCTGTGCACCGGTTGGTCCCCCAGCATCTGCTCCAGGGCCGCATACAGCTTGGGAATTTCACGCAGAAAGGTGGATTCGTAGTAGCTCAGCGCGTTTTCGATCTCATCGGCCACCGTCAGCTTGCTGTAGCGCAGCAAACGGGTCTGCCACAGCTGCATGACGCGGGCGCGCATGTGGGCCTCGTTGGCGCCCAATTCACGGGGCGTCAGTGCGTCTTTTTTGCTGTCAAAGCTGGCCGCACGCATTTTGATTTCATCGCGTGCGGTCAGCAGTTGGGCAATGTCCCGCTCGGCGTCCAAAATACTCTTGCGCTGCACTTCCGTAGGGTGCGCGGTCAGGACCGGGGAAACATAGCTTTGCGCGAAGGTGTTGGAGATGGTCTTGGGCGATATACCCGCCCAACGCAGGCGCGACATGGCCACATCGATGCTGCCTTCTTGGGTATCTCCGGCCCGCTCATGGATGGCCCGGCGGCGGATGTGGTGCCGGTCTTCGGCCAGATTTGCCAAATGGCTGAAATAGGTGAATGCGCGGATCACGCTGACCGTTTGGTCACCCGACAGCCCTTTGAGCAGCTTTTTCAGTGCCCGGTCCGCTTCGTGGTCCGCGTCCCGGCGAAAAGCGACCGACAGGGTACGGATCTGCTCAATCAGCTCAAAGGCTTCAACACCCTCTTGCTCCCGGATGACATCACCCAGAATACGGCCGAGAAGGCGGATATCCTCCACTAAGGGGCGTTCGTTGTCTCGTGCGCGCTTGGCCGACTCTGCTGCGGGTACATTTTTCATACTGCCCATGCTAGCATTGAAGGCTACCCATAGATTACAAATAGGTTACTACCTTGCGCAAATTCACCATCGCCACACGGGAAAGTCGGCTTGCACTCTGGCAGGCCGAACATGTCAAAGCTCTGCTGGAACAGCAGGGCCATTCGGTAGATCTACTGGGTATGACCACCCGGGGAGACCAGATACTGGACCGCTCGCTCAGCAAAGTCGGCGGTAAAGGTTTGTTCGTCAAGGAGTTGGAGACCGCGCTGGAAGACGGCCATGCCGACTTGGCGGTGCATTCCTTGAAGGATGTTCCCATGGAGTTACCACCCGGGTTTTCCTTGGCCTGCGTGATGGAGCGTGAAGACCCGCGCGATGCCTGGGTTTCTGGCCGGTATGCCTCGCTGGCCGATTTGCCTATGGGTGCAGTGGTGGGTACTTCCAGCCTGCGGCGTGTGGCGCTGCTGCGCGCCTTGCGGCCTGACCTGAAGATAGACGCTCTGCGCGGCAATCTGGACACCCGCTTGAAAAAGCTGGACGACGGTTTGTACGATGGCATTGTGCTGGCGGCTGCGGGCCTCAAGCGCTTGGGCTTGCAGGACCGGATTCGCGCCACCTTTGAGCCCGAGCAAATGCTGCCTGCAGCAGGACAGGGTGCACTGGGCATTGAAGTGCGCGCGGACCGCGCGGACGTCACCGACGTGTTGGCCCCCTTGTTGCATATGCCAACCTGGCTGGCCGTGTCCGCTGAGCGTGCGGTAAGCCGTGTCATGGGCGGGAGCTGCTCCATGCCTCTGGCGGCGTACGCCACTTTGGAGGATGAGGTTTTGCACATCCGCGCGACCTGGGGTGATCCGGAAGGGTGCATGCCTTTGGTGTGCGCGCAGGCTCAGGGCGTGGTGCGGGATGTGGCTGCGGCCACGCAAATGGGTGAACAGGTAGCCCGGCAATTGCAAGCAGGCGTGGCCTCCACGTGCGGAGAGCAGGCTCGCTGAATATGCGAGTCATCGTGACCCGTCCGCAGCAGGAAGTTGGGAAATGGGCGGATAGCTTGGCAAGTGCTGGTTTTGATGCCGTGGCCCTGCCACTGATCGAGGTGTCAGCTGCACCCAATACACAAGCGGTGGTTTCCGCATGGGAGCAGTTGCACACCTATGACGCCGTGATGTTTGTCAGTGGCAATGCGGTGGAGCATTTCTTTGCATTAAAACCGGATCAAGCTCCCGTATTCACTGCGCAAGCAGCTATCAAAACAAGAGCATTTGTGACCGGCCCCGGCAGCTATTCGGCGCTGCAGCGGGTGCATGCCGAAGCTGCGTTCATTGATGCGCCGGATGAACAGGCTGGACAGTTTGACTCGGAAGCCTTATGGGCTGTGGCTGGACACCGGGTACAGCCGGGGTTCCGGGTACTGATTGTGCGCGGCGTGGGCAGTTTGCCGACGTCCGGGGACAAAGGCCATGGGCGCGACTGGTTTGCCGACCATGTGCAAGCCGCTGGCGGCGTGGTGGACTATGTTGTGGCCTACCAGCGACGGTGCCCGGCGCTGACCGAAGCAAATATGGACTTGGTGCGTCAAGCCGCCGCAGATGGTTCGGTCTGGCTTTTTAGTAGCTCCGAAGCGATTTTGAACCTGGTTTCATGCTGTGCCAAGCAGTCTTGGCAGCAAGCGCGTGCGGTGGTAACGCATGCGCGTATCGCGCAAGTGGCCCGGGACGTGGGTTTTGCTGTTGTTTGCGAGTCACGCCCGAAGCTGGCAAGCTTGGTGGCCTCGATAGAATCGCTGCAATGAACTCCGAGTCTCCCGTCATCGCCGCCATTCCCACTGCAGAAGTGGCGCCGACGCCTTTGCCCACTTCACCTGCAATCGCGCCGCTGTGGCAGCGTATGCTGCCAGGCGTGGCCCTGGTCGCTTTGGCTGGATTGGTGAGCAGCGGACTTTTGTGGCAAAAATTGGCCTCGATTCAGGAGCAGTTGGCCCGCCAAAGTGCCGATGCCGGGGCGCATGCGACGGAAGCGCGGGCCACCGCCAAACAAGCCCAGGAACTGGCCATGGAAACGGCGGCCAAGCTGGCAGTCACCGAGGCACGGCTGAGTGAGGTGTCCTTGCAACGCACGCAACTCGAAGAGTTGATGCAAAGCCTGTCGCGTTCGCGCGATGAAAATTTGGTGGTCGATATCGAGTCTGCGGTGCGCCTGGCCCAGCAGCAAGCCCAGTTGGCAGGAAGTGTGGAGCCCTTGTTGGCGGCCCTGAAAAGTGCAGAAATACGGGTAATGCGGGCAGCACAGCCGCGATTGGCGGCTCTGCAGCGGGCCATGGCCAAAGATATTGCGCGCATCAAGGCGACTACGGTGTCCGATACGCCAGCCTTGTTGGTCAAGCTCGATGAGTTGGTATTGATGGCCGACGATTTGTCGGTGGCCAATGCCGCGACGCCGCCGCGCACCAATGGAACACTCAAGCGCAAGCCTGAGGAAACTGTGGCGGGTTGGTGGGTGCGTTTGGGGCTGGCCGTGCGCGAAGAGGTTCACAGCCTGGTGCGGGTCAGCCGTATTGAAGAGCCGGAGGCCGCCCTGTTGTCGCCAGAGCAGTCATTTTTTCTGCGGGAAAACCTCAAACTCAAGCTGCTCAACGCGCGGCTGGGTTTATTGTCGCGCCAGATCGATTCTTCCCGCTCCGACTTGGCAACTGCGGCCGTGGCCTTGGGCCGTTATTTTGACGCATCTTCACGCAAAACCCAGATAGCCGCCAACCTGTTGCAGCAAGTGCAGGGGCAAATGAAAGCCATGGAAATGCCGCGGGTGGACGACACTCTGGCGGCCTTGGCCACTGCCGCTGCAGGACGCTAAACCATGCGGATTGTTCTGTGGTTCATGGCCCTGTTTGGTATCGCGGTGGCGAGCGCATTGTTTGCGGGCAACAACCACAGCACGGTCACGGTGTTTTGGGCACCTTACCGTGTTGACCTGTCCTTGAATCTGGTTTTGCTGTTACTGACAGCGGGCTTTGTCGTGCTGCATTTCGCCTTGCGTGCCTTGTCGGGATTGCTGCGTATTCCTCTTCAGGCGAAACGATGGCGTTTGCAGCAGAAAGAGCGCTCCATTGACAGTGCTTTGCTGGATTGCTTGTCCCATTTGTATGCCGGTCGTTTTGTGCGGGCACGCAAGGCGGCCGAATTGGTGGTTTCATTGGAAGAGTCGCTGGTGCGCGGCGGCGAGCGGCTGGCGTACGCCGGGCGCTTGCGCACCATGTCGCATTTGCTGGCGGCGGAAAGTGCACATGCACTGCAAGACCGTGTGGTGCGTGATGCACATTTGCAGCAAGCGCTGGAGCATGCCCGGGGCCGCGAGGCGCAAGACGCCCGTGACGGTGTTCAACTGCGGGCCGCCCGCTGGGCGTTTGAAGACCGGGATGCCGGGGCCGCCTTACAGTGGCTGGACCAGTTGCCCCAAGGCGCGTCCCGCCGGACCATTGCATTGCGTTTGCGCTTCAAGGCAGCGCGGCTGGATGGGCAGCCGAGCGCAGCCCTGGAAACCGCGCGCCTGCTGACGAAGCACCGGGCCTTCTCCGAAGCCGCCGGCAAAAGCATTGCCATAGGGTTGGCCGTTGAAATGATTCGTGGTGCACACGACCAAGTGCAGATTCAGCGGGAGTGGGATGCACTGGATGTCTCTGAGCAAACCATGCCCGAAGTGGCTTTGGAGGCGGCGGAGCGGCTCTTGTCGCATGGCGGTGAAGTGACTGTGTCCAGGCAATGGCTCTTGCCTGTCTGGGACGCCATGGTGCAACGCACGGATGCGCTCACGCTTGCACAGCGTGTGAGGCTTGTACGTGTGCTGGAGTCAGGATTCAGTGCTGCGGATGGGGCGCCCGACGCTGTGTGGCTTACCCGCATTGAGACGGCGCAGATGGGCAATCCCCGCGACGCGGTTTTACAGTACTTGGCGGGGGTGGTGTGTATGCGCTTGCGCCTTTGGGGCAAGGCGCAGCAAATGCTCAAACAATCGGTGACGCTGCTGCAGGATGCCCAACTCAAGCGTGACGGATGGCGCGCGCTGGCAGAAATGGCCGAGCAAAGGCAGGATGCCAAAGCTGCCACTGAAGCTTATAAAGAGGCTGCAAAAAGATGACGGCTTGCGGATTCAGAGCTATTATCCGCCTATGGCCACACTCATCGAACACCTCATCAAACTGACCGACCATCGGGACCGGGATCTCTTGGAGTTGACGCTGTCCAAGGCGCTCATTGACCTGCTTCCCATTGACCGCGTGGTGATTGCGCGCGTGGTTAGTCAGGAGGGGGTCAAGCGATGGCTGGAGATTGCCACTTTGGATGCGCGGGGCGGCGGCAAGGTGGTTGATCCTTTGCGGGTGGACTTTCAATCCTTGCTTCTTTTGGAAGATGCCAAGGATAGACTCAACTGCATTCAATCCCATGACCGGGTGGAGATTGCCTGGGCCGGTGAGGAAGGCCCACGCATTACATATATTCCGCTCTTTTCAGATTCACGCACCGACGATGAGGGCGTGATCGAGATTCATTCTGGTGCGGCCTTGACTGCGATGCAATTGCAGTCCATTGGCGATCTGCACCGTGTATTTCGGAATATGTACAGCCTGTTGGCCTACAGCGACCGGGACGCACTGACGGGCTTGCTCAACCGCAAATCACTGGATGATACTTTTTACAGTGCGGTGCTGGAAGAAATGGACGAAGGGGCCGAAGCCAAATCCAACACGCGGCAGGCGGTTGTGACACCAGGTCAGGAACGTCGCCACAGGGTGCCACCCAACTATTGGTTGGGCACGGTGAGTGTGGATAATTTTGGAGTCATCAGTGATAAAAATGGCCATCTGATCGCCGAAGAAGTATTGTTGTTGGTGGCCCGAATCATGAACAACACCTTTCGAACCTATGACCGTATTTACCGGTTTGGCGGCGAGCAGTTTGCGGTGTTGATGCATTGCCCAGACGAGGCACTGGTGCTTGCGGCGTTTGAGCGGTTTCGTGCCAATATGGAAAAATTCAATTTTCCGCAGGTTGGCCGGGTGACCGCCAGTGGTGGTTTCACCCGTGTTTCAGCCGATGATTCGCCCAGTACCGCCTTGGAGCGTGCGGAACGCGCGGTGGACTATGCCCAGCACCATGGATGCAACAAGGTGTTCAGCCACATTGATTTGGTGCGAAAAGGGTTTTTTGGAGATGTTCCAAAAATTGGCGCTGTAGATTTATTTTAATTTTTTCAATCATAAAAAAGGGCACTTGAAGTGCCCTTTTTTTGTTGCAGAAGAGGGGAAATCTGCATCCCCTCAACCTTGTCAGACGCTGGCAGGCTCCTCAAACGGCAAAGTCATGTTGCGCAGATCGCGCTTGGTTTCGACCAAAATCAGTGGACCGGTGTCGATCACCGTGGGCGCAGGGCGCATTCGGGGAATGTGAATGGGCTTGGGTTCCGCAGCAATGGCGGCTTGCACGGCTGCGATGCGGTTTGCATCGGAGTTAACCCATTGCAGCCCTGAGCCCTGAGCGACTTGCTGCAAGGCCTCGGTAGGCAGTGCATAAGCTTCAACCTTGGGCATTCCAGTTGTTTGCACTGGCATAGCCACAGGCGCGGTTGCCGCCACGATGGGCGCTGGAGCAGCCGCAGGGGGCACCGCAGCTGCTGTCTCTGCTGGAGTCTGCACAGCGTCGGCGACTGGCGCGACCGCTTCTGATGGGGCTGCCGCAGCAAGGGGGGCGTGGTGATCACCACGCTCACCACGGTCCGTACGGGGACCCCGCTCACGTCCATAGCGGTCGCGTGAACGTTTTTCCCGAGGCGCTGGCTGGTCGTCGCGAGAGGATTGTGGCGTGGCTGCATCCCCATAGGCCATAGATTCTGCGGAGGCAACTGGCGCATTGGCGGCGTAGCCCGCTTCTGCAAACCCCAGCTGGGTCTGGCTATTGTCGGCAGCCACACCTCTGTTTCCATCGTCTTGGCGTGGTCCGCGCTCATTGCGTGGCCCACCACGGCCACCGCGGCCACCGCGCCCGTTGCGGCCTTCACGGGGTTCACGTCCTTCTGGGCGACTCTCCATATCGCTTTCGGAAGGCGCGTTTGTCCGCTCCTCTGCAAGTGCTTCGGCAGGCCCTGCAATGCGGACATCTGGAGCAATCTGTGCGCGCTCGGCTGCGTCGGGCCGCTCGCCACCGCGTCCTTGGCGGTTGCCACGCTCACCACGTTCTCCGCGTGGGCCGCGGTCTTGTCGTGGTTCGTTGCGCATGCCTTCCGGATTGGTTCTTGGGGCTTCCTGTGGCGCTGCACCGGAGTTCATCTCCATTGCGACGGGTTTACCTTCCGCATCAAAACGTTCGCGCTGGGTGCCGCCTTGGCCTTCGCTACGACCGCCACGCCCACCGCGACCGCCACGTCCACCGTTGCGACCTCCTTCGCTGCGGTTTTCTCCGCGGTTTTCTTGGCGAGGGCCTCTGCCTTCGCTACGGCTCTCTGGACGTCCATCGACCCTGCCTTCATGGGGGCGGCCACCGTTGCGGTTGCCGTCACGGCCGTTGCGACCTTCGCGCTTGTCGTCCGGCTTGGCGGGTGAGGTCACGGGTGTTGCTGCTGCCACTGGCGCTGCTTTGACCGGGGCAGGTGCTTGGCCTGTAAACAGTCCTTTTATCCAGGCAAAGAAACCGCTGGCGGCTGGCGCCTGCGCAACGGGCGCTGGCTGGCTGGCTGGGACGATGGGCGGCTTGACCGCTTCGGGCTTGGGTGTGGCCACCGGTGCGGGTGCGTCAGGCAACACCCCCTTGATGATGGGGGTCTGTTTGTTCGTGGGCTCCTGCGAACGGCGCGTCACGGATGTCGGGTCTTCGATTTCGTCCGCCATCTTGTAGCTGGCATCAATGTGGTCCAGCCGTGGGTCGTCGTGTTTCAGGCGCTCCAGACGGTAGTTGGGAGTTTCCAAGGTCTTGTTGGGGACCATCAGCACGTTGATGCGCTGTTTCAACTCGATTTTGGCGATTTCGGTGCGCTTCTCGTTCAACAGGAACGAAGCGACGTCGACTGGCACCTGGCACAGCACGGAAGCCGTGTTGTCCTTGAGGGATTCTTCCTGGATGATCCGCAGAATCTGCAGTGCGCTGGATTCGGTGTCACGGATGTGGCCGGAACCACCGCAACGGGGGCAGGGGATGGACGCACCTTCGCTCAAAGCGGGACGCAGGCGTTGGCGGCTCATTTCCATCAGACCGAATTTGCTGATGGTGCCGAACTGCACACGGGCGCGGTCCTGGCGCAGCGCGTCGCGCAGGCGGTTTTCCACGTCGCGGCGGTTGCGGGACTCTTCCATGTCGATAAAGTCGATCACGATCAGTCCGCCCAAGTCGCGCAGACGCATCTGGCGGGCCACTTCGTC
>Ga0209343_10008220_pt1 | contig 12177 bp, 8 predicted proteins | sample RifCSPlowO2_02_FD_184026 | JGI IMG/M metagenome (GOLD analysis project Ga0209343, IMG submission 184026) | Groundwater microbial communities from Rifle, Colorado - Rifle CSP2_plank lowO2_0.2 (SPAdes) (version 2) | ecosystem: Environmental > Aquatic > Deep subsurface > Groundwater | place: Rifle... | reverse complement strand
GGTATCTGCATCCGCATCTTTCAATGCCGCGACGCCTTGCATGGCAATCGCATACTCGCGCTGCGCCGACACCAGTTCCGGGCTATACACGTCGAACAGTGCTTCGCCCTTTCTTACCGGCTCTCCGGTGGTCTTTACATGCAATTTTTCTATCCAGCCCTCAAACTTGGGCGCGATGTTGTGGATGTGCCGCTCATCGACTTCCACCCGGCCCACCGCGCGCACCGTCCTGTCTAACATACGCATTGCTGCCTGCTCGGTTTTTACCCCCAGCTTCTGCACCTTCTCGACGCTGATTTTGACCTGTCCCGACGCTGCGCCGGGCTCTTCATCACCCTCGTACACCGGGATGTAGTCCATGCCCATCGAGTCTTTCTTGGGTGTCGGCGAGGTATCCGGCAAGCCCATCGGGTTGCGGTAATACAGAACTTTGCGGGCCTGTTCTTTTTGTGCTGTAGATTCTGTCTTCTGCCCTCCGTCCTCTGTCCTCTGACCTCCTAACCAATAGCCGCCTCCCGTAGCCACCGCTGCCACGAAGAGCACAATGGCCAGCAGCGCGATTATTTGGCTCTTGCCAGATTGTTTTTTGGCCAGATGTAACCCATCCCCACCCCAACCCTCCCCTTGAAGGGGAGGGAGACCAGCGCACTTTCCCCCCTTCGAGGGGGGAGTTGAAGGGGGGGTGGGGTCGAAAGATGTCTCCCACGATTGCCCCCTCCCCTTCAAGGGGAGGGTTGGGGTGGGGATGGGGGAACAACGCTCCGATAAAATGTTATTCATAATTCTTCTCCTATCAGCCGTTCGATCTCGGCCAAACGCATCTGCGCATCCGTCTGTGCTTTCAGGATTTCCAGTCTGGCGTTCAGGATTTGCCGCGCTGCGTCCAGCAGCGTCGCAAAATCCACCTTGCCGGTCTGATAGCCAATCAGTGCGGATTCAAAGGTGACCTTCGCTTGCGGCAATAAGCTGCCGGACCCCAGTAATTCGGTGCGCTGCGCTGCGTCAATGCCGGACAGGTTTTCGGTTAGCGCGGACAAGAGGCGGTTGGCGGTTGATTCCCTGCGTGCCCTGGTTGCCGCCAGCATTGCCTCGGATTCGCGCTCCTGCGAACGGCGCGCCTCTTGCTGCAGCGGGATATTGAGTTCGACCATCACGCCCCACTCGCGCACTGCATTGCCGGACTGGGTCGGAGAAATACCCAGCGCAAAATCCGGATAACGGTTTTTATAAACAAGATCGCGATTTTTTTCAGCAGCGCTGATACCTGCCTCGTCCGCAAACAAATCCGGGTTGTGCTCGCGAATACGATTTTCCAGTGCCGTCCGGTTTTCCAGGCTGGCCATTGCGGAAATGCCGCGCAAGCGTTGCGGCACGGCAAGCGGCATGGTTGCCGGGCGCGACAACAGGGCATTCAGCCGCGCCTCCATTTGCCGCCTGGTATTGTCCAACGCGACCAGTCCGGTTTTCATGGTCGTTTGTTCAACTTGCGCGCGCACGGCATCCTGCTGCGCGGCAAGCCCGTTGGCATAACGGGCCTGCGCGACTTTTTCCATTTGCACCACCAGGTCGAACAGGTCGCGGGTGATTTTCTGGTTGCCCGCAACGTAGTAATACTGTGCATAAGCCGACTTGATCTGCGTCGCCAACTCCGCCCAGGTTATGGCGGTTCGTCCCCGCGCCTGGTCTGCGCCGGCCTCGGCCGCCTCACGCTGCAAATCGCGCTTGCCAAACCACGGCACGCTTTGTATCAACGTGTAGCGCGTACTGCCGACCCGTGAGGGCAGCAGGCTCGCGCTCTTATTCGTGCCCTGGTTGGTGATGTCCATCAACTCGGTGCGCAACACCGGGTCTGGCAAGGCCGCTGCCGGCTGGACGCGCTGTACTGCGGCATCAGCCTCGTAGCGCATTGCCGCGAATTCCGGATTATGCTCGCGCGCATAATCGAGCAGCCCGGGAAGATCGGAACCCAGCATGCGATCCTCAACCGCATGGGCAGGCCACAACCATGCTCCCATCAAACAGCAAACCGCCAGCCTGACAACAAATTGTATCTTCATGATCCGCTCCTTGAAGCCGATTACAAAACAACCGCCGGAAAAGTCGCTTACCCTGGCAGTTGCGCCGGTTCAATGCCGCGCAAATATCCTGGCATTGCCATCCTTGCCAACCAGCAGGGTCTCGTAGGGAACGGGGTGTTCGCTTTCCATGCCGGGCGATCCTGGCGGCATGGAAGGTACGGCCAGGCCGATGGCCTTGGGACGTTCCTTGAGTAATCGCTTGATGTCCGCCGCAGGCACATGACCTTCGACCAGATATTGCCCGGCCTTGGCGGTATGGCATGAACCGTATTGATCGGGCATACCCAGCTTTTTGCGCGCCGCCGGCACATCATCCACATCACGCAGAATCACCGTGAAACCGTTTTTCTCGAGATGCTCCGCCCACAGCGTGCAGCAGCCGCACTGCGCGCTCTTGTATATTTCCACGACCGGCAAGGCCTGTCCTGAGTCCTTCATGGCAGCCGGTGCCGGAACCTGCTGAACTGCCTGAGCCATACCGGACAAGGCGGCAGCCAATGCAATGAACAGCACCATGCCCTGCAGCACCCGCAAGGAGTACGCCGCAGGGTGCCCGGAACCTTCGGTTCCACCCTCGCGCAGCAAAATGTATTTCTTCGAATAAATTCCGGTCAATCCAATAAACGCAGGTGACAGGATGGGCAGGTGTGAATTCATTCGCACATAAACGGTTGTGCGTGCGAATAAATTCGCACCTACATAATTTGTTTTAGCGAAACTCATTTCATTCGTTTTCATGTTTAAAATCCTTAAAAAATAGTGGATATGCAGGCGCAGTACGGCTGCCGAAAAGATCGGGGCGAGGCTTTATGCCGAGAGACTCGGCGCGCTTGAGGCAAAAACCAAAGACACTCGTCCCGCGTCAGACGCGGGCGAGAGGCGGGGGATCAAGCGGTGTTGTGGTGATGGATTGAAACTGCGACAAAAGAGGTGTAAACAGCCGGGCCGATGGTTGAGCTTCCATCACTTTGGCGGGCGCGGCAACCATGTATCCGCAGCAGGCAAGATGGCAGGTACCACAATTCTTGCCGGCAGAATTCTGCTGCTCCTGATGGCCGGTCGATTGATCCGTAGCCGCGTCAAGCTGGGCGTGGTGCATGGGTTGCTGCATGGCCGAAGCGCAGTCCTTGTGAGGCTCGCCCCGTTGCGCGACGGCAGAATGGCAATCACCGGTCATCGACTGCATGGCAATCGAAACAGCCAGCGCATTGCCGCTGAACAGCGGCAACCAGACGGCCAGAATCACTGCAATAAATTTTCCAATGGTGCGAGACATGTGCGCAGCTTGGCAAAATCCGGCGATCCTGTCAAATATAAGGGAGACAGAAATTCTGAAAATACCATTAATCATGCCTCCAGCATTTTCCCCATCCCCCTCCCAACCTCCCCCTTGAAGGGGGAGGAGCCATGTTCCCTCCCCTTCAGGGGGAGGGCTAGGGAGGGGGTAGAAACGTGTACATTTCACCACTTCCACTCACATCCTGACCTTCCTCCTGCAAGGGGGAAGGGACAATTCGGCTCTAATGAACTTTTTGGGATAAATTTGCTGATTATTAGACTTTTTACTTTGCAGTTATCGCGTTATCATGCGCGCAATTACGACAATGTCATGCCGCACCCATGAGCACATTCAAGGTTATTCAGTTCAATATGCAGTTCGGCCAAACCTGGGATGATGCCGACCCCGATCACGCACCCATCAACCTCGATCTGACCATCTCGGAAATTCTCGACCAGAACGCCGATATTGTATTGCTGCAGGAAGTGGAGCATGCTCAACCTGACGGAGTGCAACTGGATCCGCCACCCAATTACACCCGCTTGAAGGCAGCGTTCAGCGGCTATCATAGTCATTTCTCATATCCCAAGGCCGACCCGCGCGAATTGCCCTTTGGCATAGGACTGGCCATTTTTTCAAAGACGCCGCTGCACGATACCTTCCACTGCGACCTGCCGTCACCGCCCATCGTATTTGAATTCAAAGGCGAAGAAAGAACACCGACTGATCGTCTTCTCATCGGCGCAGAAACCGCGTTTGCCGGTCACGAACTCCAGATTTTCAATACACACCTTTTGGCGTATTTCATGCTCAATTCGTCGAGCGAGGATCACATCGAACAACGTCAACTCATTGCCAGACAGTTGCATTGCTCGAATGGCCCGGTGCTACTTGGAGGTGATTTCAATGTCAGCAATCACGACTCACTGATTCAGCAGTTTGCCGAGGCCGGTTATCAAACCGTGCAAACGGAAGAAATTACGTGGCGCCGCCGCCCCTACGTGCTTGACCATATTTTCTACAACCGGCACCTTCATCTGGTGCGCTATACCGTGAAACCGACAATGGCTTCCGATCATCACATGCTCATAGCAGAGTTTGAGTTCCCGGCAAAATAAGCCTGTTGTGTTGTATTTGGCGCACCCGACTTCCTTTGGCTCTACTCATCGTCACCACTGGGTAGCGGCGCCAGCAACGCCGCAATATCGGCCGCGCCGAACTTGGCCAGGCTATTGACATCCTCGGACAAAATGCCGGCGGCAAGCTCGGCTTTTTTCTCCTGCAGCGCCAGAATTTTTTCCTCGATACTGCCCGCTACAATCAGCTTGTAGACAAACACATTTTTCGTCTGCCCGAGACGGTGCGCGCGATCCGTGGCCTGGTTTTCCACCGCCGGATTCCACCAGGGATCGAAATGAATCACCGTGTCGGCGGCGGTCAGATTCAGTCCTACTCCGCCTGCCTTGAGGCTGACGAGAAAAATCGGCACTTCGCCATCCTGAAAGCGGCGCACCACCTCCTCGCGGTTTTGCGTGTCACCGGTGAGTTTCACGTAATCGAGTTTTTCGCGCGTTAGCTCCGCTTCGATCAGTTCGAGCATGGAAGTGAATTGCGAGAACACCAGGATGCGCCGCTCTTCGCTGACCAGTTCCGGCAGCATTTCCATCAGCAGGTCGAGCTTGGCGCGTTCCTTGACCTTCCTGGCGCTGGTCAATTTCAGCAGGCGCGGATCGCAACATACCTGGCGCAACTTTAGCAGCGCATCGAGAATGATGATATGGCTGCGCGCAAAGCCCTTGGCGGCGATTTCCTCGCGCACCCGCTGGTCCATCGCGGTGCGCACCGTTTCGTAGAGATCGCGTTGCGCGCCCTCCAGCTCAACGCTGCGCACGATCAGGGTTTTATCCGGCAATTCCTGCGCGACGTCTTGCTTGCGCCTGCGCAGGATGAATGGCTTGACGCGCCTGGCCAGCAGATCGCGGCGTAATTTGTTGCCCTGTTTTTCAATCGGGGTGCGCCAGATTCTGGTGAACTCCTTCGACGTGCCCAGCAAGCCGGGCAGCAGGAAATCGAACTGCGCCCACAACTCGCCCAGATGGTTTTCCAGCGGCGTACCGGTAAGACACAAACGATGCCGCGCCTTCAGTTTGCGCACCACCTGAGCCGCCTGGCTGGAAACATTTTTTACCGTCTGCGCTTCATCCAGAATCAGCAAGTGATAGTCATGCTCCGCCAATGCCTGCTCATCGCGCCACAGCAGCGGGTAAGTGGTGAGAATCACATCGTGCTGCGGAATCGCCGGGAAATGCTCCGCCCGTTCCTTGCCGTGCAGGGAAAGCAGTCTGAGTTGCGGGGCAAACCGTTCCGCCTCGCGCTTCCAGTTGAAAATCAGCGAGGTGGGCAGCACCACCAGCGAAGGTTTGTCCATCCGCCCGCTTTGTTTTTCGAGCAACAGATGCGCCAGTGCCTGCGCGGTCTTGCCCAGCCCCATATCGTCGGCCAGTATTCCGGCCAGCCCCTGCTCGCGCAGATATTGCAGCCAGGACAGACCTTCCAGCTGGTAGGGGCGCATTTGCAGCTCAAAACCGTCCGGCGCGTTTACCGCCTTGATGCCGGAGGTATTTCTGAGTTTATTGGCAAGGTCTGTTACGGCAGTTACGCCTTTGAACTGCCAGCGTTCCATCCCGGCCAGCTCATCGATGCGCGCCACATCATAGCGGGACAGACGAATCTCACTATCTGCCTTGCCGTCAAACAACTCGATCAGGGTGCGCGCCAGCGGCTTGATGCGCCCTGCGGGAACTTGCACTCTGCCGCCTTCCCCGAGCAGCAGCTCGACGGAATCATCGTCATTCATTTTTTCCAGATGCAGGGCATCCAGCCAGCGTGTGTCGGCCTTGAACAATTCATGCAGCAGGGGCGCCAATGGCAACCGTTGACCGTTAACCACAATGCCCATGTTCAGGCTGAACCAGCCGCCCTCCTCTTCGCCGAATTCCGCTTCCCACGCTTCCACTTCAAGCACATGGTGACGGAAACTCCGGGGAATGATGATTTCCCATCCCGCCGCGCGCATCTGCGGAATCGCCTGCTGCATGAAGAGCGGCCATGCCTGTTCGTTTTCCAGCCCGAAAATCAGCCGGTCGCCGATGCTGCCGGGCAGCACGAAACCTGGCACCTCTTCCAGTCCGTATCCACCGAGCGACTTGAGAAAACGCTTCTCCGCTTTCTGGTCGCGCGTCACGCGCACCGTTTCGCCATTTTTCAGGGTGATAAATTCGCTCAAGTGATCGGGCGGCAGAATTGCCTCGCCATAACGGAATTTCACGCGCGCAAAATCCAGCTTCTGCGTGCCATAACGGTAGCCACGATACCGCCCCATCCACGACAGACCTAAAGTATCCAGCGACAGCATCGGTACCAGCGGATCGGCAAGGGTGCGCAACTTGGCAGTGCTGGGTGGCGGCAAGCCGGGAACCAGTTCGCGCAACACCTCCGACACCACCGGGACATCGATTTCGGTAAGTGGCGGCATATTGAGCAATTGCACAATCTGCGCGGGCGCCTGGACGGTTTTCAACTGGCCAATTTCACCCGCAGCGGCATCGACGTACCAGATTGCCTCGTTGAACGGAAACACAATCATTGCCGCGCTGCCCACGATCCTGGGAACCCGCCGGGCGGACTCGTCGATACCCCATTCCAGATGGGCTTTGCGTATCTTGCCCGGCCGCAGACGGATCGGCTCGGACTCGAGGTAACGACTGCCCGCCATGGCTTCCATGAAGAACAGCCGCCCGCTTTGCAGTAAGCGCGTCAGAATCTCGTTGCCACGCGCGCCCTTGACCGGAAAGTAACCATGTCTGTCGCGTTGCTGCCACAACATGCGCAGGACAGGCATCTCTTCTTCGGAAACGAACTGCGGCGGTTTTATCAAAGCCCGCTCCACACCGCTCCATTCTTCCAGCCTGCCCGTCAGTCGCCCCTCGGCATCCAGTTTACCCTTGTACAGGCCGAAAACATAACCGCCCGTATAGGCAGACCTGGTAATTGCGTAGCACAGTTTTTCAGGCCTCGATGCAGATTTGGCGGTTTTTTTCGGCGGCGCCTTGACTGCGCGTTTGAAAGATTCAACCCATTCCAGCACGGCATGATTGACAGCCGGCGTACGCGGCAGAGACAAGGCCGACAGCAATACCGCCGCCGTGTGTTTGCATTTCCACTTTACCGGGCAACTGCATACAGGATCAATATGCAGATCGCCCTCGTCGTCAGTATCAAAAAATATTTCCACAAAGTAGGGGGTGGGCGACGTTCCTTTGACCTGCGCCGTAATTTTGTCAGGATGAATTTCAAGGTGGTTGATCGAATTCAGGTAAGCCTTGGCTTTGCGAATTTCATTCTGATCGTACCAGTTGATGACATCCCTGACGCTGTAAGACTGTGAGATTGACATGGTTAAAGACTATGAGGTTGGATTTATCCGTACAGTTTGCGCCCGCGAATCCGTGCGCGGTGCGCCTTGCGCTGCTCGGCCTCGGTCAGCGGCCTGGGTTTCTTGCCCTCAAACGGATTTTTGCTGGAATTGTATTGGATCTTCATCGGCGTGCCCTGCAGCTTGAAGACTTCGCAAAAGGTGCGCTCCAGATAGCGGGTATAGCTGGCCGGCACATCGTCCAGTCCGCTGCCGTGGATCACGATCAGCGGCGGATTGCTGCCGCCCTGATGGGCATAGCGCATCTTGGGGCGGAAGCGCGAACCTTTCGGCGGCTGCTGTTTTTCGATTGCGGCGATCAGGGCGCGCGTGAGTTTCGGTGTCGGCAGTTTCGCCATCGCCGCTGCATAGGCTTCATCCACGGACTTCAACACCTTGTCCACGCCGCTGCCGTTGAGCGCGGAAATGTAGTGCAGTTTGGCGAAGCTCAGGAAATGCAGTTTGCGCTCGATGTCGCGCTTGACCGTATCGCGCTGGTGCTCGTCCAGCCCGTCCCATTTGTTGACTGCCAGCACCAGCGCACGCCCCGCCTGCAGCACGAAATCGGCGACATGCGCGTCCTGCTCGGTGATCTGGTCGCGCGCATCCACCACCAGCACCACCACATTGGCATCTTCGATGGCCTGCATGGTCTTGATCACGGAAAATTTTTCCACCGCCTCCTCGACCTTGCCGCGCCGCCGCACCCCGGCGGTGTCGATGATGGTGTATTGCCTGCCGTCGCGCTCGAAGTCGATGTAGATGCTGTCGCGCGTGGTGCCCGGCTGGTCGAACGCGATCACGCGCTGCTCGCCGAGGATGGCATTCACCAGCGTGGACTTGCCGACATTCGGACGTCCGACGATGGCCAGTTTCGGTGGGTGTTCGTGGTCAGTTTCTTCTTCCTCTGCCTCAAGCGGGAAATTCTCCAGCGCAATCTCGACCACTTCGTTAACGTTGTCGCCATGCGCCGAAGAAATCGGCAGCGGCTCGCCCAAACCAAGTTCGAAGAAATCAGCGGCCACTTTGGCGCGCTGCATTCCCTCCGCCTTATTGACCAGCAGCAGGATCGGCTTGCCGGTCTTGCGCAATTCCCCGGCGATAATCGCATCCTGCGGCGTACAACCCGCGCGACCATCGACCAGAAACATCACCACATCGGCCTCGTCCACTGCCTGGCGGCTTTGCCTGGCCATCTCGAACAGGATGCCGTCTTTGGCGACCGGCTCCAGCCCGCCGGTATCCACCACCAGATAGGGCCGGTCGCCCACCCTGCCGCGCCCATAATGGCGATCGCGCGTCAACCCCGGCTGGTCGGCGACCAGCGCGTCACGGCTGCGCGTGAGACGATTGAACAGGGTGGATTTACCCACGTTAGGACGGCCGACTAAAACAAGTGTGGGCAACATTTCAGGCTTTCAATAATTGAGGACTGAGGTTCAAGGACTGAGTAAAATCACCGCGCTTTGTACTCAGCCCTCAGCACTCAGTCCTTAGGGAACAAGAAATTACAAACGTACCAATAATGACTTTGGCCGGGATGTTCATTACCCATGAGCCTCATGTTTTTGTAGGGTGGGCAAACAGCTTCATCGTTTGCCCACGCGGTGCGAAATATAAGAAACCGCGTGGGCACAAAAGCGTGCCCACCCTACCAGCTATTGCTATAAATGGTATTTCAGTAATTTCCAACTCCCTTAGCCCTGATTTCTAGCGAATACAACCCGCCGTCGCGCGTTTGCACCAGCAGCCCGTTGTCGAGCCCGACCGGCGCGGCCTGAATTGCGCTGCCGTCCAGCTTGATGCGTGCGGCAAAACTGCCGTCTTCGCGATTCATGCCGTGCAAATAGCCCTCGTAATCACCCACCACCACGAAATCACCCAGAATATAAGGGGTAGCCGTATCGCGCATGAACAACTGTTCGTTCTTCCACAGTGTGCTGCCGCTGGTCTTATCCAGCACAATCACCGACCCATTCGCATCGCTGAGATAAAGGTATTTGCGCAGCAGCATCATGCCCTTGTCGCTGCCAATATCGCGATTCCACAATGGACCACCCTGCGCCGCTTCAAAACATGCCACGCGCCCCTGAAAAGCGATGGCGCAAACCTGTTCATCATCCGCCACCGGATTACTGGTAATGTCGCTGATGCGTTCCAGTTCGGTACTGCCGCGCGGTTGTGACACCGAGGCTTCCCACAGCACCGAACCATCCACGATTTTTATGGCGGCCAGCTTGCCGCCGGCGAAACCGGCGAAAGCCACGCCGCGCTGCAGCGTCATCCCGGCATGGCTGCGCACCACCAATGCCGGCGTGCTGCGTTCGTATAGCCAGACACGCTTGCCATCCGCCGCATCCAGACCGGCAATCCGCCCGTCGCCGCTGCGCACGATCACTATGCCTTCCGCCGCTTGCGGCGCGCTCAATACTTCGCTGGACACTTTGCTCTTCCAGCGTAACTGGCCGTCTTCGCCGTAAGCCAGCACATCACCCTTGTCGCTGCCGATGAGCACCAGCCCCTCGCCGCTGCCCACGCCGCCGCTGACTGCGATACCGCTTTCAATGCGCCACACTTGTTTGCCGGTGGCACGATTCACACGCGTCAGCGTGCCTTTACCGGATGCGCCATAAATTGCATTTTCGGTCAACGCCGGTTGCAGCAGACTCGCGCCGGAATCGCCCAGATCGGTATGCCAGCGCACTTCAAATTTGGCGATCTCGCCGAACTCCACCAGCTTTGCGGGCTCCATGCCACCCTTCTTGCTGCCGAACCAGTCTTTCACGGTATCCACGGAGGAGCAGCCGCTTGACGCAAGCAAGGCAAAAAGCATAGACAGATGTGCCAGTTTCACTTCGCTTCTCCAAGCGCATCCATCTTCATTTCGATCAAGCCGCGATACGCGCTATTGGCATTGGTCTTTTCATAGGCCAGCCTGTAGGCGGATCTGGCTTCCTCGTTTTTGCCTTGCGCGCTCAACACATCGCCCTTCAGGTCGGCATACATGCCGTCGAATGAGGACGCATGTTTGGCTTCCAGCAATTGAAGCGCATCATCATATTTTTTTTCATCCAGCAGCACAGCGGCTAGACGCAGGCGCGCGACATCTTTCAAACCTGCCTCTTCGGCATGATCGACGACCCAGTGCAGTTGCGTCCTGGCGCGCGCCAGTTCGTCGCTCTGTTCATTCACCTGCGCCGCCAGCAATGCGGCGCGCGGTGCATATCCGCTGGAAGCGTATCTTTCCATTACCGCTGCGGCGGCATCGTTGATTTGCTTGACCTTGCCGCTTTCCAGTTGCCGGTTGAACCCCGCATACAAAGTCGCCGCCTCGCTGGACTGCTGATTCTGGTAATACTGCCAGCCGCGCCAGCCACCCACTGCGACGACGATAATCATCAGTGCGCCGAGCAACTGATTGCCGTTTTCTTTCCACCACGCCTTGAGCGCGTCAATCTGTTCCTGTTCCTGCAAGTCCAATGCCGCCATGATTACTCCTATTTGATAATTTGATTAACTGTTGCAACGAGATTCTGCACGCTTATCCGCTGCTGTTCGCCGCCCTGCATCGGCTTCACGCTGACCTCATTGGCCTGTGCCTCGTCGTCACCGATCACCACCGCCACAACCGCGCCGCTGGCATCGGCTTTTTTCATTTGCGACTTGAAACTGCCGCCGCCGCAATGCAACAGCACACGCAGCCGGTCGTCGCGCAACTGCTCCGCCACCACGCTGGCCAAGCGGCTGGCCAGTTCGCCCTGATGCACCACATATACGTCTACTTCCGCCTTTGGCAGCGCCATGCCGTCTTCCTGCAACAGCGCCAGCAGCCGTTCCACGCCCATCGCAAAACCGGTTGCAGGAGTGGGCTTGCCGCCGACCTGTTCGACCAGCCCGTCATAGCGGCCGCCGGCGCAAATGGTGCCCTGCGCGCCGAGGCGTGTGGTCACCCACTCGAACACGGTGCGGTTGTAATAGTCCAGCCCGCGCACCAGGTTCGGGTTGATCTCGAACGCCACATCGTGGCGTTCCAGTATCGCCTGCACCTCGTCGAAATGCCTGAGCGCATTCTCTTCCAGTTCGTCCGCCAGCCTCGGCGCGCCCGCGACCAGCTCCTGCATCGCCGGATTCTTGCTGTCGAGGATGCGCAGCGGGTTGGTATACAGCCGGCGCGTCGCATCTGCGTCCAGCATATCCCTGTGCTGTTCGAACCAGGTGATCAGCTTGACGCGATGCCGGTGCCGCGAGGCGCTATCGCCGAGCGTGTTCAGTTGCAGCGTGACATCGCGCAACCCGAGCCTGTGCCACAGCCGCGCGCACATCAGAATCTGCTCGGTATCGATATC
>Ga0209343_10008219_pt1 | contig 12178 bp, 11 predicted proteins | sample RifCSPlowO2_02_FD_184026 | JGI IMG/M metagenome (GOLD analysis project Ga0209343, IMG submission 184026) | Groundwater microbial communities from Rifle, Colorado - Rifle CSP2_plank lowO2_0.2 (SPAdes) (version 2) | ecosystem: Environmental > Aquatic > Deep subsurface > Groundwater | place... | reverse complement strand
AACATGCACGCATAGCCTAAGTCGCCCAGGAAGACGAGGGTTTTCCCTAGCTTATTGTGAGTTTTCTGCACAAATTACAGAATTCATATCGATTGATAAATTGGATTTTGAGCCATATTATCCGTCCTCAGTCAATGAAAGATGAACAAAGTAGTTTCTCCTTATCAGACGCTTGAGTTAATTAATATCACACAACAGTTTCAAAAATGCAGAACAAAAAGGCTGACCGCCCAGAATTCACGGCACGTTACTTTATTGAAAGTTCCGTGCCGATAGAGAAGGCGGCTGAAATTATTGCCGGCGAGCAATCAAGTGGAACCTTCATGTCGTTGCCTGGTGAAACCGATGAGCTCAAAGATCGATCGCGCGCTCGCGTGACGCGCATTGACACCCTGCCACCGGTGTTGGAGCCGTCACTTCGTAGCGCGTTTGTCGAGCGACGAGGACAAGCCGGGGTTTTTCATCGTGCTGAAATTGAAATCGCCTTCCCAATCGCGAACGTAGGTCCCAACATGCCCGCCCTGTTGGCCACAGTTGCTGGCAATCTCTTTGAATTGGGTGAAATTACCGGTTTGAAGCTGCTTGATCTCGACATGCCATCGACCTACGCCCGCCAGTTTCCAGGACCAAAGTTCGGCATTGAGGGCACACGCAAGAAAGCAGGAATCCAAGGCCGCCCATTCATTGGCACCATCATCAAGCCGAGCATCGGTCTCTCAGCTGCAGAGACCGCCGAGATGGTTGATGCCTTGTGCGCGGCAGACATCGATTTCATTAAAGACGACGAACTGCTTGTCGACCCGACGTATGCTCCTTTTAACGAGCGACTCCAAGCTGTCATGCCTGTATTGAAGCGGCATGCCGACCGACTCGGGCGCATGCCAATGTACGCCTTTAATATCTCGGGCAGCATCAGCGAGATGTTGCGTCGCCATGATGCGGTGCTTGCTGCAGGCGGTACTTGCGTCATGGTGAGCGCTAATTGGGTTGGCTTCGCTGGTGTGGAACATCTGCGTCAACACACTGAGCTTCCAATTCACGGCCATCGTAACGGCTGGGGCGCGTTCTCGCGTCATCCGCATCTTGGATTTTCGTTCGCCGCTTATCAAAAACTTTGGCGTCTGGTTGGTGTCGACCATCTTCATGTCAATGGTATTCGCAGCAAATTCAGCGAATCAGACGATTCTGTGATCGCGTCTGCAAGGTCATGCCTGGCGCCATTTGCCGGTGTCACGCCCCTGATGCCGGTGTTTTCGTCGGGTCAGTGGGCATCTCAGGCGCCTGACCTTTATGCCAAGCTCAGGTCGACTGACCTGATGCACCTCGCAGGCGGCGGTATCTTGGGTCACCCGGATGGCATTGCTGCAGGTGTGCTGAGCATGCGCGAGGGCTGGGAAGCCGCAGTTTCAGGCGTAAGCCTTGAAGCATTCGCCAAGACGCATCCTGCCCTCCAAAAAGCACTCATCAAGTTCAGCCACACCTGACCATGACGGAAAACTGCATGAGCGAATCCCCTCGCCTCGCTTTTTATGGCGATGACTTCACGGGCTCCACGGATGCGTTGGAAGTTCTTGCCTTTGCTGGTCTTCGCTGCGCACTATTTCTTAACGCCCCGACACCCGAAACAATACGGGAATTCGCGGGTTTTGATGCCATTGGCATCGCTGGTGATAGCCGGGGCATGTCACCCTCGGAAATGGACGAAACACTCCCATCGATCTTCAAGTCACTTGCGGATCTCAAGGTGCCGATCGTGCATTACAAGGTCTGCTCCACGTTTGACAGTTCACCGTCCATAGGCAGTATTGGTCGGGTTATGGAAATTGCTCGCGCGATTTTCGGTCCGGCGTTTATTCCGATCGTCGCGGGAACACCTGCGCTTGCCAGGTACTGCCTGTTCGGAAACCTGTTCGCAAGATCGGGAACTGACGGGGTGACGTATCGCATTGACAAGCACCCCATCATGAGCGTGCATCCCGTCACACCGATAGACGAGAGCGATCTGACGCAATTCCTCGGTCGTCAAACCAGTCTGACCATCGATAAGTTTGTAGTTACGAACTTCGCAAGAGATCGAGCCGGGATGGATGAGCAGTTGGAAACATTGCGCAGCGCACAGCCCGACGCAGTGCTCTTTGACGGACTGACTGACGAACATATGACAGAAGTCGGCAGGCTGCTTGACGCACATGCGTGTCAACTGGGAACAGCTTTCGTGGTCGGCTCCTCCGGCGTCGAGTACGCGCTCACACAGTGGTGGCGTGAAAGTAGCCGAAATACCCTGCCAACGCCAAAATACCAATCATTTGCCGGCGTTGATTGTGTTCTCGCCATCTCGGGCAGTGCATCCTCGCTCAGTGCGCTTCAAATTGATGAAGCTATAGCTGCCGGCTTCGTCGACATGCCGATTGATGCCTGCGCACTCGTTGATGAATTTCGTTGGGAATCGACAGCAGCCAAGTTGGTTTCGGATGCTCTTGAACAGCTTCGGCAAGGCAGAAGCCTCATGCTGCATACCGCGCGTGGACCACAGGACCCGCGCATTGAAGCCATGATTGCCTCACTGATGTCACTCGGCAAGTCAAGAGAAGACGCAAAACACGGTGGCGGTCGCTTGCTGGGCATGAGACTTGGCCTGATCGTCAAGGCGATCCTGCTGGCCACACCTTTGCGACGACTGTTGTTGTCCGGGGGTGACACGTCAAGCCAGATTACCCGCGTACTGGCACCTGAGGCCCTTGAGATCGAAGCCCGACTTGCACCTGGCGCCCCACTATGTCGGGTCATCTCGCAACAAGCACATCTCAGCGCTTTGCAAATTGCTTTGAAAGGTGGACAAATGGGCGACAAGTCTTATTTTGTAAAAGCGCTGCGCGGGAATACATAGCGCATGTTCCCATTCATTAACTTTTGCAAGAATAAAACGCATGGAGTAAGTAATCAGCAACCCATCAAAACAAGTTGATCATATTTGATTAAGTTTTTAGTTTAAGAAGCGTAGTTTAATTTATACAGGAGAAATATGTAATGAAGGCAGCACTCGTGACAGATCTGGAGAAAGTTTCTATTCAAGAAGTAGATAAACCAAAAATAAAAGATGACGAAGTATTGATTAAGGTAAAAACCGTTGGCGTTTGCGGTTCTGATCTTCATTTGTTCAGAGGAACGCATGCCTTCCGTAAACCACCTGCAATCCTGGGGCATGAGGTTGCTGGAGATGTGGTTGAAATTGGTAAAAATGTCAAAACAGTCAAGATCGGCGATCGTGTAACGGTTGAACCACAATATGGTTGTGGCACATGTGAATACTGCCAACAAGGACTCGTGAACTTATGCAGTACCAAGGTAGTTCCTGGAACTGCAAAATGGATTGGCGTTTTTGTAGAGTATTTCAATGCACCCGAGATCACCGTTCATAAATTGAATGATGAGGTGAGTTACAAAATGGGCACGATGATTGAGCCTCTTGCAGTAGCTGTAAGAGCACTCAGAAAATCCACGGTCAAGGAGAAGGATTGCCTGGTGATCCTGGGTTCTGGAACCATCGGCCTTCTCACCCTGGTGGTTGCCAAACAAATGGGCTACAAACAAATTGTTTGTACCGACACGGCTGAATTCAACCGTGACATGGCACTTAAACATGGTGCGACTCTCGCCATCAATCCCATTGAATCAGATATCGTAGATGTCGTAAAAAAACTGACCAATGGCAGGGGAGCTGATCTGGCACTCATTGCAGCGGGCGCCAACAATATTGTTGATCAGGCTACCGCGTGTGTCAGAAAGCGTGGGGAAATTGGCATTATTGCCATGATTACTGAAAAAATCCCATTTTATTCGTACCAAATTGTTATCAACGAACTCACCATGTATGGCGCCATGACCTATGAAACGAAAGACTTCAAGGAAGCTGCTGACATGATTAACAACGGTCTCGATCTGAGTGACTTTATCACGCAGACCATGGATCTTGAACATACGCAGGAAGGCCTCGACGTATTAAGTCAGAAAAAAGAACACGTTGTCAAAGTCATGATTGAACTTTGATTAAAATTAATTACCAAGCTGACGTGTAACGCAACAGGGATTATTAATAATAAGAAGATATTATCATTAATTTGATAATTTTGCTGTGATTTGTGTTTAATAACTAATCTTACTGGAGAAAATATGAAAAAGTTTGCTTTATCCTTAATCGTCGGCATGGCGGTCGCCTGTACCGCATTTGCAGCCGATCCGGTTAAAAAACCCATCGTCATGAAACTGGGTCACGTACAAAATGAATCAGATTTATGGCAACTAGGCGCACTTAAATTTGCTGAGTTGGTTGATGCAAAAACCAAGGGTGAAGTCCAAATCAAGGTATTTCCCAACTCAACGATTGGCAACGATCGGGACATGGCTGAAGGCATGCAAATCGGTTCTGTCGATTTTGCCTTGATCGCAGGTGTTCTTGGAAATTTTGAGCCTTCAATTCAAATCATGGAATTGCCGTACCTGTTCAAAGACGAGACACACTTACGCAAGGTCATGTACGGTCCGATCGGGGATCAACTTCTTGACAAATTGCTGAAGAGCTCTGATATACGAGGATTGGCCTTCTGGGAGCGTGGCCCTCGGCAGCTGACAACCAACAAACCGGTTAACTCTTTAAGCGACATCAAAGGACTCAAGATTCGGGTTCCTGAAATTCCACCTATCATTGCAGCCTGGAAAGCAATGGGCACCAATCCTACACCCATGGCGTGGGGTGAGGTATATACTGGATTGCAACAAAACGTGATTGAGGCCCAAGAGAATCCTGTTCCGTTTATTCATGCCGGCAAAATATATGAAGTCCAAAAATATATTGCCATGACAAATCATAAATATGAGTATGTTCTCATTGCCATGAGCAATAAAGCATGGTTAAAACTTAATCCTGAACAACAGAAGGCAGTTAAGGAAGCCGCTGATGAAGCCACAAAATATGAAAACAAGCTTGTCTTTGAGAAGTCAGATAATCTGCTTAAGGACTTGCAAGCAAAGGGAATGAAAGTAACCAAACCAGATACGACAGAATGGGCCAAACAGGCTCGCACTGTTCACAAGCAGTTTGCAGAAAAATACGGCATCGATCTTTACAACAAGATTATTGAAGCTGGCAAGTAAATGTAATTAATAAAACAACATATTGACGCCATCTTGAATATTTCAGATGGCGTCATTTTGTTTATTTGTCAAGGAGTAAAAATTGGAAAAAAGATTTTTCTTTATTCTAAGAACAGTATGTTTCTTATTAATGTTGGCCATGGTGACAATAATTTTCACCCAAGTCCTTGCAAGATACGCATTTTCTAATTCACTCTCGTGGTCCGAAGAGGCTGGACGTTACATATTTGTCTGGATGACATTTTTAGGCGCGGCAATGGCCGTTCGAAACAGACAGCACGTCAGTTTGGATTTGATTTTAAAAAGTCTACCGAATTTAATGCAAAAACTCTTATTGTCAGTAAGCTATTTGTCAATGATGATTTTTACTGCTGTATTGATTTTTGGTGGTTTCAAGTTTGTTGCACGTGGTTCTCACCAAGCCAGTTCGGCCCTCGAAATACCGATGTATTATATATACATCGTTTTACCTCTTGGTGGAATATTGATTTTTGCTTATTTAATAAAGAATTTCTACGAGGACGTCTTAGCCAGACGATGATGCCATGACCTTAGTTTTGTTCAGTGTATTTGTCATTCTTGTATTGGTTGGAGTTCCTATTTCTTTTGTTTTAGGTATTTCCTCCTTGGCTGCGATGTTTTTTGTAGCTGATTATCCAATGCAGGTTGTTATTCAGCGAATGTTTGCAGGAGTGGATTCTTTCCCACTGATGGCGATTCCCTTCTTCATGCTTGCCGGTTCAGTTATGGAAAAAGGTGGCATCACCAGTAGAATCATCAATTTTGCCCTATCACTCGTTGGTGGGCTCCGTGGTAGCTTGGCCCACGTGGTGTCTATATCTGGTGTGGTTATGGGCGGCATATCTGGATCCGGAGTTGCAGATACAGCAGCTATTGGTACCCTCATGGTTCCGGAAATGAAAAAACGCGGCTATGAACTTCCATTTTCGGCAGCATTGGTAGCCGCATCAGGAAGCATTGGCCTTATTATTCCACCTAGTATTGCAATGATTCTTTATGGCGTATCCTCAGGTACGTCTATAGGCGATTTGTTCATGGCTGGTTTTTTACCAGGCATATTGATTGCTGCCGGTTTTATGTTGGTTTCTCATTTTCATGCGAAAAAACGAAACTATCCGGCCGAACCTACGATGTCACGAACCCAGAAGTTGGCGTGCATCAAAGAATCAATATGGGCATTATTACTTCCGATCATTATTATCGTTGGTATCCGTATGGGTGTTTTTACACCAACTGAAGGAGGTGTTGTTGCCGCTGTATATGCAATCATCATCGGTAAATTTGTTTATAAAGAGTTATCATGGAGTGATTTTCCAGAGATATTCAGTAGTTCAGTGAGTAATACGGCTGTCATCAGTTTTTTGATTGCAACGGCTTCCTTGTTCGGTTGGATTTTGGCAAGTGAACAAATTCCGCAACAGATCAGCGAAACTATTCTCGGCATTTCTGATAACAAGTATGCCATCTTAATAATGATCAATATTTTGTTGTTGATTGTTGGCATATTTATGGATCTTGGTCCAGCAATCATTATTTTGGTCCCTGTCCTTGTTCCAGTTGCGGTATCCTTGGATGTTAATCTGACCCAGTTCGGTCTCATGATGGTCATGAACTTAACGATCGGCTTATTGACTCCGCCAGTGGGAACCGCTCTTTATGTAGCCAGCAATATATCAAAAGTATCTTTGTCACGCTTGAGTCTTGCTGCATTACCTTTCGTCGGGGTGATGCTATTCGTCTTGATGCTGGTTACCTTTATTCCTGGCTTGACAACTTGGGTTATTAAGTAGAATTAATCCTGTTTATCTACCAACGTGATCCAGCTTACTTAATAAATCCAAAGCGCATTAACAAATATTTAATCGAATTTGTTGCTTATTCAACAACTTCGAAATATATTTATTTGCCGGCGTTTAATATAAACTTTTGGACGGCAGAAAATGACTCGTATATGCTTTGTCCGCCATGGTGAGACAGACTGGAATGTTGAACTGCGGTTGCAAGGTCAAATGGACCTGGCGCTTAACGCGAATGGTGAAGCACAAGCGACTGCCGTAGGGCGCCGTTTTGCCGGCCTTGCCGCAGCGGCTTTGTACAGCAGCGACTTGCTGCGTGCGCGTCAAACTGCGCAGCCAATTTCTGAGACCTTGCATTTGCCGATAACACTTTTGCAAGCTTTGCGAGAGCGGCATTTCGGCCGTTGCGAAGGAATGACTCTCGAAGAGATAGCTCGTCAGTATGAAAAAGACGCTCATGCAATTGAAAGACACGATCCAGATTACGCATCTCCGGGCGGCGGTGAAAGCCGTCGACAACACCAGGTGCGCGTACTGGACTGCATTGACCACTTGGTGCGAAAACATGAAGGACAAACCGTCGTGGTTGTAACTCATGGAGGAGCACTTGACATCATTTACCGCAGAGCGCGCGGTCTGCCGCTTCAGGCACCGCGCAACTATCCAATCCCGAATGCCGGAATCAACTGGATAGAGATTAATAATGATCAGTGGGTAATTGAAAACTGGGGCGATGATGCACATCTTGGATAGTCGCTGCTGACTTGCGCTAACTAACACGACCAATTTTTTTGAAATGTTGCAATGACTACAAAGATTGCTTTTATCCATACCGTCGGGTTTCTCTCCGACACATTTCGACAGCTCATGCGCACAGAGATGCCAGATGTCGAGTGCTTTCACGTCCTGAACGAGAGCCTGCTCAAGGATCTGTTGCGCGGTGGGCCGCGGGAGCCGGTATACCGGCGCGTTGTCGAACAAATCCTGCTCACGTCAGACGCGCAACCTGACCTGATCGTTGTGACCTGTTCTTCGACCTCGCCAGCAGTTGACATAGCGCGTCGTCTGGTACGTCAACCTGTACTCAAAATCGATGACCCAATGGCGGCCCAAGCGGTGCGCGAAGGTGCCCGGATTGGCTTGCTGTGCACCGCAACCAGTACGGTTGGGCCTAGCACTGCGCTGTTGCAGTCGCACGCCGCAGAGCAGGGCATGTCGGTGAGCATTTATCCCCTGGTCAATCCCGAAGCGTACGTTGCGCTGATGGCGGGAGATCGTACTCGCCATGACCAATTGGTGCGACTATCAGCGGCAGAGTTGGCGCCCTCCGTTGACGTGATCGTTTTGGCACAGGCGTCATTGGCGCATTTGCGGGATCTGCTTCAGGAAGAGTCGCCTTGCCCCGTACTGGCCAGTCCACCCCTGCTAATGCGAGATCTAGCGCAACGTGTGGCTGCTCGCCCGAGTTCGACACCAAATGACGCAAGTTCTTGATTTATATAGGGCACGTTTCAAACTTGCCACTACAAAAGGGTCAACTGGTCGTCTTGGGTGTCGAACTCGGGTGGTACCCGGCTCAGACCGTGCGCGCGCCGTCCACCGGAAACTCGACGCCGCTGATGAACTCGGCATCGTCGCTGCCCAGATACACCGCCGCGCGGGCAATGTCCTTGGGCTCCGACAGACGCCCCAGCGGAATGGTGGCGATGAACTTCTGGCGGTTTTCCGGTGTATCGGGCATGCCCATGAAGGATTCGAGCAAACCGGTGGCGCCCATCACCGGGCAGATGGCGTTGACGCGGATCTTGTCCGGCCCGAGTTCCACCGCCATCGATTTGGACAGCAGGTTGACCGCTCCCTTGGAGCTGTTGTACCAGGTCAGGCCCGGGCGCGGGCGGATGCCGGCGGTGGAGCCGATGTTCAAAATCACGCCGCCGCCCTGCTTGCGCATCAGCGGCACCACCGCGTGTGTCATGTGAAAGATCGACTTGACGTTGATGTTGTAGACGCGGTCAAAGGTGGCCTCGTCCACGTCCAGCAGCGGCTGGTTCCTGTGCGTCCAGCCGGCGTTGTTGACCACAATGTCAACGCGACCAAACTTGGCCACCGTGGCGGCCACCAGCGCGTCGATGTCGGCGCGCTTGGTCACGTCGCAGCTCACGGCGATGGCGTTGGCACCCAACGCGTCGGCCACACCCTGGGCGCCGGCGGCGTTGATGTCGGCCACCGCCACTTTGGCGCCCTCGGCCACATACTGGCGTGCAATCTCGGCGCCGAAGCCGCTGGCGGCACCGGTCACGATGGCCACTTTGTCTTTCAGTCTCATGTTCATGGGGGTCTCTCTTTCATTCACCGTTATTGGCCGTGGTACTGCACCACGGTCTTGACATTGCAGAACTCTTCCAGCGCCAGGAAGCCTTTTTCACGGCCATGGCCGCTGCGTTTGACACCGCCGAACGGCAGCTCGACGCCGCCGCCGGCGCCATAACAATTGAGGTAGACCTGGCCGCACTGCATGCGCTTGGCCATGCGGATCTGGCGGCCGCCGTCACGGGTCCAGATGCCGGCCAGCAAACCAAAATCAGTGGCATTGGCCAGCGCCACCGCGTCTTCCTCGTCCTCGAACGGAATCGCCGCCAGCACCGGGCCAAACACCTCCTGGCAGGCCAGCCGGTGGTCGCGCGGCACCGGGCCAAACAGGGTTGGCGCCACATAGAAGCCGCCGGCCGGCACGCCCTCGGCCACCGTGCCCTGCGCCAGCACCGGGATGCCGCCGTCGATGGCCTGGCGGATGAAGCCTTCCACGCGCCGCTTCTGGTCGGCATTGATCAGCGGGCCGCAGTCGCGGTCCATCGCCGGCGTGCCGGCCGAGGACTGGGCAAAACGCGCAGCCACCATGCCGACGAAGCGCTCGTACACCGAGCGCTGCACCAGCAGGCGGCTGCCGGCGGAGCAGGTCTGGCCGCCGTTTTGCGTGATGGCCTTCAGCACGAAGGTGGCGGCGCGTTCCAGGTCGGCGTCCTCGAAGACAATCTGGGGCGACTTGCCGCCCAGCTCCAGCACGCACTTGAGGGTGCGCTCGGCAGCGGCCTTCTGCACCATGGTGCCTACTTCGGGCGAACCGGTGAAAGTCACAAAATCGATGTCGTGGTGGCTAGTCAAGGCGGCGCCGGCTTCTTCGCCCAGGCCGGTCACCACGTTGAGGGCGCCGTCGGGCAGACCGGCCTCGCGTGCCAGTTCACAAAACGCCAGCGGCGACAGGCAGGCGTCTTCCGACGGTTTCAGCACCACCGCATTGCCCATTGCCAGCGAGGGCACCACCGAGCGGCCGAACATCTGCGCCGGGTAGTTCCACGGCAGGATGTGCGCGGTCACGCCGTAGGGCTCGCGCAGCACCACCACGTGGTAGTCGGCCAGGTAGGGAATCTGCTGGCCGTGCACCTTGTCAGCGGCGCCGCCATAGAACTCGCAATAACGCGCGGCCACCACGATGTCGTTGCGCGCCTGCGAATACGGTTTGCCGGTGTCGCGTGCTTCCTGCAGCGCCAGCGCTTCGACGCGCTCCAGCATGAGCTGCGACAGCTTCATCAGGATGCGCCCGCGCTCGGTGGCCGTCAGCCGGCTCCACGGGCCGGACAGGGCCGCGCGTGCCGCCGCCACGGCAAGGTCGACATCGGCGGCATTGCCGCGGGCCAGCTGGTCAAAGACTTCGCCGGTACTGGGATCAATCACGGGCAGGGTCTGCCCGCTGCTGGCGGCCAGCCATTGGCCGTTGATGAAATGCTGGGCCATAAAGGACTCCTCAGGTTTAACAAAAATACCGGCGGCGCTCAGTGCACCTCGGCTGCAGCGGCTTCACCCGTCTGCAACTCGCCACGTTCGAGCACCAGGGTCTGGGTCGGGATGTCTTTGAGCAGGCTGCGGTTGGACTCGGTGATCACCACGCACAACTCGGGGCGGGCCTGATGCAGGCGCTCCAGTGACGCCCCGTACTGCTGCGCCAGCACCGGCGCCAGGCCCTGGAACGGCTCGTCCAGCAAGACCAGGCGCTCGCCGGCCATGACGGCGCGCCCCAGCGCCACCATCTTCCCCTGGCCGCCCGACAGGGCCGCACCGGAACGCGCCAGCATGGCCTCCAGCTCGGGCACGATGGTCAGGGTTTCGTCCAGCCGCTCATCGACAGCGCGACGCGGCATGCCGATCACCTCACAAGGAAAACGCAGGTTCTCCTCGACGCTGAAGGTGGGGAACAGCACCCGGTCTTCGGGCGCATAACCGATGCCCAGCCGGGCCCGGTGGCGCGCCGGCGCCTGGGCCATGTCGGCGCCGTCGAGCAGCACACGCCCGCCATGACCGGGCAAAAACCCCATGATCAGGCGCAGCAAGGTGGTCTTGCCGGCGCCGTTGCGCCCCACCACGGCAACGATGGAGCCGCGCATGAGTTGCACCGTGATGCTGCGCAGCACCGAAATACCGGCAATGTTGGCGGAGATATTTTCAAGACTCAACATGTCATTCACCAATCACGTTCTTGATCACGACCGGATCCCGCAGCACTTCGTCGGGCGGGCCGTCGGCGGCAATGCGCCCGGCAATCCAGGCACACAGGCGGGTGGCGTAGCGGCGCACGATGTCGATGTCGTGCTCGACAAAAATGCTGGTCACCTTGCGCTCGTCCAGGGCCCGCATCAGCACCGCCATCAGGCCGTGCTTCTCGTCGGTGGAGACGCCGCTGGTGGGCTCGTCCATGATCAACAGCTTGGGCCGCAGCACCAGTGCCATCGCCACATCGAGCAACTTGCGCTGACCCTCGGGCAGGGAGCCGGCCAGGTCGTGCGCGCGCGCTGTCAGCTGCAGCAGCTCCAGGGTCTCGTCGACCTCATGCGCATCAATGGCGTCCCCCAGCGGCAGCAGGAAACCGCGACGCTGTTTGACGGCGGAGGCCGCCAGCATCAAACATTCGCGCACGGTGTGCTCGGTGAACACCTGCGGCAACTGAAACGAGCGTCCGATGCCGCGCCGGGTAATGGCGCGCGGGCTTTGACCCGTGATGTCAACGCCGTCAAACCGCACCTGCCCGGCGCTGGGTGGCAAGTAGCCGGTGCAGATGTTGATGAAGGTGGTCTTGCCGGCGCCGTTCTGCCCCACCACCGCCAGCCGCTCGCCCGGATGCAAATCGAAGTCAATGGCGTCGGCCGCCACGACACCGC
>Ga0209343_10008217_pt1 | contig 12182 bp, 9 predicted proteins | sample RifCSPlowO2_02_FD_184026 | JGI IMG/M metagenome (GOLD analysis project Ga0209343, IMG submission 184026) | Groundwater microbial communities from Rifle, Colorado - Rifle CSP2_plank lowO2_0.2 (SPAdes) (version 2) | ecosystem: Environmental > Aquatic > Deep subsurface > Groundwater | place: Rifle... | reverse complement strand
GCGCATCAGGTTGATGCGCGTGAGGAACTCGTTCGCCGACATCACGCCGTTCAGGTTCTCGCCCGCAATGCCCAGGAACTGCGGCAGACCCGCGCCGGTCCCGATGAACACGGCTGAGTAGCCGAGCCGGTCGAAGAGTTCATCGAGCGTGAGCGTCCTGCCGATGATGACGTTGCAGACGATCTCGACGCCCATCGCCTTCAAAAGACCGATCTCCCAGTCAAGAACGGCCTTCGGCAGCCGGAACTCCGGAATGCCGTAGCGCAGCACCCCGCCCGGCGCGTGCAGCGCCTCGTAGATCGTGACGGGGTAGCCGAGTCGCGCGAGTTCGCCGGCGCAAACAAGCCCCGCGGGGCCCGCCCCGATAATGGCGATTTTGTCCTTGCGCGTGATCTTCGCCTCGAGCGCCGGCGGTTGCGTGCGCTCCCAGTCAGCGACATAGCGCTCGAGGTGGCCGATCGCCACCGGATCGAAGTTCTTGATCATGCTGCATTCCGCCTCGCACTGGGACTCCTGCGGGCACACGCGCCCGCAAATCGCCGGCAGCGGGTTCGCCGAGCGCAGAATCCTCGCGGCACCGGCCATATCGCCGATCGCCACGGCGTGGATGAACTCCGGGATCGGGATCTGCACCGGGCAGCCGTCCACGCATATCGGTTCCTGGCAGCGCAGGCAGCGCTCGGCCTCGAACCCGGCGTGAAACTCGGTGTAGCCCGTGTTGACTTCCTTGAAGTCGTGCGCGCGCTGCTGCGGCTCGCGCACCGGCATCGGAGTCTTGTCCGCACGCTTGACGGGCATTATCGCAACTCCCTCGCCGCTAGCAGCCTGTCGGACTTAAGAGTCCGCACAGGCTGCTAAAAGCAAAACCGGCCGAGAATCCGGATGGAAGACTCCCCGAAGCAGTCGAGCGTGAACAAGAGCGATTGCGAATTCGCATGTTTGTCATCCTTTTTCGCCCTTCATCCTGTGGCCGGTTTTGCCTTAGGAGTTTGTCCGGACTAAGTCCGACAAACTCCTAGGCAGGCAAGCCGCTCGACGGCGCGCTTCTCTTCCCTCACGTAGGCCTTGTTGCGGCGCATCGCCACCTCGAAATCCACCTGGTGGGCATCGAAGCACGGGCCGTCGACGCACGCGAACTGCGCCTTCCCGCCGACGGTGACGCGGCACCCGCCGCACATGCCGGTGCCGTCCACCATGAGCGGGTCCATCGACACCAGCGTCTTCACCTTGGGTTCGCGCGTGGTCTCCGCGACCGCGCGCATCATCGCCATCGGGCCGATGGCAATCACGTAGTCGGGTCGGCCCGGCCCGTCCCCGGCGATGAGCTGCGCCAGGCGCTGCGTGACGAACCCCTTCATCCCTGCGGAACCGTCGTCGGTGCAGATCTCGACGTCGCTGCACACGGGACGCAACTCATCGGCCAGGATGAGCAGGTCCTTGCTGCGCGCTCCCAGGATAGCCGTGGTCCGGTCGCCGCGAGCCGAGAACTCGCGCATCAGGCACAGCAGCGCGGCGGAGCCGAAACCGCCGCCCACGCCGCAAACATGGCCGCCAAGGGGAATCTCAATATGCCCGCCGAGCGGGCCCGCCACATCCAGGATCTCGTCGCCCGCCTCGAGCGCGCAGACCCGCTGGGTGGTCGCGCCGACCTCCTGCACCACGATCGTGAGCGTACCCGCGGCGCGGTCGTAGTCGGCAATGGTGATCGGAATGCGCTCCCCGCCTTCCCGCACCCGGAGCATGACGAACTGCCCGGGCTTCGCCACCGCCGCGATAAGCGGCGCGTCGATGCGGAAGTACTTCGTCACCGGGGTGAGGCTGCGCGCCTCAAGGATTCGCGGCATGCCCGCCTCTAGGAATTTGTCGGACCAAAATCCGACAAATTCCTTACAAAATACTGCCGACAAGACAACAGCAATAAAGGACCACGAATAGCGGTTCTCGACCCCGGTCCCGTCTTCGATTGCGGTCCAACAGGTGTCGTTGCGTTCAGTCTCATACCGAATCCTCAGGTGGTCCTGTCTTGCTTAAGGAATTTGTCGGCGCGGAGTCCGACAAATTCCTAAAGGTCCGGGTGCTCGTGCATCGCCTTGAGCCGGCGCCACCTGCGGTCCGCTTCGTTCTGAATGCCCTGCACGACCGGGGCGTTCTTGGGCGAGAGAAGGTGGCGGGTCTTGCCCATGAGTTTGAGCCAGTCCGACACGGGGCGGCGGCGGCCCGTCGCGTCCGGATCGTAGGTGATCGTCGTGTGGCCGTGCTCGATTTCGTAGAGCGGGAAGAAGCAACTATCCACCGCCGCTTGCAGCACCGGCTGGGCGGCATCGTCCGTCGTGCGCCAGTTGAGCGGGCAGAACGACAGGATCTTGCCGTACACCAGCCCCTCGCGCTTCGCGTACCACTGGGCCTTCGCCGCCTTGCGCATCAGGTCCTCGGGGTAGCCTTCGCTGGCGGTGAACACGTACGGCAGGTGACACGCGGCGAAGATTTGCGCGGTGTCCTTGTGGTGGTAGCGCTTTCCCGGCAGCCGCGACCCGACCTCGCTGGTGGAGGTGCGGTGGCCGAACGGCGTCGAATACGAAAGCTGCGCGCCGGTATTCATGTAGCCCTGGTTGTCGTACTCGAGAATCATCATCGGGTGGTTGCGGTGCGCGGCGCCGAGCGCCGGGCCCATGCCGATGTCCATGCCGCCGTCGCCCGTCACCATCACGAACGTGATGTCCTTCGAAGCGGGCAGCTCGCCGCGCCGGACGCGCTCGTGGTACATCTCGACCAGCCCCGAAAGCGTCGCCGCGCCGTTCTGGAACAGGTTGTGGATATAGTTGATCCGGTGCGCCGTCGCCGGGTAGCCGGTGGTCACCACCATGGCGCAGCCGGTCTGGAACAGCACCACGACATCGCCTTCGATCACGCGGTAGACTTGGTGCAGCGTCGGGAACGCGCCACAGCCCGGACATGCGCCGTGTCCCGGCGCGATGCGGCTCGGCACCGACGTCATCTTCCACAGCGGCTCGAGCTCGACCTTGAGCCGGCCGCTCGCCTCATCGCGGCGCACGTGCGCCATGCCGCGCGAGACCTCGGCGGCCGGGATCGGCGGCAGCCCGGGCCGCGGCCTGCTGTCGGGCCTGCCGGGCGTGGCGCCGTGGTAGGCGAAGGGTTCGGCGGCGCGCCTGGATTTCGCCGCGGCGGTCGCCTGCTCGAAGAACTGTTCGGCGTCGGCCGCGTAGAAATCCTTGCCACCGAGCCCGTAGATCCGCGACAGGACGAGCGTATGGTTCTCGGGGTCGATCTGGATCGCGGCGCGCACTTCAAGCGAGAGGTTGCCGCCGCCCGCGCCGTAGGAGTCCGCGCGGTCGCCGACAGTGACGGCCTTCACGCGCCGCAGCGCCCGCCGGAACTCCTCCGCCGGGAACGGCCGCAGCACGTTGGGCGAGAGCACGCCGACCTTCTCGCCTTTCTCGCGCAACTCGTCTGCGGTCTCCTTGGCCGTCTCGGCGGCTGAGTTGACCAGTACCGTGGCGACGTCGGCGCCGTCCATGCGGTAGGCGTCGAGCATCGGGTAAGACCGACCGGTCATCCTCTCCAATTCGGCGAAGACCTCGGGAATCACCCGCCGCGCGGCCTCCATCGCCTGCGAGAGCTGGACCTTGTTGTTGATGAGGTCCGGATCGTTCATGTACGGGCCGAAGGTCGTCGGGTGCTCCGTGTCGAGCGGCGTGGGGAATTTCGGCCGCTCGCCCAGGAATCTGCGGACCGCCTCCGGGTCGTCGAACGCCTGGATCCGCCGCTTCTGGTGGCTCGTGATAAAGCCGTCGTACGCCACGAGTACCGGCAGCCGCACGTCAAGGTGCTCGCCGATCTTCACCGCGGCGAAGTTCAGGTCATAGACCGCCTGCGGATCGCGCGCGCAGAGCATGATCCATCCGGTGTTGAGCGCGTAGTAGATGTCCGAGTGGTCGCCGCGGATGTCGAGCGGCCCCGAGACGGCGCGCGCCGCGACGTTGAGCACCATCGGCACGCGCGTTCCCGCCTGGACCGGGAGCTGCTCGAGCGCAAAGAGCAGGCCCTGCGAACTCGTGGCGTTGAGCACCCGGCCTCCGCCAAGCGCTGCGCCGTAGCAAATACCGGCGGCACCGTGCTCGCCGTCGCCCGCGATCATCACGATGTCGTGCTCGCCCTCGGCCTGCATTTTCGAGAGGTTCTCGGCGACCTCGGTGGACGGCGTGATCGGGAAGTAACCCATCACGTGGAAGCCGATGTCGCGCGCCGCGAGCGCCGCGGCCTCGTTGCCGCTGCGGAACTCGAGCTTCTGCCGCGCGGCGCCGGCGCGGCGGGCGTCCGCCGCGCGGTGGGGAATGGTCAGGATCTGGGTCGCCATGGCGTCCACCTCATCCGATCAGATCGGGGAAAAGCGGCACGCGCAGCCGGTCGGCAAGACCCGGGGTCTCCGCCTTCTTGGTCATCGCGCTCGCCGGGCAGGACTCCACGCAGCGCAGACAACCCTTGCAATAGCGGTAATCCACGCCCATCAGCTCGCGCTCGAACCTGCCGCCCTTCTCACCGTCGTCCCAGACCAGGCAAAAGTCGGGACAGACGAGATCGCATACGCCGCAGTGAATGCACCTCTCCCGGTTGAAAACCGGCAGCGATCCGGTGCGCGACGCCGAGAGGTCGTTCCACGCCGTGTTGCCCGGCTCGGGGATGATGCCGCCGACCGGCTGTGTCTCGTAGCCCCACGCCGGCTCCGGGCGAACCACCGGCAGGTCGCCTTCGGCGCGCCCGACCCCTTCAAGCACTTCGAATTCCTTGGCCCCGCGCCGAAAAGCGCGCTCGTTCGACGCAACCGCCTCCGGGTGCCTGCCCGCAAATTCCTCGGAGAGCGCTTCAAGGATCGTTTCGGCGCTAAGAAACGGGAACGCGCCGCAAAGCGTCCCCAGCAGCACCGCGTTGGGGCGGGACTGCTCCTTGACTGCGATCCCGAGAGCGTCAACGCGAATCACACGCGCCGTGCGCGGCAGCCCCGCAAGCTCCTCCGGCACCAAGCGCGGCGGCGCGTTGTAGATGAACGTGCCGTCCTTCCTGAGTCCGGCGAGCGTCGCCGGATTGCGCAGCAGCGCCGCGTGAAAAACCACGATGACATCCGGCGTCTCGACGGGCGCGCTGGTGCGGATTGGCCGCTCCGCGGGCCCCAGCCGCACGAACGAACGCACCAGCGAGCCCTTCTTCTCTGACCCGTACGAGGAAAAATTGGCCCCGTTCAGACCCATCCTCAGCACCACGGCTGTCGCCAGCACCTGCCCGGCCGCATGGGCGCCCAATCCCCCGATCGACTCGAACCGGATCTCGAAGAACCGGCCCGCGTTCGGCAGCGCTGCAGCCTCATTCACCACCCGTTCACCACGGTCGGCGCGAACAGTGCACCCGCTTTCCGCGTCCGGACACATCACCACAGGGCACCACAGGGGACACCGGCACGGCGCTCCAACTCGACACCCTCCTCGCGCATGGCCTTCACCCCCTTTCGTCTGTTCTCATGTGCGGGTAACCAACGATCGGTTCCCGGATACTGGGGTTGCCCAGCCCGGGCCGGCGCCAAGCCCTAGCACCCTGTCGGACTTAACAGTCCAACAGGCTGCTAACAGCAAAACCGGCCGACAATTCGGAAGAAGACCCACACGAAGCGGCCGAATATGACGAAACGAGCGGTGACTTCGCATATCCGTCATCCTCTCTTGCAATTTTCCTGGCGCCGGTTTTGCATTAGGAGTTTGTCCGGGCTAAGTCCGACAAACTCCTAGGGATCCGAACACCGCTTCGGCGGTGTGGGGTTGCCGATGCGCTACCCGCCGACGGGACTTATTGCGACGGTCGCGCAAAGGATTTCCTGTCCCTTTGCGTGCGTTCAGGCCTGCGCCCGCGGCGGCGGAGCCGGAACTTCCACGGGGATGCCCGGCGCCTTCAGTTTGGCATCCACGAAAGCCTGCAGCTTGGCGATGTGGGCTTCCGATAGATGCGCGAATCGTCCCTGCAGCTTCACGTACTCGCGAACCGGCTTGTACCGTTTAGGCCTGAACTGGTACTTGTACTCTCCATTTTCCCACTCGTACATGTTCCACATGCCGGTCTCAATGGCGAGTCTGGCGATCTCGACCGTCTTGGCGGCGTCGAACTTCCATCCCTTGGGGCAGGGTGCGTGAATGTGCATAAAAGTCGGCCCCTGCACGTTCAGAGCCTTCCGCACTTTATTTATCAAGTCAACCGGATACGCTACCGAAGCCGTGGCAACATACTTCACCGCCGGGTGGCCGCCGATGACGAGTTGCGGAGGGTCCTTGGGGAACAGCTTTTTACCCTCGGGTATTGCGGACCCCGGAGGCGTGAAGGTGGTGTTGCTCCCGTACGGCGTGGTGGGCGAAGTCTGGATGCCGGTGTTGGCGTACGACTCGTTGTCGTAGCAGATGAACAGCGCATCGTGCCCACGATACATCATGGCCGACATGGCCTGGAGACCGATGTCCGTCGAACCGCCGTCCCCTGCCATCACGATGATGTTGGGCAGCTCGCCTTCCCGCTTTCCCTTGCGCAGGAGCACCCTGTAGGCTGCCTCTATCCCTGAGGCCACTGCGCCACCGTTGGTAATCTGGCTGTGCATCCAGGGCACCGCGTACGGGGTGCAAAGGTAGCTGGCATTGGCCACGTACATGCAGCCGGTGGGCCCAACGAAGATGGTATTGGGACCGGCCGCTTTGGCCACCAGCTTGTATTGCAGAGCCGGGCCGCAGCCGGCGCAGGTCCGGTGGCCGGGCACGTAGTATTCCTCCTTGGGAACGTTCCGGATCAACTTGATTGGCGGAAGATTCTGGGTTCTCACGGCAACCGTCATGACGGGCTCCTTTTCATATTACGCATCACGTTTTGCGAATCACGCGTCCCCTGAAACGAAAAAGCGAAATTCTGCGTTTCAGTTTTGGAGTTCTAATCCTCGGCCTCGAAACCGACCCAGTACACGGTTTTCTTGGTCTTGCCGTCCTTGACGGCCTTGGACAGGATGTCGGCCATGTAATAGAAATCCTTCAGCGGCACCATCTCGCCACCCAGGCCAGCCATAAACGAGGTCGTCAATGGCCGCTGTGGAAGTTCGTACAGGGAGGCGCGGACTTCATGCAAAAGGTTTCCGCCACGCGCCGCCCCGCCGTAGGAGGTGCTGGTCTCGACCACGCCCACAGCCTTGAACTTCGACAAGACCTCGGCCACTTCCTGGGTCGGCCACGGCCGCACGAAGCGCAGCTTCACCAGGCCGATTTTCACGCCTTGGCTGCGCAGGTGTTTGACCGCATGCCGAGCCGTCATCGTATGGGCGCCCATGATGAAGAACGCAATTTCGGCGTCGTCGGTCATGTACTCTTCCACGAAGGGAGAGAGATTCCGCCCGAAAATCCGGTTGTAATCGTCGATGACCTCCTTGATCACCGCGGGCGTATCCAGCATCGCCTGCGCCCGCTGCAGGTTCATGACCGTCCCTTGGTCCGGGCGGATCTGCGGCCCGTGGGAAACGGGATGTTTGGGATCCAGCGGGTGTGGCAGCGCATAAGGCGGCAGAAACTCGTCCACCTGGCTCTGATCCGGGATCACAACCTTCCCCGGGATGTGAGACACGAAGTAGCCGTCCTGGCACACGAACTGGGGCAGGAGCACGCGGTGGTCCTCACCGACGCGATAATTGATCAGGCAATTGTCGAACGCCTCCTGCGGGTTCTCGGCCCATCCCATGATCCAGCCCTGATCCCGACAGGACATGGCATCGGTGTGTTCCGACCCGAAGTCGCCCGGGGGGTCCAGTGCGCGGTCGGCAATCATCATCTGCAGGGGAATGCGCCCGCCTGCGATCGGGGAATATGTCTCGAAGGCGTAGGTCACGCCCACCCCGGAGCTTCCCGTCAGGGCACGGGCCCCCGCGGCCGCAGCGCCGAGCACCACTGAAAGCTGCGCATGCTCGCCCTCGCCATGGACGAACTCGGCGTCCAGCTCGCCGTTAGCCACCATCTTGGCCAGCTCCATCATGATCGCCGTGTAGGGGCGTATCGGATACGAGCAGATCACCTCGACCTGGGCCAATTTGGCCGCTTGTGCCGCAGCGGCGCATCCGCTCAACATCATCTCTTTTGCCATGGTGGTCTCTCCTTAGAACGGCTTTTCGAGCCGGACCACGCCGTCCTCGAAATCCAACTCGTGGACCTTGACCAAGGCGTCCGTGGCGCACACTTCGATGCAGATATTGCAACCTTTGCAGTACTTCTCGTTCAAGACCACCATCTCTTCGGCCTCGTCCAATTGAAAGCAGGCGTCCGGGCAAAACACGACGCAGTTCATGCACAGGTCGCACTTCTCGGGCTCAAGCACCGGCCGGTATTCGCGCCAGTTGCCGGTAATCATCATGGGCTGCTCGGTCACCGGCGCCGGCGTGACGCATCCGAGAGGCACCTCTTTTCCCTTGGGGATATTGAACATCGCGTGATCTCCGTTGAACTTGATTCGACTTTAGTCGAGAGCCTTCAGCACGGCCTGCTCGTGACCTTTGCGAAGAGCCTCCTGGTTTTTCACGACCGCTACGAGACTGTCCAGCTTTACGAGGTCCGTTCCGCGAGCCAAGGCGCCCAGGATCGGCGCTGAGATCCCCTGCCCGATGCCGAGCGAATCCACGCCGCCCTCGCTGCCGGAGAAGTCCACGGTCTCCTCGCCGCAGATCGCCTTGGCGTCGACGCAAACGATCATGCTGAGCAGGTCCTTGTTCGGGATGAACTTCAAGATCTCCTCTGGCTTGCGGTCGGTGGCAACCACCAACGTTCCGCCTTTCTCCATCCCGCGAAGGATATTGATGCCCTTCACGATGGTAGCGTCCGTCACGATCACGATTTCGGGCTTCTCGTTCTCGTACTCGTAGCGCTCCTCGATTTCCTCGTCGCTGATGCGGGCGTATTTTCTGAGGGGCACGTTCACCCGATCGGGAAGGTCCACGTAGTTGTCGAAGGCCTGGGTGAACTTGCCCTCCATCCCCGCCGCGGTGGCCACACCGTTGGCGATGTCCCGCCCTTCCTTATCCTGCACCACTCCCCGAGCCCATACCGTAATCTGATGCACCTTACTGGCCATACGATCCTCCTTTGTTGCTTGGGTTTTCCGTGCCAGATATCCAAATCCTGACGTATGGCATAGGTTAAACCCCGTACTTGGAAACCGTTTGATGTAGGTCAATAAACAGTGATCGAGTTTAAGTTTATTATTGTTATGATAAGCTTTAGCTTATGAGTTGCAGTAGCAGCCTGCCGGACTTGGCGGCCCAACAGGCTGCTAAACGCAAAACCGCCTGAGAATTTGGGATGAAGCCGAAACAAATGATGCCTCTTGCCCCGTACTGGGAGGCGGAAGCGTTATCGAACACACGTCTTTACACTCCTTTTCCTCTTTTTTGTTGCGGGCGGTTTTGCATTAGGAGTTTGTCGGAGCAAAGTCCGACAAACTCCTAGCGGACCGGAATGAAGAACGCTACATTTCGCCAGCTCAAGGTCTTCGAAGCGGTGGCGCGGCATTTGAGCTATTCGCGCGCCGCGGAAGAACTGCGCCTGAGTCAGCCGGGGGTGTCGATCCAGGTCAAGCAGCTCGAAGGGCGTGCGGGGCTGCCGTTGTTCGAGCAACTGGGAAAGAAAATCTACCTGACTCCCGCCGGTCACCAGATGCTGCACTATGGTCGCGCCATCATCCAGCAGTTCAAGGAAGCCGACGAGGCGCTCGCCGCGCTAAAAGGGATACGCGGCGGCCGGCTCAATATCGCGGTGATCAGCGCCGGCGATTATTTTTTCCCCGGCCTCCTCGCTGAATTTTGCCGCCGCCACGAGGACGTCACCGTGCGGCTCACCGTCAACAACCGCGAGGAAATCCTGCGCCAGTTGGGGGAGAACACGACCGATCTCACCGTGCTGCTGCGTCCGCCCGAAAATCCCGACATGGTCGCCGAGGCGTTCGCGCCGCAACCGCACGTAATCATTGCGGCGCCCGAGCACGCGCTTGCACGCAAGCGGCATATTTCGCTGCAAACATTGGCAAATGAAGCGTTCATCGTGCGCGAGCAAGGCTCGGACACACGCCTCGCGATGGAAGAGTTGCTTGCAGAATGCCGCGTCAAGTTCAATGTCACGATGGAGATCAAGAGCACCGAAACCATTAAGCAGGCGGTAATCGCAGGCATGGGAATCAGCTTTCTCTCGGCCCACACCATAGCCCTCGAGGTCGAGGTCGGGCGACTCTCGGTGCTTGACGTCGAAGGATTCCCGGTCATGCGCAAGTGGCACATCGTGCATCACAAGAACAAGCGCTTGCCGCCGGTCGCCGTTGCGTTCAAGGAATTTCTGCTGCAGGAAGGGGCGGCGCAGATCGAACGGTTGGTCGGGCGCGCCATGCCGAAGCGCAAACTCAGAGCATACCGCCCGGCAAAGACTTGAGAAAGCCATCGCACTGTATCGTGAGGACTTGAAGGGAAAGTTATAAGCCTTTTTTCATGGTTCTCGACAATGGGCAGCCACGGCTTCTACTATTGGTCCATGCCGTCACGCCGCACCTGCTCGATGCGCCAGGGCGCGTGCAGCGCTTCATGCGCAAGCACGCCGACCTGTCCAAGCGGCTGCCCAAGAAAGACCCCGCCTCCTATCTCAACCATTCGCCCGAAACACTGTCCCGTCTGAAGCGCCGCGGCAAGGTTTAGCTGCTGATCTCCTCTAACGCGTCGCGGGTGCCCGCGCACGCAGCCGCGCCATCGCGGCCGAAATGAACGGCCAGAACAACAATACCAGCGCGAGCGTCGTGAGACTGCCCACCAGCCACTTCGACCAGAACACCGTGAGATCGCCCTGTGCGATCAACATCGCCTGGCGGAAGGAGCTTTCGGCGGCATCGCCCAGCACCAGCGCCAGCACCATCGGCGCCAGCGGGTAATCGAGCTTTTTGAACACGTAACCCATCATGCCAAACACCACGATCATCCACACGTCGAGCATGTTGTTCTTGACGGTGTAGGCACCGATGGCGCAGATCACCACGATCACCGGCGCGATGATCGGAAACGGCACGCGCAGGATGGCGGCGAACAGCGGCACCATGGTGAGCACCACGATCAACCCCGCGATGTTGCCGAGGTACATGCTGGCGATCAGCCCCCACACGAAGTCCTTCTGCTCCACGAACAGCAGCGGGCCGGGCTGCAACCCCCAGATCATCAGCCCACCGAGCAACACGGCGGCGGTCGGCGAGCCCGGTATGCCAAGCGTGATCATCGGCAGCAGGGCGGAGGTGCCGGCGGCGTGCGCCGCAGTCTCCGGCGCGATGACGCCTTCGAGCTGACCGGTGCCGAACTTGGCGCCCTCGCGCGACATCTGGCGCGCGACGCCGTAGCTCATGAACGAAGCCGGTGTCGCGCCACCCGGAATGATCCCCATCCAGCAGCCTATGAAGCAGCTGCGGATCGATGTCGCCCAGTAACGCGGCAGCTTGGCCCAGGTCTGAAGCACGATCGTGGGGTTGATCTTGGCGCCATGACCGGAGAACGACAGCCCCTCCTCCATGGAAAGCAGAATCTCGCCGATGCCGAACAGTCCGATCACCGCGACCAGGAAGTGGAACCCGGAGAGCAGTTCGGTGAAGCCGAACGTGAGCCGCAGCTGACCGGTCACGATGTCGATGCCGACCGCCGCCATGGCAAAGCCCAGCATCATCGAGGCGATGATCTTGAACGGATTGCCCTTGCCGGTGCCGACGAAGCTGCAGAAGGTGAGCAGATACACGGAGAAGAACTCGGGTGGCCCGAACTGCAGCGCGAAATTGGCGATCAGCGGCGCGAGGAAGGTGAACATGAGGACCGCGACCAGCGCGCCCACGAACGAGGAGGTGAACGCGCCGGTCAGCGCCTCGCCCGCACGGCCCTGCTGCGCCATGGGATAGCCGTCGAACGTGGTCGCCACCGACCACGGCTCGCCCGGAATATTGAACAGTATCGAGGTGATCGCGCCCCCGAACAATGCCCCCCAGTAAATGCACGAGAGCATGATGATGGCCGAGGTCGGCGGCATGGTGAACGTGAGCGGCAGCAGGATCGCCACCCCGTTCGCGCCGCCCAGTCCCGGCAACACGCCGATGAT
>Ga0209343_10008210_pt1 | contig 12187 bp, 13 predicted proteins | sample RifCSPlowO2_02_FD_184026 | JGI IMG/M metagenome (GOLD analysis project Ga0209343, IMG submission 184026) | Groundwater microbial communities from Rifle, Colorado - Rifle CSP2_plank lowO2_0.2 (SPAdes) (version 2) | ecosystem: Environmental > Aquatic > Deep subsurface > Groundwater | place... | reverse complement strand
CGCAACTGGGCTGCTCTTTACAAAACCGCTTACGATAATTACATGTTAATGGCGGAAGAATTTGAGCGTGCACGCGGCTTTCCGCACGACATGCTTGAATTCTGGGCAATTACGGATCGCATAATGAAGAAGGTTTAAATCCACATCAAAAGTGTCCGGCAGTCCGGCCACTTCTGGTAAATAATATAAACTGTCCCATAAGCAGTGAGCGCTTCCGGGACGCGAATGCAGGAATAAGTTCATATGATTATTGGTTCGGGGTTGCTTGCACGTGCGTTCGCTCCCTATTTCGAAACCTCTGCAACGGCGTGCGTTTATGCTGCAGGGATTTCAAATTCGGCGTGTTCCGATCAGCGCGAATTTGAACGCGAACTTATTCGTCTGACTGCGGCGCTAGACCTGTATAGGTCGGCTGATTTGTTTCTTTACTTTGGCACCTGCAGCGTTAGCGATCCACTCGCACTTTCTTCTTCTTACGTTCAGCATAAAATAAAAATGGAACAAATTGTCACAACACATTCCCGCCATCTGATCTTACGGTTGCCGCAAGTGGCTGGGAACACGCCAAACCCACATACCTTGTTGAATTTTATTTTTCAGCGGATTAGTAGGAGTGAAAGGTTTTCGGTGTGGGAAAATGCACGGCGCAATCTAATTGACATAGATCATGTCGCCCGAATTGGTGCCAGCCTTGCTCTAGAGGATGGTGTGCGAAACGAATGTATCAATGTGGCCAATTTTTCTGATATTGCGATGCCCGATCTTGTGGAATTGATGGGGCAGGTGGTTGGAAAAAAAGTGCTGTGTGATTATGTAAGCCGAGGAGAACCGTATCAGATTGACACTAGGCGTATTCACGCCGTTGTGCAGCGATGTGGTGTTTGCTTTGATTCTGATTATGTAGAACGAATTATTGGGAAATATTATGGACCAGCATCTACCGCATAACCTAAAACTTTCCATCGTCGTGCCGGTCTATCGTAGCGAAAGCATCCTCCCTAGTTTGGTTGGGGAAGTACGTGCTGCGATGCTTGAGCAAGGTCTTCAAGACGATTTTGAATTGGTGCTGGTTAACGATGCAAGCACTGATGGTAGCTGGATGCGTATCAAACAGTTGGCTGAAGAGCACAAGTTTATCGTAGCCATTTCTCTGACGAAAAATTTTGGTCAGCACAATGCCACAATGGCGGGTCTTAATTACGCTCGTGGGGACGTGGTTGTAATCATGGATGACGATCTCCAGCACTCGCCATCCGCAATTAGTAGTCTTCTTGACGGCCTCAAGTCAGGGGCAGATGTCTGCTTCGTACGTTATCGAAATCGTCAGCATGCCTCATGGAAAAAACTTGGGAGTTGGTTCAACGACTTAGTTGCGACAATACTATTGGGAAAACCGCGAGGACTTTATCTTTCATCCTTTAAGGCGCTAAAACACCCCATTGTGGAAGAGATAATTAAGTATGATGGCCCATACGCTTATATAGATGGCCTCATTCTAGACGTTACGCGCTCAATTATAGCAATTGATATTGAGCATGAGGCGCGATTCAGCGGCAAAGGGAACTACACCCTAAAAAAATCTATCTCGCTCTGGCTAAAAATGGCGACCAGCTTTTCAATACTTCCTTTACGTATAGCTTCGGTTGCCGGAATTGTATTGGCAACGCTGAGCCTCGTGCTGATCATGATCATTGTCATTCAGAAGTTTTCGCATCCAGAAATTCCAGCGGGGTGGGCATCCCTCGCTGCAGCCATTTTATTTGTTGGAGGGGCTCAGTTTGCATGCATCGGGCTCGTTGGCGAGTATTTGGGTCGAGCGTATCTGAAGCTCAATAGAAAACCACAATTCGTTGTTAGGGAAATAACCCATGCTACCCAAATTGTGACTGCATCCGTAAGGGGAGGTGGCGGTTATGAGCAATGAGTTTGACCGGTACGCCGACACTTATGATCAATTACTTGATGGTTCCATCCCTGATGCATTGAGGGAGAACGCATACTTTGCGGAGTATAAGGTGGCCTTGATGGCACGTCGTTTGCGTATGGCAAGCATAAAAAGTATACTTGACTTCGGTTGTGGGCTGGGACGCAGCTTGTTTTTCATGCATCAATACTTCCCTGACGCCGAACTCTATGGTTTTGATCTTTCCCCATTGTCTTTGGATCTGGCAAAAAGAAAAATGCCGCAAGTGACTTTGACCACTAAGTGGTCTGAGATATCCTCGATTAAATATGACTGCATTTTTGCCGCAAATGTTTTTCACCATATCCCTAAAGAGGAACGCAAATTGGCAATGGTTAATTGCCACAATCTGCTTGCACAGGATGGGCACTTTTTTTTGTTTGAGCATAACCCTTTTAATCCCATTACTCGCCGGATATTCGAACGGTGCCCGTTCGATCAGGATGCAGAAATGCTCTTTAAATCCGAAGTCGAGGCACTCGCGAATCTTGCCGAGTTGATGGTTGTCGACTCAGCTTACACACTATTTTTCCCGAAACAGATGGCGTTCTTACGAGGTTTTGAGCCCGCTTTGCGTCGCTTGCCAATAGGAGCGCAATACTATGTTGAGCTTGCGAAGGCATAAAAAATTTGTCTGGCGTTATGCTCTAGCGGGGGTTCTTAACGGCATCGTTGGTTTCTCTGCAATATTCATTTTAATGGAGCTTGGCGCATCCCCATTTATTTCGAACCTCTCTGGTTATGCTCTCGGTCTTGCCATTGGCTTCGCAACGTCAAAATTATTCGTGTTCCGCAGCAAAAACCAGATGGCAAGCGAGGCATGGAGATACATTACCGCTTTTGGGGTAAGTTATTTGGCAAACCTCATCGTTCTTGCTGTAACACTAAGCTGGCTGGTTTTCCCCCCGATTCTAGCTCAAACAGCGGCAGTATCGACTTATGTACTGGTCATGTATATGCTGGCACATTTTTTCGTTTATTCGAAAGCTACGGGTACTCAAAGTATTAAGGATTAATTTAGAGGGTAGGTATGGTAGAAATAAGAAAAGGGTTGAGGCACATCCTTGCGAGACCTGGAGTTTATGACCTATTCCAAACCGTCGTGGGGGCAAACACATGGCGGAAAAGGGTTATTGAAGAATTTCTCAGCAACAAAATCTCAGCTAATGGTTTAATTATAGATATTGGATGCGGCACCAGCGAGATCGTGAGCTATCTCCCAGATAATGTGCGTTACCTTGGAATTGACCGGAACCCAAGCTACATTGCTCGCGCAAAAGAGAGATATCGCTACAGGAATGCACAATTTTTGTGTCAGGAGTTAGCCTCTGGTTTGCCGATCGAGGAATGCAAAGCTGATGCGGTGCTAGCAATCGGGATAATTCATCACCTAGAAGATAAGGAGTGTATCGATTTGTTTCAAATGGCAAAAAAGACGCTACGCCCAGGCGGTTTTTTTCTAGCACTCGATCCTGTTTATCATCAGCCCCAATCAGTCATCGCACGGTACATTATCTCAAAAGATCGAGGAAAAGCCGTAAGAACGACAGAGCAATATTTATCACTTTACGCCAAAGAATTTGCACAAGTTGATTACCACATTGATGTTCACCCATTACGTATTCCATATACAGGAATAGTGTCCAGCTGTCGTGCCTAACCAACTGAGCACGCATCAAAAATTAATTTTCAGAGATCAGTAATGAATAATAAGCTACTTAATGCAAACCGTGCATTTGAACAAGCATTAAAAAATCCATACTTGGGTCGCCGGGTCCTTCTTGGCCTTGTTCTTCTTCAATGGCTACTTTTTCGGGCATTCATTGAGCGAGAGGTTTCTTGGTCCCCATTTCTCAACGGGGATGCAAATGATTATTTGCGGCACTCTTACATGGTATTTGATTCCATCATACATGGGGAAGGCATACCAGACGAATTTCGATTTGGGCCACACGGAATTGGAACATTGCTTCTGTCTTCGTTGATGTATTTACTTTTCGAGCCGTCTCGATTGGTGGCATTGGCTCCGAATCTTTTGTTTTTTATGATATTTCAATTGACAACTTATGCTGCGGTTCGCAGGTTGTCAGGCTCGGTTATGATGGCCTTGACGTCGGTTGGTTTGCTTTTGTGCCTACAGATACCGTTCCAACTAAATCCGAATCTACTGCTCAACATAATGGAATATCAGCGTGAATTCCCCGTGTTTTCATTATTTGGAATCCTGATTTGGTTTGCTGTTTTATCTAATGGTTATAAGAGTCTGCCATTTTCATTATTGACGGGTCTGATTGCTGGAATCACTGTAGTTTTTCGTTATGTGACTCTTTTTCATATTGTCGGGGTCTTTGCTTGTTTCGCGGCAATATTGGTTTCTTTCATAGGTGTTCAGTCGGTACGGAAACCAAAACGATGGGATAGTTATTTCATTCAGATGAGAAACTTCATGCTTTCCACTGTAGTTTTTTTTGCGGTTGTTTTCTACCCGTTGTACCTAGCCAAAGAAGCGCTGTTTGGACACTATTTTTCGGGAACTATTACTGGAGTGAAAGACAAAAATTTCATAGCGCTATACCAAGGGGGAGTAAAAACTTTTTTTGAGCAAGTAATTTACTATCCTAGTGCAATAGTGAACTCATTTGTAGGTAAATATTTCTTCACAATCAGCACGATTGTTTTGATTATTCTTATATTGAGTGTGGTTGTATTTTTCGTGCGTAAAAGATCGTTGCGCCAAAGTGATTTGGTTGGCGCCCCGTATATTGACAGAAGGTTAGCTTATTTATTTTGCATCATCGCCATTTTTATTCCATTGATGTTGCTAACCTTTTACCCCACACGTAGTGCGCAAATGGGCGTGGTGATTGTCCCCCCATTAGTCATTATGCTGATGCTCTTCGCTATTGATTTATATGCTCTTGGGTTAAAACATTTGGAGGGGCGTATCGGACAGGTCGGCGGTGTCGGCGTTGCGGCCGGAGTCATCTTGGCTGGATTGATTTTTCAGCTTAATGCTTATTCAATGGTGGGGTTGTCCACGGTAGCTAAAAAACACTACCTTGAGGTAGCTCATCTTTATGACGACATCACTCATTTGACTAAGGAATTGGGTACAGATACTCCAGGAATAGCTTCTGATTTCATTGAAAATTATACCCTAGGTTGCGGTCAGGCGCTGACTGCATACCGCTATGAAAAGGAACGGGAAATATTACGGCCACATTGTTTTTTCCCTTCCGATGTTGGTGCTGTCTATGATTACGAACATGCGCGCAATGATATGCTTTCTGCAGACATATTAATCCTTAGCTTGGAGGAGACGCCGCTTGAAACTTGGAATCCATATGCTCGGGATCCTCTTTCGCAGGTATTTATGACCCTTCCGTTCTCAAAGTCGATTGAACCGTTTCGCGAACGGCTACATACCGATGCCCAGAAGCGGTACAAGCTCGTAAATACCTATCAGATATTCAATCGCAAAGTTGGCTTATTCCGGAGTGGGCAACCACAGCCTGTCTCGGTTCACACGACATCAATGGGTGGCCCAAGGACTCCAGTCACCGTTCTTTTTTCAAAAGAGGATGGTGTATGGCATTCAGCCTCACCTCCTAAGTTCCCCATTACGATTGAGTTTAGCTATAAAGAAGCCAATAAAATGAGCGAGCTAATGTTATTGCCACAGATTGGTGATAAGACGCGCGTACCATCGGATTTTGTTTTGCAAGGGATGAACGGCAAAGGGAATTGGGTTGATGTTTTAAAAGTGAAGGGCGCGAAAACCGACGACAAAGGCACGCCAATCAATTACTCTGTAGATGGGGGGGCTTATAAATCTTTTCGAATGGTGATTTTTGCAAATGGAGGCTCGCCGAGTTTGGTGACGCTACGCAAGATTGTCCCATCGTTTGTTGTCGCGGAACCAGCACTCATCTCACCGTAAATCTGAAAAAAGAACAAGCGAAGATCCTCCGCATTTTAAAAATGCGGTTTTTGTGTGACAATTTGACCTTCCCTCGAAAATTCGGTCAATTTGAATTTTTATTTTAGGAGGCTATATGTTGAAGAAAGTTAGCGGGAGTGTTTTGGTAATTGCGGTTTGCATTCTGGCCGGGTGTAGTGATGGCTCAGTGAGCAAACCCCCTAACACTATCGTGACTGCGAGCTCGCAACAGGACAATAGCGACTTAGGGCCTCAGGGTTTATTGTTAGCGAAGGCGCCAGGATGGCATTCCCAGTCGTCGCCGAGTTATCCGCAGTTTATTACGGTTGACTTCGGTGCCGCCCAATCTATGCGTCGGATCGGGTTGTTACCGCAGGTTGGGCAGCCATCTCGAGGGCCAAAGGCAGTCACTATTGAGGTAAGTGAAGATGGTAAATCATGGCGAAGCGTTGGTAATGCGGTGGATGCTTGCGTACCGAATGCTGTAGACGGATGGTTCGATATCAACTTATCTAGTGAGGTAACTAGCCGCTATTTGCGTCTGCGTATTCTTAGCAACTGCGGCGCTCCAGATTTATTGACACTGCAGGGATTGCGCGCAGCATTTTAGATAATAGTCAGAAAATTGACTGAAAAAATGGCGCTGAAACCCGCATAAAATAACGAACGTGCATGAAGTATGAAGCTTATTTTGTGTCTTGCCCCCGGATTCCTGTGATTGTTTAGTGCAGTTATGATGAAGACGCCTGAAACTCATCGTGAGTTAAGGTTGAGCTAAATAGGCTCGATGCTTTTAAACATAGCGACATAAATAACGCCGCATGAGTTTCTTTGAAACCAAGTATTCATGCGGCTTTGGTGTTGTATGAATGCGGCAACATTTAGCACGTCATGTTTAGAATTGAGGGAGTGGATTGTAATAATGGAAAGTAATTCAGTGGATGTCGTAATTGCCACTCCCCAGCGATGGTATTGGAACGGATGGATCATTTTCCTGGTAGCTATGCTGGGTTTTGTAGCTTGGCGGTGGTCATTTTTCATCGTGTGGGACGACACCTCAACCGCGTCCTTCAATATATATTCCAACAATGGACATTTTTCACTGGATCATGTCTGGGTGATTATCCGAGAGTCCTTTGGTTATATCCAAGGTGACGGCTATCGACCGCTAAGCGCGATTATCCGCGGACTAGGTAGTGCTTATGTTTACTCGGTTGGTATTAATACTCAACTTTTCATCATAGTAAACGCTATTCTGTGTGGCCTTACTGCACTAGCATTTTATAGCTTCACAAAGTTTTTTCTGAACTCTAGGGCGGCGCGGATCTTTGCGATGTTTCTGTTTTTCGCTTCGACCCCAGTGCTGACCGGCGGGTTGGTGCTGTTCTCGGGGATACAGTTCCTGGTTTTTTCCTTTATTATTGCCGTCCTACTAATCTATTTTCGCCATGACCGCGATGGTCGACTGCTTTGGCTCGCGCCTCTTGGATTATTTCTCTTGATTGGCCCATGGGCACGGGAGTTTGTGGGTATTGCTCCCGCCCTGATTATTGTTCGAGAGATCCTTTACAGGCGCGGGATCCGTCCGGTAGGTGTATTGGCAGCTGTTGGCTTCACTCATGCGTTATTTCCAACACTCCTCGTCAGTATATTTGTTAAAAGCTTACCGGTGGTGATTGTCTTTAAGATCGGCAATTTAGCGAGTTTTATATCAGCCCCCCCCAACATTGGATTGCTTGGCATGCTCGCCGATCTCCACTGGCGGATTATCGGAGATATCTTTAGTGTTTTTCCACCATCACTTGTGGTGTTTGGAATTGCATCTATCAGTTGGTCATCGCTTGTATATTGGCGAAAGTCTCCCGAGCAATTCCACCAGCAGTTATTTCTGCTCATTTTTTTCGGAGCGGCTTTTCTCCCTTTTTTGAAGCTTTTTAATGAACAGGTACACTTAGCCTATTGTCTGATTCCACTCTCGATATTATTGGCGAGGCAGGTTGAATTTGCGTATGGCAAGTTGCACGAGAGGCAGTTCGATAAGATTGCTTTGGGCGCTGCAATATTGCTAATTATTGCGATAGCAGATCATGCAGTAAACATCTTCTCGGTTCGGCAAGCAACTCGTGAAATTTATGCTTCAATCATGTCGTTAGCAGATAAGTTTGCAGTTGAGTTACCTCAAAATACAATTATCATCTCTAACGCCCATCACATCGAAGATATACGTCTTTATTCGCATGGACATATTGATGCATGGAATGCAGGCGGTGGTATCCCTGATCATTCAAAATGGTTGCGTGATGCCGATGCGCTGCAGTATCAATTAAACAAATGGGGTGGGCGCGATGTATATTTTCTGGATATGCGATTACCACACAGAGAAGGCCAAAGAGGCAAAGGGAGGGTTCATTTTTTTGTTCAAGATGAGGTGATCCCAATGAAGTCTTTTGGTCAAATTGCGACTACGCGCTATACATATCCGTTCTTTGACCCTTTTCGGTTTTTTCTACCCACCGAGGTGGCGACCTGGCCAGGCCCGCCAGATTTGGAGTTTGACTTCTATCGTGGGTTCGCATTGTCCGGTTCGCCTTTTATGCGAGAGGTGGCGATTGATTACATGTTTTATAAAGTAATCGGAGATAAATTAGTTTCATGGCCTTCACCATTTTTACTAGAGCAAAATTTTCATGGCTTCAATCTGGTTGGATTTAAAAATATCATCTACGCGATACCTCAATCCGAAGGCGCCTTCGATTTAGACCGTGTACATCGCCATGGGTATTCGCACAGTTTTGAAGGTTCTAATATCGAAACTGTGAAGGCATCGATCGTTAAACATAGCGACATAAATAACGCCGCATGAATTTCTATGAAACCAAGTATTCATGCGGCTTTGGTGTTGTATGAATGCGGCAATATTTAGCACGTCATGTTTAGCATGCATTGATAATTTGGGCACCTCTAATCAAATCGTCATTCCGGCGAATGACCTTCCCCCGAAAAATCGTCTTCCAAGGGTGACGTAAAATTACGAACCCATAGGATAAGGAAGACGATGAAGATACCGAAGCAGGAATACACGGCCGAGTTCAAGGAACTGGCGGTCAAACGAGTCAAGGCTGGCCAGACGGCTGGCGCAGTGGCGAAAGACTTGGGGCTGATCGAGCAGACGCTACGCAACTGGGTCAAGGCAGCCGATGCGGGGAAACTGAACGGAGCTGGCGGCAAGGTAGTGACACCTGAGCAGATGGAACTCTCCCGGCTGCGTGCCGAGAATATCCGGCTGAAGCGGGAGTGTGAAATTCTAAAAAAAGCGACGGCGTACTTCGCGAGAGAAACACTGTGAAGTACGCCTGGATAGACGCGCAACGCTGTGCCTTCGGGCTGGACGAGATGTGTGCGGTACTGGATGTCAGCGAGAGCGGCTATCGGTCATGGAAGCGTAGCGGCAGACCGCAACGGAAGCGCCTGACGGATGCGCAGATGCTTGCCCTGATCCAATCCATTCATGTGGAATTCAAAGGCGCCTATGGCAGCCCGCGCATGGTCAGGGAGCTTCGGCTGCGAGGCTTTCCGGCCAGCAAGGAACGGGTGGAACGTCTGAAGGCCAGAATGGCGAAAACTGCATTTTTAAAGGTTCCCGTATGCCATTTATACTAAAATCTATACAGAAAAAACGTGGCATCCGCCGTTATATTGGGCCAAAGCGAGTCATCTTGCTTTTGGGTTTCATTGCCTTCGTATTTTGGGCTTGGGATTATTATCGCACTGGCTCTCTCAGTCCAGTCATGATTGAACAATACCGTGACAATCACCCTGTGGGTGCGGTCATGCTGTTCATTCTGATTTATGCAGTATCAGTCATTGCTTCTGTGCCATCTCTTCCATTAAATCTTGCCGCTGGATTTTTTTGGGGCGGAGTGCTTGGTGGTGTTTATGCCACATTAGGTGTAACCATCGGTGGCTGGGTTTCATTTGCTGCGGCGAGATGGCTGATTGGTCAACCACTCGCGGAGAAATTTGATAACAAATGGGCATGCAAGGTGCAAAGCGGATTCGATCAGGGTGGTTGGAAGTTTGTTGCATTTGCACGAATCAACCCGATCATCCCGACAGGCCCCTTAAATTATCTGCTGGGTCTTACCTCGCTATCGAATAGAGGTTTCCTCTGGGCAACCTTTGTTTTCTTGCTGCCCCCCTCCATTGCGGTTGCCTACATCGGCGACACGCTTCAAACCTTTTCTACCCAGCAATCGGGTGTCAGCGAAATAGTCAGGGGCATCCTGATAGCCTCTGCTGCCGTGACCTTTTTGGTTGGGGTTAGGTTTGCCTTTAGTATTTTCAAGAAACGAACGGACAAATAATGAAAACAACTCTCCTGGTTATGACGCTCAATGAAGTCAATGGCATGAAGGCAATCATGCCGCAAGTCGATAGATCATGGGTGGATCAAATCATTGTTGTGGATGGCGGCTCTACCGACGGCACCATCGAGTGGGCAAAAGAGAATGGGTATGAGGTCTATGTGCAAAAGCAGAAGGGATTTCGCCATGCCTACACTGAAGTCTGGCCGCAGGTGATTGGTGATGTAGTCATTACCTTCAGTCCCGATGGGAATTCGGTACCTGAGCTAATCCCGCAGTTGATTGCAAAGATGAAGGAAGGATACGACATGGTCATTGCTTCGCGCTATCTGGGCGATGCTAAGAGCGAAGATGACGACATTGTCACGGGCTTTGGTAACTGGCTGTTCACCCGAACGGTAAACCTTCTCCACGGTGGCCATTACACCGATGTGATGGTGATCTATCGAGCCTATCGAAAGGCTATGGCCTATGAACTAGGGCTGGATCGAGAGGATGCTCATCATTTGCCTGAGAAGCTGTTTGGAACCAAGATCAGTTGGGAGCCGTTATTGTCTGTGAGGGCGGCCAAGGCGAAGCTAAAGCTGGCAGAAATTCCCGGTGATGAGCCGCCTCGGATTGGCGGAGAACGAAAGTTACAGGTGCTGCGCTGGGGAGCCGCCTACTACTTCCAGTTTATTAGGGAATTGTGGTTCTGGAAGCACTAGTGTCCGGTTAAATTGAGATGTGCCGACGGCAACGCCAACATTAATAAGGGTTCCAAGCGATTCATGGGTGTCCACGATTTGAATTTTAGGTTAAGAATTTGCGATCATTCCGGGTTTAGAGAGCTTGGGGTGACGTATGAACGTGGGCAAAACGCTGTTTGCGCAAGTCATGGAGTATGTGCCGTGGAAAACCTTCGGGCGCATCATCGACCGCCATGGCGGCGATGCGGGAGTGCGCACCTTGGACTGCGCCGATCTGTTTCGCGTGATGGCATTCTCGCAATTGACGTGGCGCGAGTCTTTGCGCGACATCGAGGTCTGCCTGGCATCCAATCAATCCAAGCTGTTTCACATGGGTTTGAGCAGCATACCCGCACGATCGACTCTCTCGGATGCGCTGAATCAGCGGGACTGGCACATTTATCACGCGCTTGCGATGCGCTTGATCGTGCGAGCCCGGAACCTCTACGCCGCAGAACCAACGGGACTGGAACTCGATGCGACGGTCTACGCGCTGGACTCGACCACCATCGACCTGTGTTTGAGCCTGTTCGATTGGGCGCCGTTTCGTACCACCAAGGCGGCGGTGAAGATGCACACGCTGCTGGACTTGCGTGGGGCGATCCCGGCCTTCATCCACATCAGCGATGGCAAGATGGGCGACGTCAAAGTGCTCGACATCTTGCTCATCGAAGCAGGGGCGTTCTATGTGATGGATCGGGGTTACGTGGACTTCGACCGGCTCTTCAAGATACATCAGGTCGGCGCGTTCTTTGTGACCCGCGCCAAACGCGGCATGGATGCCCATCGGGTTTACTCGACCAAGACCGACCGAAGCACCGGTGTAATCTGCGATCAGGCGATTCAGCTCAACGGGTTTTACGTGTCCAAGGACTACCCAGAGCATTTGCGGCGCATCCGATTCAAAGACCCCGATTCGGGCAAAACGTTGGTGTTTCTGACCAACAACACAACGCTGCCGCCGTTGACCATTGCCGCGCTGTACAAGAGCCGCTGGCAGGTAGAGCTGTTCTTCAAATGGATCAAGCAACACCTGCGCATCAAGCGCTTTTTGGGCACGAGCGAGAACGCGGTGAAGACGCAAATCTGGTGCGCCGTGTCCACTTACGTATTGATCGCTATCGTCAAAAAGGAGCTTCATCTCAATGCCTCGCTCTACACTTTGTTACAGATATTATCGGTCTCGATTTTC
>Ga0209343_10008207_pt1 | contig 12188 bp, 10 predicted proteins | sample RifCSPlowO2_02_FD_184026 | JGI IMG/M metagenome (GOLD analysis project Ga0209343, IMG submission 184026) | Groundwater microbial communities from Rifle, Colorado - Rifle CSP2_plank lowO2_0.2 (SPAdes) (version 2) | ecosystem: Environmental > Aquatic > Deep subsurface > Groundwater | place... | reverse complement strand
CGCCTGCCACGAGGGCAATTACGGGCTGACCAATATTCTCGCCGGCGCCCGTGTCGCGGAGAAGGCTGCCGCCGGAGCCGGGGCGGCCGTGGCTGGTCCGCGCGCGAACGCGAGCCCGGCACAGAATCCGCCGCCGGCCGACCATCCGGCGGTCACGGTACAGGGTCAGACCTACACGCCGCGGTCGATACTGGCACGCAACATGGGCACGCCGGAGGACCAGACGTCGCAGTTCCCGCCCCACAAGATCGTCGGCAACATCTACTACGTGGGGACGCGGACGCTCAGCTCCTTCCTCGTCGTGACACCGGAAGGACACATCCTCATCGACAGCACCTACGAGCGGAACGTGCGCACGATCGAGAAGTCGGTCACCGATCTGGGGTTCGCCTTCTCCGACGTCAAGATTCTGCTCGGGAGCCACGCGCACGGCGATCATCAGGAAGGCGACGCCCTGGTCAAGCAGCTGACCGGCGCCCAGGTGATGGCGATGGCCGAGGACGTGCCGGCGCTCCAGGTGATGAAGCCCGGCGGCAAGGAGCACCCGATCGACAGGCTCTTGCGCGACGGAGAGACCGTGTCGCTCGGCGGCACGACGCTCGTCGCCCATCTGACGCCGGGCCACACGCGCGGCTGCACGACCTGGACGACGACGGTGCAGGAGGGCGGAAGAACCTACCACGTGGTCTTCAGCTGCAGTCTGCGCGCCCCCGCCGTACTGACGCCCGCGATTGTCGCCGAGATGAACCGCTCGTTCAGACTCGTGCGCACGCTGCCGTGCGACGTACAGGTGGGAGACCACCCGGCCCAGTACAACATGCACGAGAAATACGCGAAGCTTCAGAAGGGCGGTCCGAACCCCTTCATCGACCCCGCCACCTGCACGCTCGAGGCGGACATCCAGGAGGCCATGTTCAAGGCGGTCCTGGCCGAACAGCCGCAAGCCGCTCGGCCATAGTTAGCGTCACGCCGCTGGCTCGACGCCAGGGCGTCATCGTGTCAAGCCGAGCACCTGTATCTGCCCGTATTGTCGAAAATGATGATCAAACGTGAACGCCCTCGACACGTGGCGGGTGTCGAGCACGGCGAATGAGATCGCGTCGCACAGCGTCCAGTCCTTGTCCGCGTGCCGAGCCAGGATCTCCTTCGCACGTTGTTCCTCCGCGGGCAATGCCCGCACGACGGGCAGTCCGCCGGTCAGGAGCCACTGGCGAGCGATGACCCTTCCCAGCTTGCGAACCAGGAGCGCGTGCGCTTCGACCTCGATGTAGTTGGTGACGAAGCTCGGTCGTGCCTCCGACGCGATCCGGCGCGCCGCGGCTACCGCTCGCGCGTGATCCGCATCGTCGGCGTCGAGCAGCGCCAGCACGGCACTCGAGTCCCAGAGAACGCCACGAGTCACGGGTCGAAAATGGCGTGCTTATCCCGGGCGCCAGGCGCCTTGCCACCACCACGGCCCGCGCCAGCGAGACGAAATAGCGGATGGTCGAGGGAAAAGGGAGGAATCCTCGCGGTCGAGGTGCGACGCGCTCGGATGTGAAGAGCCGTGGACGGAACGAGCCGGCGGCCGCCTCGACGAACACTCGGGAGCTCGCCCCGCTGAATCAGCCGCCACACTGTCGAGCGTGACACTCCGAGCGTGCGGCCCGCTTCGTCGACGGTGACCATCTCGCCAGCCATGACCAAATCGTATCACAACAATCTCATCATCTCAATCGTGTCATACACAGAAAGCATGGTCCGCTTCGCGGTCGCGAGGCGCGGTCCTACTCTGTTCTGAGCGCGACGATCGGTTCGAGGCGCGCCGCGCGCGCGGCCGGAATCACGCCCACCACGAGCCCGAGCAGCGCCGATCCGATCGGCCCGAGCAGCGCCGGACGCCACGAGACGACCAGGTCCCACGGTCCCAGGATCGCCGCGGCCCCGGCTGCGGCGACACCGATGCAGACGCCGGCGGTGCCGCCGACCGCCCCGAGAATCGCGGATTCCATGACGAACTGCCGCCGGATGTCGCGCCGCCGCGCTCCAAGCGCCCGGCGGAGGCCGATCTCACGGGTGCGCTCCCGCACCGAGATCAGCATCACCGCGACGATGCCGATGCCTCCCACGAGCGCCGCGAGGGCTGCCGCACCCATGGTGAGCCGGCGCATGGCTCGCGAGGCGCCCCGCTCCGTCCGCAGCAGCACCGCCTGGTTCTGAACGAGGAACGGTTCGGCCATCCCCGATCTGACGGCGAGACGGGCCCGCAAGATGTTCCGGACTTCATCCTCCAGCCGCTCGAGGTCGTCGCTGCTCCGTGATTGAATCAGCAGGGTGTGCACGTAGGGGATGTTGAGCACGCGTCGCAGCGCCGTGGTCAGCGGGACGACGACCTGGTCGTCATGGTCGACGCCTCCAGGGTCGGTTCCGAGCGGCCGCGTCACGCCAATCACCTCGAATGGAATGCTGCCGAGGCGAACCACGCGCCCGACCGGATCGACGGCCTGAAACAGATTCCGCGCCACGGTCGGGCCGAGGAGCACCACCCGTCGCTGCTCACGGTCGTCATCGTCGTCGAACAGACGACCCGAGCCCGCCTGGAGATTCCGCAGGCGCAATCCGGTGGTAGTGGTGCCGGTCAGAAGGGTTGCCGTGTTGAGGCCGCCGGCACGAACGACCATGGGTCGGGCGACGGCGGGCGCCACCGCGACGGCCAGCGTGCTTTCCGTCGCGATCCCGCCGGCGTCAGCGGCCCGCAGCACGGTGTGGATGGGTACCTGGCGGGGCCGGCCCAGCACGCGCGGTGCGGGCGCCGCGCTCACGATCAGGAGGTTCGTGCCCATCGATCGCATCCGCTCGAGCACCCGCCGTTCCGCGCCCTCGCTGACCGCGACCATGACGATGAGGGCGGCGACGCCGACGAGCAGGCCCGAGACGCTGAGCGCGGTCCGCAGCGGGTGGGCGGCCAGGAGCTGCACGGAGAGGAGCAGGCTGCGAACGAACCGACGGCGAGGTCGCGTGCCCCTCATGCGCGGCCGCCGGAGCCTGGCGCGCGGGACACGCCAGCCCCGGCCGGGCTCGACGGGACGATGCAGCCGGCGTCGAGGACAAGCGTGCGATCCGCACACGACGCGACGCCTGTGTCGTGGGTAATCAGCACGATCGTCCGCCCCTCAGCGATGAGGCGCCGAAAGATGTCGAGGATCTCTTTTCCGGCCTGCGCGTCGAGGTTGCCCGTCGGCTCGTCTGCCAGGATGAGAGCGGGAGAGTTGATCAGCGCTCGGGCGATGGCCACACGCTGCTGCTCACCGCCCGACAGCTCACCCGGCAGATGATGCGCGCGATGCGACAATCCCACGGACGCCAGGGCCTGCTCCGCCCTCGTCGCGCCGGCGTCGGACTCGTCGTCGCAGTACAGCAGCGGCAGCATGACGTTGCGCAGCGCGGAGGCGCGCTCCAGCAGGTGGAACTGCTGAAAGACGAACCCGATCTTCCGGTTCCGCGCCGCAGAGAGGGCGTCGTCGTCGGCGGTGGAGAAGTCGGCGCCGTCCAGCCGATACCGTCCGCCATCAGGGCGATCCAGCAGCCCGAGAATGTTGAGGAGCGTCGATTTGCCGGATCCCGAGCGCCCCATCACGGCGACGAACTCTCCGCGTGCGGCCTGGAAGCTCACGCCTTTGAGCACCTCGGTGACGGCCGATCCCTTCCGGTAACTCTTCGTCAGGCCCTCAACCTCGATCATCATGATCGCGTCTCGCTCACGCGGATCAGGCCGCCGTCTGGCGAAGCGTTGTCGCCGGCTCGAGCCGCGCGGCCTTGCCGGCCGGATGGAGACCGAACAACAGCCCGATCAGCGCGCACGATCCCAGGGCGACCGCGAACGGCACCCAGGTAATCTGGCTGCTGGCGACGCCCGCGGCCGCGAGCCCGAGCGCGACGGCCACTCCCGCCGTCACGCCGAGAACCCCGCCCCCGAGCGCGACGAGCAGCGATTCCAGCAGAAATTGGCGCTGGATGTCCGATGATCGCGCCCCCATCGCCCGGCGCAGCCCGATCTCGTGGGCGCGCTGGGACACAGCGGCCAACATCAGGTTCATGATCATCAGGCCGCCTGCCAGCAGCGCGATGATCGCGACGGCCATCGACAGCGCGAACAGCGTCGATGACGTCTCGAGCGACGCGTTCTCGAGGTCCTCCGCCCCGCGGACGAAGAAGTCGTCCTGCTCGCCGGGCGCAATGGCGTGTCGAACCCGGAGGAGGTTCCGGACCCTTTCAGCCGTCTCCAACATGGCACCGACGTCCGACACCTGGATCACGATCTGCTCGAGATAGGGCCGGTTGAACATCCGGCGCGACGAGGTGGCGAACGGCACGACGATGCGGTCGTCCCAGTCGTCGCCGCCGGCATTCACGCCCATCTCGATCATGACGCCCTTGACGGTAAACGGGTCGTTCCCGATGCGAACCGTGCGGCCGACCGCTCCGCCTTCCGGAAACAGCGCGCGTGCCACCTTGGCGCCCAGCATGACGACGCGCGCCATCGCGTCCATGTCGCGCTCCGAGAGGAATGCGCCTTCAGCCGTGTCTCTGTGGCGAATATCCATCCAGTTCGGTTCGACGCCGAAGGCGCGGGTTGTCGCGGAGCGGTCTTCGTAGACCACCGTGACGTCACGCTGGTTCTGCACCGCGCTCACCAGCCTGACGCCGGGAATCTCCGCCTCGATGGCGCGGGCGTCGGCTTCGACGAGCACGGCCAGGCCGCGATCGGCCTGGGGCGCGAAGACCTGCACCTCGCCGCCGGCCCGCACCATCAGCATGTCCAGGCCGTGCTTCGCCACGAGGTCCATAATCCGCCGCTCGGTTCCCTGACCGATCACGATGGCGGCGGACAGCACGGCGACGCCGACGGCGACACCGAGCATCATCAGGAACGTGCGCTGCGTGTGTGCGCGCAGGGAGGCGAAGACGTCCGTTGCGATACGCTGCGATCGAGTCATCGCGTAGCCTCCTCTGGTGCGGTGCCGGCGTTCAGCAGGACGCGGTCGCCTGCGGCCAGCCCCTCCACGATCTCCACCCACGCCCCGTCACGCCAGCCGGCGCGGACCGCTCGCGCGGCGCTTCGATTTCCGTCCTGAACGTAGACCACGTTTCGACCGTCCTCCCGCCGGACGGCCCGGGCCGGCACCGCCAGCACGCGGCGTTCCTCGAGCTGGATGCGGACGTTGGCTGTCATCTCGGGACGAAGCCGGCCTCCGTAGCCCCCCAGGATCGCGACGGCCACGATGTACTTCACGACGTTGTCCTGGATGGTTGCGCTCGGATAGATGGCCGCCACGCGACCCTTGAAGTCCTGCGCCGGGAAGGCATCAACCGTGAAGACCACCGACTGGCCCGGCGCGATCTTGCCGATGTCGACTTCGTCCACGTACGCGTTCAGCTGCAGGCGATCGAGGTCGACAATCGTCACGAACGTCGGTGCGCTGAGGCCCGCCGCAACGGTTTCGCCTTCCTGTGTCGCGACCGACGAGACGATGCCGGGGATGGGCGAGCGGAGCACGGTGAACGCGCGGTCCACGAACGCGCTCTCGAGGGTGGCGCGGGCGCGCTCCACATCGGCCGCCGCCTGCTTGCGGCCCTCCGCGCTTCCGGTCCGCACGACTTCGAGCGTGCGCCGGGCCGATTCCAGCTGGGCCTGCGCGGCCAGGTGCTGCTCGCGCGCGGCCTCGGCCGCGGCGCGCGGCGCGAGGAGCCGCTCGAGCAGCGCTTGCTGCCGCTGCCATTCCTGCTCCGCAAACGTGGCTTCAGCGCCGAAGCGAGTGACGTCGGCCTGGGCGCGCGCCTCTTCTTCGGGTGCGAGCGTGTCGAAGGCGGCCAGCTTCGCCTCGGCCAGTTTCAGTTCGGCGCGCCGCTGGCCGATGAGCGCGTCCAGTTCCGCCGTCTCGAGCTCCGCGAGCACCTGACCCCTGCCGACGCGGTCGCCGATGTTGGCGCGGAGCCGCCAGACGCGCCCGGAGATGCGGGACCCCACGCGCACTTCCGCGCCGATCTGCGGCTTCACGGCCCCAAGCGCCGACACGGTCGCCGTAAAGGTCCGCGGGGCCACCGTGACCGCTTCGTCTGATCCGATCGCGTCGGCGGCGGTCCCCGCGCGCAGCCAGGCCAGCAGCGCCACAGCGACGATGCAGGCGGCGGCGACGGGGACCCACACCCGAGATCTCAGCACGGCGCTTGAGAACCTTTCGACAGCTGAATGCGGGCGGCGGGGCGGAACGGCCCCCATTATAGACAGAATGGATCGTAATTGGAGGCGGCGGGAGTCGAACCTGATTTCGCTGTGCCGAAGCCAGTCTACGGCGAATGTCGGAACCCGGGGTCGGATAAGGGGGCGCCCGTGGGCCGATGACCGCAGCCAATCGCGATCAATACCAACTCGGCTTCTTGGGATTGGGCGGCCACACCGGCACTTCCGGTACGAAATTATTGTGATTCGGCATCTGGATCTTCGGCAAGCTCTGGGCGTCCATGACGTCGGACTCCTGGACGATGCCGTTCTTATAGAGCAGAAACGCGGTCACCGCGTAGACTTCGTCGGGGCTCAGCGACCCGCCTTTATTGGCGGGCATGGCACGGTTGATGTAGTCCCACACGGTCGTCGCATATGCCCAGTAGGCGATCGGGTGCCCCTCGTTATCTTTGAACGTTCCGCGGTGAGGGTTGTCGGGACTGCCCGTCACCAACTTGTTGGCGACCCCTCCTTGCCCGTCCCGCCCATGGCAGGCCGAGCACTGCTTGGCATAGAGCTCCGCACCTTCCTTGGCGGTTCCCCGTCCAGGAGGAAGTTCCTTCCCCTCCGGGCCGACGATTATGCCCAGGCTCCGGATCTCTTCCTCGCTCGGGGTCTTGCCCACATTGCTATAGGTGCGCGATTGTGCCAGCCCCGCCACCGGGGCCGCCAGGATGATCAACGGCACGAGGAAATTAAGCGAATAGCGCATCGGTTATGCTCCCATCGCTGGCTATCTTCCAGGGTTGAATCGCGTTCCAATGGAAGGTGGAGTTGGTTGGCTCCAGACGGTCTTTTTCGGAGCGGCCCCAGTTTCGATTCATCTCCGCGAGCGTCGGTTGCACTTCGCCCCGATCGTCGGTGCACCGGGATTGGAGCACCGTCTCTTCCCCGTTCCATGTCCAGTCGAAATTGAACCGGGTATGCGCCATCGGAAGCACCGGATCCTGGATTTTTGCTTCCTTCCAGGTTTTGCCGCCATCGACGGATACGTCTACCTTACGGACCTTGCCCCAACCCGACCACGCCAGCCCGGTAATCTCGTAATAGCCGGGTCCGGGCAGCTGTTGTCCCGCCGAGGGGCGCGTGATCACCGACTTCGGCGGCCACACGAAATTGTACCAGCGCGATTTGTTGTCCAGATCTGCCCGCGGGACGCTGTGGTGGACGCTTTGATCCCAAGTCATGTAAGGTCGATCCACCACCATGATTCGCCTGAGCCACTTGACGCTATGGTTGGCTCCAAAGCCGGGGACGAACATCCTCGCCGGGAACCCCTGCTCCGGTCTCAACGGCTCGCCGTTTTGCATGTAGGCCACTAAAACATCGTCGTTGGCCTTGGTCAAAGGGATGGAATACGTGTATTTACTTCCGTCCGACCCCTCGGCAACCAGCCAACTTGCCTCTTTCGTCACGCCGACCTCTTTTAACAGCACCGACATCGGTACCCCGGCCCATTCGCTGCAACTCATGATGCCGTGAGTGTACTGGACCGTCACGGGAGTCGACCCCGGCTTGCTGACGTGGCGCCGCGGGGAGCTGTTACCCAGGCACTCGAGGAAACGGATCTTGGATACCGAAGGCAGGCGCTTCAGATCCTCCAGGCTCAACATCAGAGGGCGATCCACCATGCCGTGGATGGTGAGGCGGTACTTGGCGGGATCGATATCCGGCAGGCGGGAGTGAGCCTGCATAAAGTGGAGCGACGCCGGCGTGATGATGCCGACAGATTCCGCAAGCGGAGTGTAGTAGGTCGTATGCGTAATCGACCGCGTGACTCCTCGTCCCGCCGGCGCCGCCAAATGCGAGGGCTCGCCGTGGGCATGCGTGTCTTTGGGTGGCCCTTCAGAGACGGCCGACTGGCCGCTCGCGACCCGTGCCGCTCCTGCGCCCAAACCAGCCAATGCAGCACTCTTCAGGAACTGCCGCCGGCCAGACCGATTGGAACCCATGATGACCTCCCCTAACTCTTAAATTTCCGGTTTGGGCTTTGCCTTGGCCTCATTGTCTTGGGCGACCGCTGCCGACAGGCGGTATGAGCGGCTTCCCCCCTCACGACAGCGCGGCCAGGCCCCGTCTGCGGCCGATTATCGCCAAATAGGCGGGCCAATACCAAAGAAAAATTACCGTCGGACCCCCGCGCCAAGAGCGCTGCACTGGACCGCCGAACGCGGAGACCTACGAGAGCAGGACCGGGATCTGCCGCGCGTCCGGCAACGCGTCCATCCCCAAAACCGCGTCGCGGAGCGCCGCCACCTTGGCCGGCGACAAGACCTTTTGCGCCAGCGTTTCGTATTTGCCCACGACCTCGGCATCGCTGGCAAACCGCCGCTCGCTGCCGCGCGGCGCCTCGACGGTCTCCGTCAGCGGCGTCTCGCCCTTCAGGAACAGCTCCACCCGCACCATGTGGCGATAGACGGCGCCTCGCGCCGTGATGGCGGGATCCTCTACGACGCGTACCCGCCCGGCCAGCGCCAAGCGCGCCGGGTCGACAATCTGCGCGGCATCGAACTGATCCACGAAGACCTCGCCGGCACAGATCAGCGTGGCCACGCAGAACGGCAGGTTCAACTGCGCGGCGGTGATCCCATCGGGCACGTACGGCCATCCGACGTGCTCGACCGTGGCCCGGGAACCGTGCACGACGATGCGGTCGACCTCGCCTGACGAAAACGGACGCCGCGCCCGCATGGATCGAATCGCATCGAGCGTGGTGTGGTTGCTGCCGACGCACGAGTAGAACTTGAGCGAAATCTCCATCGTTTCGAAGCGGGTGCCGAGCCCGGACGTCAGCGCCTCCAGGTTGAAGCGGTCGCTGGAGCGGGAGAACGTGGTGCAGAAGCCTCCATAGGGCCTCTCGAACACATCCTTGATGCCCGTGAATCCTTCAGCCGCGAGCAGCGCGCCATAGAGCCCGCTCTGGCTCGACCGGCCCGCGTGCATCCGCTTGACCATCGATCCAAACTGCGCCGCCATCAGACCGGCCGCCTGCGTTCCCGCAATGCCGAGGGCATGAACGGTCTGGTCCGTCGAGAGTCCCAGCGCACGCGCCGCGCCGGCCGCCGACGCGAAGGTACCGACCGTCGCACCCGAGTGCCACCCTTGCGCAATGTGCTCCGGTCCCATGCACAGGCCGACCCGCGGCCCGACCTCGTAACCGGCAACGGCCGCGGTGAGGATATCGCGGCCGGTCAGTCCCGGCCTGATCTCCGCGATGGCTAGAAGGGACGGCAGCGTCACCGCACCCACGTGCAGCACGCCGACTCGGTGCACATCGTCAAGCTCGAATCCCTGGATGAGCGTGCCGTTGACAAGCGCCGCATGGGGCGCCGAGAGCCGCTGCGACGTGCCCCAGACGCTGCATGCCGGCGTCGAATCCACCCGTGCCAGGGTGCGCATGAGGATCTGGCTCCATTCCAGGTCGGCGCTGTACAGCGCGCACCCGAGCGAGTCCAGTATCAGCAGCTTGAGGCGCTCGATCACGTCCGACGGGATCTGTTCGAAGCGCAGCGTCGAGACGAAGGCCGCGACGTCTCGCGTGTATCGGCTGTCGCGGGCGGGGGCGCCGGCTGATCCCATGTCGCGGGATATCTTAGTGCCGACGCGAGCCGGAATCTTCTTGTGCTATCGTGGCCCGCGGCACGTGGGCCAGCAGCGTGAAGTCGACGGGTCCCCTGGAGGGTCTGAACGGGTGGTCAAGGCGACGGTGCTCGTGGTCGCGGTGACGGCGTCGGCCCTGCTCCACGTGTCGTGCCGCAATCCGTCTTCAGGGGGACGATATCCGGCCAGGCCGATCGAGTTCATCGTTGCCGGCGGACCCGGGGGCGGGCTCGATATCACCGCCCGAACAGTGGACGAGGTCGGCCGGCGGGAGCGGTTGGGCGCCACGTTCCTGATTGCCAACCGGGACGGGGGCGGCGGCAACGTCGCCAGGGCCTATCTCGGGTCGAGGAAGGGCGACGACCACGTGCTGCTGTGCGAGTCCAACCGCGTGTGGCTCAGCGAGCTGATGGGCACCACGACGGAGGGTATCGAGTCCACCACCCCGCTGGCGCGGCTGACCAGTGACGCCCTTGTGTGGGCGGTGCGAGCCGATTCGAAGTTCCAGAACGCTCAGAGTGTGATTGACGCCGTGAAGCGGGATCCGGATGCGGTCGCGTTCGGCGTCGGCACGATTCCGAGCGACGACCAGTTCAATATCCTGCGTCCCCTCCGAGCGTCCGGGGTCGACATCTCGACGTTGAAGCTGGCGGCGTTTCGAAGCGGCGGCGACCTCATGACCAACCTGCTCGGCGGGCATGTGGACGTGGTCTCGGCCAGCTTCTCCGAGGCGGAAGGTCAGGCTGCGGCCGGCAGGGTCAGGATGCTGGCCACCGCGTCGGCCGTTCGGATGGCGGGCGCGATGGGGAGCCAGGTGCCGACCTGGCGCGAGCTCGGCCTCGACGTGGCGGTCACGCACTGGCGCGGCGTCTTCGGTCCTCCGGGCATGTCGCCCGAAGCGGTACGTTACTGGGACGACTATTTCTCGACGCTGGTCAAGACCGATGCGTGGAAGGCCGCGCTGGCGCGGATCGGACAGGAAGACGCGTATCTCGGCTCCGAGGCGTTCAAGACCGCGCTCGTCGCCGAGCGCGAGTTGAACAAGCCGTTCGTCGCCACGTTTGCGAGCCAGGATTCGAAGTGAGGCAGGCGGAAAAGGCCTTCACCTGGACCATCCTGGCCTTCTGCGTGGCCTACGCGCTGGACGCCACGGCCATCGACATGCGTCTGGGGCAACAGATCAGCGCCGCGGCCTTTCCGTTGGCAGCCGCGGTCTTCACGGCCGTTTCGTCCGTCATGCTTCTCGTCTCTTTGCGACGAGCGAGGGATCACGATCGGCCCGCTGACATCGGACGGACCGAGGTCTTCTTCACGGCCATGGGATTCGCCTACTGGTTGTCGCTGCCGTGGCTCGGCTATGTCGTGGCGACGGCCCTCTTCCTGCTGGTGGGCACGCTCTCTCTCGGCGAGCGCGTCTCACTGCGTCCGTTCGCGGTCTCGATTGGCACGGCGGCGGTCCTCTGGGTCGTGTTCGTGCTCCTGCTCGGCGTGCCGCTTCCAGACCCGCCATTCGGTTTCGACTGACGCGCGTGACCGGCAGTCTGCACCTGCTCCTCGAGGGGTTCGCCGGCGCCCTGTCACTTCCCAACCTGGCATCCGCGCTTGCCGGCGCCGTTCTTGGGACGGTCGTCGGCGTGCTCCCCGGCATCGGTCCCTCGACGACCGTGGCGCTGCTCATCCCGATCGCGTTCAGGATGTCCCCGGATTCGGCCCTCATCATGATGATGGCCGTGTACTGCGGCGCCATGTACGGCGGATCGCTCACCTCGGTGCTCCTGAAGGTGCCCGGCGAGGCGTCATCGGTGATGACGGCGATCGACGGACACGAAATGGCCAAGCAGGGCCGCGCAGGGTCGGCGCTCGCCATCTCAGCGATCGGCTCCTGGATCGGCGGCACGTTCTCCGTGATCGGCCTGATGCTGCTGGCCCCTCCGCTCGCCGAGTTCGCGCTGAAATTCGGGCCCGCCGAGTACTTCGGGGTCATGGCCGGTGCGCTGCTGTTCTCGCTGACGCTGGTCGGTGGCTCGCCCGCCAAGGCCGCTGTGTCGGCAGGCGTCGGTCTGATGCTGTCGACGGTGGGCACGGATCTTCAGACCGGGGTGAGCCGGTTCACCTTAGGGCTGCCCGACCTGCTCAACGGCATCGAGATCCTCACGCTCATCGTCGGCGTATTCGGCGTGGGAGAGGTGCTCTGGTACTTTCGAGAGGCGCGCCAGCAGACGCTGGAGCGGCTGCCGCTCGAGGGAACCTTGTGGCCCTCGCCACAGGAGTTCAGGGACTCGGCCTGGCCGATCGCGCGCTCATCGGTCATCGGCTTCGTGGCGGG
>Ga0209343_10008204_pt1 | contig 12190 bp, 10 predicted proteins | sample RifCSPlowO2_02_FD_184026 | JGI IMG/M metagenome (GOLD analysis project Ga0209343, IMG submission 184026) | Groundwater microbial communities from Rifle, Colorado - Rifle CSP2_plank lowO2_0.2 (SPAdes) (version 2) | ecosystem: Environmental > Aquatic > Deep subsurface > Groundwater | place... | reverse complement strand
AACTCTCTCCAGTCTCGCATTGGTTATTGCCACAAACAGAAGTAGGAGGCACTTCTATACATTCATTATAACCCTGAATTCCCAAGAAATCCTTAATACCACATAATAATTTTTTGAAAAAACTAACTTCAGATTTTACTTTCTGTACTTCTTCTTCCAAAGACTTAATATCTGTTTTCAATTCTTGTACCTCTCCTTCTAAAAATATGCATTTTCCAACAGAGCATTCATTACTTTTACATTCAAAATTATTCTCGCAACTACTATCTAAATTTTTTTGCGATTTAATTGTTTTATTAACATCACAATAACTCGGTTCATTATCTTTGACAATTCTTATTCCGATGCTGTAACAACTATTTCCAAACAAACAACCACTACACCCATTACTACTAACTCCGCATCCCTCATTAATGATTCCATTGCAATTATCATCTATATTGTTATAACATACTTCATTTTTTCCAGGATTTACTTCATTATTATTATCATTACAGTCAACAGCCCCGCAACTGCCTCCATTTGAATTATAATTATCATTATCATTATCAATACAAGTCACAGGACAACTTCCACAATCTTGCGAACAAGAAGAACAAGATTCACCGGTTTCACATTGGTTATTTCCACAGCTAGGAGTTGGCGGAGGACATTCACCGCAATCTATTATAGTACCACATCCATTATCCCATGTTCCACATGTTTTTCCAAGCTCACTACATGTTTGAGATATGCATGGAGGTTTTTGAGTGTCTTGGCTAACAACATTCCATGTTCCAAAATTTTTCAATAAATTATCGTTATAATTGCTATTGTTAATATCACTAACATACAGTTCAACAGAGTAATTTCCAGTAAAATTTTCTTTAAAAGTAACTGGCCACCTAACCTTTAATTTGTCTTTGTCTATATTTTCAACAACAATTCTAGAAACATTAATTTCCACATATGAACTTTCAAGCAAATTATTAGAACCAGGAATATATCCTCCTATCCATGGAGAACTACCACTATTATCTCTTACATAAACTTTATTTTCAACTTTAGAGTATCTTAAAACAACTCTTTTTTTATTGCCATCTTTTCCAAGAAATCGTACTCTTGTCTCATATATGTTATCATACCCATCACTATCAATATATAATGCAACAAAAGCCTCTCTCACTCCAACTTTTGAGGACGAGTTCACAGGAGAAATTCTAATACCATAAGGTTCAGCAGCATAAATTACATTCGTTAAAACAATAATTAAAAATAAACCTAATACTATAAACACGCCTCTTTTCATAATATACTAACATAAGGAGAGTTTTTAAATATTTCTGGCACTAAACTTTTTGTGCTTTGCACGAGGGACTTTGGTGGTTTTTATAATCAAAAAGATTTATTGGAAATTATTTAAGAAACAATCAATTTTCAGAAGCTAATCTTCTAGATTTGTATTCTCTATGAATATCTCTATAATATTCAAATACTGCATGTTTTTCAAAATTAGGTATTAACAAATAAACACAATCATCTCTCCAATCATCACGAGTTTCAACTCTTCTAGCTGACCATTCATACTCTTCAGGAATATTTTTTCTATCTACAGATTGAACTTCTTCAGGATTTACTAAAGGATACAAATGCCCCCTTTTATCTGCTTCAATACTTTTAAGAATATCTTCTAAACTAATTCCTGCAACATATCCTTTATCTCCAAGTTTTGCAAATACAATGCCATTGCTCTGGCTATTCTTCTGACCATTTCTATAGCCATTATTTTCTGCCATTATCTTTAGAGTTATAAAAAGTATTTAAAAATTTCAAGAAATTATTTTGTAGATTATTCTATATGCTATTACATTTGGAGTTCATTCAATGACATTTACGTGATATTCTATTTGTTTACACCGAGTATTTTGAGGTTTGAGTCTATATTGTTCCATGCAAACAAAATCAAAAGAGATTACATAGGTTTATATACCCATGATACGCTTTAAATTTAGTATATGGAAGATTTCTATGTATAGAATTATATAATTCGATTGATTAGAACTATGTTCTAACAAATTAAATTTCAATGGAGGATAAAATGGATGGAAAAGTTAAGTGGTTTAACAAACTTAAAGAATACGGCTTTATTAGTGGCACAGATGGAAAAGACTATTTTGTTCATTCCAAGGATCTTGTAGAAGGAACACAGCTTGAAGAAGGCAATGATGTCATATTTGAACCAACTGAAGGCGATAAAGGGTTGAAAGCTACAAAAGTCGCAATTAAAAAAGCTTAAACAGATTTTTTATAGAGAACTTTCAATAATTGACATTTCCGAAGACTTCATTTTCTATGAAAATGAATGGATTAGGAATTTTAATTCCTAAGGAAATCTACTCAAAGTTCTTCTTAGAGAATTTTGAAAAACTCTTAAAAACAAAATACTCTATAAGTTTATAATATTTAATAATGGCATTTAGAAATTTAGGAATAAAGGAAGAAGTTATCAAAGTTATAGAAGAAGAAAATTTTGAAAAACCTTTTGAAATACAAGAGAAAGCTATTCCGTTTGTCTTGGATGGAAAGGACGTTATAGCACAGGCTGCAACAGGAAGCGGAAAAACTCTAGCTTTTGGAGCAGGAATCATACATATTTGCAAGCGTGAAGAAAAAATTCAAGCCCTGGTATTGGTTCCAACAAGAGAGCTTGCAGAACAAGTTGCAGGAAGCATGAAAAAATTTTCTAAATATAATTTTTTAAAAACAACTGTTGTTTATGGTGGGGTTGGTATGGCAGCGCAAATTAAAAATTTAAAAAATGCGGACATTGTTGTTGGAACTCCAGGAAGAATTCTAGATTATATTACGAGAAGAATAATTGATTTGAAATTTTTGAAGGTTTTAGTACTAGATGAATCAGATAGAATGTTAGATATGGGATTTATAAGAGATGTGGAAAGAATAATAAAAGCTTGTCCTATAAACAGGCAGACATTAATGTTTTCTGCTACAATCTCTCCAGAAATCACACACTTGGCTAAAAAATATATGATTAATCCTATGAAAGTTTCTGTTGAATCTTATGTTGATCCAAGCAACTTAAGGCAATTTTTTTATGATGTTAATGAAAGAGAAAAATTTTCTCTTCTTGCTCATTTATTGAAAAATGAAGATTCTGAACTAACAATGGTTTTCTGCGCAACAAGAAGAAGAGTAGATATTATAGCAAAAAAATTAGATTCTCAAGGAATCGATATATTGGCTATACACGGGGGATTTCCCCAAAATAGAAGGTTAAGAATAATGGAAGAGTTCCAAAATAAAAAAATAAGGATTTTAGTATGCACAGATGTTGCAGCAAGAGGACTGGATATTAAAGGAGTTTCTCATGTCTATAATTATGACATACCGAATGAAAGTAAAGATTATATTCATAGAATAGGAAGAACAGCAAGAGCAGGAGAAAAAGGAAAAGCAATTAGTCTCGTTTCTAATAGGGATGGAAAAAATTTTGAGAATATTTTAAGAAATCCTAAACTATCGATCAAGAAAGAAACTCTTCCTGAATTTGAAAGATTATCAATTGAAACTAAAGTACATGATTCACACAGAAAATCTGTAGGCAGAAGAAATTTTAGAAGAGAAAGGAGCATTTATGGGGGAAGAGTTAATTTTGGAAGAAGAAAAGGAAGATTTAATAGAAGTTATGGAAATCATAATAGAGATAAAAGAACATTAGGAAGAAAGTATGATTCTGGAAGAAGAGATAATTGGAAAAGGAGATAGTGTAGGGAATCTTATTACAACTTTCATCTATATTTTATTATAGTCAATGACATTTTAAATTGAGCATATATGTCTTGACTATCAAGGGAAAAACATAGTAGTCTGCTCAATTATTTATGTTTTTCACTATAGTTCTAAATAAAAGTTTTAATTTTCCTTCCTTATTCCTTCTATAATATTTTCCAGCTCCAAGTCCATATTTAACTATCATCTTTTTAGAACCTAATGCTTTCCAATTACCAGTACATCTCTTAGAATCTACAAAATTATATTCAAAATATGTATCTCTTAAGGTAGAAATTTCTCCAGGAGGAATAAATTTATCATAAGAAACGTATAAATCTCCTGTATGTAAATTTTCTCTTGTTGGAGATTCTACTCTATCCATTTTTTAGATATTTTTACATATACCAATCATGAGGAAATTTTTCTTGAAGCTCATTTCTAGCTTTTTTCATTTTTATAAGATTCTTTATACCCATTGCTGATAAGAATAATCCGACTAATGTTGATGGATAAATTATATAATTTCTCATTTGATTAATAAATCCAATTTTATCTCTCTGATAACTTTTATATTCTAGATTATTCAATATTTTATTTGATTGTTGCTGTATGTCTGAAATTGATTCTGATAATTCGACCCTATATTCATCAACTACCTTCTCTAGTGATTTTGATTGTTCATTTTTATAAGGAGGATTAGCAATTTGAGTTAATGAATTATATTCATCATTTAGTTTTTGTATATATAATTGTATATTATCATAATCTCGAACAATTTTTAGTTTAGATGGATAATTTTCTATAGCATATAATGACGCATATATTGATACAAGAGTAAGACTCGCAGCAATAACATATTTCGCACATCTTTTTCTGAATTTTTCTACTTTATTTTTCAAATTTTTTTTATCGAGATTTTTTTCTTCTAATTCAATATTGATTTCATCTTCCATTTTTACTTATATTGATAATAACTTTTTTTTATCTATCAACTCTAACAATAGGAGTTCCTTCGACTGCATAAAAAATTCCATCATGAGTTAATATAATTGTTCTTACATCAACTAATCCATCATATGTTTTTCCTATTTCTCTTTTAATTTTAGTTAGAAAATGTTCAGGATTCTTTCCTGTCGTATCACTATTATAAAATTTAGTAATATAATATAATTCTATGGCACACCTAAACCTATCGGGATAGTGTTGTCGACTATCTAACTGTTCATGTAGTTCTCTTAAGCTTCCACGATACAATATTATTTCATCAAGATTTTTTTCTTCTGGCATTTTTTATTTTAGTTGGTAATTTTAGTTTTTTCTAAATTTATAAACTTTATGATAGTCATCCGTATTAAATAAATTATTTTCTGATAATATCCCTTCTTTTAATAAAGGTGATAAATCAATTACAATTCCTTCTAATTTAGGATGTAAATGTGTTCGTTTCACTGCTTCTCTTATTTTTCCAGGTTTAGATGCAACGAGAATTTTTGGTTCAATACCTTCACACATTATTTCATACGTTCCATCATCACATTTTCGTGCAAATGCATAGTATTTTCTATCCATTTTATTCTCAATAATTAACAAAGTAATAGATTTATTTAAACATATCTGCATTCAGGGTCATGTTCTCTTTCATCGTCGTCAAATCTGTTTACACATCCTAAATCATCTTCATCTATCTTACCATCTTTATCATTGTCTATTCCATCAGAACATTGAGGAACTCTAAATGTCTTTAGCTCAACCTCGCATGGAAGTCTGTTATCTCTATTACCACTATTACCACTATTATCAAAATAGTTATTGCTTCCAGATTCTAAAATATGTATATATAATCTTGTAGCTCCTTGAGGAATTAAAATGCCTTTATCAAATGAATTTCCTGTGTTAAAAGTATCAATTGTCAAAGGATAACGTGCAACTGTGTTTTTGTTATTATCACTAAATGTCCCATAAGTATCTTTTTTGCATGAAGAAGGTAATTCATCTTTCCCATTGTGAATTCTATGAGAATAACTGCCAGTAATAGCTGCTACTTTTACCAGTTGTCCTGGCGTTAGCCCTGAAATCGCAAGTGTAGGAGCTTTTGCATCACCATTCGTTACATGCTCCCAAGGTCCTTGATTACCTTTGAATTGAGCACTAAAACTTTTTAATAAAACATTATCAAATAACTCCACTAAATCATCAACCTTTCCATCTCCATCATTATCAATTCCATCATCACAAATTTCTGTAATGCATTGGCCATTAAAACAACCATTAGGACAATCATTAACAAGTTTAACTTTAACATCAGAGTTGCAACTGCTATTGATGTTTCCAGCATTTAAACACATATATTCTTTATAATGTTGATATAAATCTCCATCTTTGCAAAATTTCTCTCCAGTATAATCATTTGTCCCGCAATCAGGATTTGAATTGCATTGTACTTGGATACATTCTCCTTCATAACAAGCTTTGTCAGAACATTCTTCTTTTTTAATATCCTTGTTTATCTCTCTGCAAAAACTGTCTTTTGTTCCTGGATTCTTGCATTCAAACTTAACAGTATTTTGATACACATCTCCTTCTTTGCAAAAGTTATCACTTGAGTGATCAATTCCACAATCACTATCTTTAAAACAAAAAATATTCTCATAAAAACAAAAACTATCAGGAGTATCAGGATTAACGCAACTATCAGCAGTCTTGTTATTATTATCATTGCAGTCATTATCTGTTTTACATTCTATAATTTCATACCTGCAAAAACTGTCTTTTGTTCCTGGATTAACACAACTATCTTTTGTGTAATCATTATTATCATTACAATCGCTATCTTTGTTACATATAATTTTATTTACATTGATATTAATAACAATTTCAGTATCTGCTTCAGGATTTCCAGGAAGAGAATGATCTACTTTAGCTAAATGAGCTCTTATTCTATGAGTTCCATCAGGGACATTGTTTAATCTTATGGTGTTTTCATTTATCCAGGTTGCAAACACTGTTGTTCCTGGCTCAAGATTTAATTCAACTATTTTATTATTTCCGTTATAAAACATTAAATGATCAGAAAAACTAAGGCCAGGAATATTATCAATGTGGAAGTGAACATGTGTTTCTCCTTTTCCTCCGACATTCCAGTTCATAGCTTGAAATGTAACAGTAACATCTTCAGTTGTAATAACTGAATTATTTAATGGAGAAAGTATTTTAATAGAAGGAATTGTTGTAATACACTTTCCACTCAAGCATCCATTAGCACAGGTTTCTATTAAGCTAGATGTTAGGTCAGAGCTGCACGAACTTGTAGAAGTTCCAGGATTCTTGCATTCAAATGTTTTGAAATCTCTGTATACATTTCCATTTTTACAGTAATTCCCTCCTACAAAACCATCAGTTCCGCAATCACTGTCTTTTAAACACATAACAGGTAAACATGCTCCATTTGTACACACTTCATTACTATTACATGATTCTACTAATAGAGGATCTACTTGCGAATTGCAACTGCTTTGAGGAGTATTAGGATTTAAGCAGCTAAATACTTTATAATTCTGATAAACATCATTATTCTTGCAAAATTTGTCTCCTATAAATTTATCTGTTCCGCAATCACTATTCTTGCTACAAAAAGCATGAAATTCCATGCAAGAACCATCAGTGCATACTTGATTAGCTGTGCATTGCTCAATTAATTTTTTACTTGCATTAGATTCACAATAACTATTGCTTTTTCCAGGATTAAGACAGTTATATTCTTTATAGTCTCTATAAACCGTCTTATTACTGCAATAATTATTTCCTACATAACCATCAGTCCCACAATCAGAATCTTTAGAGCAAGTAACTGGAACACATTGTCCATTAGAACATGTTTCTCCTTGTAAGCATTGCTCCACTAATTTGATTGATTCAGTATTAAAACACTGAGAAACACCAGTTCCTGGATTACTGCAGCTGTATGTTTTAAATTCTCTATAAACATCATCAAGATAACAAAAATTTTCTCCTGCATAACCATCAGTCCCACAATCGCTGTTCTTGAAACAAACAACTCCTCCGCGAGATTCATCATTCAAATTGGGATTATAACTTCTTGGATCAGATAAGTCATCCCAGCATCCAGGATCTTGCGCATCTATTAATTTATCATTATCATTATCTTTATTATCATTGCATTGTGTTTGTGGCTTTTGTTTGCATTTTCCTGCAAAGCATCCAAATTCACATTCTTCTATTTTTCTATCCTCTTCGTCAAAATTGCAGAAACTGCCAGTAGTGCTTGGATTCTTGCAGTCCCATGACCTGAATTTCTGGTAGACATCATCAAATTTACAGAAAGGACTTCCCACAAAGTTATTAGTTCCACAATCAGAATTTTGTATGCATTGAACTGTTTCATGTTTACAATAAGAGTCTATAGTTCCTGCAAATCTGCAGCTATCAACAGTAGTGGATTTACCATCATCGCAATCAGAGTTAGTGTTGCACCTTATACAATTTCCTTCTGAACAAGCATATAAACAACTATGGACTTTTTTGTTATCAATATCTTGGACACAAAAACTATTTTTTGTTCCAGGATTCTTGCAAGTAAAGTTTATAAAATCTCTCTGAACATCTTTTCCGAAACAGGATAATCCTCCTGTAAATCTGTCAACACCACAATCACTATCTTTAAAACAAGATATGCCTTCATAAGTGCAAAAGCTATTTATTGTTCCAGGATTCTTGCATTTATCAACAGTTTTGTCATTATTATCATTACAATCACTGTCTTTATTACAAACAATAGTTACACAGCTTCCTTCAGCACAACTATTATCACATTGAACAACTAATTTAGGACTTATTGTTTGTGTACATGAACTACTAATAGTTCCTGAATTTTCACATTTCCATGATCTAAAGTTTTGATAAACATTCTTGCTATTATCACCACAATACAATCCATCAATAAATCCATCGGTTCCACAATCAGCATTCTCTAAACATACAATATCTTCATGAGTGCAAAAGCTATTTATTGTTCCAGGATTATTGCATATGTCTGCAGTTCTTTGATTGTTATCATCACAATCACTATTCTTTGTACACATTATTGGCTCATGTTTGCAATAACTTTCAAGAGTTCCAGGTTTAACACAACTATCTTTCGTTTTGTCATTATTATCATTACAATCACTGTCTTTATTACAAACAATATCCACACACATTCCATTTGAACAACTTTGAGTGCAATCAGTAACTAATCGTGATTCAACTTTTTTAGAACAAGAACTGCTGATTGTTCCTGGATTTTCACAAGTCCAGTCAACATAATTCTGATAAACATCATCTTGTTTGCAAAAAACTCCATCAATGAATCCATCGTTTCCACAATCGCTTTCTTTTGAGCAAGCAACTTGCTGACAACTGCCAAAAACACAAACACTTCCTGCTGAACATAGATCTCCATCAGCTTCGTCTATTTTTCCATCGCAATCATTGTCTTTACCATCGCATACTTCTTCAGCTCCAGGATATATCTTGTTATCATTATCATTGCAATCTTTTTTCTTTCCATCATCCCCTGGTTTTCCTATCTCGCAATCATCATAATTATCATTATCATTGTCCTTACATTTAATAACACACTGTCCATTATCACAGGTTTCATCAGAAGAACATTGCTCAATTAATTTTTTACTTACTTTAGATTCACAAAAACTATTCAGTGTTCCAGGATTATTACACTTAAATTCCTTGAAATCCCTATACACATCATCATCACAATAATTATTTCCTACATAACCATCAGTCCCACAATCGCTATTCTTTGAGCATGCAACTGGAACACATTGTCCAACATTGCATATTTTGCCTGATTCGCATAAGCCGTTGAGAATCACAATCATTATCCTTGCCATCGCATATATCTGCACTTGGTGATTTAGGAGCACAGCTATCAGTTTCTACCCCATTGACACACTGAATTTTTCCATTAGCAGTACATTCTCCAGTTCCGCAGCTTGTTATTTTTTCAACATAATCTTCATCTATCAAATTATCACAATCATTATCAATTCCATTACACATTATATCTGGTGCATTTGGATATATCTTGTTATCATTATCATTGCAGTCTTTTTTCTTTCCATCATCTCCTTCACTGCCTTGAGAACATTCATCAAAACCATCACCATCTTTGTCATTACATATACATTTCCCATTATTACATCCGGATTCACAATCTTTTAACAATTTGCTTTCAACATCATCAACGCATTGAGATTTAAAGGTTCCTGGATTTAAACATTCAAATTTTTCTATATCTTGATAAACATTGTCATCTTTACAATAAGGCTCTCCTTTTTTGACAGCAGGACAATCACTGTTAGTTTTACAAGAAACACCTACAAATTCTGTGCATTCTTTAAACATATTTCTAGCTTCTTTAGTCCAATAGTTGCTTTCAATAATACCAAAGAAACAAATATTTCCTTGAGAATCTTTTCCATTTAATAAATCAGTTCCTGATTTAGCATAACTAATAACATCTCCTATAATTCCATCCCCAGTATATGCTCCAGCAACAGTTGCCATTTGAGGCACTTTATTTTCATTTGCTAAAAAATAATAAGGAATAGAAACACCATTAAAAGTAGCTTTAGTATATACCTGTATTACATTGCCTCCTTTTTTAACATTAAGAGGAGAAGAAGCAGCTAATTGACTTACACCATCCTTATCTGTAAGTCCAAACTCATGACCAAAATAATAGTTTGAAATGATAGAAGGAACCTCGCCAACAGGAATTTTTTGAATATTATTAAATCGTTCATCACCGACAAAAATAAACTTGTATTTAGAAAAATCAGAAGGAATAGCTTTTTCAGAGATTAGCTCAACAGTTAATCCAAGTTCTTCAAAAACAGATACAACATTTTTATCAATTTTAGCTTTATTTTTGTAAATATAAGCGACATCTCCAGCAGAAACAAAACTCAATATAATTAATAAAGATATAAAAATTAAAAGTAATACTTTTCTTTTTTTGCTCACACCTGTTTTCATATTAATTATTATTAGCTTGTTATATATAAATGTGACTTACCACTTTGTTTCAATGAATAAAAAATTTTGAATTAAAAATTAAAATTGTTACACCACAATTTTTAAATAAAGTAATCACATCTCATTTAAATGCCAATATTTTTATTTGATGATCTAGACGGTATGCCAAAATATTCATTTGATGACATAGACAATATGTTTCAGAAAATGGGACAAGCACTAAGAGCTGCGGATCTCGCTGTCCAAGACTGGCAGGCGGGTGTGAAGACCGGCGATTATGTTTTCAGGAGGGATTATCAAGGGAGGCCCGTATTTTGTGAAGTATTGTCTTATCCAGATGAACTTCCAGAAAATTTCAGACACTATCGCTTGACACGATCCTACTCTTCACTCTGTCCACTTGGGGAACTACGTCACCTCCATGTCAGCACTATTGAAAAAGTTATTACGACAGACGAATTTAGAGAGTTCAAGAAACGTGGATGGAAAACCTGATGAAAGAAAAAAATTCCTTTTTCAGCAAACAACTTTGAGAATTCTTTTTCTTATATTATTTTCAGGATTGTCATCATGAGTAATGGTTAATGAAACAGAAAGTTCATATTCTCCTTCAGCAAACGTCATGTTAATTATCTTTGAGCCTGCAAAGCTGAAATCCCCTGGTTGTAATCCGTTTTTTGATGAAGTCCAGTTAAAATTTGCGATACTTCCTCTAATACTAACATTTTCAACAAAACTTCCATTATTTATAGTTCTAAAGTCAACTCTATATTTTTGATTGCACATAACTTCCGAAGTTTCATTTAACAAATGTTTGTCAGATGCTTCATCTTTAATTCTGATTCCATGAACACTGTTTGTAAGATTCCAATCAATTAAAACATCATGTAATTCTTCACCAGTTTCATTACCTGTTTCATTTCCAATTGTTTCATTCCCGCCTCCAGTCTCGTTACCGCCACCTCCATCAGTCTCATTTCCATTTTCTCCACCATCTTCTCCTGTACCATTCCCGCCATCACCACCATCTGTCTCATTACCATCTCCACCAGTCTCATTTCCGGTATCTCCGCTGTCATCTTCAGAATCTGAATGAGATAAAACAGCGTTTACACACTGAATAAAAAGAGCTTTTGCATTTTGAGTCCAGAAGTGAGTTTCAGTTATTCCATAAAAACATTTTTTTCCATTTTTGCTAAGCGCAACAACATCTCCTCCTCTGTGAGTTGAGCCAATAGTAGTACTAGCAACACTTTCAAAATTATTATTCTTATAAATATCTGGAATGTAGTAGTAAGGAATGCTAACTCCACCTAATCCAAAAGATGGATTAGTATAAACTTCTATTTCTTCATTATCACTC
>Ga0209343_10008203_pt1 | contig 12191 bp, 11 predicted proteins | sample RifCSPlowO2_02_FD_184026 | JGI IMG/M metagenome (GOLD analysis project Ga0209343, IMG submission 184026) | Groundwater microbial communities from Rifle, Colorado - Rifle CSP2_plank lowO2_0.2 (SPAdes) (version 2) | ecosystem: Environmental > Aquatic > Deep subsurface > Groundwater | place... | reverse complement strand
TTCATCGGCTCGGACACGCAGCTGGTGGCGCCGGTGCGCGTGGGCCGCGGCGCGACGCTGGCCGCGGGCACCACGCTGACGCGCGACGCGCCCGCGGACCAGCTCACCGTCTCGCGCGCCAAGCAGGTATCCATACCCGGATGGAAACGTCCGGTCAAGGAGAAGTAAGGCCTGATCCATGTGCGGTATCGTCGCTGCAATCGCCAAGCGTAATGTCGTTCCGATCCTGCTGGAGGGCCTGAAGCGGCTCGAATACCGGGGTTATGACTCGGCCGGCGTCGCGGTCCTGAACGGGCACGCGACGCTGCAGCGGGTTCGCTCCACCGGCCGGGTAGCCGAACTGGAAAAGCTCACGCAGGCGCTGTCGGGCGAAATCGGCATCGCCCACACCCGCTGGGCGACACACGGCGTGCCGTCGGAAAAAAACGCGCATCCGCATGTCTCGGGCGGCGTGTCGGTGGTCCACAACGGGATCATCGAGAACCACGAGGAATTGCGCGCCCGCCTCCGCGCCAAGGGTTACGAGTTCGTCTCCGACACCGACACCGAGGTCATCGCCCACCTGGTGCACTCGAACCTGCAGTCGGGGGCGAGCCTGTTCGATGCCGTGCGCAAGAGCGTGGCGGAGCTGGTCGGCGCCTATGCCATCGCGGTGATCAGCGATAAGGATCCCTCGAGCATCGTGGTCGCGCGGCACGGCGCGCCGCTGCTGCTGGGCATCGGCGACGGCGAGAACTTCGCCGCCTCGGATGCCTCGGCGCTGGCGCAGGTCACGCAGCGCATGGTGTACCTGGAGGACGGCGACTGCGCCGAGATCACGCTCGCCGGTGTCACCGTCACCGATGCCGGGGGGCGGGCGATGAACCGGCCGGTACATGTCTCGCTGCTCACGGCGGCGGCGGTCGAGCTGGGCCCCTACCGCCATTTCATGGAGAAGGAAATCCACGAGCAGCCGATGGCGGTCGCCAACACGCTGGAGATGGTGACCAATGCCCAGTCGGTCTCGCCGCAGCTCTTCGGCGCCGAGGCCGCTCGCGTGCTGCGCGACATCGACGCGGTGCTGATCCTCGCCTGCGGCACCAGCTATCACGCCGGCATGGTGGCCCGCTACTGGCTGGAGGGCTTCGCCGGCATCCCGTGCTCGGTCGAGATCGCAAGCGAATACCGCTACCGCGACTCGGTGCCCAATCCGAAAGCGCTGGTGGTCGCCATTTCCCAGTCGGGCGAAACCGCCGACACGCTCGCGGCGCTCCAGTACGCCAGGACCCTGGGGCACCGATACTCGCTCTCGATCTGCAACGTTCCCGAATCGGCGCTGGTGCGCGCCTCGGACCTGCGTTTTCTCACCCGGGCGGGCCCGGAGATCGGCGTCGCCTCGACCAAGGCGTTCACCACCCAGCTTGCCGCGCTGGTGCTGCTCACCATGACGCTGGCCAGGCTCCGCGGCCGGCTCCCGCGCGAGCGCGAGCAGGAACTGTTGAAGGCGCTGCGGCACCTGCCGACGGCGCTGCAGAACGTGCTGCACGTGGAGCCGCAGGTGAAAATGTGGGCCGAGAAGTTTTCCCGGAACCATCATGCCCTCTTCCTCGGCCGCGGCATCCACTATCCGATCGCGATGGAAGGGGCATTGAAGCTGAAGGAGATCTCCTACATTCATGCCGAGGCCTATGCGGCCGGCGAGCTGAAGCACGGGCCGCTGGCGCTGGTGGACAGGGACATGCCGGTGATCGCGATCGCGCCCAAGGACGCGCTGTTCGAGAAGCTGAAATCGAATCTGCAGGAAGTCCGCGCGCGCGGCGGCGAGCTGTACGTGTTTGCAGACCAGGACACCAGGATGACCGACGGCGACGGCATCCACGTCATCCGCATGCCCGACCACGCCGGGCTGCTGTCACCGATCCTCCACACCATACCGCTGCAGCTGCTCGCCTATCACGCCGCGCTCGACCGCGGCAACGACGTGGACAAGCCGCGCAATCTCGCCAAGTCGGTAACGGTGGAGTGAGCCCCATGTGTCAAATCCGACATCAGGACCGGCCGCTCGCCGGCCGGAACCGGGAGAGCACAATGAAATCCGCACGGCACTCCCCGCTGACGGCTTGCCTCGCCGCGGCGCTGCTGCTCGTCTCCACCGCCGCCCTGCCGCAGGCCGCGCCGGCCAAGCCCGAGGCGCCCGCTGCCGCGAAGAAGGTCGCGCCGGCGAAAGCCACGCACCTGCTGCACCTTACCGCGGTGAAGTTGGAACGCAGTGGCTGGACTGACCAGCGCGTGCTGAGTGTCCTGCGCAGCGCGGGGCGCGTTCTCGCCCGGTGCGGCGTGAAGCTGGAGCGCGTGGAACTCATAAACCTCGCGGTGCCGCCTGGGTACGTGGATGTGGGCACGCCGGTGTCCCGCGCGCTGGTGCGCGATTACCGCGTCGCGCGGCCGGCCGTGTACTTCGTGCCCGACTCGCGCAACAGGCCCGCTTTCGAGGCCGAGGCATTCGGCCGCGGCAATACCAGGAGCCAACCCGAACTCGCCGACACCGTCTGGATCACCGCCAGCGCGCGCGACCCGGGCATCGCGCTCGCGCACGAACTCGCGCACGTGCTCATGGACAGCGGCGAGCACAGCGAGGAGCCGGGTAACCTCATGCGGGATGAAACCACGCCGAAGAACACCGCGCTCACCCCGGCGCAGTGCGCGCGCATGCGCGACATCGCCACCGGCAACGGACTGCTGAAGAGAGTAAAGTGACAGCGAACTTCTCTCCTGCGTGCAGCGCAGGAGAGGTGGCGCAGCAGGCGACGGTATAGTTCTGCCACCCCTTATTCGAGCGCCTTCTTCACCAACGCCACGCACTCATCGAAGCTTCGCTGATACTCGAGAATTTGCAGTTCGGCGAAATCCTCCCTAAGCGCGCGCTCCCGCGTGGAAATTCGACCCAGCACGGCTTCCCGCCGCGCGCGCAGCACGGGCCGGATTTGCTCAAGTGCCTTCGGCTCCATTTCCATCACCATGGCCAGATCGAAAATGTCTCGCGCGGTGAACTGGCCACCCCGGTGCCAGACTTTCTTTGCCGCGATTTCCGTTGAAGTCTCCACCTCGACCTGGCGATCGAACAGCGTTTCGACCACAGTGGGATTTTCGGTAAGCGGAGCGGACGCAACAAAATCGATTTCGCCCTCTGGAAAGGCAAGCTTCAGGAATCCGGCCTGCTCCACGTACTCGCTCGTGAGATCTTCCGCAGTTGGATTGAGCCGCGGACTCAGGTAGGGGAGACATTGGGGGTCAGGCACAAAGATGTCGATGTCGTTGCTGAAGCGGTGCCTGTGCCTTCGCATGAGAACAGTGCCGCCCCCGAAGCTCCAGTGGTGCAGCGCGGCCCCTGACGCCATCGCCGAGTCGATGAGCAGCAGCGCCCGCCGGAACAGCGTTTCCCAGAGCTTCAGTCGATCTTCAGCCATTCGTGAATGCTACGCGATGCGCCGACATGGGCAGCCAGTGTGCTAAGGTTCTTCTCGAGTTTTCCGGGTTTTGTCCAGCGAGCTGCTTCCTGGACGAGTCCCCTGACCAGAGCCTCGGGCGCTTCCTCCAGGAGAGTTCTCAGGTGCGCGCTTCGCTTCGCGGGAACCTTGCCCGTGACCAGCGCATGGATCAGCTCATTCTCGGTGAGCGCGGTCTTGAAGCTTACGTTGGCGGTAGTGCACGCCATGCGCACGAAATCCGGGCGGCGCGGCCGCCCGACCGGTTGCAGGCTGATTGCGAGTCCAAGGTGATCGAGCACCGCGAGCACCTTGCGTATGCCCAGATCGCGAACCAAGCCGCTCTCGAGTAAGTTGAGCGTTTCGCGGGAGAGCCCTGCCGAGCGCGCGAGCGCAGCCTGCGTCAGCCCTCGCGCCTGGCGTGCCCGGCGGACCTCCTGTCCCAGCTCCTGAATCCGCATTCCGTATCTCAAATGTTAGATATACACAACATTACAGATATAGATTCATCCTGTCAAAGAGCGATAATCCACTCCTCTAAATCGCTTGACGCTATAATAGTACTATAGTACTCTATCGGCTCAACGTCATCAGCGGCGGTGATGATGCATACCGCGACGGAAACCACCATGCGCACCATAGAGGTCGACTTCGATGTATTCAAGGCCATCACCATGCGGCGGGCATCCGAAGACGTGAGCGAAAACGACGTATTGCGCGAGCTGCTCGGGCTCCCGCCTGCGAAGGGAGCCTCTCACGCCCGGTCGGGTGCAGTTCCAGGAGATTGGGTGACCAAAGGCGTGCGCTTTCCTGCGGGAACGGAGTTCCGCGCGGCCTACAAGGGACAAACCTGGCTCGCCCGGGTCGAGGGCGGGGCGCTTGTGCTGAATGGCAAACACTTCGACTCGCCGTCAGCGGCGGCCATTTCCATCACCGGCAATCCGGTCAATGGCTGGAACTTCTGGCAATGCAGGCTGCCGGGACAGGCGTCCTGGCAAATTATCAAAGCGCTTCGCAAATAACCTGAACCAGCGAAGCGCGTGCGCCACGCCCCCGCGCGCGATCGAATTTCCGCCACACCACCCTCACCTGACGGGTAGTGATGTCGAGCAAGGAACCCGTCGTGAGCGATACACTGCATCTGGCGGAGCTTTATGGTGTCACCGTCGGCGCCCTAAATCAGGCCGTAAAGCGCAACATCGCCCGATTCCCGGACGATTTCATGTTTCAACTGACGCCCGAAGAGTTTCGGCGCTTGAAATCACAAATTGTGACTTCGATCCGGGGTGCCCCTTTAAGATCACAAACTGTGATCTTAAAGCGGGGCGAGCATATGAAATACCTTCCCTACGCCTTCGCGGAACAGGGCATAGCCATGCTCTCCAGCGTGCTGCGCTCGCCATGCGCGGTCGAGGTGAACATCGCCATCATGCGCACCTTCGTCCAATTGCGGCGCCTCATGGACTCCAACCGCGATCTCGCAAAGCGGATCGAAGCGTTGGAGAGCCGCTACGACGAACAGTTCGCCACGGTATTCGACGCCATCAAGCGCCTGATCGCCGACGACGAGTCCCGGAAGGCCCACCCAAAGCGCAGCATCGGCTTCCTGCCCTGATCCCGGCCCCTTCCCTATCCCAGGAACACCGGCACCCTCGGCGCTTCGGCCATCCCCCACACCAGGGCGATCACGCGCTGCATCTCCTCCCGGCTCGCCCCGCCCTGGTAGGCGGCGAGGCGCAGTGCCTTGTCCTCGATCTCCGCGCGGCTCAAGCTGTTGCCCGGGTCGCCCTTGGGTTCGTCCACGCGCGCTTCGAGCCGCCGGCCGTCCGCGGTTTCGACTTCCACTTTCCCGATCCAGCGCGCGGGGTAGGCGGCTTCCACCTCCGCGTCTGCGACCATCGCCACCTTGTCGCGGAAGGCCGCCACCGCCGGGTCCCTGTAATGCGCGTCGAATTCCGCCATGCCCGCGCGGCCGTGCACGGCGATCATGCCGAGCACCGTGCCCATCGAGAACTTGGACTGGTGCACCGTCTGCGGATCGGTCACCGGCCCGAGCACGTCGATCGCGGCCTGGTGCACGCGCGCGGTCACGCGCCGCACGTCCTTCGCGCTCAAGCCGTTCACTCGCAGCACCTGCTGCAGGGCGTCCGCCGCCGGGTGCGTGTGCCGGCACGAGGCGTGGAACTTGAACGAGGTCTCCGCAAGCGTCCAGCGCTCGCCCAGCCGGTCGGTGAGGCGCGAGGGATCGGCATCCGTCGAAGTGCCGGCCGCGAGGCCTTGAGCGCCGTCGAGGATGCGCGCCGCGCCCGTGTAGCCTTCCTGCGCCAGGTACGCCGCGGTGAGCCCCGCGCCCGCCGCGTGCGCCGTGTGCAATTGCTTGGAGTCGGCGGCCTCGCGCAGGAACTCCCACAGCCCGGCCGACTGCGTGCCGGCCGAGCCGAATGCATGCAGCATCTGCTCAGGGCTGAGGCGCAGCAGCCTTCCGGCCGCCGCCGCAGCGGCGAAGGTGCCGGCGGTGCCGGTGGTGTGGAAAATCCTGTAGTGCGAGCGGCCGAGGAACTCGCCCACGCGGATGCCCACCTCGTAACCCGCCACCGCCGCAGCGAGCAGCTCGGCGCCGGTCGCTCCCAGCGCCTGCGCCACCGCGAGGGCCGGCGGGAACACCACCGTGCCCGGGTGGAATACCGATCCGTTGTGCACGTCGTCCTGTTCGGCGAAATGCGACGCAGCCGCGTTGGCCATCGCCGCCATCAGCGGGCTTGAGCGCGTGCGGTGCACCAGAATCTCGCAGGGGCCGCCGACTGGCCCCATGCGCTCGGCATATCGCGCGATCATCTCGACGGGCGGCGCGCCCTTTCCCGCAAGCGCGCAGGCGAACCAGTCGAGCAGCAGCTCTTCGGTGCGGCGCTGCACCGTTACGGGGATGTCCTCGAAGTTGAGGCCGGCGGCAAATTCGGCGAGGGTCTTGCCTGGATGATCCGTGTGCATGACACGAGTGTACAGCGGTTGTCTACCCGTTCAGCTATCAGCAATCGCGCCGCTTGTCCCTATGATCGAGCGCGCATGTCGATGGCCAATTATTCGTGTTCAGAATGTTTACTTTGCATTACTATCCGCGGTGCCACGAATGCATATAGACCGCGCGGCTTTGCTGCGCAACATGATGGGGGAGATTGACTCCGTGCAACCCTCGCGCTCGACTGTCCTCCTGACCAGCCTTGCCGTGGTCACAATGACCTCGATCGGCATGAGCACGTTCAGCCTGTTCATGCCGCCGATACAGGCCGAGTTCGGATGGTCCCGCGCGATGGCCACGGTTCCCTACACGGCGGCGATGATCGGCTGGGCGGTGGGCGCGGTGCTGTTCGGAAAACTCGCCGATGATTTCGGCGTGCGCCGTGTGATCCTGGGTGGTGTCGCTCTGATGGCACTCGGCTTCTTGGGCATGGGGGTATCGCGCAATCTATGGGAGTTAGTCCTTACTTATGGGCTTATGACGGGATTGGCGATGGGCGCCTGCGGACTGTCCATCGTGTCGCTGTTGGTCTCGAAGCATTTCGAGGCGTCCGACCGGGGCTTTGCGGTGAGCGTGATTCAGGCTGCGCCGCCTTTTAGCGCGCTGCTGTTTCCGCCGTTGCTGTATCTGCTCATGTTCACATTCGACTGGCGCGTCGCCGCGCTTGCCTCGGGTGTTCTGCTCGCCTGCGTGGCGGTGCCGCTGGCGTGGCTGGGGGCGCGTGACCCTCAACACTTGGCCGGCGCGAGCCGCACCGGGGAACGGGCGGGCTGGGCGGAGTGCCTCCCGTACCTGCGCGATCGGCGCATGATCGTTTTGTTTGCCGCTCGCGTCTCCTGTGGCATCGCGTTCTTTCAGATCGCGCACCTGGTGGCGTTCACGCTGAGCAAGGGCTTCAACGCGGCCGCGGGCGCCACGGCGGTGAGCGTTTTCGGCGGTGCGGCCATCGGCTCAGCGCTGTTGTTCGGCTGGCTATCGGACCGCTACGGGCGAGCGAGGATGCTCGGGCTGTCGTATCTGGTGCGAGGGCTGGGTACGCTGCTGCTGGCGGCGAATTTTTCCAGTGAGTTCTGGTTCTTCATCGCGGTCGGCGTGGCGATCGGACCCACATTCGGCACCGTCGCGATCCAGAACGTAATGTTCTACGAAATGGTCGGTCCCCGGCTCGCCGGCGTGGTGCTGGGCCTGTCTTTCATCGTGCACCAGTTCGGCGCCGCTGGCGGACCGATGGTTGCAAGCATGGCATTCGACCGCACAGGCAGCTACGACGGCTTCATGCTGGTGATGGCGGGAATCCTTATCGTCGCGGGCCTGCTGGTGCTCGGGATCTCGGGGCCGGATGCGCGCATGCAGCGACGCGTACTGGCGCCGAGCGCCTCAGCGAGCTGAAGCCGTTTCGGCGCGGCCGAGCTGCCCGCAGGGGTTCTTCCCGTGCTTATTGCTTCATGCGCGCCGTCGAGTTCATCAATTTGCGCAGATCGGCTATCCACAGCGCCGCGGGCTGCGTATGCCCTAATCCCAGGCGCAGGCGGCCCTCGGAGTCGAAGACATAGGTGAGCGCGGTGTGGTCGATGGTATAGGACTTCCCGTCAGGAACCTTTTCGTAGTAGACGTGGAATTCCTTGGCCACCTCCCGAATGCGCTCCGGGGCGCCCCACAGCCCGACGAAGCTCGGATCGAAGGCGTGGGCGTAATTTCCAATGTCGGCGGGCTTGTCGCGCTCCGGGTCGAGCGTGATGGCGACCACCTGAATCCTTTGCTTTTCCGCGCCGAGCGCATTGCGCACCTCGGCTGCGCGCAGCAGCACCGTCGGACAGACTTCCGGGCAGTACGCATAGCCGAAAAACAGCATCACGTACCTGCCGCGCCAGTCGGCCAGCGAGCGTTCGCGCCCGTCGGCGTCGGTGAGGTGGAAGTCCCTGCCCCATCCGGCACCGGTCAGGTTGGTGCCGTTGTAGGTTGGCGTCAGCGAGTCGCACGCGGCGAGCATCGCCAGAATCACCGCCATTAGAGCTGTTTTCATACGGATCGAAGCGACACCCGGCCGTTTTGCGAGGGCTGCGATTCCATTATATGGCCGGGCGTACCGCTGGGGTGACGGTTTCGCGACCCGCGCCACCGCGTGCGGATCATGGCCGCGCTCCCGCGGGGGAGCGCGAGCGCTGGCATTGATCCTAGTCAAAGTCGCGCTGGGCGCGCTCGCTAGTCTCTACGGCGAGGGGGCTGGGCAATCCCGATCCAGTAACGCAGGTCTGGTCCGTTTCTGAATTCAGGGACCGAACCGGGCACGGGGGAGCTTACGCGCAGGATTTGATTTCAGACCGGAGGCCGCCGTGTTCGATCAACGCATCAGAAAGCTTATGGATCGGAAGAAGTTTCTGGTTGCTCCACCGGAAACGAGCGTCAGCGAAGCGGCGCGGCTGATGGCGAAGAAGAACGCCGGCGCGGTCATGGTACTCGAGGACAAACGACTGGTCGGAATCTTCACCGAGCGCGATGCCGTAATCCGCGTCATCGCCAAGGGGCGAGACGCGCAGAAAACCGCGCTTGCCGAGGTAATGACGCCGGACCCGCGGACGGTCGCTCCGGACGAAACGTACGGGCACGCACTGCTCATCATGTTCGAGAATGGTTTTCGCCACGCGCCCGTGGTTGAAAACGGCTTGCCGATCGGGATCGTTTCTGCGCGCAACGCGATGGACCCGGATCTGGAGGAGTTCGTCTCCGAAGCACATCGGCGCAAGTATTTGAAGCAGCATGCCTGATCCCTCCGGTCCGTGCGAGGGCCAACGGCGGTAACGGCGGATCGTTCGTCTGACCACGGTTATTAGGCCAGGGGCGGTCGATTCCCGTCGTTGATCCCAGCGAGCGGCGTCGCCGGCGTGCGCGCCGACTGAGGTAAGCTTCCGGCATGGCCGAGAGCAACGCCAGCGCGGCAGGCGCCCTGCGAGTACGGGACTTCAGGCTGTACTGGGGTGGCCTGATCGCGCAGGTCGGCGGCCAGCACATGTACCAGTTCACGCTGGGGTGGTTGGCATTCGAGATTACCGGCTCGCAGGCGCAGCTCGCTCTGATTCACCTGTGCGCGTTCGTGCCGCAGTTCACGCTGACGCTGCTTGGCGGAGCCCTCGCTGACCGCATCGATCCCCGCAGGCTGATACAAGGCGCTCAGTCTTTGTCGGCGGCCGGGGTCATCGGCGTGGGGACCATGGCGCTTCTCGGTCGGGCGGAACTCTGGCACCTCGCCGCGGGGTCGTTTCTGTTCGGTCTTGCCAACGCGATCGACGAGCCCAGCCGCGCGGCGTTCTTTCCACGCCTGCTCCCCAGAGCACTGTTGCGATCGGCGGTCCCGCTCATCTCCATGGCCTTCGGCGGCGCGCGCATCGTCGCGCCTTCGATCGCCGGTTTCGTGATCGCTGCCGCCGGCGCGCCGGCGACTTTCATGCTTGCGGCGACAGGAATCAGCGTGATGATCGCCGCCCTGTTCTTGGTACAGCCAGGCACCGGCAGCGCGCGCCCGCAGGGCAACCTGCTCGACAATCTCTCCGACAGCGTGCGATATATCCGCAACAACGAAGTCTTCACCAAGGTCCTTCTCGCCGCGCTGCTGAATGCGGCATTCGCCATGGGCTACGTGCACATGCTGCCGGTTTTCGCCAAGGACGTCCTCGGTGTCGACTCGCGCGGGCTCGGGATCCTCGCCTCGGCCGCCGGCATCGGGTCGCTGACCGGGTTGAGCACGTATCCATGGCTGCAGGCGCGGACTACGCCCCGGAACGTGATGGTGCATGCGCTCAGCGGCTATTGCGGTGTGCTGGTCGGTGTGGCGCTGAGCAACTCGTTCTGGTTTTCGTTTCTGATGCTGCTGGGCGCCGGGCTCTGCCAAGCGTATTTCATCACCAGCTGCCAAGTGGTCCTGCAGACGCTCGTGGATGACCAGTACCGCGGCAGGGTGATGGCGGTATTCACCCAGGTGTGGAGCCTGATGTTCCTGAGCGGCTTTCTGCTGAACTTTGCCGGGTCGCTGGCCGGTCCTCGCGCTGCGCTCGCAGGGGGAGCGGCCATCGTGCTCAGTTACGTGTGGCTGTCGCTGGTCAGGAGTACCGCGCTGCGGCGTCTGGTGCTGACGACCGGATCATAGCCGGACCGTTGCAGACCGACTGCATCTGCAACGGTCCGGTATCGATGGCGCGGTGGAACCACGCCGGGACGGCCCGTCGGGTCTCGATCGCGTTCGTTCGGTGCAATCACGCGCAGCGCACGTCGAGCAATGCTTGGCGGTGTTCTTCCTGCACTGCTCGGATCGCCCTGTCCAGCGCTGCAGGCAGTTCTTCGGCCTGCTCGACGCGCTCCCCGTACCCGCCGCAGGCGGTGACGACCGCGTCATAGCGAGGCTCGGGGTCAAGCGACACCAGAGGTATTTCCTGCTTGATCGCGATGCCGTCCGGATACATGGCGCGCACGGCGCGTTCGACTGCGCCGTAGCGGCCATTATTCAGCACCAGCGTCAACACGGGGGTGTCGTGCATCGCAGCGGCGTGATAGCAGGCCAGCGGATTGGCGAAGCTGTAGCTGCCATCGCCAAGGGTTGCAACCACCAACCGGTCCGGCGCCGCCAGTTTTACCCCGAGCGCTGCCGGCAGGCCCCAACCCAGTCCCCCGACCGGGCTGGAACCGAAAAAGCTGCCCGGCCGCGTCAGGTTCGCAGCGCCAGCGAGCAGCGAATACTCGTTGACGATGATCGCGTCTTTCGCACCAGCGCGCGCGATTGCCTCGGAGAGCGCTCGGCTTACCCAGGCCATGCCCATGGGTGTCGCGGCGCGAGCCGCGCGAATGTGGTTCTCCAGGGCCGCTCGCCGTGTGGCGCCCGCAGCCTCGATGCGCGAGCGCCGCTGCGCGATCACCGCCGGATCGGCGCCGGCTTTTTCCATCGCCGCGGTGAGAGCGGCCAACGCCCGGCGCGGCGTGCTCGCTATGCTCAGATCGCCGCGAAATCCGCGCGCCGGATAGCTGGCGAACAGCGGGTCGGTGCCCACCTGTATCACCGGCACACCAGCTGCCGGGGATTTCGCTTCCGGAATCCAGGGTACGTCGCAGTCGAGCACCAGGATCGCGTCGGCGGTGTCGAGCCAAGGCGCGGGCTCGTAGCCCGCGTGCATCGGATGCGCGCTGGAGATCGACAGGTAGCGCGACCGGTACTCGACGACCGGCCACGCATAGCGCTCGGCCAGTGCTTCGAGCAACGGTACGGCCTCGGGCTCGCTTCCGGCCCGCGCGGTAATCACCAGCGGATTCTGCGCTCGCGCCAGTATCGATGCGGCCTGCGCGATCGATTCCGGATCGGGTGATGGCGGTGCCGGCGGGTTCTGTAGCGGCGTGGCTGAAACGGCCGGCGCCACGGATTCGGCGAGTACCTCGCGCGGTAGCGACAGATAAACCGGCCCTTTCGGATCGCTGCGGGCAATGGCCAGCGCGCGATCGACGACGCTTTCCATTTGCTCGCCGCCGCGCAGCTCGTAGTCCCACTTCACGACCTCGCGCAGCATCGCCGCCTGGTCGAACATCTCCTGGGCCCAGTGTATGTTCTGCGAGCGGTTTCCGAACCTTCCGGTTTCAAAGAGTGGCGTGCGCCCGGCGGCCATCAATATCGGTATGTTTTCGCGCGAGGCATTGATCAGGCCGCAGATCGCGTTGGCGGTGCCCACGTTCAC
>Ga0209343_10008199_pt1 | contig 12194 bp, 12 predicted proteins | sample RifCSPlowO2_02_FD_184026 | JGI IMG/M metagenome (GOLD analysis project Ga0209343, IMG submission 184026) | Groundwater microbial communities from Rifle, Colorado - Rifle CSP2_plank lowO2_0.2 (SPAdes) (version 2) | ecosystem: Environmental > Aquatic > Deep subsurface > Groundwater | place... | reverse complement strand
CGGCTGCGCAGCTTCCTCACCGGCCTGGGCATCGCCGTCGGCATCGCGGCGGTGATCCTGCTGACCTCCATCGGCGAAGGCCTGCACCAGTTCGTGCTGTCCGAGTTCAGCCAGTTCGGCACCAACCTGATCGGCATCCAGCCGGGGAAGAAACAGACGCACGGTGCGAGCGTCGGCATCCTCGGCTCAATCAGGCCGCTCTCGCTGGATGATGCCGAGGCGTTGCGTCGCCTGCCCTATATCGAATATGTCAGCCCCAGCATGACGGGCAATGCCGAGGTGCGCGCCGACGGCAGGACGCGCCGCACCATCGTGTCCGGCGTCGGCCACGAGATGCCGCAGGCGTTGCGCATGTACGTGCAGACCGGTAATTTCCTGCCTCCGGACGACCCCGAGCAGGCGCGCGCCTTCGTCGTGCTCGGCGCCAAGATCAGGCAGGAACTGTTCGCCGGACAGAACCCGCTCGGCAGCTATCTGCGTGTCGGCGGGCAGCGCTACCGCGTGATCGGCGTGATGGAGCCGAAAGGCCAGGTGCTCGGCTTCGATCTGGACGATACCGTGTATATTCCCGCCGCACGCGCGATGGAGCTGTTCAACCGTTCCGGCTTGATGGAAATCCATGTTACCTACCGCCCCAGCGCCGAGCTTGAACAGGTCGAGGCGGGCATCCGCAACATCCTCACGGCGCGGCACGGCAGCGAGGATTTCACGCTGGTGCCGCAGGAAAAGGCGCTCGAAGTGCTCGGCTCGGTGCTGGACGTGATCACCTTCGCGGTCGGCGCTTTGGGCGGCATCTCCCTGCTGGTGGGCGGCGTCGGCATCCTGACCATCATGACCATGTCGGTCACCGAGCGCACCTCCGAGATCGGCCTGCTGCGCGCGCTGGGCGCGCGCGAACGGCAGGTGCTCGCACTGTTCCTCGGTGAGGCGATGCTGCTTTCCGCCCTGGGGGGGCTGGCCGGACTGGCGCTCGGGGTGGGCATTGCGCAGGCGCTGCACCTGCTGTTCCCCGCATTGCCGGTGCATACGCCGTGGCTATTTGCCGCGCTCGCGGAACTCTCCGCCGTCACCATCGGCCTCGCGGCCGGCGTAGTGCCGGCACAACGCGCGGCACGGCTCGACCCGGTGGAAGCGTTACATGCAGAATGAAGGATATTTTCGGGTCTTTAATGAATCAACATAACGGTAATTATCGCTTCATATGTCCCGTTTTTGCCGTAGTGGTTTGAAAAAACATACGTCGGCAGCGATGTGATGATGGCGCCTGTATGGCCCACTCCAGAATCAATCAAACAGAATCTGTCCTGCACATCCGGAGTATCCGGGTTGTCATATATACGGGCACATATATGCATTTGATAATCCGATGAAAAAAAGGCGTCAGGATACTTTATCGCGACCGCGATATCTGTTGCTGGCGCCTTGTTCCCTGTGTTTATCCTGATCTCATACGGCAAACGAGGCCCTGTGGCATTGGCCTCAAAAATATCCTGGGTTGCAGGAGAAGCATTGATGGACATCCTTACTTCCTGAGTGACGTCAAAAGCTTTGGCAGGAAATGTGACCAAAGCATATTCCTCAAGATTTACCCTTCCTCCAAGGGGAGATATTTTAGCGGTTACTCTTTGCGCCTTCAGGCTCATTATGGTTACGATAATCGGCGAATCAGATTCACCGGCCATCTCAACCGAAATATCATTCTGCTTTTGGAGTATTACGGGTTTGGTAAGCATCTTGAACGGTTTGCCAATCTCATCAGGCGAGAACACAAGCTTCCCGTTTATATTTATTGTGCCCCTGGACACTCCTTTTTCACCGTCACTTCCGCTTTGCACCGAAACAAAAAACTTCTGATTGACATCATGAACGGAAAAACGCTTGACCACCCGTTGAGATTTGCCGCTCTCACTGGGAAAAAATTCCGGGCCGAAGACAAGAGAATGCCCGTAGGCGCAAGAAATAAGGCCATTGCAGAAATACAGTGACAGCGCAGCCAGAACAAAGGTATTGGATATCTTTCTCATGATCATGAACCCCCTAAGCCGGACGAGCCGGAACCAAAAAGGGCAGTCGTTGCGAGGAGCAACGCGACGCGGCAATCCAGATGCTTCCAAGCATAAAGGCCTTTTGATTAGCTGGATTGCCGCGCTGCGCTCGCAATGACAACCGCTGCAAGGCCACATTCTTGTCACGTTTTGACATGATTTAACTTGTAAGTGACTAAAGATGTCGATTCATGCTGAAGGCGATTTCCGGTTTACGCCAGCTCCGCCGTCGAACAGTTGGGAACAATCGCGCCTCGCCCCAATCCGGAAAAATACATATCCGCACCGGCCTATTGCCGTTTCCTGGTTTTAATGAATCAACCCGACGGTAATTATCGCTTCATATGTCCCGTTTTTGCCGTAGCGGTTTGAAAAAGCCTGCCTCGGCAGCGTTGCACTGGTCGTCATGATCTTGTCATCCAATCCGGATTGGAGCATGAAAAACCTGTCATGCACATCCGGCACATCCGGGTTGTCATGCATTCGGGCAAATAAATGGAGTTGATAAGACGACTCATAAAACGATTCAGGATGGTTTAAACTGACCGCGATATCTTTTCCCGGCGCCTTGCTTCCCGTGTTTATCCTGATTTCATAAGGCAAACGGGGTCCTGTGGCGTGAGCCTCGAAAACATCCCGGACCGGGGGGGATGTAGTAACGAATATTGTGACCTTTTGAGGAACGTCAAAAGTGCCTGCAGGAAATATGACCGATGCATACTCCTCGAGATCCACCGCCGCTCCAATAGGAGGGATTGTGGCGGTCACTATGCGATTTTTCAGGCTCATTATGGTGACGATAATCGATGCGTCGGCGTCACCCGTCACCTCGACCAGAATCTCATTTTTTTTCTGTAGTGTTACGGGCTTGGTCAATATCTTGAACTGGTCGCCTAGCTCGTCAGGCGTGGCGACAAGTTCTCCGTTTATACTGACTGTACCCTTGGCAACCTTTTTTTCGCTGCTCATTCCATTCTGGATCGAAATAAAGAATTTCTGATTGACATCATGAACAGAAAAGCTCTTGACCACCCGTCGAGGCTTGCCGCTCTCACTGGAAAATAATTCCGGGCCGAAGACCAGAGAATGCCCATAGGCAAAAGAAACAAAACCATTGCAGAAATACAGCAACAGCACAGTCAGAATGAAGGGATTAGATATTTTTCTCATGATCAGAAACTCCTCTCAAAGATACCGATTCCGAATGACTAACAATAACTGTCGTTTCTATCCTGCAGGTTCATGCTTACTGTTTTGCCATTCTGCGACTTTGCCGACGCGGGTGTCAACAAACCATGCAAACCACGAGGAGAAGTTGTGATGCCAGCCGAAAACCGTGTCCCGCTCCCTGTTTTCTGTGACATCTTCTGCAACGTCATCGACAACTACGGCGATATCGGCGTGTGCTGGCGGCTGGCGCGGCAACTGGCAAACGAGCATGGTTTTGGCGTGCGGCTGTGGGTGGATGATCTGGCAAGTTTGCACCGCCTGTGTCCGGAGGTAGATGCGCAGCTCTCGCAGCAGCATTGCCAGGGGGTGGAAGTACGGCATTGGGTTGAGCCATTCGCCGAAGCGCTACCTGCCAAACTGGTCATCGAGGCGTTCGCCTGCAAGCTGCCGCAAAACTATCTCGAAGCGATGGCCGCGCAGGAAATCAAACCCGTGTGGATCAATCTTGAGTACCTGAGCGCCGAAGATTGGGTCGCGGGCTGTCACAAGCTGCCTTCGCCGCATCCGAATCTGCCGCTGATCAAATATTTTTTCTTCCCCGGCTTTACCCCGCAAACCGGCGGGCTGCTGCTGGAGCGTGATTTGCCGGCGCGACGCGACGCGTTCCAGAGCGGTGGCGCGCAGCAGCAGGCATTCTGGCAGTCGCTCGGGATGAAGATGCCGAACAGGGAAACATTAAAAGTCTCGCTGTTCGGTTATGAAAATACCGCACTGCACGGGTTGTTTGATGCATGGGCAAACGGCGTGCAGCCGGTGCTGTGTCTCGTGCCTGAGGGGCGTATCCTGCCGCAGGTCGGGCAGTATTTCGGCGATGATGCGCCGCGTACAGGCAGCAGCTATGAACGAGGCAGGCTGTCGGTGCGCATCGTGCCGTTCGTCGAGCAGGAACGCTACGACGAACTTTTGTGGGCATGCGATGTCAATTTCGTCCGTGGCGAGGATTCCTGCGTCCGGGCGCAATGGGCGGGCAGGCCGTTCGTGTGGCAGATTTACCCGCAGCACGATGCGGTGCACTGGCAAAAGCTGCAAGCCTTCCTGAAGCTGTACCAGGCGCCGCTCAATACGGCGGCAAGTCAGGCAATGCAGGGCTTGTGGCGGGCATGGAACAAGGGGGACGGAGCAGGACAGGCGTGGCCTGCGTTCGTTGCGGTGCGTGACGAACTGGAGCGCTACGCGCAAGACTGGGCGCGGCAGTTAGCCAAAAACAATCTGGCGTTGAATTTGCTGGATTTTTATCGAAAAATCGGTACAATGCGCGCCTTCGAAATTGAGGGGCAGTAAACATGAAAACAGCACAGGAACTCCGCGTAGGCAACGTCATCATGGTCGGCGCCGAGCCGATGGTGATACTCAAGGCCGATTACAGCCGCTCCGGTCGTAACGGCTCGGTGGTCAAGATGAAGATGAAAAATCTGCTGACCGAAGCCGGCAAGGAAACCGTGTATAGCGCCGACGACAAGTTCGACCAGATCATCCTGGATCGCAAGGAATGCACCTATTCCTACTTCGCCGACCCGATGTACGTGTTCATGGACGGCGAATACAACCAGTACGAGATCGAATCCGAAAGCATGGGCGATGCGATCAACTACATCGAAGACGGCATGCCATGCGAAGTGGTGTTCTACAACGACAAGGCAATCTCCGTCGAACTGCCCAACACCATCGTGCGCGAAGTCGTGTACACCGAGCCTGCCGTACGCGGCGATACTTCCGGCAAGGTCATGAAGCCGGCCAAGATCAACACCGGCTACGAACTGCCCGTCGCGGCCTTCATCGAAATCGGCGACAGGATCGAGATTGACACCCGCAGCAACGAGTTCAAGAAGCGCGCATAATTACCATCCAATGAAAAGGGGGATGCGCATGGCATCCCCCTTTTTTATTTGCTGCCGATCTGTCAATTATTCGATCTTGGCTTTTGCCCGCAGGTCGGCAATAACCTTCTGGACTGATTGCTGTTGCATGCGTTGTTGCAGTTGCGGTTTAATTTCTTCGAACGATGGCGCTTTCATGTCGCGTACATCGTCCAGCTTGATGACATGCCAGCCGAATTGCGATTTCACCGGCTCCTTGGTGTAGTCGCCCTTATTCAGGTTGATCATCACATTGGCGAATTCCGGAACAAAATTACCCGGTATATTCCAGCCCAATGAACCGCCCTGCGATGCGGAACCGGTATCTTTTGATTTTTCAGCCAGCTTCTCAAACTTGGCCTTCTTGCCGAGTTGCGTGATGATAGCCTTGGCTTCTTCCTCGGTTTCGACCAGGATGTGCCGGGCGTTGTATTCCTTGCTGCCAAGTTTGGCCTTCAGCTTGTCATATTCCTGCTTGAGCTGATCTTCGCTGACTGGATGTTTTTTGGCATAGTCCTGTACGAAAGCGCCGGCCAGCACTTGCTGCCTGGTCAGTTCGACTTGCTGCACCACGTCCGAATTCTTGTCCAGGCCGAGCCTTGCCGCTTCCTGCACCAGCACTTCCATGTTAATCATGTCTTCACGGATTGCCTTGCGCAACTCCGGGCTGTCAGCCTGGCCTTGCGCAGCGGCGGCCTTGACGCGCAGGTCAATGCGCGCCTGCGGGATGGAAACACCGTTCACCATCGCGGCGGATTTTTCTTCGGCAAACGCCGGGTTGATCGCCAGTGCGCCAAAAATTGCCAACACTGCAAATTTTCCAGATTTCAACATGCTGAATCCTCTTCTAAGTTAAGTTAAGTTAATTTAATTTCATCCGGCGTATGCGCCTGAATATTGAGTGCGTGAATGTCGCGCTTCATCATTTCTCCCAGCGCGGAATATATCATACGGTGTCGCCCCGTTCTATTTCTTCCCGACGAACTGCGGCGAGGCAAGGCAATGCGCAGTGTAGCGGCCTTGACACGGTGCGCGAAAGGTCGCTGCCCCCACTCTCGCACCAGACGGCTTCGCCGCGCCGTATCGTGGGGCTATGTCCACCACCACGCGGCTCATGCGGGCAACACCTTCCGGAACGGCTGTACGGTGAGCTGTGCAAATACCCCGGCAGTTGCATAAGGATCGGCATCCGCCCACTCCTGCGCAGATTGCAACGAGGCAAATTCGGCGACGATCAGGCTGCCGGTGAAACCCGCCACACCCGGATCGATGGCATCAACCGCCGGAAAAGGGCCTGCCAGCAACAACCTGCCTTCATCCTGCAAAGCCTGCAAACGCGACAGATGATCCGGGCGTGCCACCATGCGTTTTCCCAGGCTGTCCGGAGCATCCAGCCCGATGATCGCGTATAACATTCAGATGGCCTTTCTCGTTTGTCCTTTCTCCCGCTGGCGGGAGAGAGTTAGAGAGAGGGGCTCTCTGCGGGATAACCAGCGACTTGGCTGCGGCTGCTTGCAGCCTAGTCGAATGGCTAGTTGTTTCATCCAGAGGATTGAGGTGAGGGTATACATCAGTTGTTTTCCTTCTTTTCGTCCACATACTTTGCCAGCCACGCACTTTGTGCCAGGATGAATACCAGCATCAATCCGGTGAAGCCGAACAGCTTGAAGTTCACCCAGGCATCTTCAGAGAAGTTGAACGCCACATAAAGGTTGATGATGCCGAGTAGTGCAAAGAACAGGCTCCACATCAGATTGACGCGATGCCAGATATGCAGCGGCAAGGCGATCTTTTCTTGCAGCAGCGCGCGCATCAGATTCTTGTTGAAGAATATATTCGAGAACAACAGAATGACAGAAAACAACCAGTACAGCACGGTAGGCTTCAGTTTGATAAAAGTCGCGTCGTGCAACATCAGCGTGGCGCCGCCGAACACGGCGATGATGACGAAGCTCACCCACAGCATCACATCGACCTTGCCGTGACGCCATTTCGTCCAGGCGATCTGAACGACAGTCGCCGCGATGGCCACCGTCGTGGCAACATAGATGCCGAATACCTTGTAGGCAATGAAAAACAGGATGATGGGAAACAGATCGAATAGTAATTTCATAATGGCGGATGGTTGTTAGTTTCGATCCAGCGCGAGCGCGGCCGAGTTGATGCAAAAGCGCAATCCGGTGGGCGGCGGGCCGTCCGGGAAGATATGTCCGAGATGCGCGCCGCATTGCTTGCAGAGCACTTCCACGCGCTGCATGCCGTGGCTGATATCGGTGCGCGACATGACATTCTCGGGTCTATAAGGTTGCCAGAAACTCGGCCAGCCGGAACCGGAATCAAATTTGGCCTCAGAGTCGAACAATGCGGCACCGCAGCATACACAGCGATAAATTCCGGCATCATGGCAATCCCAGTACGCACCGCTGAAGGCCGGTTCGGTGCCGCACTGGCGGCACACCTGGTATTGCTCCGGTGTGAGTTCCTCGCGCCATTCTGCGTCAGTTTTGTTCATGGCATCACGCATAAAAACCTCTGGACAACGTGGCGAGCGCAGCAGTTGTACAGGGGTTTTTCACAGCACCTCGCCGGCATAGTCCGCCAACCGCGAACGCTCGCCACGCAACAGCGTGACATGGCCACCGTGCTCCCAGCTCTTGAAGCGGTCCACCACGTAGGTCAATCCGGAGCTTCCTTCGGTAAGATAGGGCGTATCAATTTGCGCGATGTTGCCCATGCACACCACCTTGGTGCCGGGACCGGCGCGCGTCACCAGCGTCTTCATCTGCTTGGGCGTAAGATTTTGCGCCTCGTCGATGATGACATACTTGTTGAGGAAAGTGCGGCCACGCATGAAGTTGAGCGATTTGACCTTGACGCGCGAACGGATCAGGTCGCGCGTCGCCGCACGCCCCCAGTCGCCGCCGTCATCTTCGGATTTGTTCAGCACATCCATGTTATCTTCCAGCGCGCCCATCCACGGCGTCATTTTCTCTTCTTCGGTACCCGGCAGGAAACCGATGTCTTCGCCCACCGGGACCGTCACGCGCGTGATAATGATTTCCGAATACAATTTGGTTTCCAGTGTTTGCAGCAAACCGGCCGCGAGGGTCAGCAGGGTTTTTCCGGTACCCGCCTGCCCCAGCAATGTGACAAAATCGATTTCCGGGTTCAGCAGCAGATTGAGTACAAAATTCTGCTCGCGGTTGCGCGCGGTGATGCCCCACACGTTATTCTTGCTGTGCGTGTAATCGGTCAGCGTGCGCAGCAATGCCGTCTTTTCGTCCTGCTCCAGCACTACGGCATGAAATGGCGTGCCATTTTCCTGATAGACGAATTGATTGACGAAAAATGCCGCGCACAGCGGGCCGCGTATCTGGTAATAAGTGTGGCCTTCCTTTTGCCACGACTTCATGTCCTTGCCGTGCCTGTCCCAGAAATCGTCCGGCAATGGCAGCACGCCGGTGTAGAGCAGGTCGGTGTCCTCCAGCACCTTGTCGTTGAAATAATCCTGCGCCTCCAGACCCAGCGCACGCGCCTTGATGCGCATGTTGATGTCTTTGCTGACCAGGATCACCGCGCGTTGCGGCTGCTGTTTCTGCAGGCCGATGACGACGCCGAGAATCGCGTTGTCCGCTTTGCCCAGCTCCAGATGCTGCGGCAGTTCGTGCTTGATAAAGCTGGTCTGCAGAAACAGCCGGCCGGTGCAGCTCTTGTGCGCGTCGGAGTCCAGTGCGATGCCTTCCTCTATCTTGTGCGGCGCATCGCTGACGATTTCATCCAGGAAGCGGCTGGCCTGGCGCGCATTGCGCGCCACTTCGGTCATGCCTTTCTTCTTGTTGTCCAGCTCTTCAAGCACGAACATCGGCAGGCAGATGTCATGTTCCTCAAAGCGGAACAGGCTGGTCGGATCATGCAATAAAACGTTGGTATCCAGCACGAACAATTTGGTTTCGGTCTTTTTCGTCGTTTTAGCTGGTTTTTTACTTGGTGATGAAGGCATGACGATCTTCCAGTTTAAGGGTTTGATGAAATTTGGTGCTTTGATACATGGAGCCGCGCCATTCTTGTCAAAAAACGCGGCAAAGGCAAGCATCAAATAGCTTGCCCCATTTATTGTTGACAGTTCAGGGCGAAAAAACTTACATTCACTCCATTCCGATTTTTCTTTTGCGTTTCCACCACCGCTATCGAGGAGACACTTAAATGTCTGACATTCAATCCATATTGCATGAAACCCGTGTATTCAAACCATCCGATGATTTTGTGAGGCAGGCCAATGTCTCCGGCATGGAGAGTTACCAGGCCTTGTGCAAGGCAGCGGAGCATGACTACGCGGGGTATTGGGCCAGGCTGGCGCGCGAGACTTTGCTGTGGAAAAAACCTTTTACCAGGACGCTGGACGAGAGCAACGCACCCTTCTTTAAATGGTTTGAAGACGGCGAACTGAATGTTTCTTACAACTGCCTGGACAAGCATCTCACCAACCATCCGGAAAAGACTGCGATCATTTTCGAGGCCGACGACGGCGCGGTGACGAAAATAAATTACCGCGATCTGCACGCGCGCGTCTGCCAGTTTGCCAATGGCCTGAAATCGCGCGGCATTAAGAATGGCGACCGCGTCATCATCTACATGCCAATGAGCATCGAAGCGGTAGTCGCGATGCAAGCCTGCGCGCGCATCGGCGCGATTCATTCGGTGGTGTTTGGCGGGTTTTCCTCCAAAAGCCTGTACGAGCGCATCACCGATGCCCGTGCATGCGCGGTGATTACCGCCGACGCGCAAATGCGCGGCGGCAAGGTGATGCTGCTGAAACTGGCGGTAGACGAAGCGCTGACATTGGGCGATTGTGTAGCGGTGCACAGCGTCATCGTGTATCGGCGCGCCGCCTGCGAAACCGCATGGAATGCCGGGCGCGATATCTGGTGGCACGAGCTGGTGGCGGGACAGGGCGCAGCCTGCGAACCGGAATGGGTCGGCGCTGAACATCCGTTGTTCATTCTCTACACTTCCGGCTCCACGGGTAAACCCAAGGGCGTGCAGCATTCCAGCGGCGGTTACCTGCTATTGACGATGCTGTCGATGCAATGGGTATTTGATTACAAGCCCACCGATATTTTCTGGTGTACCGCCGATGTGGGTTGGGTCACCGGCCACAGCTATGTCGCCTACGGTCCGCTGGCTATGGGCGCGACGCAGGTGGTCTTCGAGAGTGTGCCGACCTGGCCCGATGCCGGGCGTTTCTGGAAGATGGTCCAGGACCATAAGGTGACAACTTTCTACACCGCACCCACCGCGATCCGCTCCCTTATCAAGCTGGGCGGCGACTTGCCGAGGAAGTATGATTTGTCCAGTTTGCGCCTGCTCGGCTCGGTCGGCGAGCCGATCAATCCCGAAGCATGGATGTGGTATTACACCGAAGTCGGCCGCTCGCGTTGCCCGATCGTGGATACCTGGTGGCAGACCGAAACCGGCGCACACATGATCGCACCATTGCCCGGCGCGATGCCGATCAAGCCCGGCACCTGCACGTTGCCGCTTCCCGGCATCATGGCAACCATCGTCGACGAAACAGGTGAAGAAGTACATGGCCCGAACGGCGGTTTTCTTGTCATCAAACGCCCCTTTCCATCACAGATTCGCACCATCTGGGGCGACCCGGAGCGCTACAAAAACAGTTACTTTCCCGAAGAAATGCGTGGCTACTATCTGGCGGGAGATTCCGCGCACCGCGATGAAGACGGGTATTTCTGGATCATGGGGCGCATCGATGACGTGCTGAATGTGTCAGGCCACCGCCTGGGGACGATGGAAATCGAATCGGCGCTGGCGGCCAATCCGCTGGTCGCCGAAGCAGCCGTGGTCGGCAAGCCGCATGAAATAAAGGGTGAAGCAGTGACAGCCTTCGTTGTGCTGAAGGGTGCGCGCCCGGACGACCCGGCCAAGATCAAGGAGATTGCCGAAACCCTGCGCAACTGGGTGAGCAAGGAGATTGGTCCGATTGCCAAGCCCGATGAAATCCGCTTTGGCGACAATCTGCCCAAGACGCGCTCCGGAAAAATCATGCGCCGCCTGCTGCGCGCCATCGCCAAGGGAGAGGAAATTACCCAGGATGTTTCGACATTGGAAAACCCGGCCATTCTGGAGCAGCTCAAAGAAGCCGTTCGCTAATTGCCGTCGGGTTTCGCATCAGCCCAGTTATTGAGATGTTTCTCCAGCCAGAATAGCCCGACGATGGTTTTGCTGTCGTTGATCTTGCCCAGGCGTATCCACTCTATCGCCTCCGGCAAGGACAACTCCAACACCTCCAGAAATTCACCGTCATCCAGATTGCGCCCTCGATGGACAAGGCCGCGCGCCAGAAAATATTCTATGCGTTCGTCGGCATAACCGATGCAAGGCCAGGCCGTGGTAAGGTGCCGCCACTCGCTTGCCGCGTAACCGGTCTCTTCCAGCAACTCACGTTGTGCGGTAAGCAGGATATCCTCGCCATGATCGATTTTTCCGGCGGGCAGTTCAATGAATTCGCGCTGCGGAGCGTAGCGGAATTGGCGCTCCAGCACCAGGTTGCCGTTGTCCAGCAGCGCCAGCACCGCCACCGCGCCGGGATGGGTGATGTATTCGCGGCTGCCTGTCGCGCCGTTCGGCATGCGCACATTATCTTTCCGCACTTGCATGAAACTTCCTTCATACACTAGGGTGGTATCCAGACGGGTTTCTTCCAAATCCATTATCACTCCTCAACCTCATTTTCCCGAGAAAATCCGCGTCTTGCGATCATCCAGTTTTTGTTAGCAACGCGGTTAATGGCGGTGTTAATCAGGGACTCCCTAAACTGGACGAGCCGGAACCAAAAAGGCAATCATTGCGAGGAGCGCAGCGACGTGGCAATCCAGATAATTTCAAAAGGCCTTTTGAATGGCTGGATTGCCGCGCTTCGCTCGCAATGACCGCCACGGGATACATTCTTGTCATTTTTTGACATCATTCAACTGATAAGAGACTAGGCATTTTTCCAGACTTCGCCGGAAAAAAGAGGTTTGCCTTCGGCAAACAGCCGCAG
>Ga0209343_10008198_pt1 | contig 12195 bp, 8 predicted proteins | sample RifCSPlowO2_02_FD_184026 | JGI IMG/M metagenome (GOLD analysis project Ga0209343, IMG submission 184026) | Groundwater microbial communities from Rifle, Colorado - Rifle CSP2_plank lowO2_0.2 (SPAdes) (version 2) | ecosystem: Environmental > Aquatic > Deep subsurface > Groundwater | place: Rifle... | reverse complement strand
ACGCCGGTGTAGACATCGACGCCGGCGAAGCCCTGGTCGAACGCATCAAGGGCGTTGCCAAGCGCACCGCACGCCCGGAAGTCATGGGTGGCCTGGGCGGCTTCGGCGCCCTGTGTGAAATCCCGGCCGGCTACAAGCAGCCGGTGCTGGTTTCCGGCACCGACGGCGTCGGCACCAAGCTGCGTCTGGCGCTGAACCTGAACAAGCACGACAGCATCGGCCAGGATCTGGTCGCCATGTGCGTCAACGACCTGGTGGTGTGTGGCGCCGAGCCGCTGTTCTTCCTCGACTACTACGCTACCGGCAAGCTCAACGTCGACGTAGCCGCCACCGTGGTCACCGGCATTGGCGCAGGCTGCGAACTGGCCGGCTGCTCCCTGGTCGGTGGTGAAACCGCCGAGATGCCGGGCATGTACGAAGGTGAAGACTACGACCTAGCCGGCTTCTGCGTCGGCGTAGTGGAAAAAGCCGAGATCATCGACGGCTCGAAAGTTGCCACCGGCGACACCCTGATTGCCCTGCCGTCTTCCGGCCCGCACTCCAACGGCTACTCGCTGATCCGCAAGATCATCGAAGTGTCCGGCGCAGACATCGAAACCATCCAGCTCGACGGCAAGCCGCTGAGCGAATTGCTGATGGCACCGACGCGCATCTACGTTAAAGCCCTGCTGCAACTGATCAAGGACACCGGCGCAGTCAAGGCGATGGCCCACATCACCGGCGGCGGCCTGCTCGACAACATCCCACGGGTACTGCCAGACGGCGCCCAGGCGGTGATCGACGTGGCCAGCTGGACCCGTCCAAGCATCTTCGACTGGCTGCAAGAGCAGGGCAACGTCGACGAACATGAGATGCACCGCGTGCTCAACTGCGGTGTTGGCATGATCATCTGTGTCGCCCCAGAACAGGCCGACGTCGCCCTCGACGTGCTGCGTGAAGCGGGCGAAAAACCCTGGATCATCGGCCGCATCGAGAATGCCGCGGCCGGTGCCGAGCGCGTGGTACTGAACAACCTGAAAAGCCACTGATGCGTTCAGGCTGCTCTTCGCCCCAGTGCAAGGTGGTGGTGCTGATTTCCGGGTCTGGCAGCAACTTGCAGGCCCTGATCGACAGCATCGCCAGCGGTGACAGCCCGGCACAGATCAGCGCGGTGATCAGCAACCGCGCCGACGCTTATGGGTTGCAACGGGCCCAGGCTGCCGACATTGCCACCCAGGTGCTCGACCATAAACAGTTCGATGGCCGCGAAGCCTTCGATGCGGCCCTGGCGGCAGCTATCGACGCCCACCAGCCGCAACTGGTGGTACTCGCCGGGTTTATGCGCATCCTGAGTGCCGGCTTTGTCCGTCACTATCAAGGCCGTCTGCTGAATATCCACCCGTCCCTGCTGCCCAAGTACAAAGGCCTGCACACCCATCAACGGGCGCTGGACGCCGGTGACCGCGAGCACGGCTGCAGTGTGCACTTCGTGACCGAGGAACTGGATGGTGGGCCGCTGGTCGTACAAGCGGTAGTGCCGATTGCCGCCAATGACACCGCGGATACTTTGGCCCAGCGCGTCCATGGGGCAGAACACCAGATCTACCCCCTGGCCGTACGCTGGTTCGCCGAGGGCCGGGTACAGCTTCACGAACAAGGCGCCACCCTCGACGGGCAACTGCTGCCCGCCAGCGGTCAAGTGCTGCATTACGCCGATTCGTAACCCTGGAGAACCTATGCGCCGCGCCTTGCTGTTTGTTCTCGCTGCCTTGAGCCTGTCGGCTCAGGCCATCGAACTGAAGCCCTTCACCGCCAGCTATACCGCTGACTGGAAGCAACTGCCCATCAGCGGCACCGCCGAACGCAGCCTCAAGCGCCTGGATGACCAGCGTTGGCAACTGAGCTTCGAAGCCGCCATGCTGGTCGCCAGCCTCACCGAAGAAAGCACCTTCCGCCTGGAAAACAACAGCTTTCTGCCCCTGACCTACCGCCTCAACCGCAGCGGCTTGGGCAAGAGCAAGAAGGTCGAGCAGGATTTCGACTGGACGGAAAAGCAGGTGATCGGCAATGACCGCGGTGAGTCTGTGCGCTTGCCACTCAATGTCGGCCTACAGGACAAGTCGACCTATCAGCTGGAACTGCAATTTGCCGTGGCTGCCGGGCAAAAAAGCATGAGCTACCAAGTGGTCGATGGCGACGAAATCGAGACCTATGATTTTCGCGTGCTGGGCAGTGAGCGGGTGCGCACCAAGGCTGGCCTGATCGACGCGATCAAAGTCGAGCGAGTACGCGATCCGACCAAGAGCAAGCGCAAGACCGTACTCTGGTTCGCCAAAGACTGGGACTACCTGCTGGTACGCCTGCATCAAGCCGAAACCGACGGCAAGGAATACCAGATCATGCTCAAGGACGGCAGCGTCGACGGCAAGCCGGTCACCGGCATTGCTGAATAAACAGCGATACAGCATAAAAAAGCCGGGCGTTGCCCGGCTTTTTTATGCCTGAGAATTACGAGCCGTTACCACATCAGGTCATCGGGTACCTGATAGGCCGCATACGGATCATCCGCATCCGGTGCTTCGGTCTGAGTGTTGAGCAACAGCACCCGGCGCGGATCGCGCTCCTGGATTTTCAGCGCCGCTTCGCGCGGGATGACCTCGTAGCCGCCGCCGTGCTGGACGATGGCCAGGGAGCCGCTGCTGAGCTTGTCGCGCATCAGCTTGTTGACCGACAGACGCTTAACTTTCTTGTCGTCGACGAAGTTGTAGTAATCCTCGGTGGTCAACTTGGGCAGGCGCGACACCTCGATCAGTTGCTTGATCTGCGCCGCACGAGCCTTTTGTTCGGCCTTTTCCTGCTGCTGGCGGTTCAGCTCTTGGTCGCGAGCGATCTTCTCGGCCTTGGCTTGCAAGGCGGCCTGCTGCTGCGAGTCATCGACTTCGATCTGGCCTTTCTTTTCCAGGCGCTGCTGTTTCTGCTTCTGCTTGCCGGCCTGCTTGGCCTGCTTTTCATTGACCAGCCCGGCTTTGAGCAGCTGATCACGAAGGGAAAGACTCATAACCTACGCCTTACACGTTGAGAGGTGGGCAGTGTCAGTCACAGCCGAGGCCGTGCTTTTCCTGTTTTTTGGCTTCACCCCAAAGGGCGTCCAGTTCATCAAGGGTGCAATTCTCAATGGGCCGCTGGGCTTCGCGCAATGCCTGTTCGATAAAACGAAAGCGCCGCTCGACCTTGGCATTGGCCGCACGCAAGGCGCTTTCCGGGTCGACCTTGAGGTGACGGGCCAGGTTGGTGACCACAAACAGCAGGTCACCAAGCTCCTCACTGATGGCCTGCGGGTCGTTCTCGCTCATGGCCTCCAGCACTTCATCCAGCTCTTCGCGGACCTTGTCCACCACGGGCAAGGCATCTGGCCAGTCGAAGCCAACCTGGGCCATGCGCTTCTGCAGCTTGACCGCCCGACTCAGGGCCGGCAGCGCCTGGGGCACATCATCGAGCAACGACAACTGCTCGGGCACGGCGGCCTTGGCGGCGCGTTCTTCGGCCTTGAGTTCCTCCCAGCGCTGCTTGACGGCCGCCTCGTCCAGCCGCGCCGCATCGGGCGCGCCATACAGGTCGCCATCGACAAACACATGGGGGTGACGGCGAATCAGCTTGCGGGTAATGCCATCGACCACCGCGGCAAACTCGAAGCGCCCGTCTTCCTGCGCCAGTTGGCTGTAATACACCACCTGAAACAGCAGGTCGCCCAGTTCGCCGGGCAGGTGCTCGAAGTCGGCCCGTTCGATGGCATCGACCACCTCATAAGCCTCTTCCAGGGTGTAGGGCACGATGGTCGCGTAGGTTTGTTTGAGATCCCACGGGCAACCGTACTGCGGATCACGCAGTCGGGCCATCAGGTGCAGCAGGTCGTCGATTTGGTACATGACAAGCCTTTGGAATAGATAATCGGGATTGCTAAGCGTCGCGAGCAGGTAGCCCGGATGCAATCCGGGATGGCCGACGGGCAAGCCCCCCGGATTGCATCCGGGCTACGGACTGCTTCAACAACGCCAGACCGAGCGCAGCGGCTCAACCGCTGGTTCGACTACGCCGCGCCTCGATAATATTGGGCAGCTGGCTGATCCGACCCAACAGGCGGCCCAAGGCTTCCAGGCCCGGGATCTCGACGGTCAGGGACATGGCCGCGGTGTTGTCGTCCTTGTTCGAGCGGGTGGTCACGGCCAGCACGTTGAGCTTCTCGTTGAGCAGCACCTGAGAGACGTCACGCAGCAAGCCGGAACGGTCGTAGGCACGAATAATAATGTCCACCGGGTAGGTCTGGATCGGTACCGGCCCCCAGCTGACCTGAATGATCCGCTCCGGCTCGCGACTGCCCAGTTGCAGCACCGAGCCGCAATCCTGACGGTGGATGCTGACGCCGCGGCCCTGGGTGATGTAGCCGACGATCGGGTCGCCCGGCAGGGGCTGGCAGCAACCGGCGATCTGCGTCAGCAGGTTGCCGACGCCCTGGATCTGGATGTCGCCGCGCTTGCCCGGCTTGATCGCACCCGGCCGACGCGGAATCAGCTCCAGCTGTTGCTCGCCGCGCTCCGGCTCCACCAGTTGCTGGGCCAGGTTGACCAACTGGGCCAGACGCAGATCGCCAGCCCCGAGGCCGGCGAACATGTCTTCGGCACTCTTCAGGTTGGCTTTATCCGCCAGCTTGTCGAAGTCCACCGCCGGCAGGCCCAAGCGAGTCAGCTCGCGTTCCAACTGGGTTTTACCGGCCGCCACGTTTTGATCGCGGTCCTGCAGCTTGAACCAGTGGACGATCTTCGCCCGCGCCCGCGAGGTGGTGATGTAGCCCAGGTTGGAGTTCAGCCAGTCACGGCTCGGCGTGCCGTGCTTGCTAGTGATGATCTCCACCTGCTCGCCGGTTTGCAGGCTGTAGCTGAGCGGCACGATACGCCCGTTGATCTTCGCGCCACGGCAGTTGTGGCCGATCTCGGTGTGCACCCGGTAGGCAAAATCCAGCGGCGTGGCGCCCTTGGGCAAGTCGATGGCGTGACCGTCGGGGGTGAAGACGTAAACCCGATCGGGCTCGATATCAACCCGCAGCTGCTCGGCCAGACCGCCGATATCGCCCAGTTCTTCGTGCCACTCCAGCACCTGACGCAGCCAGGAAATCTTCTCCTCGTAGTGATCCGACTTGCCTTTGACGTCGGTGCCCTTGTAGCGCCAGTGGGCGCAAACGCCCAGCTCGGCCTCTTCGTGCATGTCGCTGGTGCGGATCTGCACCTCGAAGACCTTGCCATCCGGGCCCAGCACCGCAGTGTGCAGCGAGCGGTAGCCGTTCTCCTTGGGGTTGGCGATGTAGTCGTCGAACTCCTTGGGGATGTGCCGCCACAGACTGTGGACGATCCCTAAGGCGGTGTAGCAATCACGCACCGCCGGCACCAGCACGCGCACCGCACGCACGTCGTAGATCTGGCTGAAGGCCAGGCCTTTGCGCTGCATTTTGCGCCAGATCGAATAGATGTGTTTGGCCCGCCCGCTGATGTCGGCCTTGATGCCAGTGGCTGTCAGCTCGCTGCGCAGGTGGTCCATGACTTCATTGATGTACTGCTCACGGTCCAGCCGCCGCTCATGCAGCAGGGTGGCGATCTGCTTGTACTTCTCCGGCTCCAGGTAGCGGAAGGACAAGTCCTCCAGCTCCCATTTGATATGGCCGATACCCAAGCGATGGGCCAGTGGCGCGTAGATATCCGCCACCTCGCGAGCCACGCGCTGGCGTTTCTCATCGGGCGCGTTCTTGATCGCGCGGATCGCACAGGTCCGCTCGGCCAGCTTGATCAGGGCCACACGCACGTCATCGACCATTGCCACCAGCATCTTGCGCAGGTTTTCCACCTGCACCTGGGAGCCCAGCACCAGCGACTCGCGCGAGCTGAGGCTGTCGCTGATGGCGGCCATGCGCGAGACGCCGTCGATCAGTTTGGCCACCACCAGGCCGAAGCGCTGCTGCACCGTAGCCAGGGAAATCTTGCCTTCACGCACACCGCGGTAGATCACCGCCGCCACCAGGGAATCCTGGTCCAGCTTGAGGTCGGCGAGGATCTCGGCAATCTCCAGGCCGACGCGGAAACTCGACGTACCTTCGGTCCACAGGTTCTGCGCCGCATTGGCCTGTTGCTCGGCCTCGCGGGCGAACTCGCATGCACTCTTCAGCGCCTCGCGGTCCAGTGCCGGATCGACGCTCAGGGCGTGGTCCAGCCAGGCATCCAGATTGATACTGCCGTCGGTGTTGATCGGCTGTTGCGCGCGTACCTGTACCATCAGTGTTTACCCTTGCTGATCGGCAACCGACTCGCGCCAGTTGCCTGCGGTCTTGTCTTGCAGCCTAGAGCTGCTCGGACTCCAGAAGCTTCCTAGCCTCTCTCGAATAACGCCATTGCCTCGACATGGGCGGTCTGCGGAAACATGTCGAGAATGCCGGCTCGTTTGAGCCGATAACCCTGTTTGAGCAACTCCGCCGTATCCCGTGCCAGGGTTGCCGGGTTGCACGACACATACAGCACACGCTCGGCGCCCAGTGCGGCGATCTGCTTGACTACCGCAAAGGCGCCATCCCGTGGCGGGTCGAGCAACACCGCCGAAAAACCTTTGTGCATCCAGGCGCCATCCAACGGGTTCGACAGATCGGCCTGATAAAAGTGCAGATTCTCCAGGCCGTTGCTGCGGGCGTTTTGCTGCGCCCGCGCCACCATGGTCGCCACCCCTTCCACGGCCACCACTTCGGCCACCCGCTGCGCCAGGGGCAAGGCGAAGTTGCCCAGCCCGCAGAACAGGTCCAGCACCCGCTCACCGGCTTGCGGCGCCAGCCAGGCCAGCGCCTGGGCAATCATCGCCTCGTTGACCGGGCCGTTGACCTGGACGAAGTCTCCCGGCCGATAGGCCAGCTGCAAGTTCCAACTTTCCAGCCGATAGCCCAGCTCGGCGTCCGCCTGCTGTGGCTGCGGATCACCCTCGCCGTGCAGCCACAACTGAGCGCTCTGCGCCTGACAAAAGTGCTGCAGGTGGGCCACATCCTCTTCACCCAAGGGCGCGGTGTGGCGCACCAACAGGGCCATGGCCGTGCCGCTGAAAATCTCCACATGCCCCAAGGCCTGGGGTTTACGCATACCTCGCAAGGCCTCAGGCAAGGCGCTCAGCAGCGTCTGCAAGGGCTGTACCAGTACCGGGCAATCGGCGATGGCGACAATGTCCTGACTGGCGGCGGCACGAAAGCCCACCGCCAACTGCTTGCTCTTCACATCCCAGCGCACCGCGATGCGGGCGCGACGACGATAAGCAAACTCCGGCCCCACCAAGGGTGGCGCCCACTCTTCGGGCGCTGCGGCGGCGACACGCAGCAATTGCTCCGCCAGGGTGCGCTGCTTGAGGGCCAACTGTTCGCTGTGGGGCAGGTGCTGCAAGGTGCAGCCACCGCACTGCCCGGCATGGGCGCAAGGCGTCGCACGGCGTTGCGCACTGCTGGTGAAGATGCGCTCGGCGCGCGCCTCGACCACCTGGCTGCGGGCACCCAGCACCCGCGCTTCGACATCCTCACCGGCCAGGGCGCCGGCGACAAACCAGGTGCGGCCGTCGAGGAAAGCGATGCCACGGCCGTCATTGGCCAGCCGCTCAATGTGCAAGCGCTGCTTCTTGCCCGTAGGCACGGCGACCGCTTTGCTACCGCCCGCCGGTTGAAATCGCAGGCCCGTGTCACGCTTCGCCATGGTCAGTACAACTCATCATCAATCACACAAAAAAGAAACGGCCGGGGCCGTCACGACAACTGCTTCAGGCATCGCCAAGGGGTTGATCATAGATGCCGGTGGACAGGTAGCGATCGCCGCGATCGCAGATGATCGCCACCAGCACGGCGTTCTCCACCTCGGCAGACAGGCGCAACATCGCGGCCACCGAGCCACCCGACGACACGCCACAGAAAATCCCTTCCTCACGCGCCAGGCGACGCATCACCTGCTCAGCCTCGGCCTGGCCCATGTCGATCACCCGATCAACCCGCTCAGCCTGGAAAATCTTCGGCAGGTACTCGCTCGGCCAGCGGCGGATGCCCGGAATCGCCGAACCTTCCTGGGGTTGCAGACCGACGATCTGCACCGCCGGGTTCTGCTCTTTAAGGTAGCGCGACACGCCCATGATGGTGCCGGTGGTGCCCATCGAGCTGACAAAGTGGGTGATCCGCCCGTGGGTCTGCTGCCAGATCTCCGGACCGGTGCCGGCATAGTGAGCCAGCGGGTTGTCGCCATTGGCGAACTGATCGAGCACCTTGCCCACGCCGTCGGCCTGCATCTGCAGGGCCAGGTCGCGAGCGCCTTCCATGCTCTCGACCAGAATCAGCTCGGCGCCGTAGGCGGTCATCGCGGCCTTGCGCTCGGCGGTGGAATTGTCCGGCATGATCAGGATCATCCGGTAGCCCTTGATCGCCGCGACCATGGCCAGGGCGATACCGGTATTGCCCGAGGTGGCCTCGATCAGGGTGTCACCCGGCTTGATCGCGCCGCTCAGCTCGGCGCGATTGATCATCGACAACGCCGGACGATCCTTCACCGAGCCCGCCGGGTTATTGCCTTCCAGCTTCACCAACAGGGTATTGGAAGTCGCGCCGGGCAAGCGCTGCAGGCGCACCAGCGGGGTCTGGCCGATGCAATCGGCAATGGTGGGAAACTGCAGGGTCATGGCTGTAGACGATCCGCACGCTATCAAGGGGTGCCTATGATAACGGCAAACCGCCTACGGCCATATCGCCAGTGCCAACCGGACGCTTGCATCCGCTGATAAAGGTGCGCCTGTTGCGGGCTCAAGACCAACCGTTACACTGGCCGCCAGAATCACTCGGAATTCGGCGCAGACAAGGAGCAGGGTTGTGTTCAAGGATCTCGGCATCAAGAGCCGCGTACTCATGCTCTCGCTGTTGCCCACCAGCCTGCTGGCCGTGGCACTGGGCGGCTACTTCACCTGGATGCAGCTGTCGGAGCTACAGGCGCAACTGCTGCAGCGTGGGCAGATGATGGCGGAGCAGCTGGCCGCCATCGCCGCCCCGGCCCTGACCCGCAATGACGGCGCACTGCTGGAGCAGATCGCCGATGAAAGCCTGGAGCACGCCGATACCCGCGCGGTGCGCCTGTTCGATGCCCAGCACCAGCTGCTGGCCCACGCCGGCCCGAAGATGCTCAACCAGGCACCGAGCAATCCCCCCCGACAACTGCAGGTAATCAGCAACGACAGCGCCAGCCACTTTCAACTGGCCGTCACCCGCCGCCACCTGACCCACAGCCAGGAGCCCGGCGCGGCGAACGAGGGGCCGGTACTGGGCTGGGTGGAACTTGAACTGTCCCATGACAGCACCCTGCTGCGCGGCTACCGCAGCCTGCTGATCAGCCTGCTGCTGGTACTCACCGGGTTGGCTGCCACCGCGCTGATGGCGGCGCGCATGAGCCGCGGCATCAATGAACCGCTGCGCAAGATCAAGCACGCCGTCGACCTGCTCAAGGAAGGCCATCTGCAGACCCGCCTGGAACCCCTCGGCAGTCACGAACTGGACCAGCTCGGCGCCGGCATCAACCGCATGGCCGAAGCCCTGCAGAATGCCCAGGAAGAACTGCAGCACAGCGTCGACCAGGCCACCGAGGACGTGCGCCAGAATCTGGAGACCATCGAGATCCAGAACATTGAGCTGGACATGGCCCGTAAAGAAGCCCTGGAAGCCAGCCGGATCAAGTCGGAATTTCTCGCCAACATGAGCCATGAAATCCGCACGCCGTTGAACGGCATCATCGGCTTCACCAACCTGCTGCAAAAGGGCGAACTCAGCCCGCGCCAGCAAGACTACCTGGGGACCATCAGCCAGTCGGCCGACAGCCTGCTGGGGATCATCAACGAGATCCTCGACTTCTCGAAAATCGAAGCCGGCAAGCTGGTACTGGAAAGCATCCCGTTCAACCTGCGCGACCTGCTGCAGGACACCCTCACCCTGCTCGCGCCGGCGGCCCACGCCAAGGACCTAGAGCTGCTCAGCCTGATCTACCGCGACACGCCGCTATCCCTAGTCGGCGATCCGATGCGCATCAAGCAGGTGCTGACCAACCTGGCCAGTAACGCCATCAAGTTCACCCAGGAAGGCACCATCATTGCCCGCGCCATGCTTGAGGACGAGAGCGCAGACCGCGTGCAGTTGCGCATCAGCGTGCAGGACACTGGCGTCGGCCTGTCCGAAGAAGACTTGCGCGCCCTGTTCAAGGCCTTCAGCCAGGCCGATAACTCGCTGTCGCGCCAGGCCGGCGGCACCGGCCTCGGCCTGGTGATCTCCAAGCGTCTGATCGAGCAGATGGGCGGCGAAATTGGCGTGGCCAGCACCCCCGGCGAAGGCTCGGAGTTCTGGATCAGCCTGAACCTGCCCAAGGCCAACGACGATGACAGCGACTCACCGCGCCCGCCGTTACTTGGCCAGCCGGTGGCCATCCTGGAAAGCCATGAGCTGGCCCGCCAGGCCCTGCAACACCAACTGGAAGACTGCGGTCTCAAGGTCGAGGCCTTCAGCAACCTCGACAGCCTGCTCGCAGCTGTCGCCCAGCGTCAGCACAGCAGCGCGCCGATCGAGCTAGCCGTGCTCGGCATTACCGCCCGCGAACTGCCACCGGAACGCCTGATTGCAAAACTCTGGGATCTCGACCGGCTGGCCTGCAAAAGCCTGGTGCTGTGCCCCACCACCGAGCAGGCGCTGTTCCACGACAGCTTGCCGGAAACCCACAGCCGCGTGCAGGCCAAGCCCGCTTGCACGCGCAAACTGCAGCGCACCCTCAGCGAACTCTGCGGGCCGCGCACCCAGCGTCATAACAGCCGCGCGCCACACGCCAGCCGCGCCCCCTATCTGCTCTGCGTCGACGACAACCCGGCCAACCTGCTGCTGGTGCAAACCCTGCTGGAAGATCTCGGCGCCCGCGTGGATGCGGTCGACAGCGGCTATGCCGCCCTGGAGGCGGTCAAACGCAACGGCTACGACCTGGTATTTATGGACGTGCAGATGCCCGGCATGGACGGTCGCGAAACCACCGAAGCGATCCGCCAGTGGGAAGCCGCACAGGACAGCGCGCCGGTGCCAATCGTCGCTCTGACCGCCCATGCCCTGGCCAATGAAAAGCGCTCGCTGCTGCAAAATGGCCTGGATGACTACCTGACCAAGCCCATCGGCGAACGCCAGCTGGCCCAGGTGGTACTCAAGTGGACCGGCTTGCCGTTGCGCCAACAATCGACGCAAGCCAGCGAGCGCCGTCAGCCCGCCCTAGGGCTGAGCGTGCTGGATCACGCCGAAGGCCTGCAGCTGGCCGCCGGCAAGGCCGACCTGGCCGCCGAACTGCTCGGCATGCTCCTCGACTCCCTGGCCGTCGACCGCCAGATCATTCAGGACGCCCGCGGCAACGATGCCCACGACGTCCTTTTGCAGCGTGTCCATCGCCTGCATGGCGCCACCCGCTACTGCGGAGTGCCACAACTGCGCGCCGCCTGCCAGCACTGCGAAACCCTGCTAAAACAGAAATCGCCGGCCAGCGCCGCCGCCCTGGACGACCTGGATGCCGCCATCGAGCAATTGCTCGAAGAAACCGGCCAAATCAGCCAAGCCCTATAGACAGTCGGAAGCCACTCCATGCGCATCATGTTGTTCAGCAGCCAGCCCTATGACCGCGACAGCTTCAGCGCCGCCACCTTGCCAGCCGGCTGCAGCCTGGCGTTCCAGCATGCCCACCTGGGGTTGGATACCGCGGCCCTGGCCAAAAACTGCGAAGTGGTCTGCGCCTTTATCAACGACGACCTCTCGGCGCCGGTACTGCAGCAACTGGCCGCCGGCGGCACACGCCTGATCGCCTTGCGCTCGGCCGGTTACAACCACGTTGACCTGCAAGCAGCACAACAACTGGGTCTAAGTGTGGTGCGGGTACCGGCCTATTCGCCCTTCGCCATCGCCGAGCACGCCGTGGCCCTGATCCTGGCGCTGAACCGGCGTATCCACCGCGCCTTCAACCGAACTCGCGAGGGCGACTTCTCGTTACACGGCCTGATTGGCTTCGATCTGCACGGCAAGACCGTAGGCATTATCGGCACCGGCCAGATCGGCGCCGCCTTTGCCCGCATCATGGCCGGCTTCGGCTGCCAGCTGCTGGCCCACGACCC
>Ga0209343_10008197_pt1 | contig 12196 bp, 12 predicted proteins | sample RifCSPlowO2_02_FD_184026 | JGI IMG/M metagenome (GOLD analysis project Ga0209343, IMG submission 184026) | Groundwater microbial communities from Rifle, Colorado - Rifle CSP2_plank lowO2_0.2 (SPAdes) (version 2) | ecosystem: Environmental > Aquatic > Deep subsurface > Groundwater | place... | reverse complement strand
GAGCACCTCGAGGTGACAGCGCGGAGCGCCGGCCGGGCGCGGTGGAACTTGGCCGAGGTCATCGCTCTGTTTCCGAACCTGGGCGGACGCCTGCGGCAGTCCGGCGCCAAGCTGAGCGGTGGCGAGCAGCAGATGCTCGCCGCCGGCCGGGCGCTGGTGAGCAACCCCGACCTCCTGCTCATGGATGAGCCCACCGAGGGCCTGGCGCCGCTCATGGTCCGCGAGCTGGGCCGCGTTATCGACGCGCTCAAGGCTGCGGGCACGGCCATCCTGCTGGTCGAGCAGCACCTCGCGTTCGCCCTCCGCCACGCCGACCGGATATACATCATGAGCAAGGGCCGCATGGTTCATCACTGCGCCCCGGCCGAGCTGGCGGCCGATCACGAGGTGAAGGCCCGCTACCTCGGCGTGTAGTTTTGCGCATGCAATTGCGCCGTTGGCGCGATGATTGCGAAGGCTGCGGCGAATTTCAGAATTCTCCTGCGAAGCATGGCTGTCTCCTCTTCCTCTATCCCCATTGTGGGAGCGTGCCTGAGCGCGTCGCGGTCCGCGTCAGTTGATCTTGATGCCGGCGTCCTTGATGATCTTCTGCCATTTGGCGCTTTCGCTGCGCGTGAAGGCGAGAAAGTCCGCTGCGCTGTGCGTCGCGGGCGGCTCGAAACCGAGCGACTGCAGCCGGTCGGCCACGTCTTTCTGTCCGAGCGCCTTGTTCACCTCCGAATTGAGCCGCGCGACGATGTCTTCCGCCGTTTTTGCGGGCGCCGGCACGCCGTACCAGGCGATGACCTCGAACCCGGGCACTCCGGCTTCGGCGAGCGTGGGCAGGTCGGGGGCGAGCGCGGAACGTTTCGCGCTCGACACGGCAAGCGTCTTCACCTTGTCCGCGCGGGCGAGGTTCACCACGCTGGGCTGGGTTAACGTGAAGGCGACTTCACCGTTCATCACGCCGGCTTCACTGCGGCGATACGAAAGAACGGCAGTTTCTGCTTCTCGACTTCGACGAAGATCACCTCGAGGCGATCGCCGATCTTCGCCCGGTCGCGATCGTCGCCGATTAGGCGGCTTAGCATGCGCGGTCCTTCGTCCAAGTCCACCAGGATCACAGTGTACGGAATCTGCGATTCCCATTGCGCGCCATAAAACGAGACCGCGATATGCGAGTACGAGTACACGGTGCCGCGACCGGTGGACGTGATCCAGCCGGGCTCGCGCTTGCCACACTGCGGGCACATCTGCCTCGGGTAATAGAAGACGTGACCGCACCCGTCGCACTTCTGCAGCAACAGGTCGCCGCGGTTGCACGCTTCCCAGAAAGGCCCGCTCTCGGCGGTCGGGGTCGGAAGGACAGCGAAAATGTTTTCCATCGCTCAAGCCCTTTCCAGGATCATCACGCCGCATACCGAGAAAACTCCGCCATTGCCACTGACCAGGGCATATCTGGCATTTTCCACCTGTCGCGCGCCTGCTTCTCCACGCAACTGCCGCACCGCCTCGACGATGTGCAGCATGCCACCGATATGCGCCTGAGACAACAGTCCACCATGGGTATTGACTGGCCACTTTCCACCTAGCGAAACAGCGCCACTGCGAAACAATTCCCCGGCCCCGCCCGGCCTACAAAAGCCGAGTGCGTCCAGCGTGACGAGCACCGAAATCGTGAATGCGTCGTGAAGCTCCGCGACGTCGATATCCTCGGGCCCGATTCCGGCCGCCTCGAACGCCTCCCGGCCGGCAGCGGCCATGCCAAAATCCTCGATGTCCGGCATCACCGCGACCGAGTTGTGCGTCATCCGCATCGCTATGGATCGAAGCCGGGTCATCTTTGCACCGAGCCGACGCGCGTTCGCGACGGAGGTCAGCACGACCGCGCCGCCGCCGTCGGCGACGAGCGAGCAGTCGAGAAGCCGCAACGGCGAACAAATCATTTTGCTGGCGCGATGGTCGTCAAGCGTCATCGGCTTTTTCATCATCGCGTTGTCGTTCAAGAGCGCGTGCCGCCGGTGACTAATCGCGACGGCGCCCAAATCGGCCTCGGTGCCACCGTAATCGTGCAGGTAGCGCTGCGCGACGAGCGCATATGGCGCGACCATGCCCTGAAGCCCATACGGCTCCTCCCATTCCTCTCCACCCATCTGGTTCTTGAGCAGAAAGCCATGCGCGCCCGGCGGCCTTGCCGTCAGCGCGTTCTCGCCGTAGACGCACACGGCGGTACGACAATAGCCCGAGGTGATAGCCCAGGCCGCCTGCTGCAACATAGTCATGCCCGTAACCGTACCGCCGACGTCTACGGTCGAGATAAAGGACGGCTTGAGCCCGAGATATTCGCCGACCGTCGTCGAGAACATGCTGTTCGGAATCGTATACGGGTCGAGATTGACCAGTCCATCGACGTCCTTAATCGAGAGGCCGCAGCTGTCCAGCGCGTTGAGCACCGCCTGCGCCTGAATTTGCATCGAGTTCATCCCCGGCAACTTGCCGACGCGGGTCTCACCCATGCCGATGATCACGGCTTCGTCAGTCACTTTTGGCATGCGCAGTCAGGATCCTTGGGTGGATTGCGGGGTGGCGGGACCGCGGGGGCGGCGGGCCGCGGCCTCCATGCGTACTGCTTTTAGCACCTGCCGCGCCACGGCGTAGCCGCCGGCTGGACTTAGCGACGCTCCACGCGCCGATGGCGGAATTCATGAAGGTATGGGTAGCCGCGCCGGGAACGAGCGAGGCCACGTAGTCGTTGTGGGCCGGGAATCCGCTCATCCTTCAGTCGCCTATCCGGTCGATCGCGCTTCGCCCCGACAGCAGCTCGCTCGCGATGATCATGCGCTGCATCTCCTGCGAGCCTTCGGTGATGAGCCGCGAGCGGGCGTCGCGGAACATGACTTCCAGCGGCAGCTCGCGCGACAAGCCCATGCCGCCGTGAATCTGGATGGCGCGATCGACCACCTTCATCATCATCTCGTCGCAGCGCAGCTTCACCATCGCAGCTTCCATGTGATACGGCAGGCCCCGGTCGGCTTTCCACGCGGCATGGTAGGTCATTAGACGGGCGGCGTGCAACTCCACCTCGGAGTCGGCGATCATCCACTGGATGGCTTGGCGCGAGGCGAGCGGCGCGCCGAACGTGTTGCGCTGATTCGCCCAATCGATGGCGAGCTTCAGCGCGCGCTGGGCGCGGCCGATCGCCTTGGGGCCGTGTATCAGCCGGCCCATGCCGAGAAATTCGCGCGCCAGGTCCCAGCCGCGGCCGACTTCGCCGACGATGTGCGAGGCCGGCACGCGCGCGTTGTCGAACACCAGCTCCCAGGGCCGGTCGGGCGACATCAGCTCGAACTTCTGTCCGAGCCGCATGCCTGGCGTTCCCTTGTCGATCAGAAAACAGGTGATGCCTTCCCGCCCCTTACCGCCGGTGCGCGCAAATAGTTGCACGAAGTCCGCCTTGTCGGCATGGGTGATGAAAATCTTGCTGCCGTTGATCACCCACTCGTCGCCATCTGCAACCGCGCGTGTGGCCATGCGGGTGGGATCCGAGCCGCCGCTTGCCTCGGTCAGGGCGAAGCAGGTGCGCTTGTCGCCGCGGATCACCGGCTGCAGGTACTTCTCCTTTTGTTCGGCGTTGCCGTGGAACAGCACCGGCCCCAGGAAAGGGGTGAACACGCTGGGCGCGCGGAACGCCGGCACGTTGCATTGCGCCAGTTCCTCGAACACCAGGCACATGCCGAGCACGCCCACGCCACCACCGCCGTATTCCTCGGGAAGATCGAAGGCCCAGAATCCGAGTTCCTTCGTCCGCGCCTGCAGCCGCGCGCGGATGTCATCGGGAATGTCGTGCTGGTCGGCGTACTCGGGCTCGAGCGGCAGCAGTTCTTCGGTGACGAAGCGCCGCGCCGATTCGCGCAGTTGTTTTAATTCTTCGGGGATCAGAAAGTCCATCGGTTCACTTTCATTCGTTGATCAGTTGCGCGCGTGAATGCCTCCCGGAACTTGTCCGGAGAGGACATGTCCGGGCCGATGCGCCTGCCGTCCGAACATTCCGCCAGGCACGCCTGGGACATGGCGCCGCGCGAATAGCCGGTGGGCGGCTGACCGGTTTTCGGATTGGCGGGCTGCGCGACTGCCGCGTCGAACCTGCCGCCGGCGCCGGAAATTCGCATGGTGGTGACCTCAGGCGGAGTAGCGGCCATCGAGGATCTCCCTGGCGATGAGGTTGCGATGAATTTCAGTGGTGCCGTAGCCGACCGACATGCCGCGCACATCGCGGAACATGCGCTCCATCGGGAATTCTTCCGACAGGCCGAACGCGCCGTGAAGCTGCATTGCCGTGTCGGTCACGCGGCGCGACATTTCGTTGGCGTAGACCTTGGTGATCGAGGCGTCGACCGCGGAGCCTTTGCCGGCATCGACGCGCGCGGCGGCGCGGTAGAGCAATGCGCGCGCCGCCTCCAGGTCGATGGCCATGTCGGCCAGTTTCCATTGCACGCCCTGTTGCTCGGCGATCGGCTTGCGGAACTGCACCCGTTGCTTCGAATACGCGACCGCGGCCTCAAAGGCCGCCTGCGCAATGCCCAGGCAAATCGGCGGATTGGTGGCGATGCGGTCGGAATTGAACACTTGCAGCAGCTTGCCCATTTGGCCCGCCGGCAGCATCAGGTTCTGCGCCGGCACCCTGCAGTCCTCGAATACGAGCTCCGCCATGCCGGTGCCGCGAAAGCCGATGAGGTCGAGATGCTTGCCAATAGAAAAGCCCGGCGCGCCGCGTTCCACCAGAATTGCGCCCACGCCGCGCAGGCCGGGCGCCGGATCGAGCCGGACCAGCACCAGGAACATGTCCGAGGCTTGCGCTCCCGAACACCACAGCTTCGCGCCGTTGATGACGTAATGATCGCCGTCCTTGACCGCCTTGCATTGGATGTTGCCGATATCGGATCCGGCGTTGGCCTCCGACATGCCCCAGGCGCAAAGCAGTTCGCCCTTGGCGATGCGCGGCAGGTATTTTTTCTTCTGCTCGGCGGTGCCGAGATGCAGAATCGCGCGCGGCGTGGCGCCGTCGGTGCAACCCACCAGGATCGCGGTGTTGGCGCAGCAGCGCGCCACTTCCTCGACCACGATCACGAGGTCGAGCAGGTTCCGTCCCGCGCCGCCGTACTCCTCGGGAATGAATACGCCGACGAATCCGGCCTCGGCCAAAGTTTTGATGTGCTCCACCGGCGGCCGCCGCGTCCGGTCCACTTCCGCGGCTTTCGGCTTGAAGTGCTTCTCCGCGATCGCGCGCACTGATTCGCGGATCAGCCGTTGTTCTTGCGTCAATTCATGCTCGCTCATGGTGCTTGCTCCAGTTTGGAATTCCTCATGCGTTGAATACGGCGCCGCTTGCCGTGAACGCCGCGCGCGGCGCTCAAACCCCAGTCCACCGGTGCCACCGCGCCGCCCTCGCCGGTGCGGCCAAGGGCGTGCAGCGCGCCCTAGAGCGCGATGCAATCGACAGTATGCCGCGTTCGGCGCGACGGTGGAAGCGACGCCCATCGCCATGGGGTTAGTGTTCGCGCGACCGTCAGACGGCAGGCGTGAACTTGTCGTAGTGGATATCCGACGGGTCGACGCCAAGCCGATGCAACAGCGCAACCGCCGCGTCGATCATCGGCGGTGGGCCGCAGAGATACGCTTCGGCGCCTAACCCATCGGTAACCCGCCGGAGGATGAGCTCCGTGACTAGGCCGCGCTCGCCTGTCCATGTCGACTCCGCGGGTTCATCGGACAGCGCCGGTATGAAGCTGAAGTTCGCGTGCTTGCGCGACCACGCGCTCATCGTGTCCAGGTGATAAAGGTCGGCCGCGCGGCGCGTCCCGTAGAAAAATCGCAGGGGCCGGCGCGAGCCGTGCGCGAATGCTTCGTCCAGCATCGCCTTGATCGGCGCGAAGCCGGTGCCGCCGGCGATCAGAAGCGCCGGTCGATGCTGTTCCGCGGAAAGCTGAAAGGCGCCGAATGGGCCGCGCAGCGTGAGTATGTCGCCTTCCATGAGCTCACGGGCAAGGTGCCGGCTGACCCGGCCCTGTTCATAGATCCGCACATGAAACTCGAGCCGCGTGGAGCCCGGGCGATTCGCGGCGGAAAAAGAGCGATCCGGCGAAATTCCAGGCAGCACCCAATCGAAATACTGGCCCGCCCGGTAATCCACCAGCGAGTCGGTCCGAACGACGACCTCGATAATTGCAGAGCCATGGCGGCGGACTTTCTCCACGACGGTATCGAATTCTCGAATCGGCGGACCGCTTTCAGCGCGCAACTGTGCCGATAGGCTAAGGTCGGAGCACGGGTAGCTCAGGCAGGCGAGAATCAAGCCGCGGGCACGGTGCGTATCGTTGAATATCGCCGGATCCGCACCCGGCAGCTCGCGCACCTTGCCGCTGCGCAGCTCCGCCAGGCACTCGCCGCACTCGCCCGAACGGCAGTTGTAGGGAAAGGCCACGCCGGCGCCAAGGCACGCGTCCAGCACCGACTGATCGGATCGGCCTTCGATGCGCGCGTCACTCTGCACGACATGTAATGCGTACGCCGTCATCAGCGTCTGCGTAGTCTCGGTCTAACGCTTAGTACGCCCGTTCTTGGTCAGAACCATCCGGCGCATGGATCTCCCGGAAATCCTCCGGCAAATCTATGCCCCAATCCTGGGTGATGAAGCCGCGTATCTGCTCGTAATACGCGGCGCGCATGTTCTCGTTGGTGTCCTGCTTGATGCCCCAGCGGCGATAGAGATCGTTTCGCTTCGACTTGTCGCCGCCGAAGGATTGCAGCCCGACCGGCACCCACTTGCGCAGCGCCGCTTCGACCTGGGCGCGGCCTTCCTCGGTTGCGAGCAGTTCCTTGACACCGTCCATGCCGAAACCGACATGGCCGTACTCTTCCTTCAGCGTTTCCTGCGCCGCGCGCCGAAACGGCTCGTAGGGAGAGCGGGTGAAGTGGCGGAACTGGTGCGCGGCGGCACGATCGACCAGCGCCATGAAAACCACCTGGTCGGCCCAATTATCGATCGGCGTGTCGAAAGTCGACAGATGTCCCTTCTTGCGCGCGTATTCCTGCCAGTCGAGGCCGAGCTCCTCCATCAGCTTGCGGAAGCGCAAATGGTGCCCGTACTCCTCCATGACCGTCCTGGCCATGCGCTGCTTCATCTCGGGCGTGGGCGCCCGCAGAATGCTGCGCTCGAAGCAATCGGCGCCATAGAGCTCGCTGACCACATGGATGTTGATCAGATTGAGCATCAATTCCTGGAATTCCGGATCCTGCTGGAAGAATTCCGCTGCGCTGACGCTGTTGATTTCTTTCTCGGCCACAACTTCGGTCATGATTTTCCTCGCCGCGCCGGCGTCCGAGACACCGTTGCAAACCCCTTGGCCGTCACGGTGCCGTCCTGTTTCGCAGCGGTGAGCTCGAGCGTGAGCTCGTCCTCGACCTTGGCAACCTTGGCCGTCAACGCCAGTGCCTCATCCGGAAACACGGGCGCGGTAAAGCTCAGGTCGAGCAGCTTCAGCCGCTGCCGGCCCAATCGTTCCACGAGAAGCCTCGCGAAATGCGCAGTCGTCATCGGCCCCTGCTGGATCACCCGCGGGAATCCGCACTCCTTGGCAAAGTCATCGTCGACGTGGATCGGGTTGGGATCCTCGGTCGCCGCGGAGAACATCGCGATCGCGTCCCGCGTGGCGCCGCTGACTTGCTGCTCAAACACCATCTGGCCCACTTCTTCGTTCAACATGTCAACTCCGTTCGATGATCCGCGTGATCTCACGCAGTGCGATCTGTTGCGATCCGGCGAGGCGGTACTCGTACGCGATCTCGGCGATCCACAGGGGACCACTCTTGGTGCTTTTCTCGGTGACCTTCAGGACCCGGGCAGTGACGTCGATCTCGTCGTCCCAGCCGATCGGCAGGTACCACTCGTATCGCTGCCCCCCGTGCAACGCTTTCCGGCGAGGAACGTCGAGATCCTTGAACAGGTCGACGCCATGCGCCTCGCCGCGCAGGAAGATCATGTAGGTGGGCGGCACTTCAGCCAGGTCGACAGCGGCGCCCTGCGATTGCAGGTATTGAGCCGCCAGCGCCCTGCTGGCGCGAAGGCGATAACTTGGGTAGACGTGGCCTTCCCGATCCGAGCGCATGCACGTTCTCCGTTTGAATCGTATCCTGCCGGCGGTGCCGCGCACCGCCGGGGCAAGCGCGCGACCGCAGCGCCGCCGGTTGCCCCTCACCTGGCGATTTTTACAGTACTATAAAAAAGGTTTCTGGAAATGTCAACCTTTTTTACTGTATAGTAAATAAGTACTTGCCGGCCGGTTGCCGCGATTGCGGCCGCAGGCTCGCGACCGCCTAAAGCGGCCAAGCTCAGCCGGCCCGATCGATAGTTTTTCGTGATCCGATGCATCGATGAAGCCAGACGAAAGCACCACGCCCAAGCGCAACCCCGCTCCCGGAGTCAACCGGAGGACGATCGGCGCCGCTAAATCTCCCAGATCGTCGCTGCGACGGGAGACGATCCTGCGCTGCGCAACCGAGTTGTTCGACCGCCAGGGCTTTTCCAACACCTCGCTCGATGACATCGCGCAAGCGGTGGGCGTGACCCGTGAAGCGCTCTATTACTACTATCGCAACCGCTCGGAAATCCTGCTCGCGATCATCGAGCCGCAAAGCGCGGCGCTCATCGAGGGTTTGCAGGCGATCGTCAAGGCGCCATCGCCCGCCAACGAAAAGCTCCGCATGGCGATCCAGAACCACCTGCAGCGCTTCGATCGTCACTGCCTGGAAATGACGATCAGCTTGCGCGACGGGTTGCTGAATACGAACGACCCGGTGCGAAAGTCGATGGTGCGAACCTGGAAGAGGTACGAGCGCCTGTGGAGGGCGCTGATCACCGAAGGTCAGATCTCCGGTGAGTTCGAACGGATCGGCGATGCGCGAATGATCGCTTTCGGAATCCTTGGCATGTGCAACTGGCTGGCGCGCTGGTACGATCCACGCAAGCAGGTCGCGATCGACGAAATCATCGAGACGTACTTCAAGCTGGTCAGCCTCGGAGTGGTGTCGCGTTCGAGTCCGCTCCCGACTTCGAACGACGCGTCCCCGCCCCCGTAAAATCCTTTTTTGGCATCCGTTACGGCAAACGCGATGGCGAGATCGCCGACCGGCCCGTTCGGCACGAAGGTCTTCGTCCCGTTGATCCGCCGGCAGTTGCCGGCGGGCTCGGTGCGAGTGGGCGTCGCGAACGAGTCCGAAGCGAAGCCAGGCTCGGTGATCGCTGCGCTCGTTGCGAGGAAAAGCATTGCCGATTTCAGACTCAGGGATCACTTTTTGGTGTATGCTCCGCCCTCGGGACATCGAGCCTACTCCTACGGTTACCGCCGGCCGCGCCCTGATTCTGTATCTGCCGCCCGCGGGCGAGATCGATCGGACTCATCTAAGAACAGAGCGAGGAGAACCATATGCCTGGACTATCGTCCGCCGACCATCGCGTCAGCCCGCCCATTGTCGATATCCCGCGCGACTATAACGCCGCGCACGATCTGATCGAGCGCAATCTTGGCGCGGGCCGCTCGGGCAAGACCGCCTTCATCGACGATTCCGGCAGTATCACCTACGGCCAACTGGCCGAGCGCGTCAACCGCGCCGCCAATGTGCTGACGGGCCTGGGCCTGGCGATGGACGATCGCATCATGCTGGCGCAGCTTGACACCATCGATTTCCCGAGCGTGTTTCTGGGGGCGATCAAGGCGGGCATCGTGCCTATCGCCGGCAATACGCTGCTCACCACCGCCGATTACGAGTTCATGCTCAACGACAGCCGCGCCAAGGCGCTGGTGGTGTCGGAGCAGTTGTTGCCGACGTTTGCGCCGTTGCTGGAGCAGCGTGCCCGCAAGCTGCCTTTTCTCAAGCACGTCATCGTGTCGGGCAAGGATGCGCACTCCCACCTCTCACTCGCCCAACTGATGGACAAAGCCGCCACCGCCTGCGAACCGGCGCCGACCATCTGCGACGATGCGTGCTTCTGGCTGTATTCGTCCGGTTCGACCGGCCTGCCCAAGGGCACGGTGCACCTGCACTCGCATCTCGTCCAGACCGCCGAGCTCTACGCCAGGCCGGTGCTGGGCATACGCGAGGACGACCTCGTGTTCTCGGCGGCGAAGCTGTTCTTTGCCTATGGCCTGGGCAATTCCCTGACTTTCCCGATGTCGGTCGGTGCCACCGCGATACTGATGGCCGAGCGCCCGACACCGGCCGCCGTGTTCCAGCGCCTGCGGCAGCACCGGCCGACGATTTTCTACGGCGTGCCCACCCTGTACGCGGCGCTGCTCGCCAGCCCAGACATGCCCAAGCGCGAAGCGCTCAATCTGCGCCTGTGTACCTCGGCGGGCGAGGCCCTGCCGGCCGACATCGGCGAGCGCTGGACCAGGCACTTCGGCGTGGAAATCCTGGACGGGCTGGGCTCGACCGAGATGCTGCACATTTTTTTGTCGAACCGGCCGGGCGAGGTGCGCTACGGTTCGACCGGCAAGCCCGTCCCCGGTTACGCCTTGCGCGTGGTGGACGACGCCGGCAATCCGGTGAAGCCGGGCGAGATCGGCGAACTGCAGATCAACGGCCCCACCAGTGCTTCATGCTACTGGAACAACCGTGCCAAGAGCCGCGCCACCTTCATGGGCGACTGGACCCGCAGCGGCGATAAGTACACCGTGGACGAAGCGGGGTACTACACCTATTCCGGCCGCACCGATGATATGCTCAAGGTGGGTGGCATTTACGTCTCGCCGTTCGAGGTCGAGGGCGCGCTGCTGAGCCATCCGGATGTGCTAGAGGCGGCAGTGATCGGCCAGCCGGACGAAGACATGCTGATCAAGCCCAAGGCCTATATCGTCACCAAGGAGGGCGTCACCGGCGATGCGGCGCTGGCCGAGAAGTTGAAACAGCACGTGAAATCGAAGCTCGCGCCTTACAAGTACCCGCGCTGGGTGGAGTTCGCCAGCGAGTTGCCGAAAACGGCGACCGGCAAGATCCAGCGATTCAAGCTGCGTGCCAAGTCGCAGGCGGCGAAATAACCATCCGCATCTTAACCAGGAGGAGCGACATGAGCATGAACCAAACCTTCGGCCGGCGCGAGTTCCTCAAAACCGCTGCGGCCGCGGCCGGCGTCGCCGGCCTGTCGAATCTAGCCTTCGCGCAAGCCGCCAAGATCAAGATCGGCCTGATGCTGCCCTATACCGGCACTTACGCGCAACTGGGCGTGGCCATCACCAACGGCTTCAAGCTGGCGGTGGCGGAGTCGGGCGGGAAGTTGGGCGGGCGCGAACTGGAGTATTTCACCGTCGACGACGAATCCGAGCCGGCCAAGGCGACCGACAACGTCAATAAGCTCGTGACCCGGGACAAGGTCGACGTGCTGGTGGGCACGGTCCATTCCGGCGTCGCCATGGGCATGGTCAAGATCGCGCGCGAGACCGGGGTGCTGTTCATCATTCCCAACGCGGGCTTGGGAGCCGCAACCGGGGCGCTGTGTGCGCCCAACATCTTCCGCACCTCATTCGCCAACAGCCAGACCACCTATCCGATGGGCAAGGTGCTCGCCGACCGCCGCGTCAAAAGCGTGGTCACGCTCACCTGGAAGTACGCTGCGGGCGAAGAAATGGTGGAGGGATTCAAGGACGGCTATGCGAAGGGCGGGGGCAAGATCCTGAAGGAACTGTACCTGCCGTTCCCGAGCGTTGAGTTCCAGCCGCTGCTGACCGAGATCGCCTCGCTGAAACCGGATGCCGTGTTCGCGTTCTTCGCCGGCGGTGGCGCGGTCAAGCTGATCAAGGACTGGCAGGCGGCCGGACTGAAGGGCAAGATCGGGCTGTACGGATCGGGTTTTCTCACCGACGGCATACTCGACGCGGCGGGCGACGCAGCCGAGGGCATCGAAACCACGCTGCACTACGGCGACGGCATCGAAACGCCCAAGAACAAGACTTTCCGTCTCAATTACGCCAAGGCCGCCCATCTGCAGCCCGACGTGTACGCGGTGCAGGGCTACGACGCCGGTCTGCTGCTGGCCGCCGGCCTGAAGGCGGTCAAAGGCGATGTGAGCAAAAAGAAGGAACTCATCGCGGCGATGGAAAAAGCCGAGATCGACAGTCCGCGCGGAAAATGGAAAATGTCGAAGGACCATAATCCGGTGCAGGAT
>Ga0209343_10008194_pt1 | contig 12199 bp, 13 predicted proteins | sample RifCSPlowO2_02_FD_184026 | JGI IMG/M metagenome (GOLD analysis project Ga0209343, IMG submission 184026) | Groundwater microbial communities from Rifle, Colorado - Rifle CSP2_plank lowO2_0.2 (SPAdes) (version 2) | ecosystem: Environmental > Aquatic > Deep subsurface > Groundwater | place... | reverse complement strand
TGAATACGGTGACGATGCCGGTGTCCTGGCAGATCGGCCGATGACCGGTGGCGCACATGCGCGAGTTGATCAGGATCTGCGCCATGGAATCACGGGCGGCCGGGGACTCTTCCTTGAGGTAGGCCTCGTGCATGGCCTGGATGAAATCCACGGGGTGGTAGTAGGAGATGAACTGCAGGGCATCGGCGACGCTCTGGATCAGGTCGTCTTGCTTGATCACGGTCATGCTTGGCGCTCCTTTTGTAAAGGTAGGAGTAGGGCAGAAACTTCGGCGGCGGCGAACCACGCGTCGACGCGCGGGCGCAGTAAAAAAGGCGCGGCAGTATAACGCGCAGGCGACTGGGCGGACAGCGGCCGGCGGTCGACCTTGGTCGCTGATCGCCCTCTGAACGTGCTGTGCATTTGATCATCACGGGCGTAGAGTGGCGGCTGAATGCCAGTATGGGATGGAGCCCATAAACCCCATGAGCCTAAGCCATCAGCGGGTCACTCAGCATACCCTGCAACGCCTGCTGCTGAAGCGCTTCGGCATGGCGACGGCGACCTACGCCCTGACGGGTTTGCTGTGCTGGGTCGCGGTATTCAACGACCTGTTTCGTGCCTCCATACCGACTGCGCTGCTGGTCACCGGCTTGGCGGCGCTCACCCAGGCGGTCTTCCTCGGCCTGTTTCTCTCCGGGCAGAATCTACGCTTTCGTGACCCCAGCCTGACCGAAGCGCAGGTGCTGGTGGCCCTGGCCTGGCTGACGCTGTTGTTGGGCATGTTTGCCAATGGCCGCGGCGCCTTGCTGGTGGTCTACGTGCTGATCCTGTTGTTCGGTGTGTTCCAGTTGCCACCCAGGGTGTTTGCGCGCTGTGCGGCCATCGCGTTTTTCGGCTTTGCCGGGCTGAATCTTTACGAGGCGTATCTGTACCGGCTGGCCGATCCTGGCCTGGCCATCTTGCAGGTCAGCGTGTTGGCCGGGGTGATGCTCTGGCTGAGCCTGTTTGCCAGTTATATGCACGCCATGCGTCAGCGCATGCGCCAGCGCCGCTTCGCCTTGCAAGCGCACCAGGACACCCTGCGCGGAATGATGCGTCAGCTCGAAGGCCTGGTGGCGACGGATGAACTGACCGGCCTGTTCAACCGTCGCCACTTCCTGCGCTTTGCCAACGGTGAGCTGGAAAATCTGCGCGCGGGACACCAGCACGGCCTGGCGCTGATCGACCTGGATCACTTCAAGCGGATCAACGATGCCCACGGCCATGCCGCCGGCGATCGTGTCCTGCAGACCTTCGCCAGCGTGGCGCAAGCCTGTCTGCGCGATGGCGATATCATCGCCCGTTACGGCGGCGAGGAATTCGTGCTGTTGCTACCCAACACCCAGGCCGATCAGTTCACCGCCTGTTGCGAGCGCTTGCGCGAGGCCTTCAATCAGGCTGAACCCGTGGGCATTAAGGTGGATACTCTGAGTCTGTCTATCGGAATGACCTTGCTGACCATGCACGATGATCTGGATGAGGCGCTGCAGCGCGCCGATCAGGCGCTCTACCGGGCCAAACGCAGCGGGCGTAACCGTTGCGCGGCGGCCTGGGAGGATGTCGATGCCTGAGCTCCGGGTGGGTGAGCAACGGCTGACCGTTGCGCCCGCCAGCAACCTGCTCGATGCCCTGCTGCAGGGTGGCGTTGCCGTGCCTTATAGCTGCCGTTCGGGCAGTTGCCATGCCTGCCTGGTGCGCTGCCTGCGCGGTGAGCCGCTGGATGCCAAGCCCGAGGCGCTCGACCCGCAGCGTCGCGAACAGGGCTGGCGGCTGGCCTGCCAGTGCCGGATCGTCGACGACCTGCAGGTCGAAGTGTTCGATCCGCTGCGCGATGGCCGCCCCGCGCAGATCGCTGCCTGCGACTGGCTCAGCCCGGATGTGCTGCGCCTGCGCCTGATTCCACAGCAACCGCTGCGTTACCGGGCCGGTCAGCATCTGGTGCTCTGGACCGACACGGGGATTGCCCGCCCTTATTCGCTGGCCAGCCTGCCGGACGAAGATCCCTGGCTGGAGTTCCACCTGGACTGTCGCCACAGCGGCGCGTTCAGCGATGCGGCGCGGACTTTCAAACCGGGCGATGCCTTACGTCTCGGTGAATTGCGCGGCGGCGCCTTGCACTACGACCCCGACTGGCAGATGCGCCCGCTCTGGCTGCTGGCGGCCGGCACCGGGCTGGCGCCGCTGTACGGGGTGCTGCGCGAAGCACTGCGCCAGGATCACCAGGGCCGCATCCGGGTCATTCACCTGGCCCATGATCGAACCGGGCATTACCTGGCCGAACCCCTGGCGCAACTGGCGGCGGAGCATCCGCAGCTGCAGGTCGAGCTGCTCGGCGCGGCCGAGTTGCCGGCGGCTTTGGCCGAACTGCGCCTTGTTTCCCGGCAAACCCTCGCCTTACTCTGCGGCCACCCCGACAGTGTCGAACGCTTTACCCGGCGCCTGTATCTGGCAGGCATGCCGCGTAATCAGATGTTTGCCGACCTGTTTTTACCGCACGCCCGCTAGCCACTTCGGCGGCGTGATCCCGGAGCATGAGTGATGAGCGAACACCTGTTGGTTGAGCGCGAAGCGGGTCTGCTGACCCTGCGCCTGAATCGGTTGGACAAGAAGAACGCCCTGACCCGGGCGATGTACGGCGGCATGGCCGAGGTGCTCGATCAGGCCGATCGGGACGGCAGCGTTCGCGCCGTGCTGATCACCGGCGGCGAGACGTGTTTCACCAGCGGCAACGATGTGGGCGATTTCATCCAGGCGCCGCCAGCCGGTCTGAACAGTGAAGTGTTCCAGTTCATGCGGGCCCTGTTCGAGTTCAGCAAGCCGGTGGTGGCGGCGGTCAGCGGCCCGGCGGTGGGCATCGGCACCACCTTGCTGTTGCATTGCGACCTGGTCTACGTCAGCCGTGAGGCGAGTCTGAAGATGCCCTTCGTCAACCTGGGGTTGTGCCCCGAATACGGCTCCAGCCTGATCCTGCCGCGCCTGCTCGGCCATGCGCGGGCGGCCGAGTTGCTGCTGCTGGGGCAAGGCTTCACTGGCGAGCAGGCGGCCGCCTGGGGGATTGCCAACCAGGCGCTGGCGGACGGTGCCGCGACCCTGGCCAAGGCCCGGGAGATGGCCCTGCGCTTCCAGCAACTGGCGCCTTCGGCGGTGGCCGACAGCAAGCGCCTGATGCGCGCGCCGGGGCGTGAAGAGTTGCGCCGGGTGATCGAGGAGGAGGGCGCACTGTTCGGCCAGCGCCTGCGCTCGCCGGAAGCCATCGAAGCGCTGACGGCCTTCATGCAGCGGCGCGCGCCGGACTTCTCCAAGTTCGGCTAAGCGCCGACTCGTAGGGTGCGCCGCGCGCACCGGCAGTTTTCATGGAGCCCTTGGTGCGCGCGGCGCACCCTACGCTGCACAAACGAAAAGGCCGCTCGATCGAGCGGCCTTTTGGCGTTACGGCGCAGGCCTTACACCAGCGCTTCACCGACATGCAGGATCTTCATGCCATTGGTGCCACCGATGGTGTGGTAGCTGTCGCCCTTGGTCAGGATCACCCAGTCGCCCTGCTTGACCACGCCACGCTTGAGCAGTTCGTCCACGGCCGCCTGGCTGACTTGTTCCGGGGGCAGGGCCGCCGGGTCGAACGGCACGGTGTAGACGCCGCGGAACATGGCGGCGCGAGCCTGGGTGGCGCGGTGCGGGGAGAAGGCGTAGATCGGCACCGAGGAGCGAATCCGCGACATGATCAGCGGGGTGTAGCCGCTTTCGGTCAGGGCGATGATCGCTTTGACGCCCGGGAAGTGGTTGGCCGTGTACATGGCCGCGAGGGCGATGCTTTCGTCGCAACGCTCGAAGGTCGTGCCCATGCGATGGCTGGAGGCTTTGCTGGTCGGGTGCTTTTCCGCACCGATGCAAATCCGCGCCATGGCCTGCACCGCTTCCAGCGGGTAGGCACCGGCGGCACTTTCCGCCGAGAGCATCACCGCGTCCGTGTAGTCGAGCACGGCGTTGGCTACGTCGGAGACTTCCGCGCGGGTCGGCATCGGGTTCTGGATCATCGACTCCATCATCTGGGTCGCGGTGATCACCGCCTTGTTGTGGCGGCGTGCATGCAGAATGATCTTCTTCTGGATGCCGCACAGCTCGGCGTCGCCGATCTCCACACCGAGGTCGCCGCGGGCGACCATTACCGCGTCACTGGCGCGGATCAGGCCGTCGAGGGTTTCGTCGTCGGCCACGGCTTCGGCGCGTTCGATCTTGGCCACCAGCCAGGCGGTGCCGCCCGACTCGTCGCGCAGCTTGCGCGCGTACTCCATGTCCGAGGCGTCGCGCGGGAAGGACACGGCCAGGTAATCCAGGTCCATCTCGGCGGCGAGGATGATGTCGGCCTTGTCTTTTTCGGTCAGCGCCGGGGCGGTCAGGCCACCGCCGCGACGGTTAATGCCCTTATGGTCGGACAGCGGCCCGCCGATCAGTACCGAGCAGTGCAGGGCGTCGGCATCGGCGCTGTCAACGCGCATCACCACCCGGCCGTCGTCGAGCAACAGTTCGTCGCCGACGCCGCAGTCCTTGACCAGGTCCGGGTAGTCGATCCCGACGATTTCCTGGGTGCCTTCGGTCAGCGGATGGCTGGTGGAAAAGGTGAACTGGTCGCCGACCTTGAGCTCGATGCGCTTGCAGGCGAACTTGGCAATGCGGATCTTCGGTCCTTGCAGGTCGCCGAGCAGGGCGACATGCCGGCCATGCTTGGCCGCCAGCTCGCGCACCAGCTTGGCGCGGGCCTTGTGCTCGTCCGGCGAGCCGTGGGAGAAGTTCAGGCGGGCCACATCCAGACCCGCGATGATCAGTTGCTCGAGGACTTCGGGCGAATTGCTCGATGGGCCAAGGGTGGCGACGATTTTGGTACGGCGAAAGGTCATGCGCAGACTCCTGAGTTGCGATTGAGCGCGAGGCTACTACGCCGTAACCCTGTAGTCATTGTTGCTCTGCACTACCTTTCTGTGCGGGTTTGAGGACCAATAAATCGCAGTCCACGCTCTCCAGAATGCGTTCCGCGGTATGCCCGATCAGAGCCGTATCCAGGTGACCGCGGGCGATGGCCCCCATCAGCAGCAGGTCGACATGCTGCTCGCGAACAAAGCGGGGCAGCACTTCTTCGGCAAAGCCCTCGATCAAGTGGGTGTCGGGCGTGGCGATCGGGTATTGGCCGATCAATTGCTCGAAGGCTTCGCGGTGCTGGGCGGCGCAGCGGGCGACATAGTCGTCGTAATTGGCGACCAGTTCGGCATCGAACATCAGGGTGCGCGGCAAGGGGGAATAACTGTGCAGGTAGTGAGCCTGCATGCCCAGTTGACGGCTCAGCTCGCTGGCGGCGCGAATCAGTTGGTGATCGAGCGCCGCCGGTTTGTCGGCACTGTGCAGCGGATCGAGCGCCGCACACAGGCTGTGGCCCTGCCATTCGGCATGATGCACCAGCCATAGTGGTGCCGGGCAATGGCGGATCAACTGCCAGCAACTGTTGGTCAGCAGCAGCCGGCGCAGCAGGCTGTCATGAACGGTGGACTTGAGCACCAGGTCCGCTGCCAACTCGGCCACTTTCTCCAGGACCAGCTTGTGCTGCGGCCTGCCCCAGCGCACGTCCAGATGCACCCCCAGGCCCTCGGCCCGTAGCGGCGCAGCCAATTCCTCCAGCCATGCCTCGCCACGCTCGAGCAAGGCGGCGCGCCCCCGACTTTGCATGGCCGTATCGAACAGATGGCCGGCTTCCAGGGTGGCGTTGTATTCGACCAGCAGCAGGTGCAGTTGCGCGTGGGTCTTGCGTGCCAGCCATAGCGCGCGCTCGAGCGCCGGCTGGTGGGTCTGCTGGGAATCGATGACCACCAGTAGCTGTTGCAGATTCATGACCTGGACCTCGCTGTGGGTAGCTGCACATTGCAACGCATGGGGGCGCTGCTGGCGTTGATCTGTATCAGCTTAGTGGACGCTGCGGATGGCGGCTGAGTGCCTGGCGCCTGAACCGGCTATCGGCGCTGCCCTGCAGATTTTCCCGTCGCGGTCGATACACTGCTCAGAGGTTGTGAAAATATCGAGCGCCGTAGCGAGATCGTCTCCAGGCGTTCACGTAGCGCAACGTCAGCAGCGGGCGTCTGGAGGCGGTCGCAGTAGGCGAGAGTTTTTTCACAAACTCTCGGTGGAGGAGAGACCCATGCGAACCCTGTTGATTCTGATCCTGGCGCTCAGCGCCGCCGGTTGTACCCGTTGGTCGCTCGACCACCATTTGAACAACGCCTATCGCGCCTATGAGCGGGGCGATTGTCAGCAGGTCATGCTGGAACTATCCCAGGCCGAGCGCAAAAGCCGTTCGCGCGGCTACCTGCAGCCGGAAATCTCCCTGCTGCGTGGCCAGTGCCTGGAGCGGCAAACACTGTTCGTTGATGCGGCGCAGACCTACGCGTTCATCATCAGCCGCTATCCCGCCAGCGAATACGCGTTCCGCGCCCGCGCGCGCCTGGAAACCTTGCAGCAATTGGGGCATTACCGTCCGGCAGGCGTGGCCAAGGCCGCCTCCACGGCACTCTGATTGCTGATCGAAGGGTTTGGCGACTTGGTGTTGCGGGGGTAAGCTGATGCAGCGTTCAGGGAGGAAAAATCATGCGCCTGTTGTTCTGTCTATTGTTGTTGCCTGGATTGGCAGCGGCAGAGATTTATCGCTGGGTCGATGCCAATGGTCAGGTGCATTTCGCTCAGCGCCCTGTTGTGCCTGGAGCCGAGCAGGTTGAGGTCAGGCCGCAGGTGATCGAGCGTGATGAGGCGACCCGCGAGCGCGAGGCGCGTACCGCGCGTTTCTACGAGGCGCGCCGCGCCGAGCAGGCGCAGGCTTCGGTTGCCTCAGCCGAACGTCAAACCCAGCGTGCGCAGGAATGCGGCGAGTTGCGCAATAGATTGGCGCAGATCCCGGAAGGACGGCGCTATTTCCACGCCGAGGGCAATGGCGAACGGACCTATTACAGCGATGAACAGCTTGATGCCGCTCGTCGCCAGCTACGTGACCGAGTGTCCGAACGCTGTTCCTGAAACTGGTTTAAGAGCAGTAGTGCGGCCATACTTAGAGGCCATTTATAGCGATTTGCCATTATGCCTATTCAGCGCCGAATAGAACGCCAGCAGCTACCTTGCTACCTGAAGGTGTTCAACCGCATTACTGATAAGCCGATGGGCTATATCGGTAATGTGTCGTTGGACGGCCTGATGTTGATCAGCCAATTACCGTTGCTGGTCGGTGCGCGTTTCGATATGCGCTTGAAGATTCCAGGGCAGAATGCGCCCCGCTTCATCGATTTCTCGGCCACCTGTCAGTGGTGTCGCGAGGATGTCACCCCAGGCAGCTTCGACTCGGGTTTCGCCCTGGTGGCGCCGCCTGTCGAGTTCGTCGAGATGGTCGATTCGTTGCGTCAATACTTCAGCTTCTACCCCCTGGGCGCCTCCGCCTAGGCGGCCCGAGCGGTTCCCCGCGAACCATGCTTATGGTTGGCCAGTGCACCGATTGAGCTGCGAGGGGTATCGTTGCGCTCAATCCTACGCGGCCCGCCACATCCAGCAAAAGCCGGTAGGCAATCTTGCGCTCTGATGTGGGTGGCCACCAGCAACGGGTGCGTGCGCGGCTTGAGCGAAACAGCGTCCATAAAAAAACCGCCTGGCAAGGCGGTTTTCTCAGTTCTGCAGCCGGCTCAAGCCATGGCTGGTTCGTTCAGTTGCAGCAGTTCGTCGGAGCGCGCCTGCACCTCGCTGTAGCGTTCGGCGTCGCTGGCGAGCACCGCGGCCATGGCGGGGAAGATCTCGTTCAGCTTGCTGCGCCACTGCTCGGATTCAACCTGCTTGGGGAAGCAGCGCTGCAGCAGGTCGAGCATGATCGACACGGTCACCGAGGCACCTGGCGATGCGCCGAGCAGGGCGGCGATGGAGCCATCCCGGGCTGCGACCAGTTCGGTGCCGAACTGCAGAATGCCGCCGTGTTTGGCATCTTTCTTGATGATCTGCACGCGCTGGCCGGCTGTTTCCAGGCGCCAGTCCTCGGCTTTCGCCAGCGGGTAGAAGCCGCGCAGGGTCTTCAGGCGCTTTTCGTCGGACTGCATCACTTCCTTGATCAGGTAGCGGGTCAGTTCGAAGTTGTCGCGCGCCACCGCCAGCATCGGGCCGATGTTGTTGGGGCGGATCGACAGCGGCAGATCGAGCAAGGAGCCGTGGCGCAGGAACTTGGTCGAGAAACCGGCGTAGGGTCCGAACAGCAGGGATTTCTTGCCGTCGACCACGCGGGTGTCGAGGTGCGGCACCGACATCGGCGGCGAACCCACTTCGGCCTGGCTGTAGACCTTGGCTTCGTGCTGTTTGACCACCTCGGGGTTATCGCAGCGCAACCACTGGCCGCTCACCGGGAAGCCGCCATAACCTTTGCCTTCCTCAATGCCGGACATCTGCAGCAGCGGCAGGGCGGCACCGCCAGCACCGAGGAAGACGAACCTGGCCTGGACCGTGCGCAGACCGCCGTTCTGCAGATCCTTGATGCTGACGCGCCAGCCTTGCTCGTTGCGCTCGAGGTCGGTGACCTTCTGGCTGCATTTGACCTGTGCGTTGGGCTGTGTGCCCAGGTGGTCGAGCAGGTGTTTGGTCAGGGTGCCGAAGTTGACGTCGGTGCCTGCCATGACCCGGGTCGCGGCGATCGGTTCGTTGGGATCGCGACCCGGCAGCATCAGTGGCATCCACTTGGCCATGGTGGCGCGGTCTTCGGTGTATTCCATGTCGCTGAAGGCGTGGTGCTGGGTGAGTGCCTTGAAGCGCGTCTTGAGGAAGTCGATGCCTTCCTGTCCGCGCACGAAGCTCAGGTGCGGCACCGGGGTGATGAAGGACTTGGGCGAGCCAAAAGTGCCTTTCTCGACCAAATAGGCCCAGAACTGCTTCGACTCTTCGAATTGGGTGTTGATGGTCACCGACTTTTTGATGTCGATCGAACCATCCGCCGCTGGCGGGGTGTAGTTCAGTTCGCATAGCCCGGCATGGCCGGTACCGGCATTGTTCCAGGGGTTGGAGCTTTCGATCGCCCCGGACTCCATCAGTTCGATGACTTCCAGCTTGAGGGTCGGATCGAGCTCATTCAGCAGCACGGCCAAGGTCGCGCTCATGATGCCGGCACCAACCAGCACCGCATCTACCGTTTCGTAATCGTTCTGCGCCATTACCACTTCTCCTAAAAATGCAGCACCCAATTGACGGCCAGAGGCCTAAGCGTGAAACAACGCCTAATCAGCAGTCGCTGAGATGTCCTGGGATGAGGCAGGAGGGGGTAGCGGAGCATTTGCCAGCCGCAAGATCGTTCATTTTCGCCACACTCTTGTGAAGTTGTTGAAACCGTTTTTTCACGCTCTTTTGGAGCCGTGAACCTCAAAAGCTCGTTCGCCCTGGCCTGCCTTTTTGCCCGCGCAAAGCTCCCGTTGCATGGCTGCAAGGTATTCTGCGTTATGGGTAAAAACGGCGAGCCGGAAGGGGCTGCACGAAGTGGGCGACTCTCTGGGGCGTGGCCGATGGCTAATGCATCAACGGTACGGCGAGGCCCGATCAGGAGACGTCCTTATAATCGGGGCGCGATTATAAGACGAATGCAGAAAAATTGATCGCCTCAAGTGGCTTTTCTTCTTCCGCCGGTCAGGCTGGCAAGGTTTTGGCGGCGGCCGAATATTTCACGTCTGGGGCGCTGCGCGCGCTGGCGGGGAGTGGTTTATGCAGCCAGCCGAGCTGCTGCTGATTGACCTCGATCCAGCCCAGGCCTTGCGGCGCCTGGGCTGACTGGCGAAAGGCGCGGCACAGGCCGTGGTCGTCGAGCAGGGCAAATGTACGAATGTGCCGGCGTGGGGCGAGCCAGGAGCGAAGGGAAAACATGGCATGGACTCAGGCGGTTGACGACTAAAGTCTTATGCCAGCCGGGCATGACAAGGCCGTGACAACAGCCCGAAAACCCTCAAGTCTTGGCCGCGGCGCTGTTAGCCCATGGTGCGGCTGGTTATACTGCAGGGCAATTTTGCGCCCCACACCCATGGAGAGATGAGCATGCTGCATCGCCTGTTGTTTGGTCTGATCGCTGTCGTCAGCCTGACCCTGGTCGGCTGTGCCCACAGCCCGCAACAACTCAGCCCGCAACCCAAGATCAATGCCCCGCTGGTCGCCGTTGGCCAAGGCCAGCCGGTGGTGGTTCGGGTCGCCGACGGTCGTCCGTCGCCGGTACTCGGCACGCGCGGTGGCTTGTACCCGGAAACCAGCGCGATCGTCGTGAGGGGTCAGGACATTCTGCCAAAACTGCAAGCCCAGGCAGAAGCGGCGGTGCGCCTGCTGGGTTTCACTCCGACTCCGAATGCCTACAACGCGCCGCAACTGACCCTGACCCTGGCCGAGTTGAAGTACCAGTCGCCGAAAGAAGGCCTGTACGTCACCGAGTCCGATATCACTGCAACCTTCCGCCTCGACGTGCAGAACAGCGCGCGCCGTTACAACGGCCGCTACGGCGCCTCGTTGAACCAGCGCTTCGGCATGGCGCCGAACCAGGAAACCAATACCAAGCTGGTCAGCGATGTGTTGAGCGATGCGCTGACCCGTGCGTTCAAGGATCCGACCATTGGCCAAATGCTCAGGCAGTAATCGCTGGTCGATAGAGGTCCGGCCGTTACCGCGATGTCGTTCAGCCGCTAGCCGGGTTGCCAGGTCTTGGCGGTGGCGACGGATCGACTAACTCGAGAGTCAGAGAGAATGCCGCTTCCCCGCAAGGGCCAAGCGGCATTTTTCCTTGGCGGCAGCCCATCAATCAGGGCGGCAGGGTGGCCCCATCCTGGCTCTGCGCCGCACACAAAAAACGCCGCTTTCCGGTAAGGGAGCGGCGTTTTTTCTTGAGTGAAGGGTATTGCAGTCGTGCTTGGTTTTTGGGGGGATTCAGGCCGCTTCGGCGTAAAACTCCGGCAAGCTGAAGCCGGTGTGTTGGTCGATGTCCGGCAGGTCATAGTGTTCATGGCCGCCAAGGGCGCAATAGACCAGCCAGTGGTGGTCCTGGACGTTGAAGGACAGCTCGTTGATTACGTCTTCCACTTCTTCGAGCGAGTCGATCAGGTAATCACGATCAAGTGGTTGTGGGGTGAGCATGGCAATTCCTCCGTGGGGCAGGTTGGATACACCGCCGTGCCGCGATGACGGTGGCGTAGTTGCAGAGGATTCAAAGCTTAGGCCAGGAATGTGACGATTCTCAGACGATTTCGGGATAGCTCCTTCGTTCGTCGGAAACGAAACTTCTAAAACGACTGCTCCAGTAAACTGCGCGCGGTATTTCGGATCGCCCGGTGGGTTGCGGCGGTGTGAAGTGCGCCTGATGGAAGTGCTTGAGGCGGAAAATCAGCGCCTATCCCTGGAAAATCGAGTTTTCCCTTCCCCGAACGATCAGCGCAGTTGCTTCTTTCCGCCCGACAATGCCGGCATTTTCCCTTTCGTGGTGCACAGACGTGCTCTGTGCACCAATTTGCTGTGGAGGTTGCTGATGTCGTTGCAGGCGCTCTGGTCTGTTTTCCTTGCCCATCCCGCGCAGTCGTTGAATGCCCTTGCCCTGTTCTTCGGGCTTGCCGGGAGCTGGTTGCTACTGGCCACCCGAGTGCGTGAGCAGCGTGCAGTGGCGCGCTTGATCGCGGGCAGCGCTGCCAAGGATATGGCTGGGGAGGTATATGTGTTCGACGCCCCGACCCAACGTCTTAACCGGTTTTTCTATCGTTTCGGTTTTGTCAGCCTGGCGGTGTCGCTCGCGCTGTCCTGGGGCAGCACCCAGATCTGAATTGCCCGAGGCGGCAACAATGGTTTCAAGCAACAAAAACGGCAGCCCATGGGCTGCCGTTTTTGTTGCTGCGCCAGGCATTCCTAGAGCGGCAAGCCGGCTTTCACCCGGTATTGGTTGCGCACCGGATTGGCATATTGCAGCACCAGATATGGCTGCTGTTCGACCGGGCAGCGCGCCAGGCGCTTGTTCCACTCGGCTTCTGCGCGAGCCAGTTCCTCTGCGGGAAACAGCTGTGCGGCGCTGGGTACGTCGAGTGCCGGATCGCGCGCGCTCCACATGGTGTAGGCCAGGTAATGCACCGGGAACAGCCGGTAGCCGCTGAGAATCTGCCTGTCCATCTCGGCG
>Ga0209343_10008193_pt1 | contig 12199 bp, 14 predicted proteins | sample RifCSPlowO2_02_FD_184026 | JGI IMG/M metagenome (GOLD analysis project Ga0209343, IMG submission 184026) | Groundwater microbial communities from Rifle, Colorado - Rifle CSP2_plank lowO2_0.2 (SPAdes) (version 2) | ecosystem: Environmental > Aquatic > Deep subsurface > Groundwater | place... | reverse complement strand
GCGGTGGGGCGCAGCAGTTGCCACTCGCCCAGCACCTCGGCGATCAGGCGATCGGCCGGTTGCAACGAAGACGCCACACCACCCTGTGCATTGGCCAGAATCTTGTCGAGAATGCGTTTGCAGCCGCGCACCTGGTCATCAAGGATGGCCAGCGCGTCGCGCCAGGCAGGGCGTGCCTCGGCATCGCGCCGCAGCTCGCCAATGACCACCGCCATGGTGGACAACGGCGTGCCCAGTTCATGCGCTGCGCCGGCCGCCTGTGTGCCGAGCGCCACGATGCGTTCATTGCGCAGAATTTCCTCGCGCACGCGCACCAGCATCTCGTCACGTTGCCGCACCGCCTGCGCCATTTTCACCACGAAATAGGCCACCACCACCGCACTAAGGACGAAACCGAGCCACATGCCTACCACATGCGCATTAAACGCACTGTCGCCGTCATGCTGATGATTGTGCGGCAATGGAACGTAATAGAACATCAGCACGCTGTAGCAGGCGGCGGTAATCGCCGCCATGCCCCATGTATAGCGCCCCGGCAGCGTCGCGGCGGCAATCACCAGCGGCAGCAGATAAAGCGAAACGAAGGGGTTGGTCGAGCCGCCGCCGTAGTAAAGCAGGATGCTGAGTGCCAGCACGTCCACGCACAATTGGGCGAATAATTCCAGATTGGAAACCGGCTTGCTGCTGCGCAAACGCAACAGGGTAAACAAATTGACTGTGGCGAGTGCGGCGATAGTCAGCAGCATCGGCGGCCAGTCCAGTTCCAGTTCCAGAATTTCCCTGACCGCAGCAAGGGTCAGAAGTTGTGCCGCGACCGCCAGGCTGCGCAAGGTGGTCAGTCGCCGCAACTGCCCATGCCCCGGCAGAGAGGAAAGTATCGTGGTATTCATGCGGCTATTGTAAGCGTAGAGGTATGCGAATGGGTGCGGCATAATGCCGCATTCCAAAATCACACCCGCTGGCCAACAATGCACTTCCGTCAAAAATTTGGCGCGCAGTATAGTATTGAACCGGAATTGCTCATCCGGCTCAATATGGTGTAGTTTGTCGGCATCCGTTCACCCTGAATTCGGATGAACAATCCGGCTACATGCAATTCGCCGCATCAACTTCACTTCTAGGAGGAACTTGTCATGACTCATTTCTTGCATCGGCTTGCCGGCCTATTAACTGCCTTGTTGCTGGGCGCCAGTGCTTATGCCCAGGACATTCAGGTTGAGGGGGCATGGACGCGCGCCACCACCGCCGGACGCGATTCCGCGAGCGTGTTCATGTTTATTACCAGCAAGCAGGAGGCAACCCTGATCGGCGCATCCAGCCCGGCCTCCAAGGCCATAGAGTTACGCACCATGGAGCATAAGGGCAGCATGATGAAAACGCTGGTTCTCGAAAAAATCGTACTGCCGGCAAACAAGCGGGTGGATATGACCAGCATTCATGGCTATCACCTGACCCTGACCGGCCTGAATGCGCCACTCAAGGCCGGTGAGGCCTTGCCGCTGGCGCTGGAAATCGAAACAGCCGATAAAAAAAGCATCAGGATTGAAGTAAGCGCAGAAATCAAACCGCCGAAAAAATAGCAAAACACAACGCAAAAAATGGTGGCGGCCGTCGCTGTTGTTTTCTTGCGCTTGAAATCACACGGATAGCCCTCACATCCGAAAGCACGGGGATGTCCCGGATTATCAGAAGCAGGAGGATAAAATGGCAAACATTTTGCGCTACAACCCGGCCGACGATGCGTTCGACGATCTGTTTCGCGGCTTCTTCATGCGTCCGGTGCGGGTTGAAGGCCAGCCGGAAGTGCAGATCAAGATGGACGTAAGCGAGGACGACAAGGCTTATACCGTGCACGCCGAGATTCCCGGCGTGAAAAAAGAGGATATCCATGTCACCATTGACGGCAACCAGGTTGCTGTCAGCGCGGAAGTAAAGAATGAAAAAGAGGTTAAGGAAGGTGGAAAAGTACTGCGCAGCGAGCGTTATTACGGCAAGGTGTCGCGCGCTTTCACACTGGGACAGGATGTGGACGAAGCTACCGCACAGGCAAAATACAAGGATGGCGTACTGGAATTGACGCTGCCCAAGCAGACCGCCGCCAAGGCAAAACGCCTTGCCATCGAGTAAGCGTTAACTTCATCGCAGAATCAGGCGGCATACGCCGCCTGATTCATTTCTGTCCATGCGGATTTTCTTCTGGTGTAGAATTCGCGGCAAACCCCCAGAGGAAAAACCATGCCCCTTACGCCATCCGCCGCCAACAAGAAAGCACGCACGCTTTCCGAGGCGATGCCTTACATCCAGCGCTTCTTCGACAAGACCATCGTGGTGAAATACGGCGGCAACGCGATGACCGATCCGCAGTTGCAGGACAGCTTCGCGCGCGATGTGGTATTGCTCAAACTGGTGGGCATGAACCCGGTGATCGTGCATGGCGGCGGCCCGCAGATCAACGACCTGCTCAAGCGCGTCGGCAAGCAGGGCGAATTCATTCAGGGCATGCGTGTCACCGACGAGGAGACCATGGATGTGGTCGAGATGGTGTTGGGCAAGGTCAACAAGGACATCGTCAACCTGATCAACAAGCACGGCGGCAAGGCGGTCGGACTGACCGGGCAGGATGGTGCATTCATTCGCGCCGAAAAAATGATGCTGGAGAGCAACGACGAGCCGGGCAAGATGCTGGACATCGGACTCGTCGGCGAGATCACCAAGATCGACCCTGCCATCATCACCTTCCTCGACTCCGGCGACTTCATTCCGGTGATCGCGCCGATCGGTGTCGCGCCCGACGGCGAGACGCTGAACATCAACGCCGATCTGGTGGCGGGCAAACTGGCGGAAGTGCTCAAGGCCGAGAAACTGGTGCTGCTGACCAATACGCCGGGTGTGCTGGATAAGGACGGCAACCTGCTCTCCGGTTTAACGCCAAAGGACATTGATAACCTGGTGGCGGACGGCACATTGTCCGGCGGCATGTTGCCGAAGATCGGCTCGGCGCTGGATGCGGCACGCAGCGGGGTGAAATCGGTGCATATCATCGACGGCCGGGTGGAGCATGCGCTGCTGCTGGAAATCCTGACCGACGAAGGCGTTGGCACACTAATCAAGAGTAAGTAGAAATGACGGAGCGGGTCTGGATTTTTGATCTGGACAACACGCTGCATAACGCGACGCCGCACATCTTTCCGCACATCAACCGCAGCATGACCGCCTATTTGCAAGAGCACCTGCAACTGGACGAAGCGGCGGCGAATGCATTGCGCACGCATTACTGGCGGCGCTATGGCGCGACGCTGAGCGGCCTGATGCGTCATCACGGCACGAAGCCGGAGCATTTTCTGTGGCATACGCACCAGTTCCCGGAACTGGAAAGGATGGTGTTGCGCGAGCCGCGCCTGCGCCACGTGCTGAAAAAATTGCCGGGCCGGAAGGTGGTATTCTCCAATGCGCCACAGCACTACGCACAGGCGGTGCTGAAACTGCTGCGCGTGGCGGACCTGTTCGACGATGTGATGGCGGTGGAACAGACGTGCTACCGCCCCAAACCGGACAGCTTCGGCTTCATGCGGCTGCTGCGCCGGCACCGCGTCACTGCGGCGCAATGCGTGATGATCGAGGATAGCGTGGAAAACCTGGTTGCGGCAAAGCGGCTGGGAATGCGCACGGTGTGGGTGAATGCCGGCAACAGGAGCGCGCCGTGCGTGGATGTGAAGATACGCGACGTGATGCAGCTGCCGGGCGTTTTGAGTCGTATAGTTTGATCACAAACCCTCTCCCCCAACCCCTCTCCCGCAGGCGGGAGAGGGGAGCGCGGTAGCGCGGGAGAGGGGCAGGGGGTGAGGGATGTGGAAGATGTTGCCGCCCGCGCCGAATACGAAGCGCGTATCCGCCAGCTCGACGACGACCGCGAATTTCTGCATCACTGCAATGTCGGCGGCGAGAAGATGTCGGATGCCGATGTCGAACGGGTACAGCGCATCGCCCGTTATCGGTGGCGAAACGCGGCGGGTGTGGAAGAAGATTTCCTGTCGGCGGACGAACTGGAGAACCTCACCATCCGTGCCGGCACGCTCACGTCCGCCGAACGCGAGATCATCAACCATCACATCGTCGTCACCATCAAGATGCTCGAGTCCCTGCCGTGGCCGAGACACCTCAAGAATGTTACCGAATATGCGGGGGGACACCACGAACGCATGGACGGCAAAGGCTATCCGCGCGGCCTCACCCGCGACCAGATGTCGGTGCAGGCACGCCTGATGGGTATCGCCGACATCTTTGAGGCGCTTACCGCCAAGGACAGGCCATACAAAGAAGGCAAGACCCTGACCGAATCGCTCACCATTCTCGGCAAATTCAAGGAGAACGGGCATATCGACCCCGACCTGTTCGACGTCTTCATCCGCGAAAAAGTCTACCTGGAATACGCCAACCGCTTCCTGGGCAAGGCGCAGATCGACGAGGTGGATTTGAGCAAAATTCCGGGAGTGAATCTGGATTCATAGTTGCTAATGTTGAACCCAAATAATCCATTGGCAAATTCAACCTACCTCCCCCTTTAAAAAAGGGGGATTGAGGGGGATTTTTATCCGTGCAACATTCAAATCCCCCCTAGCCCCCCTTTTTCAAAGGGGGGATGCTCTGTTCTAGCTAGGGTTACGGCTAATGGATATGGGTTGAATTGCAATCAGTATCGACTTTCTTTGCCAGTATGATATACACTGTGCATATCATATATAAGGAGGTTGCTATGCGAACATTAGTAGATATCCCGGACAGGCAAATCAGAGAATTAACGGCTATTTGTGAGGTCGAGAAAGTGTCTCGCGCCGAAGTAATCCGGCAGGCGATCGCCTCGTATATTGAAAAGAAAAAGCCTGCAACCATTGAAGCATTCGGCCTTTGGAAGGGCCGCAAGGTGGATGGACTGGCGTATCAAGAGCAGGTGCGCTCCGAATGGTAAGCGTTCTAATTGACACCAATATTCTGATCGACTATCTAAACGGGATCGAACAGGCGAAAACCGAGCTGGATAGATATTCTGACAAGGCTATTAGCCTCATTACCTGGATGGAAGTGATGGTTGGCTCAACGCCAGAAACAGAGGGGATCATGAGAGGCTTTTTGAGCAGCTTCGTCCATCTGCCTATTGATGAGCAAGTGGCGACCGTGGCCGTAGCGCTCCGCAAGCAACATAAAATAAAGCTGCCTGATGCAATCGTGTGGGCAACAGCTCAGGTGAATAGATGCCTATTCGTTACGCGCAACACGAAGGATTTCTCTCATGACGAGCCAGGCATACGTGTCCCATATCAAATTTGACTGATGCTACGCAGCTTGGGTGGGCGATCAGAATAGGTGTAAATAACTGCCGAAAATCGTCAGTCTGGTGACGAACTTTGGATATCAATCTGCTGGTTTCGTCGTTCTCATGTACTACACAAACAACAGCGCAACCATAGAAACACACGGAAAAGCCGCGCCAATCCGTCTGTCTTCCGTCCTCTGTCTTCTGTCTTCTGAAACATGGCACGGCTATTGCTCATTAACTTGCGACACACTTGGGTGTGTTCTTTACAAAAGGAGCTTCACATGAAAAACGTACAAAAAGGTTTTACCCTGATCGAACTGATGATCGTGGTGGCGATTATCGGTATCTTGGCCGCTGTGGCGATTCCGGCTTACAGCGATTACACCAAGAAGGCAAAGGCGACTGAGTTGGTGCAGGGTTCCGCCGCATTAAAAACAGCGGTAGAGGTTTGTATGCAGGATTTTCCGGATACTTGGGCCACCGAGTGCGATGCCGGATTAAACGGCATTCCTTCCAATCTGCCTGACGATGCTGCAACCGGTATTGACGGTTCCGCTACAGCGGCAGTTACTGGTACTAAGGTGGTCGGCGCCAAGCAGGTTGCTGCCGGTGTGATTACCGTTGCTGCTACTACTGCCCTGATGGATAAAGCAGGTACTGCAGGACTGATCTACACCCTGACCCCAGAAGTTGGTTCCGCTGGTGTCATGTGGACAGCGGGCGGTTCTTGCGTAATTGACACTCTGTGTAAGTAATTACGATCTAAGGTCGTCACAAAAGCCGGGTTTCCCGGCTTTTGTGTTTTAAGGGCGTTAATTGGCCGGAGGTATCATGCAAATAGTGCGTGCTGGAGTGTTGGTGGTTGTTTTGTTAAGCGCTATCGCGGCGCTGTACGGACAATTTCTGGGGAACCCCATGGTTTTTGACGACCGACCCTTTTTCAATATCAACGATGTAGGGCGGCAGTTGGTGGATAGTTTCCGCTATTCCCCATTTGAGCTGCGTTCGTTACCCTACGCCACGCTGGCATGGGGGAAGGCCGCATTCGGAATGAAAATGTTGCACTTCAGGGTGGAGAACCTGCTGTTGCATGGGGCAGTGACGATTACCCTGTTCTTTTTCCTGGCGCGGCTGTTTGATGTCATATATGGCCCGCGCGCCGATACGTTGCTGAATTACCGTACACTGGCTTTCTGCGCCGCGCTGTTGTTCGCGCTGCATCCGGTGGCGGTGTATGCGGCAGGTTATCTGGTGCAGCGTACCATCGTCATGGCCACGTTGTTCAGTCTGCTGGCCATGTTGACTTATTTACATGGCAGCGTCCGGCACAAACCGCTGTGGCTGTGGGCGAGTGTACCTTTGTACTATCTGGCGGTGTTTTCCAAGGAGCACGCCATCATGTTGCCGACGGTGCTGCTGGCACTGACCGTGCTGTTGCATGATGATTGGCGCGCGAAGCTGCGCCAGCGCTGGGGCGTATTTGGTGCGCTTGCGCTGATTGCGGTATTCGTGATTGCAGCGAAAAAAGGTATGCTCGGCTCGGTCTATGAACCTCTCGCACTCGAAATGCTGGATGTCGAGAGCAATCTGAATTATCCGTTGAGTGTGCTGACGCAATCGTGGCTATTCTTCAAGTATGCCGGCTTGTGGCTGTTTCCCAGTCCGGCATGGATGTCTGTGGATATGCGCGAGCCGTTTGCACAATCGTTGACATCCCCTTACCTGCTTGCTCTCGCGGGTTTTATCGTGTGGGGTGTGGGCGCGTTTTGGTTGCTGGTCAAGCGCGGCCGAGCCGGGTTGGCCGGGTTGGCCATGCTGTTCCCGTGGCTGATGTTTATGACGGAGTTTTCCGCGGTGCGTATTCAGGAAAGTTTTGTGCTGTACCGCAGCTACCTGTGGGCGGCGGGTGCATGCTGTCTGCTGCCGACGCTGCTTGATTTACTGGACAAGCGCATGGCTTCGATCATCGTGGCCGCAGTGGCGCTGGCCATGTTCCCGGTTTCGATGGAACGGCTCAGCTCTTTTGGCCATTCCCTGATACTGTGGAATGACGCGGAAAAACTGGTCAAGGACAGACCCGGCCTACCGGGGGTGTATCGCATCTATCACAACCGCGGAACTGAATTTATTAATACGGATGAATATGATCTGGCGATAAAAGATCTGACGCTGGCGATTGCGCTTCAACCGAATTGGCCGTTTTCTTACAGCCACTTGGGAACTGCCTACGCAAAAAAAGGCGATTGGCGCGCGGCGGTGGATGCTTTCACACAGGCAATTGAGATCGCTGACAGAAAAAAAATGGGCGTGAGTCCCAGACCGTACTACGGGCGCGCCATGGCTTATGAGTTTCTAGGTGAAACCGAGAAGTCCAAACTTGACTATCATGTAACTTGCAAGGTAGCCCGAAAGGGCTGTGACAAGCTTTGACACGCAGGGAAAAATAGGGGCCACGGTTATTGATTTTGGAGGTTTCCCCCCTCAAACATCAAATTCAGATCAACAGGTTACATTTTCTGGAGTTTGTGCCTTATTCAACCGCACGCCGCAAGGCTTGGGTAGCCCATTGATTCAGACTCTGTCCGCTTACCTGCGCCGCTACCAGCGCGGCTGTATGCACTTCTGGCGGCACACGCAACATCAATCGACCGCTGGCAGGTTTTTGCGCTGCGCGCCCCAATTTGCCGCAGGTTTGCAGATAATCTTCCACCGCTTCTTCAAACGCTGCACGCAGTTTCGGCACGCTGTTGGCATGAAAACCAACCACATCGACAATTCCCGCAATATGTCCGATAAAGCAAGCATCGTCATCGCTATACTCAATGCGGGCCGCATAACCTTTATAAGTCATTGTATTCATGATTTCACTCCAGCTTCAGTTAAGAATAATTGGGCATCTTTCACCTGATATGGTTTCGCTTCTTTCGCCGGATGTGGGCGATGAAATGTGCCAATCACGCCGTTCAGTTCAAATCGCACCCGAGAGCCCTTACCTTCAATCACAACACAGCCCAGCGCTACAAATAGCGATTCCATCCGTGCCCATTCCAAGCTCTTGGGTGTTGGTGTAGAAAAAATAGTTTCCAGTGTTTTGCGTTGCGTGTTGTTCATGTGAACCATTTTTGCAAGGGCTATCAGAAAATGCAAGCAGTTTATGCAAGCAATGAGAGGCCGTAAACATCACAGGAACTTCTTGTCTGACCGTTCAGGTTAAAGGGCGGGACAGGATGCCTGCCTGATTCTGCGCCATTTGTTTTACGTCGTCTGCCACGCCGGGGTGCGCCGACACTTGCCGCCAGTAGTTGCGCGCCAGGGGAAACATTTCCCGCCACACTTCCAAGGGTGGATTGATGCCTATTTTGGGCATGGGCAACGCATCGGGGATTTGCCCGGAGGGGCGCGGAGCCAATGACATGGGCAGCATGTCGTACAAGGGCGCAAGCGTAAACTCCGGCGCAGGTTTGGTCACATCATCGACAAAGAATGAGAGATTGCCGGGGTGCATATCGCTATTGCCGATGAGCACGCCAAAGGCAAACAGTTTTTGCACTTGCAGATAGGTGGTTTCATCAAGTTGCCCGGACTGTACCAGCACAGCGGCAATCCTGGGCCAATCGGCAACCAGTCCAGCGAACTCGTCATCAAGCGCCTTGAGCGAGGCCACGCCACGGCGGCCACGCTCGCCGATGCGGTCAAAGCGCGGCACTTCCAGAAATAGCTGATGGGCCGCCCCGCCTGTTTTGACCTCCAGCAAATGGCTATGGCTGGCCGGCAACATCCCATTCAGCGCCTGAAAAGCCAGGTGTTCGCAGATCAGCAAGCTGCGCCAGCGTCGCGTCGCGGCGTTGTCCTGCGGCGCGCTGAATTTGACCATGACATGAACCGGTTGGCCGTCGTGCAGTATTTCAATATCGAACTTGGGTTGCTCGCCGCCCGCCGAGGAGCCTACCACCTCGCCCGCCAAGGCGAGGCGCGCGAATTCAGGATATTTCTGCAAACGCTGATCGGCAGGCACCGGCGGCAAATTTCTATCTGCCGCTGTAAAAAGCGCGCCGGTCTGATAAATCGAAGCGGCTTCTTCACCGACCAGCAGATTGCCCGGACAGTCGTGCCCGGTGTTGGCCAATACCAGCAAAGTTTGGTCGTCGTTCCAGCGGTTTGGATCAGTAGGCAGACCCAGCAGCGGACCATGGAAGCGCGCAAATGCGCGGCCAAGAAAGCCTTGTGGCCTCATGTCCTGCAAGTACCATGGCAAACCCTGATGGAAATCCATCCTCGGTTCACCGGCATGGTTGGCCAAGGTTTCAACCAGATAGGATTCGGGCATCACCGGATGGAGAATTCCCCATTGTTCGAGGTTGCCGGTTGCGCTGACACGGAACAGCGGAAACTCTTCGTGTGCGCCAATTTTGCGCCGCAACGCATATTGGGTCTGGCGTGCCTTGCCAAAACGGAGAATGGATACTCCAAGCTGCGCAACCATACGCGAAAGCGTCGGTTGGCTGACACCCAGCCGCTCGTATAGCGCTCTGGCTGGCTGCGGGCCTTCACGTAGCAGTTGAATGAGGGTGTCGGGTGCAGCCATTTCAGGTTTAGTTTTGCCGGATTAATGAATGCATATTGGATGGATTATACATGAATAAATCAACAATATTTACCATTTACCCCTGTCCGGCATTGTCATTGAACCTAAGCCGGACAAGCCGGAACCAAAAAAGGTGTCGGTTTTCGTCGGATGAGCGCAGCGCTATCCGACCTACAACAGCACAATTCTTGTCACGTTTTGACATCGCAATTTGTGACAAGAATGTATCGTAAATCAAGCGTTGGCGCAGCTTTCCAAGGTGAATCTGAAACAGGTTGATGTGGCATCCGTAGAAGGGTGGGTTCCACCCACCATGTCGGGCATAGCCCGGCACTTGGTTCCGGCTTGTCCGGCTTGGGTTGAATGCGCGCACGCTACCCGGCCCTGATCGCGGCAAGCATCTCGGCCTTGAGCTTCGTCAAGTGGTTCTTGGGATGCATTTTGTTTCTTGCTCACGCATTGCCTCGCGTATGCGGAGCTTACTTGACCCAGGCCGAACAGCCGGGCAAATCTGGGAGGGTGGCATATAGCCCTCATCCTCATCACTCCAGAAAACTTGCTTCGGATATACACTGCAAGATGCAATGAGATTGATTGATACCGTTTGGACGTAAAAAACCCGCAAAGCTATGTGCAGTGCGGGTTTGTGAGACTATTTGCTACCAGTTAAAACAGTATTTTGGTGGTGATAGGTGGATTTGAACCACCGACCTCAGCGTTATGAGTGCTGCGCTCTAACCACCTGAGCTATATCACCTTTGGAGAGCGCGGCATTCTCCAGATTTCACCCCGCGTTGTCAATGTGCGCGCAGGGAACATTTTGCAGGGTGCTTCCAGGAAAACCCTGCTGTATCCTGGTTAATTCGGCCATGGCAGCGGCGTCCGGCCCGTTCAGCACAAACACGGTGGTCTTGAACTTGCTGGCGCGTTCGCCTATTTGCGCAGAGCGTATGTCCTTGGCTTGCCGCAGGTCGTCGAGGAAGTTCTGCGCTGCCTCCTGGGTCTTGAACACGCCGAGCGAAATGGCGTTCAGCCATGGTCCGGCATCCGACACGATGAAATATTCCTCGACGCCACGCGCCTTGATCTGTGCAATTTTCTGAGTTACCGCTGCCTTGTTCTTGAGCGGCGGGATATATACCCAGTAGCCTATGGCGTGCTCCACTTGATATTGGCTCAATCTATCGCCGAGCTGCAGCGCAGACAGGGCCGCCGTGGCCCGCGTCAAATCTGCCCCCGAAAAGTCGCCCCACTCCAGGCAAACCGGTGTGTCCGATTTTATTGCGGACGGCATAGATTCAGCCGCCACAACAGGAGCTTCCGCAGGCTCCGTAACCGGAGCGGTCAGCAAGCGGATTTTCTCCTCATGCAACGCCGGTTGCGCTTGCGCCAATCGCTCATCGGCAATCAGGCCGCCGCCCCATTGCATTGCCGCAAAGAAAATGACATTCCCCAGCAGTAAAATCCAGAATAAAGCTCTCATTGCGTGTCCGCTTCCTGTGCGATCAACAACAAACCTTGCAGCACCAGATTATCCACGACTTGCAATGGCAAGTTAAGACGGTCACGCAATATCGCCGACCCTCCGCCGCTCAGCATAACGGGTATGCCGCTGCCGCCGAGCGACGCATGTTGCCGTTCTATTGCGCCGCAACAGGCCTGTATTGCGCCGCTGAACAGCGCGTCGGCGGTATTCAGCGGGAATGCGGCGTATGCTCCCTGCGCCGGGCTTAACTGGGCGGTTGCATCATTCAGACTGCGCTGCATCAGATCCACACCCGGCATAATCAGCCCGCCGATAAATTCTCCCGTGGCCGACAGGGCGTCAACCGTCGTTGCCGTGCCACTGTTCACCACCAGGCACGCCCCGCGCACCAGATGCCATGCCGCGATCAGCGCCGCCCATCGATCGCTGCCCAGTTGCGAGGGAACAGAATAACCATTGCGTATACCGCACTGCGCCTCCCGCGCGACAATGAAATGGTGTTGCCCGGCACGAATGCCGCGAATGCATTGTGCAACATTTTCCCCGGCGACATTGCTTACCCAGACTTGCCGTATATCCCCCAGTCCGGCGAACTGCGGCGTCAACTCGCTTGCTTGTTCGACAGGCAGGGCGCCGTTGCGTAGCCAGCTACTTCCGTCCGCAAGCGCCCACTTGATGCGCGTGTTACCCGCGTCGATCAGCAATTTCATCGCAATCTCCCCACTTCGCCGGAATTGAACTGGCGTATTCCCTGCGCGGTTTCCATGCATAACTCGCCGTTATCGCTGACACCGCGCGCAATCCCGCTCACGAC
>Ga0209343_10008192_pt1 | contig 12199 bp, 12 predicted proteins | sample RifCSPlowO2_02_FD_184026 | JGI IMG/M metagenome (GOLD analysis project Ga0209343, IMG submission 184026) | Groundwater microbial communities from Rifle, Colorado - Rifle CSP2_plank lowO2_0.2 (SPAdes) (version 2) | ecosystem: Environmental > Aquatic > Deep subsurface > Groundwater | place... | reverse complement strand
ATTGTCTTGCCGTGTGTTGGGGACTTGCTATTCTGGTCGACAAGCTGCACGTGCGTCATGCCAGCTTTCCAGCCTGCAAAACCGAGCGCGTGTACCTCTTTGGAAGGCGGCCAATAGCTTGTATGTACAACTATATCTTTCGCCCTTTTCCTGGGCCAATATTGCAGCGAACCATGTCGCGGTCGTGTTCTCTTAGGCATGCTTGAATTTCACCTAACTTAAACGGAATCGATTCGATCGACTATTATAGCGCTCCAAGAAAACAATCTGGAGTATTATAATTTCTTGAGCGCTATAAGCAAACCCAGTTATAATACCCGATTATTTACTGGGTTTGCTATAACTATAATTGCTTGGCCCAAACCAATCTTCCGATACGGTCTGGTCTCTCCTCTAACACGCAGATACCTGTAGAAATAAGCAAAAGGATTTCTGACCCTTTCGCATATCCTGAAAAGCCAAAGCTTTTCGGAATCTAGAAGAATTCCTGATTCTTCTCAGATTTCTAGTCATGAGAGCACTCTAAACTTGAAAAAGAAAGTATTTATAGTCTTCAAATTGCCCAGTAGTTCCGAAAGTATCTCGATAATCTGTATTTTTAAGCATTCTTCAATTAGTGTGTACATGCAAAAGTGTAAAAATTGCCACAAATTCGGCTTTTGGGTTGAAAGAGACGGTTTATCTGAAGTAAAGGCAGGCGGCTATAATCTTCCCTATACCGGCTGATTTACTGCGGACCGCAAAAGAAGAATAGAGTGTATGTTTACTCATACAATTAATTGGAGGGTTTAATTCGCTTAAAAACTATTTGTCTAAACCATAATCATGAAACTCATAAAACCGGCAAAACTCGAAAAAGGTGATACAGTAGCCATAATTTCACCGTCATCTAATCTTGCATCTCTGTTTCCTCACAGGGTTGATAATGCAGTTATTGCTCTTAACAAACTAGGCTATAAGACCAGAGAATTCCCGACGACAAGGGCATCCGAAGGCCAGAGTGCCGGTACTGCCAAAGACAGGGCAAAAGACCTCATGCAGGCATTTGACGACCCCTCAATAAAAATGATTCTCTGTTCAATAGGCGGCCTAACAAGTAATCAGCTTCTGAGATACATAGACTTCGGTAAAATAAGGGACAGTCCAAAGATATTCTGCGGATATTCTGACATATCGGTTCTTCATTATGCAATTTTCACAAAAACCGGGCTTGTCACATTTTATGGTCCCTCGGCAATGAACCAATTTGGCGAACATCCAAGACCCCTGAACTATACAGTTGATTATTTTATGAAAGCCGTTGGCACCAGCGACCCAATAGGAAAAATAGACCCGTCAAAAGAATGGACAGATGAATTCATGGACTGGAGCACCAAAGCCGACAAAAAAAGGGCAAGAAAAATGCAACACAATCCAGGATATGAATGGCTGTGCGAAGGAAAGGCTGAAGGTCCCATAATAGGTGGATGCCTACCGTCAATACTCCATATGAAAGGGACTGAATACTGGCCAAGATATGACAATAGTATTCTATTTCTGGAACTCCCGGAGAGTCAGGTGCCTAGCAAAGGCTTTCCAATCTCATATGCAGAATCTCATCTAACTGACCTCGAAGTGTCCGGGGTTTTTGAAGAGATTTCAGGATTGGTTTTTGGAAGGCCATTTGCGTACAGTAAAGCAGATACTATCCGTCTGAAAGAATATCTCAGGCATTATGGTAAAGAACACTCTTTTCCGGTGCTATTCGGGGCCGATATAGGGCATACAGATCCTATGATAACCATACCAATCGGTGTGAAATCTTCTGTCAATTCCAAAACAAATGAGTTTTCTATAGACGAAGGCGGAATAAAGTAGTATTAGCTGCTAAAATCCGTATAAAACATTGTCTTTTTAAACACTCTGCAAATCAATCTTTTATGAGTATCCCACCACAGACAGTTTTTCTATATAGCTGCAAGGGCGGTGTAGGCAAAAGCAGCATTTGCACTAATCTGGCGTATACGTATAGCAAAACCGGAATACGTACAGGAATATTTGACGCGGATTTTTACGGCCCTTCGATTCCTTTTATGGTAAGAGGACTTGAGCAGCAAAAACCAAATATTTCCAGATTTACTGTCAGGCCGGGTCTATACGGAGACGTAAGAGTGAATTCTGTCGGATTTTTCATGGACAACAAGGAAGGGATGATATGGGAGGACAGTTATATCGATGGTGCTCTTGAGCAGATGCTTTATTCCCCCGAATGGGAAACTGATGTAATGTTTATAGACATGCCTCCTGGTTCAGGGGCCATCCACAGAAGCGTTTTTTCCAGAGTAAATGGCAAGGCCGTCATTGTCACCACACCAAGCGAATTGGTATATGATGTTACGGCAAGAGGCATAGACATTCTTGACAGGATGCAGATAGATGTAATTGGAATTATGGAGAATATGGCTTATCATAAATGTGATAACTGCAAACACGAAAGGAACGTACTGGATTCCGATAGAGAAGTATGCGAATCTCTTGGAATACCTCTTATAGCAAGACTGCCTTACGATCCAGAATTTAATGTTTCAAATTCCGGGGTTCCTTATGTCGTGGCACACCATGACACGGATCTTACGGATAAATTTCAGGCAGCAGCAAGCCGTATTATGGCAAATTACGGAAAAAATGTTACAATGAGACCAAGGATATGATACCATGCCAATAAAAGAACGCTTACCGGATCCGCTATCGGGTATAATTACAACAGCGGATATGTCTGAATCTTTGAAACTATACGGAATCGGGCCTGACATAGTTGTCATGCCTTTGATAGGCCAGGATTCGCACATATACGCAATTAACAGAAGATCTCAAACAACCAAAAAGGCGTTCATAAAGCATGAAGAAAATTTCTATGTCTTAAAACAACTTCCATGGTACTGTGCATCAGAAGAATTTGCGAATTACTCAACAGAATTACAGCATTGTTTTTCAGAACACGGGTTGCCTGTACCCGATCCGCTGAAATCACTTGACGATAGAAGATGGGTCAAAACAAACGGGAATATATTGACGCTTAGGAATTATGTTCATGGAATTGAATACAGAAGAAGCGAAGAAATGGCAAATCAAGCCGGGCTAGAACTTGGGAGATTGAATCACACGACCAGTGTCATTGATTTATCCCGATACAGACATTTGTTTAAAGAAGACGTATTTGGTCTTTCCAGACAAATGATCGTTTTACTGAACGAATTCGTGAGGAGAAACATAAGAAACCTGACTCCGGAAGATATAGAGAGTCTAAAGGCATTCTCAGATACTTCGGAAAGGTCAATAACAAACCTTTCTGATGCTGCATCAACTCATGGCTACGGCAGTCTTGTAATACCTGTTCACGGGGACTACAACTCCAAAAATCTTGTTTTCTCGGAAAACGGCGAGGTAGCAGCTGTTTTAGACTTTGATAATTCGTCTTTTGACGATGTCTCGCATGACATAGCAGAAGGTTTGTTAAATTTGTCCTATGTAAGGTACTCAGAAGATTCGACTAAATTTGACCTTCCCGACAGGCTTGATGTAAGCATAGGAAAATCTTTTTTAGACGGCTATGATACATCAAACAGACATGCACTAGAAGAATCAAAAAGTAGGATACCTTCAGTAGCAGCCGCGGTTCTAATAGAACTTCTTACGCTGGGTATCATTCGCGGCGATTATAAGTTTTCTGACGTTAAAAAATTAACTGCCATGCCCGAATATGTAGAGTCTGCCGTAAAGGAGATGTTAAGATGAATATAATAACAGCATTCTCCATAGAATGCGAAATTGACAGAAACAAAGCAAATGAAAAAGGGTTCAAAGTAGTTCAGAAGAGTGAAAACACGGAATTCGGAAAAATGGATTATATAGAACTGAAACGTAACGAAAAATCATGTATGGTATTCGAAAACTGTGGTATGAATAACAGAAGATCTCTTGATAAGTGTTCCATTCCGCTGTTTGTAATACTGGAAAAGGAGAAGGTACGCAATCTTTTTCTGCTTGGATTTGCCGGTTCTACGAATAAAAAATACAGCGCCGGGAGCTTTCTCATAGCATCAGATTTTATAGACCTTACAAAATCAAGGCCCCGATCTTTCCTGGAATTAAGACACCCAGGAAAAATATTTTTTTACAGGATGGCAGAACCATACAGCACCTATCTTTCCGCTAAACTCAAAGACCACGCCAAAAAAATTTCAGTCGGTGTATTCGATAATATCAAGTATGCCATAACAGAGGGCCCAAGATTCGAAAGTGCTGCAGAAATAGGCATGATCAAAAATGCAGGCTGTGATGCTGTATGTCTGAGCGGCATACCTGAGGTTTATTTTTGCAGAGAACTTGGGATAAACTTTTGCGTAGGACTTTTCGTATCAAATATGGCCGAAGGGATAGACCAGATATCCAACGCCGAAATACTGGATCATGCCAAAAATGATGGTATAAAAATAACGGAAATCATATGCAACATGGCATCCGATGATTCCATGAATACAGACATGTCTTATTATGGAGATAAGTATTGGATGCAAAAGCCCTGAACACTATCGTACTCTTGTGACTATTGCCATCCAGTATAAATTACTGCCAGTATAGAAAGAAGGTATACCAACATCATCCGATATTAAATGTAGCTGATTTACTAAAAAACCGTTTTTGCCAAGTGACATCATAAGTTCATTTTCCGGGAAAAAATGCCATGGCTGGTAAACATCTTTTTTATAAAACACCTCTCCCTCAGGAAGCTCCTTTGAATCAAGTACAACAAATGAGTCCTTTTCACACTCGGTTCCGATTCCATATCTTTTATCACTTGATGATCTGACTGCAACTACAGAATAGCCTCCTCTTTTTGTCAAACGTCTCAATTCTTCAAATGCTTCCCTCCGGCCCCTTTCATCCAGGCTGTGGATAACACGCCATGAAACAGAATGGGTGAAACATTCGGACTTAAACGGATTATCGCGCATATCGGCAGCTGCCTTTTCTATGTTGTCAACATATATACTTTTCAGAGCATCAACGGATAAATCTGTTGCACATATATCGCTATATGGAAATGTTTCTCTCAGATATTCAAGATTTCTTCCTGTACCACATCCTACTTCCACCAGACATTCAGGTTCGTTAAGGTTCTGAAAAACACGCCTAAAATGAGGACTAACACTTTTCGCAACATAAACACCTGTTCTGTGAAATTCTTCCCATGCCATAAAAGAAGTATACATAAAAACAATTTAAACTTATTAATTCTATCATCAACAATGACACAACTCTATAAAGACGGCTTCATGGAGGCTGTTGTATTCCTCTTTTTCAAAGGTGGGAAAATACTGATTGAAATAAGGCCCAAAGGGAAGGGTAAGGAAGTTTTCATACCCAATGGCGCAGTGGATCAGGAAGATTCAAAGAATGGCGATTATCTGATCAATGCCATGAACCGCGAGGTGGAGGAGGAATTTCAGGGGAATGTTACAATAAAAAAATATGAATATCTGACATCATATAAGGTTAATGAAATTAAAATTAATTTTCATGCATTTCTTGTAACAGAATGGAAAGGAAATGTCCCGGACTTTACTGTTGAAAACGGGGAAAAATTTGCTGATCTGAAATGGATAAATCTTTCTAATTATAGAAAACATCTCAAACTACCAAGTGCAGTACACATCTGCCAGCAGCTGAAGACACGCTTAGAAAATTCTTCTGACAGTTAATTTTTCAATGTTATTTACAATGAATTTCTCAGAATTATTTACGTCTTCGTCAAATTCAACATTAATTATGCATGGCTGTTTTCCTTTATCTATGGATCCTATTTTATCTTCCAGTCCAAGTGCAGTTGCACCATTTAAAGTGGCCATACGCAAAATGAAATTATGTTCCAGTCTTTTGAATTTATTTCGTATCAGAACAATTTCATTTCTTACATCCAGATCATGGCATGATGCCAGACTGTCAGTTCCTATAGCCACATTTATTTTGTTTTCTACTATATCATAAATCGGTGGTAGTTTTCCGGAAATAAAAATGTTCGACCTAGGACATATAACAATACTCGGTTTTTTCTTCCTGAGATATCCAATAATTTTCTTGTTTATTGAAACACAATGAACAAGAATAAAGTCATCCGATACAGTCTTCATAAATTCATCAATGCACAGAACATTATCATAGTATTTTTCTGCATCAGGCCACAATGAAATAAGAAATTCTCCAAGCGGGCCTGACTTTTCGCGGATAAATTTCACTTCTGAATTATCTTCATAAAAATGCATGGATGTCTTTCTGCCGGCATTCCTGTTCATTCTGACTACATCATTAAAACTCTTCCTAGATGTACTATAAAGTGCGTGAGGAGAGAGTGATGTACTGACAGGTTTTTTACCTGTTTTAGTATCTCTAATTTTGCATTCTATAGCACCCAGTATGTCATAGTATTCCCTGAATACAGTGCCAAGCATTTTTTGCTTTTCCAAAATTCCCAACGTGCAACCCGTATTTGATATATCACCAACTGCAACTGTACCATTCTTTTTCATTTCTTTTACATCGGAATCAATAGAATGCAGAGTTTTCTTAATATTCTTACCGGGAGCTATTTTGTTAAATTTACTCAACCAGTCTGGAAGCCCCTCTCCAGAAGCATGAATACTGTTCTTAAAGGTTGATAATTCAAGGTGTGTATGCGAATTTACAAGCCCTGGCATCAGGGCGCCTTTATAATAAAATTTCTTTAACCCGTTGTATTTACTTCTTAATTCTTCGAACTCTCCAAAATCTATGATATGATTTTTATTGATGACTACACAACCATCCTTTATCGGTTTGTGAGTCACCGGAACTAAATAGTCCGAATGTATTAACCTTAATCCGTTGAACATTATGATGTTATTTTCTTCCTATTATGAACAGATTATTTCCCCTAGCAGCAGCTTCCTCTGATATCATATCTTTTTCGATGGATGCTATCAAATCAAATGTTTTTTTATTGCTCAATATTTCCTCAAGCGTCAATGAAGTGCCAGATATTTTTGCTTCTTCAGCCTGCGGGTAAATTGTCACTGGAAATCCAAATATATTTATGTCCTTCATATCCATCTTTTCATAGTACTTTCTTATGCCGTCGGGTGTAAACATCGTTATTTCCGGCATACTGTCTGTGAAGGTGCCTTTGCTGTTCTCTGCTATATGTCTTGCAGCATCAAACCGGCGAAGCAGTATGTTAAAGAATACTGCATGATATTTATTTGGAACCACTGAAATCAATAACCCACCGGGTTTCAATACTCTGTACATTTCAAAGAGTGCTTTTTCGGCGTTATTGGTGAATCCCAGTACATTATGAAGATTCATTACCAAATCATAAGAATTACTGTCTTCCGACGGCATATTTTCTATATTATATTTTTTTATTAGAGCTCTTTGATCAAGTCCTCGTTCTTTTATTTTTTTAAGAGCCTCCGAACGCATCTCGTCTGATATATCACATAGCACGCATGTCGATTCGGACAAGTAATCAAGTATTTTTATTGACCACCTGCCAGTTCCTCCGCCGGCATCCATGAACTTCATGCTTCTCCCGTGGAATTTATCAAGAGCAGTTGTCATTAGAATGTTCCACAAAAGCTCATCAGACAAATTCCAATATAATTGAGTCTCTACCAAATCATAACAAGAAGCTTTTTTCCTGAAATATTCCATCGATTCTTCAATTTTTGACATGGTAATCACATTATGGTCTGTCAGAGTTATCCACGCGGGGGAATGCCTTTGTTTCCCATATAAATGGAAGTTTTAACAAAGCCTGAATAAACCTTTCTACTCCCATTCCCCATCCTGAATGAATACGTGGATTATTGACATCCCTGGATTCTATATAAGCCCGATAATCATTCATATTCAGCTGAAAATGCTTTGCCTTTTTTTCTGTGTCGCTTCTTGTATTTATTCTTTCCCCGCTTCCTATTATTTCCCCATAGCCAGGAAACAACAAATCAGCATTAACAGCTAAAGCTGGATTATTCTTGTCTAGAGCGTGGTAAAATGCAACCTCGTCTGCGATAAAATGCGTAACAAAGACCGGTTTATTTTTAAAGAACTGTGTCAGAAGTATCTCTTCGTATGCAGTGAAATTTCTTATCGAAACATTACTGTATTTCGTGTCATTTGTCATTTTCCTTAACAGCTCAAAGGCTTCTGTAAATGTTATTCTTTCAAATCTGTTGATATTTGCCAGGTTTTTGAGTTCCTCAAAATCCTGATCTGTTAAAAAGAACATCAGTGAATCTTCGCATTTTTCGCAAAGATATTTTATTACATATTTCAGGTATTTTTCCTGAATTTCTATATTTTTGCCGAAATCTGTATGGCCTTCGTATTCTATATGCGTAAATTCCGGCAGGTGACGAAAATCGGCCTTTTCCATTCTGAAGCTCTTATCAAAACAGTAAACTTTATCGATACCGGATATATTAATAGCGAATTCAAGATATAGCTGTGATGATTGCGTAAGGAAAGTTTCCTTTCCGAAGAAGTTTAATCTGAATGGATCGACATCAGATGGTATTGTTCCGTTCAGTGCGCCCGGGGAAGATATCATTCGGGTTGTAATTGGCAAATCAAATGCCAAAGCACCGTCCTGCTTCATAAAACTTTCTGTCGCAGTTTTTAAGCCATTGAATATGAGCACCAGATTTTTCCATTTTTTGCCGTTCAGCACCAAATCCATATGTCTTTGTGACAGATCGGGTGCATATATGTTTTTTACATCGTCAATACTATGAAATACCTTATTTCCCTTGAACGATATTTTTCCATTTTTTGCTTCAAAAGGCCCTAGCGACATAAAAATTGTTTTTAAGATAATTATATATACTCGACATCTATGATTCATTCCAGATCATAAAATCTAACTATTTTGCTGTCTTCTTTGTCATCTTTTCAAGCATTTCCTTTATGAGTTTCATGGTGTGCTCGTCTGATGAACGCTGCGATTCTTTCAGACCCTTCTTTATTTCATCCAGATCTGATTTTGCGGATTCGATCTGGCGGAAGTCGAAATTGCAGATGTCGACGTTGCATACTCTTGCATCAAAAGAGTTAACGGCGTAGCACTGAGAGCAGATATTGGACAAATTGTTCAAATTATCCTACGAGTCTAAAAGGACTCTACGGCGGCTTAGAACTTCAATACAAATATAGGGCTATTATCTGTTTCGTTCATGATATCTTAGTTCTCTCCAATAAAAAATCCAGTTAATTATTTGAGCTATAAGGGCAATTATAATGACCAATAATGCAATACTTTGGCCTACGTTAGCTACGTTCTCTTTTACAGTATTAAGATAAGTAGAAATTAAATATAGTGCAATGCCTAATGCCAAAAATCCTGTAGTTTTCTTAGTAAAGAGTTCTTTTGGTATCTTAACCATTCAATCTACCCAATCTCTTTGTATATAGGGTCAAAAACGGTTTAAAGCTCAGAATCCTGACTTCATTGGTAGTTTTATACCTTCGGAACTACTGGGCCGTGTGGTCAATTACGCCTCTGTAAATCGGATCCTGAGAGCCATTTAGCAGCCCGTCTAACAACGCCATTCCAACGTATAGCTTATTGTTGGACTGCCTGAAATAAATGGCCCTTGAATTTTTGTCTACTTCCGGCATTATTTCAGGATACCCGTCGCTCATTGTCCTGTTTATTGGCATGGGATGCATAATGACGGCATGTTCACTCATCATGTCAGCCCTTTCAGGGGTTATCCGATACTTTCTGCAAGATCTACCGAGTTTCCACCTTTTGTAGAAGCCTTTTACATGTTCTTGCTGGAGTCTCGTAACGTACAGTACGTCAACATTTTTCAAAACATGATCAAGGTCCTCTGTCTCCTGGAATCTTACTCTTGTTTTAAGATAATCACGCATATCATCAGGTAGGCTAAGTTCAGGCGGCGCAACGAAACTAAGTTCGTGGTCGTTCAGGTGCGCCAAAAGATACGCCAGTGACCTCACGGTGCGTCCGTGTTTTATGTCGCCCACAAATCCAATTCTCAGGTCATCCAACCGTCCAAAACGATGCATTATCGTATACAAGTCGGTCAGCGCCTGTACTGGGTGCTGGTTTGTCCCGTCGCCAAGGTTTACGACGGGTTTATGCAAAACATCCGCAATGCGCCTCGGTGCCCCCGAATCAGGGTGCCGAACCATAAAAGCGTCATAGCCGTCTTCTACTGCAAGAAATGTGTGTTCAAATGATTCGCCTTTCGCCTCAGAAGAAAATGCGACCGCGTCCTCTGTTGACGTCACGTGTGCGCCAAGCCTTTTCACGGCTGCCTCCATCAGGAATCTGGTTCTCGTGCTACGCTGGTAAAAAATGCTCCCAACTATTTTTCCTGCGTGGCGTCCATTATCGGTGCCTTTTCTTGCAGCGGCTTCCATCTCATTTGCACGCTGATAAAAAGCGCTGAGAAATTCCCTGTTTTTGAACTGTCGTGTATCAAGAATATGCTTTACCATTAAAATTGATAGTTGATGGAGAAAGTTCAAATAGTTGAAAGAACTCGCCGGTCAATCACTATAGAAACACGGCGAAATTACCACAATCTGCCCGCATTGCTGTATGCATAATTTACATCAAACAGCGCCCTTGTAGGCGTTGTGTAAACAGGCTGAACGGGCATCATGTACGACTTTGTCTCAAATCTCGACAGGCTCGGATACGACTGATATTGAAGAGGCTGCGGCGCGTAGCCGTTGTAACTGAACCCGACAAAAGACGGTCTTGAATTATAATTCATATAAGTCGGCGCGAAATGTGTCGGTATAGAAGCAAAGTAGAAAGACCCAAGGCTGCCCGATGAAAATGTCGGCGTAGTAGGCTGCAAGTACAAATTTCCATAGACGCCGTTTCCGAATCCGCCATTGCTTAGGGTAATTATGCTGAATAAAATCGCTACAGGAAGTATAAGCCCCAGTTTGTGTAGGTTATTTTTTCTCATGTTACTACTAGAACGTAAATGTTTAAAAAGGCTTAATACGCCCTAAGAACGGTAAAGTTATGGGATGGAACAGATTTGAACTGTCGACCTCCTGATGATTGGGAAAGAACATATTGTTCTATCTTTCCAAGCTCCCAGAAAGCCTCAGCTTTCTGCGATATCAGTCAGGTGCTCTACCAGGCTAAGCTACCATCCCGTTGCTGCTAATTATTTTATCATGTATTTAAGAAAAAGTCATAAAGCATTTGTTACAAATAAAAGGGCATGCGAACGCCAGTGAGCCACTTTGGTAATAGGTTTCTTTTTCCCTTGAGGATTTTTCTTTCTCAAAGAAAAAGGCTCAAGCCATCAAATTCTTCCTGACTTTCTCGTAGAAGTTCTGCTCCACTATCTTGACTATTTTGGCGGGGGTGGCTGATTCTATTATGAAGCTCGTCCCGGACTTTATGTAGTCGCCACCATGGCCGTCTATGACCAGCGCGCAGTCGCCGCCCGCTATGCTGACAAGTATTTTCTTGTCCTTCGGCACTACCATAGGCTTTATTTTTGAGAAGAACGGGTAAAGTGGTACTATGCTTATCGCCTCTATAGAAGGATCGATCATTGCGCCACCTGCTGAAGAGCTGTAAGCTGTCGAGCCTGATGGTGTGGAAAACATCACTCCGTCGCCCACCATATCAAACGTCACGCCGTCAATCTGAAATTCCACGTCGAGTATCTTCGAAGGTCTCTTGCGGCCGAATGCTATCTCGTTCAAGGCTAATGGGTATTCATCATGTCGCAGGGCCTTCATGTATTTATGTATCTTGCCGCCTGACATCTTGACGCATCGCAGCCTCATTCTCTCTTCTATGCGAAATTCTTTTTTCAGTATGTCGTCAATATTTTCTACAAGCTGTTTGAAATTGCAGCTGCACAGAAATCCCTGACCCTCAAGTTTTACAGGCAATATCGGCACGTCGGTCTTGTGAGCCGTCCAGAGAAAAGTGCCGTCGCCGCCCAGAGTTATTATTAAATCTCCGCGGAATTTCCTTATCGAGTGGCCAAGCTGGCGCAGACGTAGAGCTGTGGAGCGGTCGAAGTGTATTTCCCGCACCTTTCGCTGAAGCATCTTTTCAAGCTTCTTGGCGTGCTGCATGCCGGTCTTGTTCTGCTTGGCAACTATAAGGACGCTA
>Ga0209343_10008190_pt1 | contig 12200 bp, 3 predicted proteins | sample RifCSPlowO2_02_FD_184026 | JGI IMG/M metagenome (GOLD analysis project Ga0209343, IMG submission 184026) | Groundwater microbial communities from Rifle, Colorado - Rifle CSP2_plank lowO2_0.2 (SPAdes) (version 2) | ecosystem: Environmental > Aquatic > Deep subsurface > Groundwater | place: Rifle... | reverse complement strand
GCGATCATCCGCAGAATCGTCGAGGAGTCCAAGGCTGGGATTCACTATTTTGATCTCCACATCGGCGGCACAGAGTCCATCGTCAAGGGACTGCTGCCGGAAAACGTCTTGGAGCCCGTGGAGCCGTGGCTGATCCTGCCGGAGGTGAGGGACGCGAAGCAATGGTGGGGAGGGCATATCTGGGTCGATAACGCGAAGCGCTTTATCTATGCTTCTTCCGCTTACCAAACCGCGAGCCTCTGGTACAATTCCAATTTGCTAAAAGCCGAGGAGATTCGCTCCTTCGATGATCTGCTGAATCCCAAGTGGAAGGGCAAAATCGGGCTGAGCGATCCGCGCACCCCGGGTTCCGGCGCTTCGATATGGGCCTACATGTTTCTTATCAAGGGGGAGGAATACCTGAGAAGGCTTGCAGGGCAAAAGTTGTTTCTCACCCGGGATCTTCGTCTTCTGGCCGAGAATCTGGCCAAGGAACGGGTCGGCATAGCTCTCGGCATCGGTTATTCCGAGTTTCTACCCTTCAAGAAGGTCGGTCTCCCGGTAAGCGCTCTCCCCACACCCAAGGAGGGACTTTACGCGACCGGCGGCTACGGCCACTTAACGATCATTAAGAATCCTCCCCATCCGGACGCAACCAAAGTCTTTGTCAACTGGTTCTTAGGCAAGGAGGCGCAGGAGATATTTTCCAAAGCCATGGGAGCGCCGACCCGCCGCCTCGATGTGGAGACGAAATGGTCCAAAGATTTTGGCGTCCTGGCCGCGAAAGATGGACTCACGCTGGAACAGTTCCACCGGATGGAAAACCAATCGGAAGAGAGAATCTACAAAGTGCGAGATCCGGCCGCCGCACTGGCGCGCAAGCTCTTGGATTAAGGAAAATGGTTCTTGCGGATTTACGACAGTGGATCGACCATCTGGAGGAAAGGAGCGAGCTCAAACGAATTCGGGCCGAAGTGGATTGGGATGAGGAGATCGGCGCGATTACTCGAGAGGTCTCCAGCCAGTACGGACCGGCGCTGCTGTTTGAAAACATCAAGGATCACCAAAATACCGGCTGCCGGCGACTATTTACCAACGGTACGGGGACCAAGGGGAGGGTTTGCCGGATCCTCGGTTTAGCCGAGGGAGCATCTTACCGGGAGATCGTCGCGACATTGAAGGAACGCTTTTCAAATCCGCTGGCGCCGCGCAAGGTGAAGGAAGGCCCGGTCAAAGAAAATATCATTAAAGGAGAAGAGGTAGATCTTTTCCAGCTCCCGGTGCCGAAATGGAATCCTCTGGATGGCGGGAGATACATCATGACTTCGGCGAGCGTGGTCACGATGGACCCTGATAGCCATCTCCTCAACATCGGCACCTATCGCGGAATGATCTCGACGAAACGGACCATCAGTGTCTTGCTGGCGGCGACCCAGGGATGGGGAAAACATTTTACCAAGTATAAAAGCCGGGGCGAGGAGATGCCGGTGGCAGTGGTCCTGGGCTGGGAGCCGACGCTTTTTATGGTCGCTTCCACTCCGGTGAGCTATCCGGAATACGAGATGGCGGGTTCCCTGAGGGGCTCCCCCGTAGAGTTGGTGAAATGCGAGACCAGTGATCTCTGGGTGCCGGCGACTGCCGAAATTGTCCTCGAAGGGCGGATCTCGCCGGACCCGAAGAGCTTTGAGCTGGAAGGGCCTTTCAGCGAGTATGGCGGCTATTACGGCGGGCGGAGAATGCCGAAGCATACCATCCGCGTGGAATGCATTACCCACCGAAGCGATCCGATTTTCACCGGATGTCTTACCGGGGCCAGTCCGGGCAGGACCAACGAAGGGGCCTCGTGGACTCCGGCGACTTTTTCTGCGGTCGCCTGGCAATACCTGGAGCAGGCCGGCGTGCCCAATATTATGGGAGTCTGGAGAGGAAAATGGCCGGAGATCATGCGTATCCAGATCCGCAAGACTCATCGAGGCCATGCCCAGCAGGTGGCCAACGCCCTCTGGGGATCGAGCATCGCCAACTATGCCGCCAAGCATCTCATCGTCGTGGACGAGGATATCGACGTCTTCGACTGGGAAGCGGTCGAGTGGGCCCTGGCCTACCGTGTCAATGCGGCTATGGGGGATATTACTTTTTTCCCCGGCACCTCCGGCTCCATGCTGGACCCGAGCGTGCCGATCGCTGAGAGAGACTCGGTGAAATACGGCCATGGAAAATGGACGCGGGTCCTGATCGACGCGACGGTGAACTGGGAATTGGAGCCCCAAGAGCAGTATGGGGGAAGCCGCTATCCGGCCCTCGGCACATCCATTTCTCCCGGAATGACGGAGACGCTCAAGAGGAGATGGAAAGAATACGGCTTTTAAGAAAGCGCCGACTCTATGTCCCGACCTGAGACCGTCGAAAAGACATTTCCCCTGACCGTGGGGTTTAACTGGAATCTGCTCCTGATGACCCTGCTGCTTCTGCTGGTGGCCTTTCTGGTTTTAACCCCGTTAGGCCTGATGGTCTTCAACAGCTTTCAGATCGCCCGGCCCGGGGAGCCGGTCGTGTACGGGCTCGACGGCTGGCGCAAGGCCTTTACCAGTCCGGGGATTCTCGATGCGATGGCGAATACCTTCAGCCTGGCGATCACGCGCCAGGCCATCGCCCTCTTCGTCGGCGGCTTCCTGGCCTGGCTTATAGCGCGCACGGATATTCCCATGAAGGGGACTCTGGAATTCCTCTTCTGGCTATCCTTTTTCCTTCCCGCCCTGCCGGAGACTATGGGATGGATACTGCTCCTGGATCCCAAATATGGACTGCTCAATCTGGGTCTCGTCAATCTAGGATTGTTCAAAGAGCCTCCCTTTAACATCTATTCGTTCTGGGGGATTATTTGGGTCCATCTCGGCGGGAGCATCAGTATCAAAGTTATGCTCCTCACGCCGGCGTTCCGTAATTTGGACGCGGCGCTTGAGGAGGCCTCGCGCATTGTCGGCTCCAGCGCTCTGGGCACTCTCCTCCGTATCGTGATTCCGGTTATGATGCCGGCGATCCTGGTGACGACGATCCTCGGCCTCATCCGCTCCCTGGAGGCCTTTGAAATCGAACTCCTTCTGGGAGTGCCCATAGGGCTTCACGTCTATTCGACCAAGATCCATGAGCTGGTAACCTGGGAGCCGCCCCAGTTCCCGCCGGCCATGGCGCTAAGCGCGGTCTTTCTGCTGGTCCTGCTTTTGCTCGTGGCGTTGCAGCGTCTCTACATAGGTAAAAAAATCTATACGACGGTAACGGGACGGGGCTTCAGCGTGAGGCCGACTCACCTGGGGCGCTGGCGCTACCCGGCGTTCTTCCTGGTTTTGTTCGTAGCCCTGGGCATTACCTTGATTCCCATCACTCTTCTAGTCATGGGAACCTTCATGAAGCTCTTCGGTTTTTTTAATATCCCAGACCCTTGGACACTGGACAACTGGCGCCAGGCCTTAAGCGACCCCGTGCTTTTGCGCTCCCTGTGGAACACCATCGCGATCGGGATGGGCGCCGGGGTCGTGGGTGTTTTCTTTTATTCTTTGATCGCTTACGTCATCGTGAAGAGCCGCTTTGCCGGTAGAGCGGCTCTGGATTTTCTCTCCTGGCTGCCCTGGTCGATACCCGGGATCCTGCTCGGGGTGGCCCTGCTTTGGACCTTTCTCCAGACCAAGATCTTTCTGCCGATCTATGGGACGATCTATATCTTGATGATAGCCATGGTGATCAAGAGCATGCCCTTCGGCGCCCAGCTCATCAAGAGCGTGCTACTGCAACTGGGGAACGATCTGGAGGAGGCCTCGAGAATCTGCGGGGGAGGCTGGTTCTACACCTATCGCCGGGTTATTTTTCCTCTTCTGTTGCCCGCCCTGATCACCGTGGCCCTGGTCGGCTTCATCTCTGCGGCGCGCGACATCAGCACGGTCGTGCTCCTGGGGACGGGCAAGTCCAGGACGCTATCTTTGATGATGTTGGATTTTGCCGCGGGCGCGGAATTTGAGAAGGCGACCGTGGTGGCGGTGATGATCGTCGCCCTGGTTGTTGTGACGGCCCTGATCGCACGCGCCGTCGGAGGGCAGATCAGCATCCGGGGATGAAATTGCAAATTTGCTAATAATATTTCTCTCCCTTGACATTCCCTCTCTAGAAAATTATAGTCCGCCTCGTTTCTAAGTATTCGACTTGAGATTTATTTTCTCCTGGTTGCCGCCAAGGGGAGGTCTCTTTTTGAAGCATGTAGGAAAAGGCGTTCCTTTTCTGCTCTTTTTTTTCCTTCTAATTCCCGTTCTTTACTTTCAACTTCCTCTCTCATCTGGTTCCTCAGATCTCTCAGAGATCGATGCCTTGGCCGCTGTGGAGGTGGTGGCTAATGGGTTCAAGGAGCCCGCAGGGATTGTCGTAGATCCCAGCGGACCTGTCTTTGTCTCAGACCGTAAGGCTGGAGAGGTCTTAAAGATCATCGATGCCGAGGTCGTCTCTTTCATCACCCATCTTAAGCGGCCCGTAGGGTTAGCCTTCGATCTCCAGGGCCGGCTGCTGGTTGTGGAGGAGAAGACGGGGAGATTACTTAGGCTGGAGACGAATGGCAGTCAGACCGCCCTGGCCCAGGGGATGAAGAGGCCGCGTTGGGTTACGGTGGCAGAAGATGGGACGGTCTACATCTCGGCCAAAGGGCTAAAGTCAGTAAAGGATAAAGACGAGGATGACGAAGACGAAGATGAGGGGGAGGTCATTTTGCGCCTCCTTCATGGTCAACTCACAATCTTTGCGGATGGCTTCAAAGGGCTTCAGGGAGTTATCGTCCATGAGAATAATCTTTTTGCAGCGGCCAAGGGATTGAAGGCAGAGAAGGAAGAAAATAGTGCCGTCTTCAAGATTCCCATCCTTCCTGGCAGCGGAGCTGGCCCCGTATCCAAGATCACAAAGAATAAGATTAAGAAGCCTCTCGGCCTGGTGCTTGACGCCCTGGGTGCCCTCTATGTCAGTGCGGAGGAGATAGAGCTTCAGAAGAAGCACAAGGATGCCATTGGTAAAGTGGCCCAGGATGGAGCCACTACCCGTTTCGCCTCAAAGCTAGAAAAGCCACGTGGTCTAGCTTTAGATCACCTCGGTAACCTCTATGTGGCCGATGACAACGGCGACAAGAAAGGCCGTATCATCCGTTTTCGCGCTCCGCCACCGCCCACTCTGGTCTTTCCCTCCTTCACCAACCAAGCCTCATTTATCATCCATGGCACAACGGATCCTCAATCCCGTATCGATGCCTTTCAGAAAAACTCTGATATCCCCACAACGCTTCTAAGCGAAGATGGCGCCTTTGCCTTCAGTCTAGACCTAATACTCAACACGCAAAACACCCTTGATGTTTTTACTACCTCCCACTCCGGCCAAGGCCTTACCAGCGCCCCGACCGAGATCACCATTACTCACGATAGTGTCCCACCCCTCATCAGCAACCTACAGCCACTTAGTGGATCTTTTCAGGCCAGCCGGACTCCCGTTATCCGGGCTGACTTCAGCGACAACCTCTCGGGCGTAGATATAGCCAGAGTGGTGATCGAGCTAGACACAAACAATGTCACCTCTCAGGCTCAGATTACCCTTTCTGGTTTCACCCTTAATCCCTTAACCCCTTTAACTGAAGGTTTTTACACCGTCACTGTCACGATCTTTGACCGCGCAGGAAATTCAACCTCAGCCTCGACAAGCTTTACCGTCGACTTAACAGCCCCAGATACCCAGATCACAAGCGGTCCTCTGGGCGAAATTGGCGAGACTACCGCTACTTTCACGTTTGTAGGGACAGATAACCTGACGCCTACTGGAAGCCTGCTTTTTTCCTGGCGCTTGAACGGAGGAGCCTGGTCTGCGTTTTCCTCCAACACCACCGTAACATTCACGGGGCTGTCTGAGGGATCACATACCTTCGAAGTCAGGGCTCGGGATCTTGCTGGCGATGAGGACCCAACGCCTGCCTTTAGGGAATTCTCCGTGGTGTTGGGTCCCGTGATCACGGCTTTCTCTCCCGGTAGCGGGACGTTGGGGAGCGAGGTGACGATCCAGGGAAGGGGCTTCGACCCGGCTCCAGGAAAGACTATCGTCAGATTCAATGGCGTGCAGGTCATTATCACCAGCATCACTCAGACGACCATCAGAACCACTGTCCCCATTGGTGCTACAACAGGCCGTATCACCGTTGAGACCCTTAAAGGCACAGCAACCAGCGCTGAGGATTTCATTGTCCTACTTCGTCAAGATTTTGCCCTCTCTGTAAGCCCCGAAGTTGGAAGCGCTGTGCAGGGAACCTCCACTACGTATGCCATGCGGATCACAAGCGCGGGGATCGAACCGTTTACAGGTCTAGCGAACCTTACGGTGAGCGGACTTCCTGTCGGGGTCACGGCAGCTCTTACGCCCGCTGCCCTCAGTTCCAGCGGGACTGGCCTCCTGACTCTCACGACTTCGAGTTCCACCCCTGTAGGCTCCCATGTTGTTGAGGTGCGAGCGGCATCTCAGCTTGAGGGGCGTCTTATTATCCGGGCAGCGACAGTAACCCAGGCAGTTCAAGCCCCAGGTCAGACAGTGCTGGCCGGACAGGTGCGAGATGAAAATGAACGGCCTCTGTCTGGAGTCAGTATCAAGCAGGGCGGAGCCACGATTACCAACCTTGGCATGACTGACGCCGGAGGAAACTTTTTCATTCCGCTTTTCGTCACTGGACCCCAGGTATTTTTGATTGATGGCTCGACGGCAAATACGCCGACTGTCAACTACTCAACTATTCCCGTGACCCTCGACATTCAACCAAACGTTGTAAATATTCTTGGCTTCATTCCCCACCTTCATGCGCAGCCGGTAGCAAAACTCACGCCTATTACTCCAGGCCAAGGTACAGTCCTCACTCATCCCGATGTGCCTGGATTTACAATGACGATTCTTTCCGGAGTTCAGATTATCGGCTGGGATGGACAACCCAACACGCAGTTCAGCGTGACTGCTGTTCCTATCGACCGCTCCCCGCTTCCACCTATTCCTTTGGATCAACCGTCGAGGGTAGTTTATTTGTTCAATTTTGGCAAAATCGGCGGCGGCGTTCCGACCGGCAACATAGCCATTGATACTCCCAACGATGTGGACGGACTGCCCGGCAATAAGATCGACCTCTACTACTTCAACGAGGCCCCGGACGGCACGGCCCCGAACCGATGGGAGAAATATGGCACAGGAACAGTCTCTTCTGACGGCACCCGCATCATCACCGATATCAATCCAACCACAGGTCTCCCCTATGGTATCCCGCGCTTCTGCTGCGGGGCGCGGCGCAATGTCCCTCCACCTCCACCACCACGGCCCGGTGGAGGGCCGCCTGGCGGAGCGTCAGACGCCGGTAAAAAAGATGGTGAGCCCGTGGATACTGCCACTGGCTTTTTCTACTTGGACAAGACAGACCTCGTTCTTCCCGGGATTCTTCCTGTTGCCATTACCCGGACCTACCGGACACAGCTTGCCAATGCCGGCCCCTTTGGCTTGGGGACAAGCTGGCCATATGACATCTTTCTCCAGCCACCCCCAAACGGCTCGCCCGATAGCCTAATCCTTTTTACTCCGGGTAACCGACAAGATCTCTTTGCTCGACAGCCGGACGGAACTTTTATCAATAGCACCTCGCCATCCCTTCGCGGCGTAGTTGTAACCACCGCAGGCGGAGCGCGCTCGCTTCGCTTCAAAGATGGCAGCACCTGGCGCTTCGATGCAGCAGGCCGGCTTATCAGCCAGGCTGACCGAAATGGGAATGTTCTAACGCTTATCCGCGACGCCCAAGGACGGGTGATACTGATTACCGAGCCGTCAGGACGGCAACTCACTATATTTTACACGGGAACCAACCTCCAAATTGACCGCATCCAAGATCCCATCGGCAGGCAGGTCCGCTATGGATATGATGCATCCGGGCGTCTCATTGCAGTAATCGACGCTGCGGGCGGCATCACCCAATATACCTACGACAGTGCCAATCGGATGGTGAGCATCACCGATCCGCGAGGGATCACTTTCCTAACCAACGTGTACGACGGCGCTGGAAGAGTGGTCAGTCAAACGCAGGCCGACGGGGGCATCTGGACTTTTGCTTATACGGCCTCGGGGAACTTTATCAGCCAGACCACTGTAACCGATCCTCGGGGCCAAGCTACAACCTATCGCTTCAACGCCTCCGGCTATCTAATCAGTCAGACCGATGCTCTAGGGCAGACGACAAACTTCGAGCGACAAGCCGGGACCAACCTTCTCCTTGCTACTACTGATACCATTGGCCGAGTGGCCCGCTTTACCTACGACGCCAGCGGCAACGTAACCAACATCACGGACCCGGCAGGGAACGTGCGAAGATTTGAATACGAGACGACGTTTAACAAACTCACCAAGATCACTGACCCACTCGGTCAAATTACCCGTTTTGAATACGACGCCAAGGGGAATCTCGCAGCCACCGTAGATCCGACCGTCGCTCGGACGACTATTGTGTACAACGAATTCGGCCAGCCTGTGAGCACCACCGATCCGCTGGGGAACACGACCACTTTTTCCTACGACACCTTCGGCAACCTTACCATCATTGCCGATCCTCTCGGCAACGAGACGCAGCGCGCCTACGACTTCGTCTCCCGCCTGATTGAACAGACCGACCCGCGGGGTAGGAGCACTCGGTTAAGTTATGACGGGGTAAACAGAATTACACAAATTACGGACGCCCTCTCCGGTCTGACTCAATTTGCTTACGACGGCAACGGGAATCTGTTGACGGCCACAGATGCAAGAGGCAATACGATCACCCATACCTATGACGTGATGGACCACCTGGCGACGAGGACTGATCCCTTGGGACGGCAGGAACTGTATCAGTACGACCAGAACGGCAATCTGACTCAGGCTACGGATCGGAAAGGGCAAGTGACCGCTTTCACATATGATGGATTGGATCGTAGGGTAAAGAGTAATTTCGCCGATGGCACTTTTACTGAGTCCTTGTACGACGCTGCCGGAAGGTTGACACAGGCCACCGATTCGCAAGCTGGCGCAATCCTGCAAGAATATGATCTCTTAGATCGTCTCGTCCGCGAAATCACGCCACAGGGGGTGGTAGCATACAGCTACGATGCCCTCGGACGGCGGACACAAATGGACGTGACCGGCCAACTCCTTGTAACTTACAGCTACGACGCTGCTAGCCGGCTCAAGCAGGTCGCGCAAGGACCTCAGGTAGTCGATTTGGCGTACGATGCTCTTGGCCACAGAAGTCGCCTTACGCTTCCCAACGGCGTCTCCACAGAGTACATCTACGATCCCGCTTCGCGCCTCACCGAGTTGATTTACCGTAATACCGCCGGGACTCTAGGAAACCTGACCTACCAGTACGACTCGGCAGGTAACCGAGTAGCTACGGGCGGCAGTTTTACTCGCACGTTGTTACCAGATTCCATCTTTTCCGCCGTGTATGATGCGTCGAACCAACAACTAGCGTTTGGCGATAAGCAGATGACCTTCGATGCGAACGGGAACCTGACCTCGATACGCGATTCTAGTGGGGTAACTAGCTTCACGTGGGATGCCAGGAATCAGCTCATTGATCTGGCGAAGCCCGGCCTATCAGCGTCCTTTGGTTACGATGCCCGGGGCCGCCGTACACTGCGCTCGGTCAACGGTCTAAGCTATACTTTTCAATATGACGGTCGTAATGTGATCAGCGAGAGCACCCCTGACGGACCAGCTTTTTATCTGGGAGGTCTGGGATTAGACGATGTTTGGCTGAGGCGTAAGCAGGACAGAGCTGAGTTCATCATCTCAGATACTCTTGGGTCTTCAGTTGCCTATCTCGACTCGCTTGGAACACTAACAAGCGAGTTAGCCTATGAGCCTTTCGGCCGCTCCACACAGAGTGGGACGATCAGCGATAATCCCCTTTCTTTCACAGGGAGGGAAGATGATGGAACCGGGCTGCTCCATTATAGAGCCCGTTATTACCACCCTGGCCTTGCTCGCTACATCTCGGAAGATCCTTTGGGTTTCCGAGACGGGATCAATGCATATACGTATGTCCGAAATAGCCCAATAAATGCTCGTGATCCGTTGGGTTTACTCACCATTATCGTGCACGGATTACGATTTGGGAAACCGAAAGAGGGAAGTTATGCAGAAAGCGAATTTGCAACGGACATCAAAGCGGCCACTGGCGAAACAATAAAAGAGGTTCTATGGAGCGGGAATGTCCTTAGCGGGGAAGGTGCATCCGACGCCTTTTTCCAGATCGCTCAACTTATTTCGAACGCTCCTCCAGGTGAGCCTATAAATATAATTGGACACAGTTGGGGATCTGTCCTCGCTGCCAACTACCTGGCTGCGACGGGAAATCCAGTTGATCTCCTGGTAACTATGGGATCTCCCTTGAGTACGTTTACTGCCGATCCTGCCTCCGCTTCCGTCTGGGTCAACGTCTCATCGGTGGCCGACCCTATCTCCTGGGGCTCCTTGACATCAGGGGCAGAGAGGCTGATTCGTGTAGGCTTGGTCGATCATACAGGGTACTGGAATGACCCTCTGACAAAAAAGGAAATTATAAAACGAATCAAACAGCAGAAAAAAAGGAGGAAATAGATGCCAGACGAGTTGGTGCCTAGGGGGACGGCAGTGCGACGGTATAAAAATTTCATACTGGCAATGTGTATTGTAGTGACCGCGGCTTGCCTATGTCTCAATGCTACTGCAGCACAACCGGATGCAGTAGAAAAACCACACGAACGTTGGGCGTTCACTACAAAGAACCATTTTTCATTTTACGCTTTACTAGCACTAGCGCCTATCTACCGCGACCAAATAGAAAGCGTATTACTCGACTCGAAGCATGTCTATGTATCGGTCGAGCTTCCTAATGGGGTTCAGTTCTTAGCGCTTGATCGAACCCGGGGCAATGTAGTCTGGCGAAAACGAATTGCTCTCAACGGCTATCCTATACGGGGCGCCTTCGTTCGCTCAGAGACCCGCCTGATAGCGGCTTTGTTTGATGTAGAAAAGAAGGAACTAGTCGTTATAGGAATGAATCCACTAGACGGATCAATTGTTTGGCAGATCAGTATTCCGGGCCTGCCGAGGCCCGCTATCTATGAGAAAATCCTTGATCCTGATCCTCAGTCCGGAACTGTAAATGTATATTCTCACAAGACCACCAAACGCAACCGTGTGGTGCTAAGAGCCAACGATGGTCAACGTCTCTCTGATTATTCGTACAATGGTTATCTTTGGCCCTACGGGTCACGGCGTACTGCAGAGATGATCCTTGGGTATCATGGAATCCCTGATGAACGGAAATACAAGGAACTGCTTGCCTTCCACGAGAGCACTGGTCAGTTAGCTTGGGCACTACCGCTATCGCCGCCATGGTCTTCTCCACCGATTATCGCCGAGAAGTCGCTCCTCATCACGACCGGAAGCCAGCTCCTAAAAATAGATCTCAAAACAGGCCAACCGCTATGGGCGGTTGAGTTAGGGGGACGTATCCCAATTGATCCTGATCCTCCTGTGGTAATAGGGTCAAAAATTATCATAACGCATGCTGCTAGCGCTAATCCGGAAGATAATCAACAGAAACTCAGCATAGTTCGGCTTGCTGACGGCAAACAAGAAGCACGGTTGGACCTGTATCAGGGTGATTTCGTGAGCTTTAGAGTCCTCCAGCGCATGGGAGATCTCGTGATTGTCAAGTCTGGTTTCCTAATTCAAATTGTTGACGCACAAAAGGTGAGGGTCTTGGTCACCCTAGACTTTGAGAAGTCGTTATCGTGGTTTGTCTATTCCGATCCACCAAGTATGCACATCGCTGATAGTGACCCAGAGGGCTTCGCAGTTGTCACCTCGGATGGCACGCTGCGGTATTTTACCGCAGAGGACTTTCGTGGGGGAACATCCTCACAAGCACCGCCTCAAGAGACAGGTCAGGAAACGTCAAGATTCACTGTTGGTATGATCTTTTTCTACCTAGTTGTGAACCCTCTCTGGGACATCCTGCAGGCTAACCAATTCACGTTCTGGATCTTGTTTTACGGTTTTCCGTTCCTCTTGGTTGGCCTCGTGTGGGCCTGGAAACCATTGTGGACATGGCTCCGGCTAAAAGGAATTGCACGTGGCGGAAAGTGGGGAGGCTGGATCGGAGTTGTCCT